>Ga0307515_10025174_pt1 | contig 10312 bp, 5 predicted proteins | sample 17_EM_MG_FD_194513 | JGI IMG/M metagenome (GOLD analysis project Ga0307515, IMG submission 194513) | Populus trichocarpa ectomycorrhiza microbial communities from riparian zone in the Pacific Northwest, United States - 17_EM | ecosystem: Host-associated > Plants > Roots > Unclassified | place...
TTTATATTATTCTTTACCTAATTTATACTTGCAAAATGGCAAAATACACTCAGAAACTGATAGGGTTGCTTTCACTGATTCCAACTTCAAACCAGTCCAGAACTATGCAAACAGTTATTCATAATAAATTCCATTACCTACTCCTTGCTGTCAAATATTAAATGGTAAATAAGATTAATTAATTGATTTTTTCGTAGTTAGTAATTACTTCAACTGGTGGAGAGTGTTATGTATTAAGAAGGAGAATGACACCATTTATATATGTTGTATATATGATTGGTATTCTCATGCAGTTAATCAAAGAAAGAAAGAAATAGAAATTATCCTGGATTCATAGAATTGGCTGCTAAAAAATCCACTACTCTTTCATATTTCTTGCTGTGACTAAGATTTTGGACAAAGTATGATCACAGATATAACATTGATCAAGAAGCAGGACACCATTTACATAACTGAGCTTCGGAGATTGAACTAAGCAAACTAAAAAAAAATACAAAAAGGAAGGAGGAGGAAGGAAGGAAGGAAGAAAACGATGAAGGATTTGCTAGACAAAATCTGTACTTAATTTCCACTGCAACAAATTGATCAAGCATTGAGCAATTAGTTGAAAATCTTTGGAAGACTGAATCTTCACGCCCTCTATTTCTACTTGTTGTGTAAGGGATTTGGACCTGTAGGAACAACTCTCATTTCATCCAAAGTAAGATTCTTGTTCTTGATGGAGTTAGAGATCGATTTGTTGACAGCTTCAAGTGATGATGATGACACATGTGATGAAGTTTTCCTATTATTGGCATCATCAATAGGAAAAAGAAAAGCTGATTTTGGCACTGCATCAGACCCAGTACTTGCAAAAATCATAAGGCACGATGCCATAACAAGAACAACTAATAATCTCATTGCACCAATGAAGAAAACTTTGGATCAAATTGACCCTGAAAAGAACAAGAGGTTTAATTTATACTTGAAAAGTAACCGGAGAGGGATTTCAGTGGTAAAAGGAATGGAGATACTGCTGAGAGCAACAGATCAAAAGAATGGCCGAGCTGCTTAATTGTAGAAGGAGAGGAAGTGAGCGGTGATGATATATAAAAGTGACATGAACTATGTATAAAACCTCGGATTTAAAGGTAAAGAAAAGCTTTGACATATCAACATCTCTTTGACCTGAACCTTCACCAAACCTTATTAATTGCTTTCAGTTCCAATGGAGCTAAGACATACTTGGGAAGTGTAAAAGGAAGAATTTTTTTTTCTTTCAAAAAACCAAAACAGAAAGACTTCAAGGTAGAAAGATCTGTTCTTATATAACTACCTCTCCAAAACCCTCAAGAGTCCACTGAGTTTTAAGATTTCTCTGGTCCTTTTCTTCTTTTCCATGTAGATTTTACTCGTGCTCTCAATGGCCATGCAAGGTTAAAGAAAGAAAAGCTGACAATATATCGAGAAAAAAGGAAAAATATTAATGGATTGTTTTGACTAGACCATGCATATGGTTGTGTTTTCCTGTTGTCTTGTGAAGCAAGTCGATTCCTGCTTGGTTGGGTGCAGGTGCTTGATTGAATAAATGATGAAAACTAGATAGCTAGCTAGGTGGGTTTTTAGTTAGACAAACTGCTGCTAGCTAGTTTGCTGAGGCTCCTGCCGGAATGACGACAAGAACAGTTGAGGCTTCATTAATTCCGGCCTTCTGCATTAAACACACTTTATACTTTTTTATTTATTTGTTTTTTATAACGAGAAACTCAGGTTAAAAAAAATCCCGGATGAAGATATAGCCATCTTGATGTGTTGTTTGTTGGAATTGAACTCACGAATCTGGCTAATGACCCAATTTTAGGCTAATAAACTTTCCTTACCCTTCAGATTTTAGAAAGCTTTTCATTTACTTTTTCTTTTTTCTTTGCTACTCTTACAAAATTAAATTAGTAACAAAAAAAATAAATAGAGGTTTTAGTGTACCATATCTCTTAGAAATGTTTTACAGTACGGCCAAAATGTTATTTATTTAAAATTTAATATTTTAATTTTTTTTGATATATCAATATCAAAATTAAAAAAATTATTTAAATAAAAACCATTTTAAAACACACAAATTAAATGTTACCTACGAGTGATTTAAATGTTGAGAATTTTAGAGCGTGTCGCCCACAAGTAGAAGATAAATATTTCAATAATTATTACTACAAACAAACGAGAGTTAGAACCCAACACTACTAACTGAGTGTCAATTGAGAAATTGTAAATATATTTGTGTCATGAGAAATGATTTCTATTGAGAAAATAAAAAGAAAGATATTCGGGGTAGTTTTGGTATTTAGAATGTCAACAAATCTCTATAGTACATCTGATATGAGGCAACAACCTTTTTTAAAAACTCTTATCAATCTCTCGTATGAATAACTTATTTTTAATTGAATTTAAACTATTAAAAAAAATATTATTTTAATATATTTCTAATCAATTTAAAAATAATTACAATTCTAAAAAAAAAAAAGTTTTTTTTCTCATTGTCCAACTCCGAAGCTACAGCTACAGCTCCCTCCTTTTTTTTGTTTTGTTTTTTTAACCTCTGTTGACGAAAACAGCAAAACATAAACAAAAGAACATGATCCCCAAATCCGCCAAAAAAACATGGCAAATTCCTCTTCTTTCAACCACCGTTACACTGTAATAACCTCATTATTCCTCGTCTCTTTCCTCTTAACAATTTTCCTCTTCAACAAACGAGCTCTTGAGCCCACTCTTTATTTCTACAGAGATTTCTTTCCACAAACAACGACTGCCTCCCACATTTCCTTGCCTAATTTCACCCTTCCCGACTCAGAAGAACCGGTTGACTCAGTGATTCACCAACCCATTTCTCAAAATGAGACAATTGAGTCCAAAACCGGTGATGATTCGAGAAATATGGAGGTGTCTACTGAAAATGAGGATGACCCAGATGGGGGTGTGGACTCTGGTGAGGATTTGATTTATAACTCAACAAATGTGGAGGTGTCTAGTGAAAATAAGAAAGACCCAGATGTGGATTTGGAGTCTGGTGGGGATTTGAGTGGCAATGGTGGTGATAAATTGATGGAGAGCTTGAAAAGTTGTGATCTTTATAGGGGTACTTGGGTGAAAGATGAAGAGTATCCGATTTATAAAGCGGGTTCTTGTCCTTATGTTGATGAGGCTTTTGATTGCCAAGGTAATGGAAGGAAAGATTCCGATTATCTTAAATGGCGTTGGAAGCCTAATGATTGTGATCTTCCAAGGTTTGTGCTGTTTTTTTGGCTTAATTTTTTTTTGTGTGTGTGTATATATATTGCTAGTGCATAATGTAATTGCATGTCAATGAGTTTGGAGATATTGCAAGAATTAGGCCTGGAATACTTTGTGATATGTATTTATTGAAAGGAAGATTGCTAGTTGTTTTTTGTGCAGTCAACTCTTCTTTTACAGTCTTTGGGCCTTATTTGTCTTTCCAAATGTTTCTCATGTCTGCTTCCCCAACCTTGGTGGCTTGCTATAAGATGATCTTGCTACATCCTAGGTTACTCCAGCGTGTATGGAATGTTGAATACTAAAATCTATGTGTGTGAAGTGGAGATTCACTATCAAGGTGCTTGTTTTTTCTCTTCTTCCTTTTGATGCATTCTATAACGTGAAATTTTAGAAGCAAGAGCACCTTCTTCTTCTTCTTTTCTTTTTTCTTTTTTTTTCCCCCAATCTATCATGTATTTCCACCATTGAAGCAGAACTATACCAAGGTTCATGAAACGATCTGTAAAGTCGTGAATGTGTATATGAATGAAACTGTAGTCCAATACCTTAGAAACAGGGCAAGACATTTTGATGTGAGAGATAAGATCAGAAACAAATATTTGTTGACTCATCCATTAATGTGTTATTGATCGCTCATTTGGATAGACTATTCATTGCCACTAAGAAAATCCTTGCTTCTCCTCTTATATGACATTTCTTTTTACACTATTTAAGCAACAGTTTCAAAGTGATTTTTGCCTTGATGGAGACATATTAACTACAGTGATATGAATTTATGCTGAGCCTCAATACTTTTCAATTACTTTACATATTTATCAGAAACAATGTTGTCAAAAGGCACTTAGGCACTCTAGGCGAGGCGAGGTGAGGCCGCAAATTAGCCTTAATGCTATGAATTTCAATGAAACGCTGCCTAGGCGAGCGCCTTGTGAGTGGGTGCAAGGCGTTAAAGCTAGCACCTGCATGAAGTAATTCTTTTTCTATTGGGTTTTACTTTTTTTTCTTAACTTATTTATGTTTTGACCTATTTTTCCATTTTTTAATTTACAATAAGAAACAACTTGGGGGTATTTTTATAAAAAAACAAAGATAAGGGTACAAAACGAATTAAAAAAAATCATTTAATTGGGAAACAAAAACAGACAAGGAAGGACACCTTAGAAGAGAAACACCAGCCACACTCTCTTTTTTCAACAGTGGGAGTCCGAGAACAACACAAGTACAAGAGAGAAAGCATGGATGAAGATGTTTTTGAAGATTAATGAATAATGATATGATGATATTTAAGTTTGCTTTTTAATCTATTTGGCTACTTATTACTTTAAATTATCTTCTTTTTTAAGGATGAAAAATACAACTTTATATGACTATGTTATGTTATGGTATTTTATATTTTCTTTTGATTTTATAATGATCTAATCTTAATTGGGAAGGTAAATATTTTAGATTTATATTGTATTATATAATATTATACATTTTGTTTTTTAATTTATAGCATATCACCTTGGTTCCTTCGGGCAAGCGCATAGGCATGCACCTAGCGCCAAGTGCCTAGTGCCTAGCTCCTTGAGCATTTTATAGGCTTGGCGTCTTTTAGCGCCTTTTGCCTTTGACAACACTGATCAGAAATGCATTTCTTTTCTGCATTCACTCTTCACTCGTAGGTTTAATGCAACAGACTTCTTGACAAGATTGAGAGGTAAGAGGCTCATGCTGGTTGGAGACTCCATGAACCGAAATCAGTTTGAATCAATGTTGTGTCTCCTTCGTGAAGGCCTGCCTGATAAGAGCAAAATGTTTGAGATCCATGGCCGCAGAATAACGAAGGGAAGAGGCTACTATGTCTTCAAATTTGTGGTAATTACAGATTTTATATAGTTATGCTGCTTCTATAAAGGCCAGAAGACAGCATTAGCCAATATTATAGTAGTTAAACTGAGTGAAGATAGAGGATCAGAAAAGGAGCAAAAAATTGCAAAAAAGTAGTCAATGCATTCTTTCTTGAGCACTGACTTGTTACAGATGAGTGGTAATAGGTCTTCATGGCTGCAATGATACCTTGGCTTTATTGGGAATCATCCATTTCTTCAAGAAAATAATTTGAATGCGCTTGTACTGTGAAATAAATCTGCTATACTTCCATAAAAATTATCTTTACAATTTTTTTCTCATTTGTTTCTGGTTCAAAAAAATTATGGGTTTTGTAACTGGAAGTAGCTCTAATGCAGTAGTGCTACTCGTGAATTCTCTCTCATTTTGGAATCCACAAGTTTCCTTCTGAATATACAACAATCTACTTAGATGGACTTAGTTGTAAATATGGTATATCAACAATGTTTATTCTTCCAAAGAAAAAAGAAGAGGGTTGATGATTTTAATAATTGCTTGGGCAGGATTTCAAGTGTACTGTGGAATTTGTGAGGTCACATTTCCTTGTAAAGGAAGGGGTGCGGATAAATGCACAAGGAAGCTCAAACCCAACTCTATCTATAGATGTAATTGACAAGACAGCAGGCCGATGGAAGAGGGCTGACATCCTGGTTTTTAATACTGGGCACTGGTGGACTCATGGAAAGACAGCTCGTGGGTATGTTTGAATTGCTGTTTTTGTTATATTTTAAATTGTAGTTCCACGTAATTTCTGCCTTTGTTATTATATCACTAAAACAGGATGGTATTTTTCAATGTTTATATTATTTCTCGGGTAAACTTTATTTTTGCCTCTATGAAATTATCAATGTTCCAATTTTATTCCTATAGTATAAAAAATTCTCATTATTACCCCTTAGTTTTCAAAAGGCTCTAATTTTACCCCTAACCATTAAATAACCTACTTTTTTGAATTTGGTTGGGTGCTTTTTTTTAAAATATTTGTAAGTGTTTTTTGTGAAATGTTATAACATTTATGAGAATTTGATAGGAAATAATTAGAGAAAAATAAGGAAAACTAAAATAAAGTAGGAAAAATGTGAGATTTTTATTAGTTATTTAATAGCAGAGGGAAAAATCAGAACTTCGTCAAAATTATAGGAGTGAGATTGGGGCATTTTAAACTATAGGGGTAAAAGTGGAACATTGATAAAACTACAAGTGCAAAAATGTAGTTTACTGTTACTTGTCTCTGCACGTTTTGGTTCAGTAGCTAGGTTACATGACAATGTTAACCCTCCCTCTTCCATGATCCTTGCCATTGATGTTGAGGAAGATTTTTTTTTTCTTAGCAAAGATGTGAGTGGTGTTTAACTCTGGACAATAGGGACACGCTTTATAAATTAAGCTAGTTGGCACACACTCTTCTGTTTCTATTTTGAGAGCTACTTCAGTCTCTTTTTTGCCCTTTTCTATTAATAGTAACCAAAAAAGAAGAAGAAGAAAGATTAGTATTGAACAAGAAGAAATGGTGAGATTTGAGTAGGAATCCCTTTTTACTAGCCATTTCTAAGACAAAAAAAATTAGTCCCTTCCGGTAAAGATTCTAAACCCTGCATATTGCAGGAAAACCCCTTTTGTGAACCTTATCTTTTATCCAGTATTGAACAAGAAGAAACGGTGATATTTGAGTAGGAATCCCTTTTTATTAGCCATTTCTAAGACAAAAAAAAATTAGTCCCTTCTGGCAAAGATTCTAAACCCTGCATATTGCAGGAAAATCCCTTTTGTGAACCTTATCTTGCATCCAGATTCTTTAGTTGGTTTATAGACGGGTGTAAATGTGTGTTTGAAATCATACTGGTAAATGGTTCGATTCAGAAGTTGATGTCCTTGTTTATTTTGTCTATCGAAATGTTTGTATTCCCTTGTAATATAGTACTGCTTAATTGTGCAGGAAAAATTACTATAAAGAAGGTGACTATCTCTATCCAAAGTTTGATGCAGTTGAGGCTTACAGAAGGGCTCTAAGGACCTGGGGAAAGTGGATTGACAAAAATGTGAATCCAAAAAAGCAGTTGGTATTCTATCGTGGATACTCCTCAGCCCATTTCAGGTACATTTTTGCTTCCATTTTCTTCTAACCGTTCTTTCATCCCTAGACCTAGGTTATATTAGAAATAGTATGGAGGAGAGTATATTTTGTTCATGTTTGCCTTCTTTCAGATTTACAAAATGCAGAAAATTCATTTTATTTAATACCTCGAGTCTGTTAATTTATAGCAGTAGCATGGATCAGCTCTGTCACTCTTTCCATATTTGGAAACTTTTCTTGTGAAAAGCAAATATTTTGTTGAAATAGATATAACTACTGCAATTATTTATTTTTCTACATTAATTATATAATAAGCAGAGGTGGAGATTGGGATTCAGGAGGGACATGCAACGGGGAGACTGAACCAGTTTTGAGGGGGTCAATTCTCAACAACTATCCTGTCAAAATGAAGATAGTGGAGGAGGTAATCCAGGAAATGAAGAATCCAGTTACACTGTTAAATGTCACTAGTTTGACCAATTTTCGAAAGGATGGGCATCCTTCAATCTTTGGCAAGAACGTAACTGCTGGGATAAAGGTCTCATCAAGGCGCCAAGACTGCAGCCATTGGTGTCTTCCAGGTGTCCCTGATGCATGGAATGAGCTCATATATGCAACCCTGGTTCAACATTGACTTTCCAAGAGTTAAAACAACAATCTTCCCTCCTCATTTTCAACGGGGAAAGAAAAAATATTTATAATTTTACTTTCACAAGGTATGGAGAATTCCAAGTTTTGTATTGTTCAAGACTTGCAATGTGAACTCTGACTTTGCAAGTCATGGAATTTTTTTTTCTTACAACCATTTCTGAATCTATGATATATATATTTATGTAGGAGAAATGTGTGCTGATGATTGGTGAGGTTACTATTTCTGATCTTACCTTTTCAACGCAGGGGGTTGTTTCTGGGTTGCTTCCGTGGTAGGTCTTTTTCCAAGAAGATTACATAAAGTAATGCCTTAGCTTAAAGCTGTAAGCAACCATCAAACTCCACCTCTTGGCTTGGACCATAAAACATGGGTCCATCGTATAATCTTAATCTAATTTCAGCAAACTTGGTCAATCTGCCAAAATTATTTTTACAACTTTTCAATTCTTTGCCCACAAGAAAAGTCAAGCAGATAAGCAATGAAAATGATTGTTGTGATTTTGGGTTAAGATTGGACTGGGTTCATCCAATGATCATCACTGACTAAATGGCAAAAAATTTGAAAAGTATGAAATGCTTCCTAGAAACGTTGACATGCCACTCCTTTTCTAATCAGAAAATACTCTTTTTTTAGCTAGTTTGGTATTGAAGTAGCGGTTGTTTTTTAAAGTATTTTTTTATTTAAAAATATATTAAAATAATGTGTTTTTTAATTTTTAAAATTTATTTTTAATATCAAGGTATCAAAATAATCTAAAAATAAAAAAAATAAATTTATAAATATATTATAAAAATATTTTTAAAACACAAAAATAAACTTGATTTTTATACGATGGTAGATAATGATCGGTGCGAGTTGTGTTTATTAAAACTTAGACTTTTTCTTTTTTCACTTTTCATGCTATTACCATGATTTGATTTATATATGGTATTTTCTTTTGAATCTTTTCTCTTTAGCCAAACCGATGGAATTCCTCTTGCACGAGTCCATTTTTTTTTATATATATATACTTCTTTTGTCAATCTAATAAGGGTGGAGAATCTAAACAAAGGGCATATATTATTATTATCATAATGTTTTTGGTCCATCAATAAACTTACTTCGAAGACTTGGCTTCTATAATTTTACAACTTGACTTGATAGAAAATTAATTGAATAGGTTTATCATAAGGTTGGCGTTATGGTGCCAACTATATATATATTAATGACATAGCAGCTCATTAAGCAATCTTTATTATGATAAAGCAAAATTAAATGCTAAAGTCAAACTTCATAATTATGTGAGTGAGTGGATTTCTTTTTTCATGCTGCTCGTTTTATTTATAACTAATTAAGAATCAATCCCAACGGTGAGCAAATTAAAACACTGTTGTAGTTTCGCTTGGCCAGTTACTCTGCCTTGTTAAGTATATAATTAAAACCAGAAATATACATGAAGCTAACTAAGTTGTTGTTTGATAGAGGGAGTCTTCCTTCACATTCCTTCAACTTCAACAACTAAATTAATCACTACTTATTCCAAAATATATATATATATATTGACTTGCAAATCCTTCAACACTTCCGTACTTTTTTTTAAAACCTTTTTGTTTGAGATTTAACTGAAATTATTTTTTAGATTAACGTGGGTGTTTGGATTAGTTTACGTATATTTTGACTAATTTTACGGGTCCTGAAGTTAACGGCCATGTAAGTATCCAATGGCCCTGAGATTTGTGAGACTCGAATCGGTGACCTCTAATAAGCAAATATAGAACCTGACCAGTTGAGTTACACCTCTCAAATTAACTGAGAAAAACTTTGCTTGATATATATATATTCTCTGTAAATTCCACTAAATATTTTGGAATTTAGAATTTTATATATATAATTCATTTCTTTTTAAATGAAGCTTCTATATATCAATTCTCCTCTCATCATTTCATTAAATATACACGTCGATCTTTTTATTTATTGTAGCACATGCATAAACGAATAGATAAGCCATTCGATATTACTTGTTATATTAATTTGTAGTTTCTCAAATAAAGCTTACACTAAAACTTTAACTTAGTCGACAAAAATTAAAGAGATATATATATCGATGAAAACAACAAAAATCAAGGTCCATCATTCCCACCCCATCATTGCACAAACGGTCATGATTGCCCTAACCTCTTTGTACGTCAACACGCTTCATATTATATCTGTTTGTTTTTTAAATATATATTTTTATTAACCTTAATTAAAATCAATTTTTTTATAATTAAATCCTAAACAAAACATCCACATTTAAATTAAAACATTCATATAAAAATCATTTTCGGATGTACAAAGTGATGATAATGTAAAGAATAAGCATTAATTCTTACTAAAACAAGGTTTTATTGTATATATATATATATATATATATATATATATATATATATGAAAATGAGAGATAATAG
>Ga0307515_10025175_pt1 | contig 10312 bp, 12 predicted proteins | sample 17_EM_MG_FD_194513 | JGI IMG/M metagenome (GOLD analysis project Ga0307515, IMG submission 194513) | Populus trichocarpa ectomycorrhiza microbial communities from riparian zone in the Pacific Northwest, United States - 17_EM | ecosystem: Host-associated > Plants > Roots > Unclassified | place...
CTTCTGATGCGTGTGATGCCGTCAGAAGTCGAGTGTTGCTACCAATGTGGGCAAATAGCCTCTCCGTACGTATAGAAGTGAATGTTATTGATGATCGAGCTGACATCTCGCTAGAACTAACTAATACCCGAGTCTCCCGCAGAGCCGCACTAATGCCACAGAGCCGCACTACTGTCACAGAGCCGCACCTAATGTGACAGAGCCGCACCTTAACATGACCATAGTCGTCCACCTACATCAAGTCAAAATGGACCGACCAACCGCCAACTTGGACGTTCTACTCATGATGAATCCGCCTGCGTATAGCTGCAGGTTGCAGGGGTTTCCAACAGTCCCGCGATTTGCAGAGAGTCGGTCCGATCTTGTATGTTTGCTTACAGGGATACATTGAAGTTCACGACAGCCGAAATCTCATTAATGTTACATATAAACACGATATTGTTAGACAGACAGAACATCTGGTGATGTTCGTCTCAAGAGATCACCGGGATCATACATGAAACTGACACTAACAATCGAGTCATCTTGTATGGTTAACATGACTATTCCCAATCTAGTGACGGTCAAAACACAGAATTTGCTTTGTTCGAGTTGATCAAGTGTTCCAACCGTGACATAAAAGACGCAGCTCGCCTCCGTATGGTCCATATCTTGCAACATCCAACGTCTCTCCCAATAACAGTCAACATGAAATACAATGGTCAATGCTCCAAAAAAGAACCTTTCTCCTCTCCCGGTGGGCAAATATGGCAAATCAACGAAGCAGTCCACACGATGATGTCATCAAGCGAATGAAGGGAAGAGTGGGTTGGAGGCAGACAGGGTCCAAGCCCTTGGAGCATTGCGTAGCTTGCGATCCAAAAAGAAGCTAGCGGTGGAGGAAAAACGAGAAACGCACTTTTTGAGCAACGAAGAGAAAGAGCAATGGATAGAGGATTATGTGGAGAAAGAGACTGCGGTGGCAAGAAAGCGAGTTGAAGACGCAGAGACAGCGATTAAGCAGAAGCAACAAGATATGAGCAATGTTGAAAAGGCGGGAATGACCACCAGAGAGCCTGAAAAGACATTTGAAGAGATGCTCAATGCTATCGGAGACAGTCTGAGCGATCTTGCAAGTTCCAACGATGAGGAGGATGTGGAAGATGAAGAAGAAGATGATGATACAGAGCAGGGCAAGCTGAGCAAAGATGACGAACCCGGCTGGGTGATGGGCACAATCTCCAAAACAGTACAATGCCGCATGGAGAGGTTTTGCCAGAAGCAGATGACGCTTGCCGAATTGACACAACCGGGATGGGGGGACGCGGCCGACTGCTTCCACGAAAGAGATAACAAGTCCGGAACGTCTAAATTGAAGGTTCCAGTGATCATTAAGTCCCAAACGGATCAGGTTGCAGCGGCACCTCCCCCGACCACATTTGGAAATCTATAAGAGACTCTTCATATCGTCCTTGGAATATCGCGAATGCCGCAATGTACTGCTCGACCGGGAAGTAGCTATATGACAATAGGCTCAGAGAAACCAAAGTCGCCCGAACGCATATCTTCTCTCCCGCCCGGCACGGAGTCCGATTTGGCACTGATTCCGTATGTGACGCCAGTTCAACCAGTAAGCGCCTACCACTGCATATTGCCTCCCGAGCTTATTACCATATAGAAATCGGATTCAGACAAAGAAATAGTGACAGCTCCTGCATCTGCGGGGGAATAGATAGCGAAATTGAAATTTTTGACGATGTAGAGCTGTGAAAAGCAATTTGCGTTTCTATTTTGCTACATGTCAGCTTTGTCTTGATTTCAGTAACCTAATTGTGAGACATGATGATTCATCTGTGCATGTGCAAGGGCCGGACGCACCATTCTAACGTGGTAAACTCCAAATCATACCACAAGACGACCAATGGGCCGGTTATCGTCTTTCCTGTTACTGTTAAGTGCGAAAGCAAAAACTAAATTAGTGACAAAATTTACCAACAACTTTTATGTAAGTGATGTCATACGACTCATAGAAGGAGCAGTCAAAGTGCAATACAAACCTGTATGCATGACAACCGTCCTGCTGCATTCATCCATGAATTCAAATGCACAACTCTCTGCTTAGCCCTGGTCCACATGGTCGAGATTTTGAAAATTGCTTACGGTAGGCCATGGAAATCGAGGAAAAGGAGCTGGATCAGGAATGGTTGGACAGTCAGGCGATATTAATCAAAAATTAGTGGCTGGGTCTGCATGCCACTAATTGCCGGCTGAAAGCCCTGGAATGTGATATGGCTAGGTCATTTATCGCTCATATCACGCAAGAAGTAGTGAATCAGATAGTGAGGGGCAACAAAACATCGGGATGCAAAATATAATACGTAGAAAAGAAAGATTGGTTGTTAATAATTCCAATATACGCTTGGACTACAATGATTGAGCATACAATGACATTTAGGCTGTGTGTAATGTGAGCGTCAATGGAGCGTCAATGATTCATAGTCTTTCACATTCTGCAATCAAATGGCTACATAGTCACATCCTGACAAAGTGAATGTATTGGACGTTTTTCTGTTTAAAAGGACAAGTGAAACGCTCGTTGCCATACCCTAGAAATGAGCGTCAATGGAGCGTCAACAATTCTTTGTCTTGCATCTTGGATAATCCAAACGCTGGGCAATAACTCTCACTCATAATCGGAGTATTGGCCGCCTTTCTAGGCAAATCAGCTAGGGACGACATCGTGACAATCTCCTAAAAATGAGCGTCAACAGAGCGTCAACGATTTTTGGTTTTGCATTTGGAATAATCCAGGGGCTGCACAACAACATCTACCTATATTGCATGTATTGGCCGCCTTTCAACGCAAAAATGCAAGAGAGGACATCACGACTATTTCCTAAAATTGAGTGTCAACGATTTTTGGTCCTGCATCTTGCTTAATCAAAGGGCTGTGCGTCAGCTTTCATCCATAATAGAAGTAATGGCCACCTTTATAGGCAGAAATGCTAGTGACGATATCATTACTGCCTCTTAAAAATGAGCGTCAACAGAGCGTCAACAGTTTCTGTGCTGGCGCAGTAACCTACACAGCAACATACCGCATTGTGTTGTACCGAAATTGAATTATTAACGGTCAGTCTTTCCAATACGTCCTTGTATACCACCACACAACTATGCATGCAATGTCTCACAGGGCTTACTTCTTTGTTGCTCGTAGCTCTAGAGTCAATATTTAAGAACCAGCAATCTTCTCAACAATACCGTACCTATTGACATCCTTTCAATTCCAATTACCATCAGCAAATGTATTTTAGTCACTGGAAGCCTCCAGGAGTATCTGAGAGGATGTGGAGTGTAAACTTAGATGCGTCAATTTCAGGAGAGTATCAGACCCTAGGAGGGCATTCCGGCTGGCCTTCACAGGAACTGGGATCTCTGATGACTGGTACAGGAGTTCCATGGGAGTGGTTGTGATAAGGTTGGGAACACCTCGGAGCGCCGGAGAGAACTTTGGGAGCACCTGGGAGCACCTGGGAGCACCTGGGAGCGCCGGCGACAAGCCTGGGAGCACCGGCGACAAGCCTGGGAGCGCCGGCGACAAGCCTGGGAGCGCCGACCACAAGTCTGGGAGCGCTGACCACAAGTCTGGGAGCGCCGACAACATGTCTGGGAGCGCTGACACATCAGCAAAATGCATTTTAGTCACTGGAAGCCTCCGGGAGTGTCTGAGAGAATGTGGAGTGTAAACTTAGATGCGTCAATTTCAGGAGAGTATCAGACCCTAGGAGGGCATTGCTGCCGGCCTTCAGAGTAACTGGGATCTCTGATGACTGGTACAGGAGTACCATGGGAGTGACTGTGATAGGTTTGGGAACACCTCGGAGCGCCGGAGAGAACATTGGGTGCATCTGGGCGCACCAGCGACATGCCTGGGAGCGCCGAGGACAATCCTGGGAGCACTTGAGAGTGCCAGCAACAAGTCTGGGAGCGCCGCGAATCACAGTAGAGCAGTCTGGAAAAACAACATTTTCTTTGGGAACGCTGCTGGTGTGCCTGGAAATCATAGCTACTGCTTATCGTTCAACGATTTTTAAAACTCATTTATTCAGTTTGTATTCTCATCTATGTATCTATATAGCTACCCATCTACACAGAGTATATCGGGACTGGCTGCAGGCGGTGCTTGAGAGCGATTTGAGGTGCGCCGGAAAATGATGATCAAGTGAACTCGGAGATACACTCCGAGGCCGTGATCATGCGAGTTTGGAGATGCACTCCGAGATTCTGATTGAGGGAGTTTGTAGATGCACTTGGAGGCCATGATCGTGCGAACTTGGAGGCCGTAATCGAGTGAGTTTGGAGATATAGTTGGAGGCCGTGATCGTGTGAGTTTGGAGATGCACCTGGAGGCCGTGATCGAGTGAGTTTGGAGATAGATACTTGGAGGCTGCGATCATGCAGTATTGAGGCCGTAATCGTGCGAGTTTGGAGATGCACTTGGAGGCCCCGATCGAGCGAGTTTTCAGGCCATAATCGACCGAGTTTGGAGATGCACTCCGAGGCTGTAATCGAGCGAGTTTAGAGATGCACTTGGAGGCCATGATCGTGCGAACTCGGAGGCCGTAATAGAGCGAGTTGGGACGAGTACTTGGAGGCAGTCGATGGGCGGGCTCGCCAGGAGCTGAGACTCCATTCATCAGTTAGTTAACTTGCAACCGTGGGACTGTGACAAGGTGATTTTACCTTGGAGCTCTCATGGAGAGATGGTTCGATGGCAGTCGATTGTGTAGGGAGGCACGCCGGAAGCTGAAGCTACATTCATGGGTCAACTCGTAATCATGAGAATGAAGGGAAGACAAACTATCATGGGTCGATGCTGTACTCGGTGTATGCTATACTCGGTGTATGCTGTACTCGGTGTATGCTGTACTCGGTGTCAACTCATGATCATGACATGGAGAGATAGAGAGGGATGACTTAACTTCGTGTTCTGTGATGATGCTAGAGTTATGGACGAGAAAGAGAGAGATGGGGGATAAAGATGAGAAAGATGTGGAGGATACGAGCGGATATGAGAAAACAGGGGTACAACTAGTGTTAGCAACGGGTCCAATTTCCCGGGTCGGTTCCGGGTCCGGTTCCACCCGAAACCGGACCGTTGCAACGGGTTTTACCACACGAAAAACCTGGACCGTTGCTTTTGGGCCGGTTTCCACTGGAAAACCCGGCCCTGGCAAGCCCGGCATTTTCCCTCCAATTAAGTATTTGAGTTCTGATCGTATCACAACATGATCAGTACGTAGAATGTCCAGTTTTAGCTGCTCTTTCACCTCCAACATTCAGATTTACGATCGGACCAATATTCGTTGAGTCGCTATCGAAAACCCGCAAATTTCGCCTAAAATTGTGCGTTTTTTCAAAGCCACTCAACGAATATTGGTCGGATCGCCAACCTGAAAGCGGGAGGTGACAGAGCAGTTAATTCTGTACAATCTACGTATTGATCATGTCATGATACGATCACAACTCATATACTTAATTGGAGCCAAAGTTGCAGGAACCGTAATATGGAACCGCGGTCCGGGTACAACCCGGCCAAAAAACTGCGGGTTTATGTCCGGTCCGGGTAACAACCCCGCCAAGACAAAGCGGTTCGGGTTTTTGGCCGGGTTTGGAACCGAACCGAACCGAACTGCCGGCCAAAAACCGGACCGCTGGCGGGTTACCCGGACCCGTTGCTAACACTAGGTACAACTTGCCTGATTGGGTTGGGAAGACCTTGTATTGGTGTAATTACACGCCGGATTGGGACTCGTACCTGCCACATCAGGGATGGTAAATTGACTAGCACACGAAATTCTCTAAGTCCCAGTTTCTCATGATGATTTGCCCTAGATCTTCTCATCTCTCTCCTTCTCGTCTTCAACTCTACCATTACCTAAGAACACGAAGTTAAGTCATCACTCTCCATCTCTCCATGCCATGATCAAGAGTTAACACCGAGTACAGCATACACCGAGTACAGCATACACCGAGTACAGCGTACACCGAGTACAGCATCCACTGAGTACTGCATACACCGCGTGCTGCATCATCCCAAGATCAACTGTCTCCCGCTCCCAGCCAGTCTCTCAGCTCTCTGCGGACCTTGTTATACTCAATTCTCTACATGCCCACAATCACGAGTTAACCAATGAATAGATTCTCAGCTTCCATCGCACATGCCTCCCGATGTACCGCCTCCAGATTCACTGACTCCAGATTGACTGCCTTCAGATTGACCGCCTTCAGATCAATCGCTTCCACAACAACCGCCTCCAAGCACTCCTCCAATCTTGTTCGATAATGGCCTTCAAGTGTATCTCCCAACATGCTCAATTACAGCTTCCAAGTGCATCTCTGAGTTCACTCGATCTCAGCCTCCAAGTGCATCTCCAAACTCACACAATCACAGCCTCCAAGTGCATCTCTGAGTTCACTCGATCTCAGTCTCCAAATGCATCTCCAAACACGCTCGATCACGGCCTCCAAGTGCATCTCCGAGTTCACTCGATCTTGGCCTCCAAGTGCATCTCTGAGTTCACTCGATCTCGGTCTCCAAGTGCATCTCCAATCACCCCCGATCACGGCCTCCAAGTACATCTTCAAGGAGCGACGGCTGGTGTACGGAGATGCAGCGGTAACGGAGGTGGACAGAGTGATGGGGAGTATATATTCGGCAGACTGCGGAGTACATTGACATCAACTCATTTCCATCTCATGTTATCATACAATGAAAATACACACTCTATCTTTCCCAACTTTTAGTCTCACTCACTCTGTCCGAGAGTTCATGGATCCGCCCAATTGTGTCGATCCTCAACGCCGGGTAGTATCATATCTTCTCACCCGATTCCTACGCTCCTCGAACCAGAACAGCTCTTTCTCATGAATTCCGTTTGGATGCTCAATGGGCGTGTGCAGGTGCTCCTCTCATTATCCGCGAGTACCATCTGCGGCCAGATTGACCGTATATTGAGAGACTTAAATAATGCATGCTATATTATGATGTAACAAAGACGAATATGATAAGACGAAATGCCTTGTGGTTATGTAAGAACCACTGCTGTGAGAATACGGCACCAAGTCTTCCACAGAAGCTATGCTGTGGTCTCAGCTGCTCTCAAAGTATCCTGCAGAGCTGCGCAGGGGTCTCCGCTTCTCTTGAAGTCTCCCGCAGATCTGCGCAGAGGTCTCAGCAGCTCCAAAATTTGACTATTCGATATGTCAAATCTCGTAGCATCCTGAGAATGCTCTTGCAGAGTCTGAGAGCACTTTTCTTACCTCCAGGGGGGTCTGGGAGCATCTAGAAGTACTTAGAAGCACTGGTGAGGTCACCCGGAGTGTCTGGGAGGATTGCGTGTTGCTTCCGGACCGATTTACATTTTGCTGATGACCCCGCCATCCAATTCCTACCACCATGTCGGATTCACAATGTTTGAATACCTCATTGCTAGAGGTAATGATATCTTCCAAAAATGAACGTGTCTTTATTCGTGATTTGAACGACCTGACACTACAAATCATAATCGATGCTTGGTGGGCTTCTATGAATGTGGGCTCAAAGCATTCTATTGCTTGGAAGAATTCTAGACATGCACCTTCATGGCAGTTCTATTTGCATTGCAGAATTGAGGAGACCGGCAGCCCTGGCATCATATGTATCATTTGTCATCAAGTTCTCCGCCATCCATCAGAACATGGGACCAGCTCAATGGGCAAACACTTGCTGGCAAAAGCGCACATTGCAAAGTTGAACGAATTAACAGAGTCAGAGGTTAGTGAATTGACTAGCTCAACGGTCGATGAAGCAGCACTGGCCATATTGAAAAGGCAAGGAAGTTGTGGGATTACAATAGTAAGTTCGCAAGAGAAATTCATTGGCGACATTGACTTCTAAGCTATATTGACTATATTAACAGACAAAACGCTCCAAACCAGCAGCTAAGGACTTTGTAACCGCCGAATTTCACCAAGACACTTGGAATTGCTACCTGATGTTAGGATTTGTTTTGGCTCATATACCATGGAACGCTATATCAAACCTTGAGCTACGGCGGTCATATAACGCATTACGCACCGAGCTGGTGCTACCGTCAGCGAGCACCCTTAGCAACATTTGTCGGAGGGAATACTCACTGACTGTGGATGCAATTAAGAAGCAGTTGCCAACAAGAAATAAAGTTAGTTTAGCTTTGGATGGGTGGACATCAACAAACAAATTAGCAATAATGTTGGTCATTGCATATAATATGGATTGCAATTGGGCAATGCGGGAAGTGCAACTCGCTTTCAGTGAGGTCAATAGCCTGTTCTTTTTCCATTTCAACAGCTAATTTAGGATAATAGGTCAAGGTTCAACATACTGGAGCAAGGCTAGCCACACCTTTGAAGGAAGTTCTAGATCATTTTGAGCTTACTGACGGCCGCTTGCTTGGAATTACAACTGATAACGCCTCCTCAAATTACTCGATGACTTGGGAACTACAATCCACACTTCTGGCCTCAGGAATCGAGTGGCCTGCATTGAGAAACCACATACCATGCATGGCGCATGTCATTCAGCTTGCTTTAGGTGCATTCATGAGCAGTTTCGGTGTCAAAGGCCGTACAAAGTCGTGGGAAGCACATGAGCACAATCAGCAATTTAGAGAGAATGGAAGCACACATATTGGGAAGAGTCAAAGACTTCGAAAAGAGGGCAATGCTAGAATTAATAAGGTGTCTGCTATGAAACCAGGTTTGGCCAAGATAATTGAAAAAGTACGTATTTCGAGATACTCTAAAAATTCTGAAACTGACCATCATATAGCAGCGAATGCTAGCTGTGTTGATTACATTGACACCTGGTCGTCAAAACGAGTTTATTGACTGTCAGAAAGCCAAAGTACAAATCGCAGTCCTTCCTATGATGGATGTGAAAACACGGTGGAATTCGACACTGGAGTTGCTTGAGCGACATCAGCAAAAAACATTTTCGTCCGGGCGGAATGGCTCCGTCAGAGCCGTCAGAGACACCGTGGTGGCGGATTACTCCGCGCCCGGCGTCAATACCACGCGTTGCGTTGCATATCACCCTCCGATCGCAGTTTCGCAGTTTCTTCTCGCTCTGTCGGTCTCCTATTTTAAACAAACACTCTGGCGTTGTGGGCAACTGTGACCATACGTCGGAATGGGTTCATTGGGTACACGCTTGCATCGGGATTGCAATGCAATGGGTGACGCTGCGAAAATCTCTCCTCGCGTTCCTTCTACATTAATCTCGAGGAGCGTAGGAAGAAGGTGAGAAGATATGATACAACCAGGCCGTGAGGATCCACGCAATTGCGTGGATCCAAATCTCGGACAGAGAGAGTGAGACTAAAAGTTGGGAATGATAGAGTGTGTATTTTCGTTGTATGACAAGATGAGATGAAAATGAGATGCTGTCTATCTACCCCGGGGTCTCCCGAATATATACTCCGCGTTGCTCATTCCACCTCCGTTACCCCTGTATCTCAGTACACCCACTGTTGCTCCTTAACAAGATACTTGGAGGCCGTGATCAAGCCAGTTTTAGAGATGCACTTGGAGGCCGAGATCGAGTGAACTGAGAGGTGCACTTGGAGGCCGTGATCGATCGAGTTTGGAGATGCACTGGGAGGCCGAGATGGAGTGAACTCAGAGATGCACTTGGAGGCTGTGATCGATCGAGTTTGGAGATGCACTGGGAGGCCGTGATCGATCGAGTTTGGGGATGCACTGGGAGGCCGTGATCGAGTGAGTTTGGATATGCACTTGGAGGTCGAGATCGAGTGAACTCAGAGATGCACTCCGAGGGTGTGACCGAGCGAGTTTGGAGATGCACTTGCAGGGTATGCTCGAGCGAGATTGGAGGAGTACTTGGAGGCGGTCGATTTGGAGGGAGGCGGTCGATTTGGAGGGAGGCGGTCGATTTGGAGGGAGGCGGTCGATTTGGAGGGAGGCGGTCGATTTGGAGGGAGGCGGTCGATTTGGAGGGAGGCGGTAGATTTGGAGGGAGGCGCGACTGCAGCTGAGTCTCTATTCATTAGTTAACTTGTAATTGTGGGAATGTAGAGAGTTGAGTACAACATCCGCCGAGAGATGAGAAACTGGCTGGCAGCGGGAGACTGTCAATCTTGGGATGATGCTGTACTTGGTGTATGCTGTACTCCGTGTTAACACATGATTATGGCATGGAGAGATAGAGAGGGATGACTTAACTTCGTGTTCTTAGGTGATGGTAGAGTTGAGCACAAGAAAGAGAGAGATCAGAGGAGATGGGGGAAATCAT
>Ga0307515_10025177_pt1 | contig 10312 bp, 2 predicted proteins | sample 17_EM_MG_FD_194513 | JGI IMG/M metagenome (GOLD analysis project Ga0307515, IMG submission 194513) | Populus trichocarpa ectomycorrhiza microbial communities from riparian zone in the Pacific Northwest, United States - 17_EM | ecosystem: Host-associated > Plants > Roots > Unclassified | place...
AAGGAGAAGAAGGAGAGGTATATATAGGAGGCAGAGTAAACAGATATCCTATAAGGGCCGCCAAGACGCTAGTAATAAGCGAGCCAATAACAGGTTGGCAGAATTTGGCAGCAATATGGCAGAATTTGGCAGGTAACGCGCCCCAGCACCGTCACAGTCTATATCTTAAGCCGACTGACTGCGCATCGCGGACGATTTCACTCTACCCCTTCTTCCCTTATCCTTTTATTTATATTCTTCTACCAGTCCTCTAAGCTTTAGAAGGGCTAGTATCTACTTATATCCTTTATATCTATTACTTTTATAGCCTGGAACTAGGTTAAGGCACCTAACTATACTAGCTATTTTACGGCCGCTTAGGCGCTTTTTTTATTGCTTAAGATATCCTAAAGGCGTTTAGACGCGCATTTTGCTATAAAGTCTACCCTTTAGTAGTGTAGACACTAGAGTAATATATAGTGAACTATTTATTTTATTTAGCCGTATTCGCACTATGGTAGAATTACTAGTACTCTAATAGATGCAAGCTATATATTAAGCCCTATTACCTCTATATAAAGAAGAAACAGTATTATAACCTTTACTTTTATTAGGTCTTTATATAGTGGTATTATAGGTTTACCCTATAGGGTCCTCTATATAGTTTCTATATAGTCTTTAGCCTTTACCTATTACCGTCGGCGCTATTCTAGGTCGGCCTATTTTGCAATAAGGGTGGTTACCTACTAGTAGTGCTGGTGACCTCCTATATATCGGCGGCGCTCTATTTACATTCTGCCGGCGTTCTGCTAGCTACACCTATAGGGATTTATTGTGGCTTCCCGCTCTATATAGTCCCTCTAATATGCGAGGAAGCCCTATATCTTATTTTTATGGTCCCTTACGCGGTCTTTAAGCGCTTCTAGTAGTACTAATAGCTATTTTATTTTTTACTAGCGCTTTACTAGTATTTTCTAGATACCGTTAAGTGCCTCTACTAATTCCTTTTTTACCCTATTAGGAGCCGTCTTGGCGGCTCTTTAGAGGGCTGTCGTTTCTATATAGAGCTATATTAGGGGGATAGCTGCTTCCTTCTCTCTTATAGCTATTAGTGTTCGCTAATATACCCCTATAATCCTGCGGAGACACCTATTTTAGACCTTCCGTAGTGGTTTAATTAGGCTTTTTACTAGCGTTCCGCCGTTGTCCTATACTCCCCATACTTAGGCGCCATATAGCATCGCTAGTCAAACCGTAGCCGTGTATAGGAGGCGCGAGTGGCGCATTAATAGGCCCTATATAGACGTGGTAATCCTTAATATCGCTTTAAAGGCTACCGAGCTCTTACTTATAGCCTTTTTAACCTGTTCTTTCTACTGGAGCTTAGGGTCTACCTAAATCCCTAGGACCCGCATGCTGGTTTTCTGGGGAGCTGTCTTATAGCTAGTAATGCGCACGGTAGACGTAAGGTCTGCGATGGCGTAGCGCCGTCGCCTTATAAAGTGTATAAGCTAGTATTTTTCTAGGGCGAACGTCGCGCCGTGTTAGTTTGCCTATGCTATATAGTAGTTATAAGCGGTCTCTAACCGTCAACAGTTCTTTGCCGTAGAGTCCTCCTAGGTAATAAGGTTTGTATTATTTATAAAGCTAAATCCTAGTGTGCCGTTATTAGGGCTCTAGAATTCCTCTAGAAGCTCTAATATAAAGAAGAGAAATAGGATTAGTAATAGGGGAGACCCCTAGGGGATACCTGTCTGCGTCTGGTAGGTAGTTATATAGTAGAGTTTAACATACCTGCTTATTTAGGCCTCTACCTTAGTTTTTAAGTAGCTTTCCCTTACTAAGCCTAAGGGCTTAGGGCTTTTTATAAGCAGTTAGCTACCACCACTAATAGTATAGGGAATTTCACTAGTTCTCTTAGGTATCTTATAAATACTAGTCTGCCCCCTAGCAGTCTATATAAGAGTTCCCTCCTAAAGTTAGTACGCTTTCGCGTAGCTTGGGAGCCTTCTATAGCCTCTAGTTTTACGCCTCTCTTTATTGTTTCCGCTAGTATGGGCATAGGCTGCTATTTATAGGGGTCGCAACTCCTATCTTACGCGCCTACTGGCGTAGTCCTATAAGGGCGTCGTGGCTATATCCTGTAATATGGAAGCCTTAGGTACCTTCTACAGTTAAGGCCTAGCTAAAAGCCTCTCCCGCCTAAGTAACTTCTGTTTACTCCTTAAGCGTACCTTACTAGCATACTACCCTAGCGAGCGAGTAGTCCTATCTATTGGTATACTAATACGCGCATCCGTTCTCTTAAGCTATATAGTAGTCTCTTTGGCTAGGATATAATCCTACCTGCCTACTAGGTATACTAGGGGTTAAAGCTTAGCTAAGGGGTAAGGTCTCTAGAGCTAGCAGTAGCTACTACGTACTACGCCCCGCGAGAGGTTTCCGTTTCGCGTTGCCTATAAGAGTCTCCTTATAATAGGCCAACTGTGTCTTATAGAAGGGGTTATAGATACTCGGTCCCGCGCTAGGCGACCTACTTTGCCCTCTTCTACTAACTAAGCTTATATCCCCCCTTTTTATAAGCTGGCCTGTGTCTCTAACTGTTAAGTCCTTATATAACTGGCCTGTGTTTCCTTAGAGCCTCCCCCATATATATATGCGCAGGTTACGTGCACTACGCCTATTAAGACCCTCCTGTGAGTTACCTGTAGGTCGACCGTAGGTCGAACGCCATGGGGCCGTTGAAGCTGGCCTGTGTTTCCGCTGCCTAGAGCTTTGCCCGTATTTCCACCTCGTTGAGCTATTTGGTTGCCGTCGCGTCACCATCGCGTCGCTATCGTGTCGCTGTCGCTGTCGACCAGGTCGCGCGTACCACGCCTATTAAGACCCTCTTCTGAGTTACCTGGGTGTACCGGATACCAGATAGGCCCTTAGAGGGGCCTTAACGAGTTCTCTAGGCAGGGCCTTAACAAGTTCTTCGCGGTGGCCTTAGGGCCTTAACAAGTTTCGTACGAAGTATCTGCAACGCGTTAACCTTAACAAGTTCTTATAAAAAGAGGTTCCCTACGCCCTTGTCGCGTTCCCTTTGCGATCTTAGAGCTAGTGTAAGCCTAAGAGTGTCCCGTCGTACGCCTAGGGCGCGTCTACGTCAACTGGCTGGATAAGGCCAGTTTCGGGCCAGGCTGCGAGCCAGGTAGTCGTACGTCGGGCGGTTTTCGTATCCCAGTTTCCCTTGATGGCCCCCCTGGATGGTATAGCAGGAGCCCTAAGCGGGGGCAGTAGGTCTCCTGGTGTTGTTGAGGGCGATACTTCGTACGATACGTCGTACGCGTCGCGGGCTCAACACCACAGAGTCGCCACGACAGCGCTGCACGCGCTGCGGCGGCTCTCTACCATCGCCTCTGCACTTGGCCATCAAGAGGAACGGATTCCAGATAATGTTTCCACCCGCGGCGACGTGGACGCGTGCAGTAGGGCTTCGCGGTAAAAAAAAAAAAGGTATTAGAGTAGATAGTATAGGACTATAAAATAGAGTTAAAACTAGGAATAAGTCTAAAGTTCTTTTTAATCTATAAGCTAATTGAAGAGAAATTAAGAGCACTTAAAGAGTTTATCTAGAAAAACCTATAAAAGGGATATATTAAACTATTGTAGTTATTAGTAAAATATCTAGTACTATTTATACCGAAGAAAAATAGATAGCCTAGGCTATATATTAACTATTAATAGTTAAGCAGCATTATTAGAAAAAATAAGTATTCTTTATCTTTAATTAGTAAGATTTAAGATAAAATAAGTAAAACGCAAATCTTTATAAAGATAGATCTAAGATAGGCGTACTATTAAATTAAGATTAAAGAAGGTAATAAATAAAAGGTAGGTTAAAAAAGGAATTATATAACCTATTAATTATATAATTTAGGCTTATAAACGTATTAGCGATATTTTAGAAGCGAATTAATAATATATTAGAAGAATACTTAAATAAGTTTATTATAGTATATCTTAATATTATTATTCTCCACTTAATAACTAAGGAAAAATATAGAGAATATATTAAATAGGGTTTAAAGAGACTATAGGAAAAATAGAGAGTAATAGTATTTAAAAAAAATAAGTTCTTTATAAAAAAGACTAGTTTTGTTAGATTTATTATTATATTAAATTATATTAGTATAGACCTAAAGAAAGTAGAAGCTATAGTAAGTTAGTAAAAACTAGAAAATGTTATATAGTTAAGATTATTTCTAGTGTAACGAAGCCTTGTAGGAGATACTACGGTAAACTCGCTAATAGGCTAGATATGTAGGTAAATAAGAAGTCAATAATATAATAATAACTAGTAGAGTAGTTGCCTAACGGATTAACTCTAATTATATTATAAGATTTACTATAAAGAAGAGAACTATTTAGGTAGGGACTGTAGTCCTTTAAATATATAATATTGCGCCTAAGAAATGTACTAAGTACGTTAGTACGTTAGTATATTAGTATATGTTATATTCCTACGTTCTAAACTTATAATGTAACTAGCTATATAACTTAGCTACCTCTTATCCTATAGCTTAATTGGTTTTAGCGCCTTCTATACTATCTTAACTAACCTATTTATATCTTTTCTTAGTAGTCGTACTACTATTAATATAAGGTCCGTAATACCATCTCCCTTCTTTTTATCTTCGTCCTTAAAGATACCTCCTATCTCTAAGTTATCTATTAGAGGTATAGTATTTCTATTTTTAATTTAATAACCTTTATTATTTCTAATACCTTTTATTAAATTATTTGCGTCTAATCGCTATAACTAGCTAGTAACTATTATTCTCTCACTTAGTAAAGTTATACCATCCTATTCTTATTATAAGGAAAGAAAGTTAGTATATATTATAATCGCAGCTTTATCTAGTTATTAACCTTCCTTTTATGCTAAATATACGTGAGTAAATATATAATTGTCTTATAATGTTTAATCTATCTCTAATACTAAGTATACGTGTCTTATTAATCTTTAAAGTCTTTAACTTTTTTACCTAATTTATTATAGGGTCCTATGTTTAATTTAAGGCGTCCTACCTTAAGAATAAACTTATTACTACTCTTAATAAAGTATAAAAGCTTTATAATAATAGGGAGTAAATTTATACTAAAGAGCGGAAAGTGTTTAGGGCTTAATAGACTACTTATACTCGCTTAGTCCGTCTTATAAAGGGTTATAAGAAGGTATGCTTTAAGGAGTAGTATCTTACTAAGTAAGGTCTTTATAAGCTTAAGGCTAAAAAGGATAAAAAGAATTCCACTTATAAAGAGGTAGAAATAGCTTATACGCTAGTAGTAGATCCCCTAGATAATCTAACTCGTCTATTACCTTTTAATTAATCCCTTTATCTTTAGCTCCTTTTTAATATTACCTAACCCATTCTCTTCTAATACTCCTATACCTTTCCTATAGCGTTCTTTAGGTTCTTTAATAGCTCCTAGGTAGTCTTATTATAGCCCACCCACTTTACTTTATACTATATTTTATTTTTAATATCCTTATAATTAATAACCTTTAAAATTTACTATTTATCTTTATAAGGGTACTTTTAATCCCTTACTCGGCTATATCTCGGGAGCTCTTAGGGGCTATTAAGGCTAGCCTTCGGCTAGGCCTTGGCTACCCCTTATAAGCTCCTCGGGCTTACAGCCTCCTTCCTCCCCTATTAGTTTGTCTCTCTCTATACTTAGGCTATTACCTACCCTTATTACTATATCGTCCTCTTCTATTAACTCTCCTTACCTACTCCCTACTATATACCCTAGCAATATGCCTTACAATCTTCTTCTTATTCTCTATATATGTCTGCTTTATAGGCTAGTAGTTTTACGTCTTTATGCGCTAGCTTTAGCATTATAATATACTGTATAGGGTAGATCTTTATTCTTACTAGTAAGTTAAGTCTATATATAACTTTTAAAATTTTAGCTATAATTTTAAATGGTCTTAGTCTAATGTAGTTTAACTTCTTACTTAATTATTAACTCGTAAAATTTTTATGTAATAGCTATACTTTATCCCCTTCCTTTGGATCTAGCCCCTTAGGTCTTTTAGCATTATAATACTTTTTTATTTTATTTTATACTATTTTTGCTATAAAATAGAGGTCCTTATAAAGATTTATTAGAGTCTCCATTCTCTACTTTACTATACCACTTATTTTCTTTACTTATTGTAGTAATAATAATATTCTAGGCTTATACCTGTAATTCGCCTAAAATAGTAATATCTCTATACCTTCTTATAGTGTTATATTATATACAAACTATATAACTAGTAATAATAATACCTAATTATTCTGCGCGTAATTAACATAATGTTTTAGATACTGCTTTAGTGTCTAATTTAGTTTTTCTGTCCGTCTATCTATCTATAGATAATATATAGTAGAAGTTACTGCTTTAACCCTTTGCTCTGCTAAGAATACTTTTTAGAATACTGCTATAAATCTTAAATCTCTGTCTAATATAATTTTACTTAGTGCTCCGTATTTTATAAACACTTCTTTAATATAGATTCTAGCAATATCTTCTACTAAGATTTCTTCTGTGCATGCTATAAAGTAGCCCTATTTAGTTAACTTATCCACTATTATAAGGATTACGTTATGCTTTTATCCAGTAATAGGATCTCTTAACTTTAGCAATTTTATAATAAAGTTCTATAATATTATTTTCTATAGACGTTCTAGTATCTTAATAGGCTATAGCTTTCTATATGGCTTATGCCTTATTAGCTTATTTCTTTAGTAATCTAGACATTCCTTTATAGCTTTTCTTACTAAGCCCTAGATTCTATAAATAATATACTCCTCTTAAAGTCTTAATACTAAGCCTATTGCTCTATTATATCCCTATATTATTCCCTTATAAAAATCTTTAATAAATTCCTCTGCTATTCCTCTTAGGATATATATATTTATTCTTTACTCGTACTAACCTATTTCTAGGTCTTTAGATTATACCTCTTAGATCCTTCTTATCTAATTACTTTCTAGTAATTTATGCTCTTAAGTTACTATAATCTTAGGATAATTATACCTAATTAATCTATTATTATCTCTATATAGTGTTACGGCACTAACCTAACGCATACTGTTTTATACTGTCTCGTACTATCTCGTACTGTTTCCTACTATTGGCTAGCCCACCACTAGCGCCTTAGTGGCTGGCCCTACTATTTATATACGATACCCCCTTTTACCTTCTTCTCCTCTTTATACCATAACGTAGTTATTTAGTTTACTTTATTGCAGCACTATAACAGTTTATAGTATCCCTAATTACGCCCCGTTATAACCTTTATTTTTTCTTAGTTTATTATTTCTGTTTTCTAGTGTAATTACAACCCGGCGCGACTAATAACACTATACTATAAGTCCTAAACAACCCTAGCATAGTTATAGACAATCTTAGTACCATAGCCAGCCTTATAAACTTTAATTGCCTTATATAGATCCCTTAAAATAGGCGACTATAATATAGATAATACCCCGTCGGCAAATATACGTAAAGCACTCGCCTGCCTTTTTAATACCTCCTATACCTACATTGCCTAGAGTACCCTAAGGACCTTAACGTAGCAGGAACCTTCTAGTACCTCTTTATATATACAACTTTCCTAACTAGCGTTAAGAGCAGTCTCTAAGCCGTCTATAATAAAGGCTAAACTATAAAGTCCTAACTTAAAGAAGCTTAGTATAGAATTAACTCCCTTAAGATGCTTAAACTACGTATATAACAATACGAATAATAAGCCTTTATAAATACTTAGACCATATAAAGTCTAAGCCTTTAGATTACTATACTTACCCAGACTATTGCCGATAAGAACACCGCTACTAGCTCTCCTTTTTTAACTAAGCCCTATAGAAAAAAGCGTAAAGCAAAAGATCTAACCCCACTTAATGGCAAGGGATTACTAACTAAAAAGTAAGAAAATTTTAAAATATAGGAAATAAAGATCTAAGGCATTTTCTAAAGGGATATAAAGTGCTTTAAGACCCTAATAGACGAAGTCCTCTATATGTTAGATATGCTAACAGATAAAGCTTATAACTATATTAAGTATGGCCTTAATATGCTACGTATATACCTAAACGACTTAAGTAAATAGACCTTCTCTAATTAAGAGTCTATGTTCATATATATAAGGAAGCACTATAAGACTATAGATATAACCTAAGCAGCTAAAAATAAGCTAGATACCTTAAGCTAAGGCAAGCGTAACTACTGGTCCTGAAAAGTAGAGCTTAATAAGTTAATAATTAAAGTAAATAAAACTAAGGAACAAAAAGTGGATCTACTTAAGAAGAATATTTCCTCTAAAATAAAGGACCTGGCCCTTACCCTTAGCCGTAAAATTAGCGATGCTAACTATAAAGGCTAAAGCGAGTAGATGAATGTATTTGCTTATAACCTATAAAACTATACCTACTATACTAAGCTAAATACCGCTAAGCTAAGTACCGCTAGCAGCTATTAACCTATATTACCGTAGAACGACCCAATAGACCTTAACACCGTTAAGTTTAGTAGTAGTAGTAATAGTCTCCCTAATAATATCTAAAGATATTATACGGATAATAGACTTTATATAGCGTGTGGTTAACCTAGCTACTAGAAAGATACTTATAACCCCTAGAAGAACCTAAATCCCCTTTTAATACTACCGCGCCAATCCCCTTCTAGCCGCGGCGGATTCTTTAATAGAGGGGATAGTAATTAAGGCAGTAACTATAAATAAGGACATAGGTTTAGACATAGAGACCTACCCCTATAATTCCCTCCCCCAATACAGCCTTAGCCAATAGTCCCGTACGCGAACTATAGATAAGCGCTCCGTACTACTACTAAGTATAAAACTGGCCGTATTATTGGTAAAGTACCCTTTAGCATATATACACCGTTAGAGACTAATACGTTAGAATATACTAGCCAAGACTATAGCCACCAGCTAAGCCCTATAATTTAGCTATTAAAAGGCTAACCCTTAAACTAAGTTGCCTTTAAGGGTTAGAACTATACGGGGAGGAGGATAAAAGGATTAGATCTATACTATTAGATTAGTTAAACCTTATTTTAAGCTAGCTACTACTTAATCTTAGAATAGTAAATAGCGATAGGAATGCTATCCTTATTTAGACCTACCTCTCCTTACCGCATAACCTACTTCTACAAGTTCTTATTAAAATAGTAAGCCTTATTAATACTAATAATATAGTACTAGCGTTTATAGATAAAGACTCGCTTATAAAAAAGCATAATATTATAATAAAAAGACTCCTAGTCTTAAAACCACTCCGCTTTACCAATGGACTCCCATCTAGGTTTATTACCTACTACTTTACAGTAATAATAACAATTAGCCACCATATAGAATCTATACTCTTCTATATTATAAAGTTATTACCCTCTATATTAGTAATTCTTGGAATGCCCTAGCTTAAAAAGCATAACCTAAAGGCAGACTTCTCCGCCCTACAGCTTAAGTTTAACTCCAATTACTGTGTCTATAACTATCTCTTATAGTATATTTCTAACTATAACTAAGTAGTACTATACGGACGCATTACACGGCTAATGCTTAGATACTATTAGCTAATAGTAAAAAAGGTACCTAATACTAGTAAGCTAATATACGTAGTAAACTAAGCAGAGATTCTAGGAGACTAGACTACTACCCTATTTCCTAAAAAAATAAACACCGCTAGAACTATAAGTCCCCTATATACACCCGCTTAACCTAGGTTAGCTAATAAGATACCTAACTCTAAGTTATTTGCTATACGTATATGCGACCGCATATATAATAGCTAAGGGCATTATAGCTAAGACCGAAACTAGAGTAATTAAAACCTCCCCCCTATAACGCCTAACCTCACACCTATCTCCTACGCGTACTATATAGGGCCGCCGCCTTATTTCCGCCCCCCTAGGCCGACTAAGCTGTGCTAGCCTAGCTATAGTACTAGAGAACTAAATGCGCCCTAACCTAGACAATATTAAATACACTTATACCGTTAATTTCACCCAGTTCTATAAATAAAAAGATATAAAGGTAATAAGGATTTATATAGCGGAGCTAGTAGAACTAGTTAAATAAGAAAAGTATTAATAGCTGCTTAAGGAGCTGCTTATAGGCCTAATAGAAGTACCAAACCTATTAAAAAGGGTTTTCCGCCAGCTAGTAGAAGGCAACTATATAATAGATAAAGCCCGTAAAGCGCTACCCCCTTATTTTTATAACTTCCTTAAAATAAACCTAAAAATAAAGTCTAAGTCTCTACGCTAAAAG
>Ga0307515_10025178_pt1 | contig 10311 bp, 10 predicted proteins | sample 17_EM_MG_FD_194513 | JGI IMG/M metagenome (GOLD analysis project Ga0307515, IMG submission 194513) | Populus trichocarpa ectomycorrhiza microbial communities from riparian zone in the Pacific Northwest, United States - 17_EM | ecosystem: Host-associated > Plants > Roots > Unclassified | place...
AGCACGGTCAGACTCCGTGAGGAGACAGGACCGGGCATATATGAGGGTAGATCAAGCAGGTGGGGAGGCAGTGAAGATAGAACGCGCGGAGTTGGCAGATTGGGCAGGGGGGATAGAGGAGGGGGTGGTGCTGGCGGAGGCAGCAGCGGCTGGGATACCAGAGGTCGTTGAAGGCATGCAGTCGAGGACTTCCCAGAAGGCTCAACAATATTCTCCACTAATTTACTAGCCATCGTCTTTAACATCACCTGTAACAAACTAATTGTACCGGCATTCATCAGGCGTTCAAATCCCTCGAGGCTAATCCATGATCCATCAATCAATTCCAGTGGGTCCTGTTCATCACTCCTTATCCATATTTTGAAGCTCTGCAGAGGGAACTTTGACCCTTGCCTTGACAGGATAATGGACATGAACTCCGGAATCAAGTCAAAAGGCTCACTTGGTCGCAACCAGCGACGATATCGGAGCCCAAATCGCTTAAGCGATAGACAGACCGGTGTATTCTGACACCCGGGAGCGGCGGTGGTACCCAGATTGTTTGTATAGACCGGTTGTACGACAAGTGACCGGAGGACCTTTCCTCCAAGTGAAGAGGGCTGGGCGTTGTTAATCACCAATTCCTCCAAATTTGACATCAAAGCCAATGCATTTATCCAAGCCTCGTTGGTGGCCTCGATACTGATGTGGAGAACTCGTGGTGAAAGTCGGCTCTCTCGTAAAGCGTGACTAGAAAACTGAACTAATTCTCGATTTCCCCGCATATTATACGAAGAGGAGCACGTCACGGAGAGGCGAATAAGTTTGAGTGCTGAGACGCCGTTAAGTATATCGAGAGGATAGCCTTGGAACGTGAACTGCTTGCAGTTTGGGAGGGTAGTGCTGAACGGATGCAGAATGTAGCGATGAAGTGGAAGGAGAAGGATGCAACTCTCGAGAGCACGAAAGGTCCTGCCACTCATCCACTGAATGGAGACAGCTCTGAGGCTGAGATGACGGAGTGTGTGAACAAACGGTAAGTCGACATCATTGCTATAGATGGGAAAGGAGAGATGAGAGGCAGTAAGGGATTCCAGTTGGTGCAGGTGAGGTAGAAGGTCAACTGGGTTGCGCAACCCCCGGGTATCGAGGGAGAGCACTTTGACGGAATGGAATATTGTGGAATAGGTAGGAGCAAGGAATGATATCACACTGAGTGAATTTATTTCCACTGTCGTAAGCTCTCGACTGGCTGATTTGCCGAGAATGCGCAAAATACGGTCGAGGAGGGGCGACATCTCGCAAGCGCACTTGATCTTGAATGTTCTAATGCGGTTCATGACAGCACCCGAGCATCCTTGAAGTCCACTGTTCACGAGGTGTTCAGGCAAGTCGGCCTGTGGTGGGAACGTCTCGACTACGAAGCTTCGCCATCGGTCGGTTGCTTCAATGGCAGCGAAAATAGCCTGGTAAGCACCCTCTGATGGGGTGGAATGGTCACGGTCGATCTCCGTATCAACTACTACATCCAACACCCATTGGTTCCTTTCCAACTTGGTTGTGACAGCGTCTTTTGAGGTTGTTGTGCCCAGCTTGAGTGATGCCCAGATACCAGTGACGATGGCATACCAATGTTTGCATACGAGCATCAACGCCAAAGGTGAATCGCTCGCTTCGTCGATGATGAAGAGTAAAATCCGTTGGAGCAACTCTGGTGGAAGGCGGGTGACGGGTGTAATGATTTGGATCAACCACCAATATTTTTGTGTGATGGGTGAGTGGCTGTATAGATAGGATGCAAGTCCATGGCGATGGTTGGGTTCGATGGAGTAAATGATGTCCTTTAGTTTCGAATCTGCCAATATATCGGCATATGTAAATGTATGCGCCTTAGCCGGCCACACGCCTGCCCCCAACGCTTGTGCCAGCGCCTCCACCCGTGCCAGCGCCTGAGGGCCCACCTGCGCATATGGATGCACCCATGCCTCTGCCCGCGCGCGCGCCTCCGCTCATGCCTTTAGCCCCACCGGCCGCAGTGGCGGCGGCACCAGTGGGAGACTTCTGGTCCTTTGCCAGCATATTTTGGCGGACGCCGTGTTTCCTGTCTCGAGAAGGAGAGGTACTGGGCACCTCACTTCCTTCGCTACGACTACTGGCAGCATGTAAGCCAGCACCTTTTATTCATCGAGTCAGTAAAGTTCAATTTTTGATACGCATTGGTTCCGCACTATTGACTAATACTAGACAGAACATCACGTCCCTAGCAATACCACTAGGAAGAAGAGTCAACACACTCATGTAACCCAAAGTACCTCGTTGCCCCGTCTCAGGATCACCTATCCAGCCTCACAGCATTTATTGAAAGTAGTTGGCCACTCGTGCGGAAAGAGGAAGGAGCAGACGAAACGATGAAAATCGTTCCTCCCCACTTCAAGGAATCCTAGTTTCGCTGCCGATCTGATATGCCCATGATCTGCCACGCATAAACCCGCATCACTAATCGAACTTCATCGCACTTCAAGTTCTCCAACTCGTTACTCCAGCTCCTCGAGTGTCACTTGCAGCAACCTCAAAACCAAAGTCTTCGCCACCAGGAAGTTTGCGCTTTGAGGAACTCTGAATTATCGTCACCGCCGTTCCTTAATTGTTGGCTCCTCTTTTTTCTCGCCCTGTTGCGACATCTGCATGTCCGAAGTGACTGGGTTCGAGGTTGCTCCCACGGGGTGTAGAGGCGGTGGTACTTTGGCTTCATTAGGCGCCACACTTTCCTCGGCATTTCTGGCAGGGAACAACTCCCTTTTCCCGTCCGCTGTGGTGCCACTCGGATCAGGCGGAAGGGGAGGTGGAGGTGGAGGAATTGGAGAAGGTAGAGACGCTGGAGATGGCAAAATGGGCAGAGGCGGAGGGACTGGAAAGTGCACTACAGGCAGTGTTGCCGCCCCTCCCTGGTGCTTTGGTTCCCCTCTTGATTGCTGCTCCAGCCCCTCAGGCTGCTTTGTTGCCTCTTTCAGCTGCTCTGCCCCATGCTCTAGTTGCTTTTCCACCTCTACTGGCCGATCCCCCGCTATCTGAGTAGGTCCAGGGGATGGATCGAGCGTAGGAATTGTAAGGGTCCGATTTCTCTTCGACCTTGTTTCTTACTGAGACGTCCAAATACAATCGAATCCCTTTATTATGAAAGAGACAAGCTTGTACTAGTTGAACGTGTGATGGTAAGAATATTGTGGTGGAGGAGTAAAATCGAATGGGTACAGGGTTGGTAAGTGACAGGGTTATATACGAGGAAGCGGTATTATGTAATAGGATAAAACAATAACCGCAAGCGAGCCCTTACAGGAATTCGGGGCGGTGGATCCGAAGGGACTGGAGGATTGTCACCATACACCGCCTCGTCAGGACCTCGCGCTTGTTGGTGACTGGCGAAGATCAGGCCGTCATGATCCAAGCCGGCAAGCCGCTTCAATACAGGGTCGGTTGTATGGTCACGGCCGTTCGGCTTCATAGCGGGTCATTATAATGAGAGTTCATCAGGGTTATGAGGGCTTACGTAGAAGTCTCGAGTGGAGAAGAATATCTGATATAACCGTGCTAGATCATATTTGTGATCCTCTTCGGACTGAATCGCTTCATCGAGTCCCAGAGTTCCGAGTTTGTCGATCTTATCTTCCAATTCCTCAAGCGCACTACAATTATCGGACTTAGATAACGAGAAGGAAGATAAAGTGGACCCACTCATCCAATTCCATACCCTCGTTGTACTGATTCTCTGTTGGCCCGTCGGGGCCGATAAAGTTGTTGAACTGGATGATGAGATGAAAAGCTTGACGAGCGACGCTAATGGCTTGGAAGGAGAACCACTTCAACCTTCTGCTCTTCCGAAGGACATCGCCAGCCTGAACGTAGCTCGACAACAGGAACTTGTAGAGCGGCCTTTCAAGTTTCGGCGTTTGGAGCTGTAAATAACAATTGGTTAAAAATGACAATTTGAGTGCCTAACAAATTGTCAGATACCGTTGCACCTGACTCTGGCTGTAGCGCCTTAGAGATTTTTGAATCATCATCGCCGCGCTCTAGAAGCGAGGACTCGTCCTGAGGTGCCAAGCGGCCTCTTGCACTCGACGCTGGCTGTAACGCATTGGAGAACCTTGAATCATCATCATCGCTGCCATTCGCTTTTCGCTTCTTTTCTTTCCGGCTCTCTTGCGACCTCTGCATACCCGAAGTTCCTGGGTTCGAGGTTGCTTCCACGGGGTGTAGAGGCGGTGGTACTTTGGCTTCATTTGGCGCCGCACTTTCTTCGACATAGCTGGCAGGGGACCACCCCCCTTTCTCTTTAGTTGATAGCGCAGTCTACACGAGTGCATGAGCATGAGTCATTCTCGTCGGCGAGGAGTTGGGCGTTGAACATACTCTGATACCAAAAGCATCCGCCCAACCACGAGTCACGTTCTTGACAAAGGATGGTAGGTCATCTAGCATCTGTCAGCTCAGACGAGTCTCATCTGGCGGATGGATGCGTACATCCTACAAGCCGTTTGTACTCCTTCTGGTCGTCGACAGGAACCAATTTGGGAGTCAGTTTGGGAGATGATGTTGGTTCATCGCCAACAACAGTATCCAAAGAGTGTGACCTATAGTTTCTAAGGGACATCGCAGTGGTCAGTAGCTTGCACTACCGCGCAGGATATTTATGGAATCAGACTAACCACGACCTCGCAGCATGAACAGTGTTCATACGGCACAACCCATCAACCGAGGTGGAAGCCTTTCTGGGCAGGCGGACACGTGCCGCTTGCTTTGCCAGTCTCAAGCAAGAAAAAGGCACCGGTGATATGACACTCTCACGTCGATGTGAAGCCCATTGGGAGTCTGTTTCAGGATACTACGCTCACTGGAGTTGAGGCGATGGCGAGATTGAACATAACAGTGGAAAGGGTTCATGTACCTCCTGATCGTGGGGCCCAATCAAGAAGATAAATCTGCTTACGTTTAGGGCACCGAAGGTAGTTTTGCCTGAGGCATTATCGTGTCATCTGCAGCTCGCCGGGGCGAGGTTCGACCGGGCAGAGGCATTGACTCCACTGCATCAGCGTTGAACCGGTAGGGACGGCGCTGTATATCGGTGATCAGAAAAGATAGATGAAAATGTCTGTTGCTGTGTGAGTTCCTAACGCAGCAGGGACGAGTAAAGGTAGAACGAAACGGACGCACTAGATCGAAGAGTTCGTATAATATAGTGTATTCGAAGCATGATGGGAGTCTTTTGGATTTACTTAATTGCGTGGGCGGCATCACAGTTTTCGTGGGATTGGGCCTGACACTTTTGACTGGACTCAGGATGGCAATCTCTGCATTATATGTCACGTTCTATATAAAGGTTGAATGGTGGCCCAATGGCTATTGGAAGTGGGCGCGGGGAGTTTGAATCCAAGTTTGTTCCTTTTTTTTTGGTTGGGGAAAAGGAGGGAAATGCGTCACGCACCGTGGCGCCGTGAGGCGCCGTGTGAAAGTTTGTTCTTTCTTCTAGTCACTTCCGCCCTTTATTTGGCTTTCGGTCCGGCCACCGACTAATTTGCTAATAGCGCAGCTTCACTACCTGAGTTGCCATCTTGGAGCCATTTTTCCCGCAGCTGGAGCTCAAGTATTGATTATTGCGGGACCAGAAAAGTGGAGGAAGAATACCAAAAATTGAGAGTACATTTATAGCTGTTCCACGTTGCTCGTGAACCGGCCATTCCCTTGTCCGTCTATTGCGTCACGGCCGAGGGACCCACAAAGCCCGGATCTTCCCATATCCGATTACCCAACGACTCATGGACAGGCTAGCTGCTGTGATACACAGCTCGTTATATAGGTTGTGGTGGACGTCATGATCAGTGGTACGAGGACAAAGCTATTGGGCCCTCAAAAGAATGGAGAAAGTGATATCACGTCCCTTCAGTGCCAGTGGTTATGCCAATCTCCTCCGTTCCACATATGTCCCCTGAGTGGAGGCCTCTTAGGCAGTCAAAAACGACCGCCTGTAAGGGCCTCAAGACCTTTCGCAGGCTGTGTGGGTGGGAGGCTGCGGGGGGCCTTTAGGGGGGGGCTTCGCAGGCTGTTAAAGGGGCTGCGGGAGGCCTTTAGGGGGCTCGCAGGCTGTTAGAGAGGGGCTCGCAGGCCGCTAGAGGCTGCTCGCAGGCCGTGAACGCAGGCTACGAGAGGCCTTTAGGGGGCGGGTCGCAGGCCGCGGCGGGGGCTCGCAGGCTTTTGGGACAGGCTGCCAATGCAGGAACCGCAGTGGGACTAATAGCTTGTAGAATAAATTGAATAATAATGAATAATATATATACTACTGTACTATTGGATTTGTGCACGTTTGAGGGCGTTTCAAGCCGATTATGCCATTGGGGGTCGAGGAGAAGCCCCGAAACGGAAACAGAGGAAGTCCCGCAGGGTACGGGAGCGGTCTCGCAGGCTGTTAAAAATGTAGATATATATATACGATATAATTACAGGCTGTTAAAGGCCTTTTAGACACTCGCGCGGGCTGTTTCGGAGGCTCACAGGCTGTCAAAGACGTCGCGCAGGCAGTCGCCGTAGGCCGCTCGCACCTCATTATTGCAGGCTGTTAAATATATATATATATATTCATACCATATTATTACAGGCTTCCAGAAGCCATTTATGCCCTTGCGCGGGCGGTTTTCGTAGGCTCGCAGCCTGTCAATTGCCCCTTAGTCCTCGCGCAGGCAGTCATCACAGGCCGCTTATTTCAGGCTATTAAATATATATATATTCATATTATATTATTACTCGAAGTGCGGGCCATTAGCTACTTAACAACGCCTTTAATTACATTGTACTCACCTCTGGATGTTTGATAAATCGTCCATGGATGTGTGGGGGCGGCGGGGAAGGCGGCGAGGGGAGAAGGGGGTTCCAGGATCCTGCAACGCTGACAGTCGTCGCACATGGGCTGCGGGTTGGGTTACAAGCACCACCGAAGCATGTGCAGCATCTAGGCAACGTACATACACGGGAGAGTCGCTCCCGGGGTCGTTACGCGTTTCGGTCGAGCCTGGGTAAGATTGTCGAGTTGTGGGTCATTAGCTACGCAACGACGTCTATCGTACTCACCTCCGGGTGTGCCGAGGACCTTGACAATGTACCCATGAAGGGCGGCGAAGAAGGCGGCGAGGAAGGCGGACGGTCCAAGGTCCTACAAGCGCCGCGCGTGGGCTGTGGGTTGGGCCACAAACATCAGGATAGCACATGCGATATCTGTGTGACGCACGTACATGGGGGAGTTGCTCCCGCAGTCGTTACATTGTTCGGCGGAGCCTGCGCAAGGTTTCGAGTCGTAAGCCATCGGCCACTGAACGACGCCTTGAATCGTATCGTACTCACCTTTAAGTATGCCGAAAACGTTGATTACGTGCCGGTTCAAGGGGGCAGGCGGTCGATAAAGTGGTTGAACAGGATGTTAATGGCTTGGAAGGAGAACCACTTCAATCTTCTGCTCTTCCGAAGGACATCGCCGTAGCTCGACAACAGGAACTCGCAGAGCGGCTTTTCAAGTTTCGCCGTCTGGAACTGTAAATAGAACACTTGATCAAAAATGACACGTTGGGCGCCGAATAAGCTGTCAGATACCGTTGCAATTGACGCTGGCTGTAGCGCTTTGGAGAACTTCCCTTTTCTTTTCTGGCTCCGTTGCGACCTCTGCATGCCCAAAGTGACTGGGTTCGGGGTCGCTCTCACGAGGTGTAGGGGCAGTGGTACTTCGGCTTCATGAGGAGCTACACTTTCCTCCACATAGCCGGCAGGGAATAACCCCCTTTTCCCGTCCGCCGTGGCCCCTCCATCACCCATCGTCTATTGGGTCAACATCGTAGATGTATTCTAAATCTAAGAGGTTGATCTGATTGCCCTCTTGGGCTTCGTGCGGAGCTATGACAAGCACAGTAGGAATCCGTTGGGAAGGTAGAGATGCTGGGGGCGACGGAATGGGCAGAAACGGTTCATCTGGCAGAGAGACTCGACGGGGACGCTGTGGTTCTGGCCGGGATCGCTGTGGTTCTGACAACGGTGGGGGGTGAAGTGGGAGGGTGGAAGGTGTAATAAAAAATCACGCCTCGTCAATAATTGAACGGCCCAGATCGTGACAAAAGGCGCACTAGAACAGAGACAGCCCATGGGTCGAGTTAAGCCCCAATATAAGGCGAGATTGAGAGGGTATAAGTCAGGGGCGCCGATGAGGCGTCGCAATAGTGAAGTCGGTTCGCTCGAATCACCAAGACCGACCAAGGTGACCTCCGATTTTCACAGTTATTGGAATGCCACTAAATTATGTGCATCCTTCGTAAGTGTAGCTGAACCCAGTGTCGAAAAAAAATGTCGCTCCCAGAGTAGGCGATGAAAGGGGACAGGTGTGAGCTGAAATCACTCGCCGTCCGATCCGCCTCTTATAGATATGCCTGAGAAACATGAGGCGGTTGCGTGTTGCGTGGCTGCTATCTCTATGATATACGATAGCTGCGCGTCTGCCTTTTCGGGCAGTATTTGGTCAAATAAAACGTCACATGTTTGAACCTTGTCTCCGTCTCGCCGTCGCGTCACTACCCTTGTTGATCGATGAGTGCATTGTCGATGCACCTCATAAGCGCATACATTGGACTCATTAACCCCTCTGCGCTCCCGTCCTTCGCGTCCTTCTCACGAACCGCGCGAACCCCACCGACCCTCGCGATATCTGCCCCAATGAGCTATAACCCGGCTATGCACCGAAACTTCGACGCGCATCCTTCCTTCTCTCACTCTCACTCCCACCCCCAACGACCCCAGCCACCTTTCGGTAACGGTTACAATCCAAGTACACCTCAATAGACAACAATCAGTGCGGATGTTGACTTGTGGGTGCACACAGCTTAGCATATAGCCACAATACAAGCTAAACCTGATGAAAAGCTTGGTCCACAGGTCATTCGCGGACGTCTGGGCCCAAGCTGGGCAAGTTGACCGACGGGGAAGGCCGAAAGATTATCAATCTCGACAATGAGGTCTTCGGACGTAATGGCTGGAGTGATTCTATTACACCGTGAGCTATCGACTACGTGTGTACTCACAGAATATCAATGCGCATGCGATGGTTGGCTGATTTGGCATCCTTCCAGATAGACTACAACGAGCAAACACAGCGACACTGCGTCGGGGTCACAGCAACTGTCAAGGTCACTTTGTGTGATGGGGTGTATCATGAAGACGTAGGATCGACAACTGCAGGCAAAAGGGTATGGCTCTCGACAAGGTACGCGTTCTTCCTCCTATTACCCCAGGTACAACTTCAACTAGTCTCACTGATACCAAGTGATTTGATCCAGTGCAAGCAAGAAGCCGTGACGGACGCGTTGAAGCACACACTCCGTAACTTTGGTAACTTACTTGGCAACCGCCTCTACGATAAGGAGTACGCAAAGGTCTGTTTACGTCCACTCAGAGTCACATGGTACCCTTTCTAACAAGCCCGACCAGGAAGTTGTCAAGATTCAAATCCCGCCACCAAAATTCAATAGGTCAGAGCTCCATCGCCGTCCAGAGTATTCCGATCCCCCTACAGGCAGTAATTTATCTACCTGTCCGTCGAACGCTGGACCTAGTAATATGGGACCCCTTCCTACCGTTCCAGCGCGGACGTCTCCTGCACAATCAGGCCCTGCTCCCCGGCTTCAGCGTCAAGCACAATAATCCCCTCAGCAGTTAGAGTCCCGTCCTCATCAGGAACACTCCGTAAGATCCACCATTCTTCAGCCTGAACGAGAACCGCCGCGATCCCATGTAGCATATGCTAAGCCCGCACCCGCCACGACCAGCACGATGGCTCGTTCCGGCATCCTAGCAGCACTGGTTGGATTACCCCCTGTCTCCGCACCTTCACCACTTCTTCTGACGGACACTCTGCTACAACCAGAATCGACCATCCAAGTGCCTCCCACCCAGCTTGTACAACCACAACCACAACCCCCGCCCAACGTGCTGTTCCATTCCCGAAGGAACTATCCCAGGAGTTCGCCGATTTTGCTGACGGGGACGAGACCAAACAGGAGTGTACCGCCTGTACACCCGGGCAAGGTCGTTGTGAAGCGCAGTGCGGAGGAGGCATTTGCTTCCAGCAAGGCGGTGATCACTGGGGTTCCTGGGGTCGGAGAGAAAACGAAAGCGACGGCGGACCGGACTGTGTTTGGTGAACTCGAAGTTGGCTCTGACGGTGCGGTTTTGAAAAGGGTACGGCGGTAGTCGTCTATTGGAAGCTTACTGGTTTATGCGCGACTGGATAGTAATCATGTTTGTACG
>Ga0307515_10025180_pt1 | contig 10311 bp, 7 predicted proteins | sample 17_EM_MG_FD_194513 | JGI IMG/M metagenome (GOLD analysis project Ga0307515, IMG submission 194513) | Populus trichocarpa ectomycorrhiza microbial communities from riparian zone in the Pacific Northwest, United States - 17_EM | ecosystem: Host-associated > Plants > Roots > Unclassified | place...
CATGACTCGCAGGAACAAATACATACAGGAAAAAAAAAAAATCCTGGAAGATCTCTATGAAGCACCAATGAGATCAATGATGAGTTGTAGAAACAGGACTTTAAGATGAGAAAACTGATGTTAATGTCTTCTCGTGACATAGACCCATGGAAAAATATCCTTTTATAACCGGATTTAAAAAAAAAAATGACACAATTTGTCAAAAAATTTGGAAGGATGATATAGATTGAAAATCATTTTTTTTTTATAGTGGGACCAAACCTCTTGATCCCAAACTCTTACCACTAGACCACCACCTAAATAATTAAAATCATATTTGATAAATAGAATAGTTTGGACACATAATTATTAATATCAATTTTATAGCTCTTACCACTGTGTATATAAATATCAATTTTATACATAATTATTATTTCAGTAATGGTTATTTAATCCTGTTTCAAAAAGCATGTTGCAAATTAATTAATTAATTAATTAATCTTAATAAAAACTAACTTAAAATTTTATGAACATCTAATAAAAAAAAATTAAAATTCAATGGCAAAAACATAATGAAAATCTAATAATCACAAGATAAGACTCGAGATCTAATTACAAAAGAAAAAAAAAAGGGTTATGTAACAAGAAAGAAAAAAATAAAAAGAAAGAATATGTCACTGAGACATACTGGGAATTTGACACATTCGGTATAATTAAAAAATCTTAATGGGATAATTATTACTATATTTTGAAAGATTATCAAATGAGATTGTGATTAATCCTAAATTAATCACAAATAAAACTCCTATCCAATTACGATATCATCTGGTGATCCTAAATTAACTGCGAACAAAATTCCTAACCAATTACGATATTGTCTGGTGGTCTTTTAATATGTAGTTAGAATTGTCTAGTTGTAGTTTTTCTAACGGTATCGAGTATGTTAAAAACTAAGCTGTGATATATTTATAATGACCCATTTTTTATTTTTATTGTTTTTTACTATTTCTCTTTCATGTCAAATCAACTTTTCTCTTGAGCAATTAAATTTTAAATCTCGTCTTTTGATCTTTGAATATTTATAAAATAAATTTGAGGTTAATTTTTGTAAGTGTTAATTGATTTCTAGGCAATATGAATTTTGAAACGATTGTGTTCATATTTGCTATTTTTTTATTACATGTGTTATTTTCCCAAAATTTTTATTAATCCATGTAAGAATGACAAGAGACCCTAAATATTACCCTGCAAATTAAATGCAAAATCTGGCCATACCCAATTTACGGGAATGAAAGCATGCCCAATTTGGCAGCTGAACTGCATCTCTGTTCTGAAATACCAACAGGTGAGATAACTAGAGGTTCCATGGAGTTTCTCCTCCTTCCACCACCTCACGATTCTCAAAAACCAACACTTCTTACCACAGCTAATGCCTTCCAAGGAAATTGAACCATGGCTGAACCATCAGAAAACACTAATTATCCATTCGCCCGCTGTCAAACTGCTTCAGATGCACCAGCAACTTCAGCTCTAGTTGGTATAGGATCGACCATGGATTCAAACAGCTGGGGTGTGACAACAACAGGCTTATTTTGCTATCTGCATAGCAGAAAAATCTTCTTTTGTGCTGATGGGACCTGTTCTAATGGAATCTGTGCAGCTAAATCTCTTCTGGCTACCATGGCTCCATCTGATACGTGAATGATTTCTTCCAAATTCTTCCAAGAGTCAATGCTCTCCATACTTGCTTCGACTGCAACATCCCATCGGGAATAAACCAAGATACACATCATGGTTGCAAATAAAGCATGTTCAATAACCAAAATTTAATATTTTGACCATTTCGATTGGGAAAAAATGACGTCTTTGCTTTCAAAAAAAAATTCCAGCATGGCCATTCTGTTCCTAGAGTCGTGCTTCCAATGCCATTCTGCACTAGAGCTGATATAAATTTGTGCTTTGAAGAATTCCTGTACATGGAAAGATTCCAGAAACGATTGTCAGTGTGAAAAGTAGCTGACATGTCATACATCCATATTCCAGTTTAACGAAGAAAAATTCATTATTTCACCATCATAACGTAGTTTCTTCCGAATAGCAACTTCGCAAAATTGAAATCTGAGATATGTCTGCAGATCCATTTCTAAAGTTATGCTTTCAATACCTTTTATAGGATGAATATCATATGCCAGGCTTAATGAATATCGCATGCTAAGCTTGCTGGTGCTTTAGGATTTTTTACGGGAATGGGCTTTAAGAGCTCTGACCCAAAACCCATTTTCATAGTGGGTTTGGGCTCAGCCTGCCCAAGCCCACCTCTCAGAGGTTTGGGTTCGGTTAAACCCTTGGAACCCACCAACTCAAGCCCATGAGAGCTCGAGGGTAGGTTTAGGAGCGAAGGAAGCAGAGAGCTCTATTGTTGACTGAATAATACAGCAGAGCAGTGGGCTTCCACTTTACGGGGTCACGCTACAGCAAAAGGTAAGGGTATCTCTCGTAATTAAATGCAAATGCAAATGCAAATGCAAAATAAATTAGCTCACAATGATGCTTATTAAACCTGATATGCTTGGATACTTTCACTCGAGAGATTTGTAATTCAGTATTGGATTTTAATTTTAATTAAAAAATATTAACCTTATTAAATTAAATTGGTTAAATGAATTAACCCTTATCAAACTCAGTTAGATAACTAATAAAAAATTAAAAACTTAAAATAACATTATTCAGCCAAAAAATAATCAAATTGGGTTAACACAATAACCTATAAATTATCCATTAATTTAATAATTTTAACATCTTAAATCGGATTTAATAATTTTAATTACTAAATATAAAACCCCTAAAAAAAACCAAAAATAAAAATAATTAAGTTGGTTTAACCCAATAACCTATAAATTAATCTGTTAATCTAATGACTACAAGATATTAAATCAAATATATAACTTTAACTGTTAAGGTAGTATTTGAGTTTATAATACTAATTATTTTTTTAAGTAATTTTTATTTAAAAATAATTTTTTTAAATTTATTTTAATATCAATTCATCAAAACAACCTAAAATTATAAAAAAATTAATTTTTTAAAAAAATAAATAAATTCAGAAACGCTTTTTAAACAGGAAAACAAACATCCTAAGGGTAAAACATAATTAGAAAGGAAAACAAAGCCAAAAATTTCGAAATCGAAAATTTGGGGAATTATTTCCCACCAAAAGAAGCCGCCCCTTGGGTTTTTGCACATTCAAATTCCCACCTTCCTTATTAAATTTATTATAATCCTCAACACCAAACGCTAGCCACGCATTTTCATTCAATCTCTACAGTCCCCTCTCCTCTCCTCTCCAGATTCAAAGCTCCTCAGGTCTCTCTCTCTAACTCTCTGATTTTTTTTTTTCTTTTTCTTTCTAAATTGGAATTTTGGGTCTTCCATATTTTCTTTACTCTACTCCTTTACGTTCAAATTCTTTTGAATTCTCTCAAGATCTAAGAGTATTTTTACTGGATTTTGCTTAGATATTCCAAATTCCAAATTTCTCGTTTTCCCTAAAAAGTCCAGCCCAGATCTCTTTCTTTCTCTCTCTCAACTACAAATCTCTGTCAGTTGCTCTCATTTCTGGGGGTTTCCTATATCTTTACTCTGATTCTGCTGATAATTTCGAACTATGTTTTGCTAACAGCCTCTTAGAGGCACATCCTTTTACAAATTTTCTTCTGCGTTGTATTTTTTTGTGCCTTTTGTTTTATTTGTTAACTATTATCAATCTGAGAATTTGAATTTTTTAAAAGAAAAGGTGAAAGATGGCTGGGAAAGGAGGAAAAGGGCTTCTGGCAACGAAAACAACTGCAGCGGCTAACAAGGACAAAGATAAGGACAAGGACAAGAAGAGGCCCGTCTCTCGCTCTTCTCGTGCTGGCATTCAGGTAACATATATGCCCAATCAAATTATTTTTCATGCGTTCATTTATCATCGCTAATTTGACTATTCTAGCAGTAAATCAAAGGTCATTTCTTTGATAGTTTTCATTACATGTTACAGCTTGTTTGGGATTGTCATGTCTTGCAAAAACTGTCTTATAATTGCCAGTATTTGTTCTTTTCTTCCTGGTTTTGTACGAAAACAGCTGTGATTTTAAGGAAGTGGGTCTTCTTCTGCTTAAATAGAATCCCAATTTTAGGCATATGAAATTACAAGCACACATTTTGAAGAAAATAATTAGGTGTTAACGAAATGAAACGTGTAATTTTAAAGATCCTTAAGCTTGCCAGTGTGTGTTAATGTAGGTTTTAGTATCTGACTTGAGCTAATCAGAAGAATGGTAGCCATCTTGTTTTAAAATTTATTTAAAGTACCTTTTGTTTTGGGTAGAAAGAACAGATATGGTCATCGCTTTAGTTTATAGGGTAAGATTTTGGTTATAGTACTGCATATATTCTGTTTACGAAGGTTTTTTTTTTCTATCACGGTGGCATTTGTTCAAGACTGTTATGATTTATTGACGATGTTTGGACTCATTTGACATGATTTTCTTATATCTATGATGGATGGGTGTAGTTTCCTGTGGGTCGTATCCACCGGCATCTAAAGCAAAGGATCTCAGCTCACGGGCGAGTTGGGGCCACCGCTGCTGTCTACTTGGCTTCAATCCTTGAATATCTGACGGCAGAGGTTCTTGAGCTTGCTGGAAATGCTAGCAAGGATCTGAAAGTGAAAAGAATCACACCAAGGCATCTTCAGCTGGCCATTAGAGGAGATGAGGAGCTGGATACCCTCATCAAGGGAACCATTGCTGGTGGTGGTGTCATCCCTCACATTCACAAGTCTCTCATCAACAAAACCACCAAAGAATAAAGTTTTTGGCATCTGATCTCAAGTTGCTTTCAGCTGGACAATCATGTGTTAATTTGGTGACTGTATCTGGGTTTAGGTTAAGGTTAAGTTAGACTTGTTTGGTATTAATGTTGTGCTTGCGTTTGTGTAGGACATCTTGGTTAAGTACATATCGTTTGACTTCTAGGTTTGTCCTCTAGAACTAGTTCCTTCGTTTAGAATAGGAATGTTGTTTGTTGGATCCGTACCTTAAATTTCTTAGCATCCTCTTGACTGCTTCTAAATGCTGTGTTTTATAATTATGCTACTAAAAACTGAAAGGTGATGAAGGTAAATTCCTTTTTAACTTATCATGAATAGAAAAAAGTATTCTGTGATGGGTTAGCCTCTTTCTGGCATGAAGATTATGCCAGTTATTGGTCTGTTGCATCCCAGTTAAACACTCCAGGCAATTCACTACTTACCAGGAGCAAGATTTTCTCGGTTGCGATTTAGATCCGTTGAGTTCCAAGTTTTGAGGTGCAGGGTCAAGGTCGTTAAACAATGCATTGTGAACTAGCATCCGTGAATAATTTATGAAATCGATTAGAAAGGTTGGATTGATTTTACAAATTGTATAGTATTATTTAAGGAAAACATGCAACTGGTTGTCCTAAAATCACCCTGTAGCATACTGTCATTAAAAATGTAAATCAGATAGCCTTATCCTGCAATAGAAGTTTCCTCTCTTTCCATAAGAAAGACGAGTTAAACAAGGATCAAATCGAAAAGAAGCATAATATTGGAACTGCTGCAAGCACATTCCTGTAGTGGTATAACGGTACCCTCTAGGTCCTTCTGCTGGGAACTTAATCCCAAGGCTTATTCATGAATCTGGTTTGCCTACAACCGCAAGTGTCAGATGTGATTTGTAATGTGGATTGGGAGTGGCCTTCAGCTGCATCTGACGAGATGGGTGCAATTCAATATGCAATTTGTGGTACTATTGTCCGATGTGCAGAGAACGATGATCACGTTTCTTGGCAAGCTCATCTAAAAGGCGGTTTAATTGCAGAGAGGTTTTTGGATTATTACAGAGAAGGGAAACACGGTAGATTGGTTCGATTTAATCCAGGGTCCTATGCATGTGCCCAGATATAGTTTTTGAGAAGGCCAACCACTAAGACGAGACAGGTTAAAATAGGCAGGGTTATTGATGCCTCTTGTGCGGTATGCAACCAAAAAATGACGAGGACAGAGATCACATGTTCTTCACTTGCCCGGTTGTGGAGGATGGATGAGAGACTATTTTGCAAAACATTTTGGGTCAATGAAGTCGGGCATGCTAAACAATTTCTGCCGAAGAGGAGCTTGATGTCAGAGGTGTTGAGGCTGACCTTATGGCAGGAAAGTAGCCGAAGGACTCCTGCTGCTAGCGAGAAGAGATTTGACAAAAATTCAATGTAAGAAAAATGGAACGTATCGAGCTTGTCAATTTTAGACGGCGAACACAGATTTCAGAATGCATAATTCTCATTTCTCAAAGAGTAATTATAATTTAGCCCTGTCAATTTTACGATATTATGAGTTAGTCCCTTGATTAAAGCTGATATTTTTTTTTTTTACAAGTTTCTAAATTGCTCTTTTTAAATGCATTTTAAATATTTTATGCAGTAGGTGAGAATGCAAATTTTAATTAGAAATAAAATACATTCTAGATAAATAATAATCAAGTTACAAACAAGTAGGAAAATAAAGGGAGTCGATATTAATTTTGTAAAACAAAGGGGTTAGCAAATTATTTTACTTAAATAGCAGGTATTAAACAATAATTACTCTTACAAATGATCATTCTTCCCGGGGCAACATATTTCCACAGCTTCATATGGGCTCACTTGCGATAGGTTTACCCATGAGCTTTAACAGCCCAACACACCTAGACTCTCTCCGTCTTTTTCACATGAGAGTGGCTAGAACAGGCTCCTTGATAATACACTTAAGCATGGAACACATGAACTGACTTTTTGACGAGGTTTACGGAAAATCCCACTGAGATAAGATTCTTTCTGAGATTGATTGATGGACTGAAAGTTAAGAAGACTGAACTTGGACAGGTTAAGTAAGCGTTGATGTAGGAGAAATAAATTCTTAAAAGAGTGTTGTGTGTTAATGACTGTTGTGTGCTTGCTTATAGAATTTAAAGAAAATGATTGTAGTGAGAAATATATCTGGTAACATCAGAGGGAAGATAGCAAGGTTGAAGATGATTCATCTCGAGATCATATAGCTTTAAACGTTTATATGGTGTCCAAACAAAGGGAATACTTATTGATATACTTGAAAACTATAATCTTGAACTGCATGGAAACAGGTGCCAGAAATGATAACATGTATATGCGAAAGCTGTTTAAATCATGAATTTCACGAGCTGTGTACTATTGACGATGACTATAAAAGTGACCTCAGAGAGATACGTGCCTTCATTTAATACATGTATGTATCTCTTGTCATGGTTCTAAGCGAGTAGATCAAATTTGACACAAGTGGAATGTACTCGAAGGTGAACAGTTGGTGTAGTATGCTGTGTGGTTCCATCTTGACTTTTTGAGAGATCATAGCTAGCCTTCTACCCAAAGTTTAACGATGGGTGCCGTGAGTCTATTGGGTTAACAAGGACTTCTTGGAAGTTGAGCCATCTTTCTTGGATCCAATATAGAAATGGATCCCATGGTGTGTCTAGACGCGGAAAAGGTGACTCGTGCTTAAGTCTTGAATGATTATAGAGCTTTGAATTTGTATGTCTCGATCGTGAAACTTGTGTTGTATGTCATATAACATGTGATCAAGATGTAAATTCAGGGCCATCACGTTTTTACACAATTTTTAGATGAAAACCAATCACTTTTGGACGAGAAAGAAAATCTTGAGGCTCAAAGAGTAACGAAAAGTACTGATTTTAGTAGCATAAATTGATCAATGATCAACATGATGCATTAAAATTATCTTTAATAGTCTACAATATCGATCACCTCCATTCATCTCGAAATTTGGAGGAATACATCATGCTAGCAGCCCCCAATGTTGTCATGCAATAGCGAGAACTGACTTCATCAGGAAAAACTTCTTTGTGGCTACTAGAAGAGGCATGGCAGCTCAGGAAAGTTGTGTTTTCCAGGAAAACGACATTCTGATTCTGAAAATGATCAGGGATCCATAACCTATATACGCCTTAATGACTCACAGTTTCGTTTGTTCATGTATTGTCTGTATAATTTTTAGATTTTTGAGATGACTGATTTGGAAATCTTCTTTTCTAAGTTTATCATTATAAAAATGCTTGACAAACTGTTGATGAGCAAGCATATATATTTGTACCATCAGCAGCCTCCTCCATAACCAGTTATTCGATCTTTATCCAATCTTGGTCTGTGGAGGTTGGTGTATTAATTTATGTTATTCTACACTCTGGTGGGATCCAAATCCAAATCCAAATACATGATCGTGCCCTCTTACATCCTCAATCGTCAGTTGATAGTGAGATGGTCTCGATTAAGCTAGACACATCAGATAAATATTAAATGGTGGCTCAGCGGTGGAGCCTGACACAAAATTTAATTTGGAGGGGCTAAACTTACTATAATCTTGCACGGTATAATGTTAATAACGCATAAAAAAGGAGTCCCAAGTCCTAACTCAGTGTCTAACCAAAATCAGCACTCATGCTTGTCCCACGGGCAGGAGCTCTCACATTCTTAACATGAACCAAAATAACAGACACCGGCTTGCATTTCTTTCTGAAATCTCTATACTTTTTTTTAAAAAAAGAGGTTTTCTAAGCTACCGTGCAATACTTGCTCACGGGATTCTCATGTTCGTTTTCCATTCACCACGAATTTCTTTCTGACATGGTCATAAACCACAGGTTTCAAAAAGATCCAAACATCTCTGGCTCTGGTCTAAAGTTTTATGAACCTAGTCCAATGAGGATACGTACTCAATTTACCTTAAGAAAAAATAAAAGCATAATTTGCAACTTCCCAATGAAAGATTCTTTGGATTGTGTTTTGTTTGATCCATGATGTCTTGATGTGATGCAAGTTGAATGAAAGACAGGGTGCTTCCACAAGAACCTACGCTGATCACTCAATAAGCTGACGATAATCAATGCACCGAGTAAACGTCCACTTGTACTTACCATTAGTACTATATATATATATATATGCTAGTGTGAACAAGAAATGCAATAACACAAATTAAGGTTGCAAGATTCCAAAAAACCTGAAACAAAAACTACAGGATCTTCTTAACTAGGAGTTTTGTTTAAAATGGTATCTACGTATGCTCTCTTTGCTGTCATACGCTCCACTTCTGCCAAAAACTAGATCCGAAGATACAATTCAAAGTCTAGGCCCTTTAACCTCTCTTTCTCTTTCTGATCAACCAGAGACATGGAAGCAGGGATTCTTTGGCAAACTAGAAGTCCTACTCCATCCCTGCCGCGACAGCCGCGTGGTTGTAAGATCAAATATCACTCTCCTGCTATTCTTGCAGTTCTTACAAGAGCACCGGATAATAACATGACTGGAGTAACAGAGAAAAGGAAAGCTTCAAATCGGACAGACAAGTTAGCAGGACTTACGAAAAAGACTATCTATAATGATAGCTGGTTTGCCGAGCTAGCGATAAACTATCTATCACAGCAATTTCAAGATGCAACAGGTTTAGTTAATTTCTAATATTGATTATTCATGGACTTTTCTTCATTTCCTTTTCGAGGACAGAAAATCAGACCATGAAAACATGTGCAGGGTTAAGAAACAGCAAGAGAGGTTATGAGAGCTTGGCGCAGACAGCTACAGATACATGGCAGAAATTCAGTCCAATTCAACAACACGGGCTTGTGCTTCAATCTCTTAATCGAGCCATCCCCAGACTGATCTTGAACATGGCAAGTTCGATATTTTCCTTCCTGGTTTTACCTTTGTGTAAGAGTAATAATTATTCTGGTTTTCATGCACACATACTATAGAGAAATGCATGGAAACTCCTAGGCCTTCCAAATTCTCATCTTTATTTCTTTGAGAACAAGTTGAATAGAGTGAATTATAGTGGAACCATGTGCCAAAATAAAGCATTCTGACTGGATTTTTTAGCTGTTGCACATGTATTATGATCCATCCTTTTCATCTTCTTTACATAATTTATCAAAAGAAGATAACATTTCCTCTAATTCCTTCAATCCCTCATGTAGAATTGATTCGGAATTGTTTGAGACAGACACTCAAGCGTCACTACAAGACGGTTTGTTTGGAGAAAACAAATTAAAATCAAAAAATGTTTTTTAGATTATATGGAACTCTTAAATAATTTTTCTACTAATCTATGTCATGTGAGGTGTAATTCCTAAATTCTTCATAGCATGCTCCAATATTATAATGAATCAGCGTTGATGTTTCGATTTGTGGCAGATAAAGATAATGCTACCAGAGTCCACGTTTAAAAGAGAATACTTTGCGGCCTTC
>Ga0307515_10025181_pt1 | contig 10311 bp, 5 predicted proteins | sample 17_EM_MG_FD_194513 | JGI IMG/M metagenome (GOLD analysis project Ga0307515, IMG submission 194513) | Populus trichocarpa ectomycorrhiza microbial communities from riparian zone in the Pacific Northwest, United States - 17_EM | ecosystem: Host-associated > Plants > Roots > Unclassified | place...
ATAATTAATTTTTTTTACATAAAAAAAAATATTTATATGCTGCTAAAGTTTTTTCTAATAAAAAAAAATAAATGCATAATGATCTTGTATGATTTAGTTGACTTAACAAGTTTTAAAATAAATCAAACAACTAATTAAAATATAGTTTGATTAAAAAAATTCAATACAACATATTTTAAAAAAAAAATATTGAGAAATAAGTATCTTAGATCGATCCGAGCTAACTTGTTAAATCTACAACTCTAATCATGTGATCATGATAACCTTAATAAAAAGTAAATTGAAAAAAAAATATGAAGTTTAATTCTTAAACAACTAAATGTTGAATAATTAAATTAAAAAAAATCAATTTAAAATTTGAAACCTTTTGAGACGAGGTTGAAAATGCTGAAAATGATGCAAATACATCAAGAACATATTTTTCTGATTTTTTTTTTGGTATGTTGAAAATATCTAGAAAAACAGGGGGTAGAAATTAGGTTATGACAATGAGAAAAGAAAAATTCCTAGCTCATATAAATCTAAGTTGCATCCTAAAAGAGATGGTTCGTTCCAAGTTCTTGAATGAATCAATGACAATGCATATAAAGAGGATATTACATGTGAGTATAACAATAGTTATACTTTTAATGTTTCTAATTTTTCTATGTTTAAAGTAATTGATGAAGTAAGTGATGATTCAAGATTGAATCCTTTTAAGAAGAGGAGAGGATGATGAGAATCAAAAAGCATCCCTAAATGATCCATTAAAAGTATCAATTGTGTTATTTACAAGGTCAAAAGCCAATAAGATTAAAAAGACAATGAGCTATTTCAAGTATTTAGGCCAAGTCAAGCATCAAGATTACAACAAGGAATGATCAGACTTTAGTTAATATAATCCATGCAAAGGAATGAGTCAGTTTTTGAGTTTAAAGCATGCAAATTGGGCTTATTTTCTAATATGCAATTTTATATTAATAGATATAACTTTTGATCCGACCATTGAATCAGACATAAAGTTTGTCAAAATATTTCAAAGGTCATTTTTTCTACAGGGTTAAAATTTCATAGCAATCAAACATCGGGAAGACTTTGCAACAAAGCCAAGAAGTTATTGTTCAGGATTTGCAATATTTTTGTAGTTGATTTAAGATTTTTTTTTCTATTTTATTAAGAACTTTTTTGTTATTTTTATAGCCTTGTTTATGATGTTTTACTTAGTAGAAATAGGGTTATTTAGCTTGTATTTATTTATTTATTTTGTATTTTTTATTTCATAAATAATATTGTATATGCAAAGTTAATTATATTGTTGGTTCTTTATTGATCTCCTTAGAACTTATCAAAGATTATTTTTTTATAGCATTTATCCTTGTACTTCTAGTTCTTGATTTTTTTATAATCAACGGGTTGAGTTTTCATCCAATTACTACAGTTCTTTGGTTGAAACAATCACTAGGTCAGGTTCTTTTCAACTTGTTTTAGCTTTTCTGAGTTGTATTCAATCTTGATTGTGAGGTCTAGGGTTTTTATCTTTTGGGTTTAAATCACCATTTTTCAGAGTGACCCTTTATATAATGATACAAAATGTAAATCTTATTTAAACATGTAAATTCTAATCCTATATAAATATTGATATCAAGAAGACTTCATTGAATAGTAATACAACTAAACTCTTTCTCTACTGATGCCAATTGAATTTTAAGTTAATCTTTTGATTTGAGTTAGTTATTTTATTGAAAACTACTGCTTTGAATAAAACTAAGCTTTCAAACTCTTCTTCATGGCTCTTGATTGTCTTAATTATTAATCAACTACTTCTTTAAATATTTTTAGTCATTCATGACTCTTCCAGTTGATTCTAGTATACTCAATTAATTTCAATTTATTGCTCTCATATGATTTAATATATGAATATTTATTTTTCATGTAAACAAATGAGAGAATCCCTCGACATTTCTATATAGTCATGGATTTCTCTTATTTATTGGCTCCGTTTATTTGTTGGAAAGTAATTTCCTTTTGGAAAGTGAATTCCAGGAAAGTGAATTATTTTTTGATGTTTGGTAGTATAATGGAAAATAAGTTGGAAAACACTTTCCAGTGTTTGGTTATATTATGGAAAATGAGCTGGAAAATAACTTATTAATGTTTTATTTTTTTCAAGTTTATTAAAATAATGAGAAACAAATCTTACAAATTAAAAAGTTGAATGAGAATGAAATTGAAAAAAAAAATATAATTTCATAAATTATCTCAAATAAAATAAATAATTATCAAAATAATAAAAATCAAATCTAAAAAATAAAAAAAAATTGAAAGATGAAGAAATTAAAATAATAATAATAAATATTTCATAAATTATTTCAAATAAAATAAGTAACAATCAAAAGAATGAGGACTAATTTGATAGATAAAAAATTTCAATTAAAAAATGATAAGGGAAAAGCAAATAACAATTATAAAAATAAGGATCAAAATTAATATAAAAATTAAATTCTAAGGGATGAAATTGAAAAATAAATATTCAAAACAAAATATATATAGCAATCAAAAGTTTGAGGACCAAATTTGATAGAATCAGCAAATAATATGACACTTCTAAATTTTTCACTACTTCCGGAAAGTGTTTTCCGCCCAAAATAAAAGGAAAACACTTTCCTGGAAACCAAGCCAAATTTTTCTTTGACCGGAAAGTGTTTTTCGTTGATCAACTTTTCTAATAGCAAACAAACACAGAAAAGTTTGGAAAGTGATTTCCCGAAAACCAGTTTCCAGGAAACAAACACAGAGATTAAATAGAATAAAAAAAATCTTGGAAGATGTATTTGCATGATTGTTTTTTAAAGACAAAAGCCTAGTCTTTTGGTACCAAGCGTTGGCTTTACCTATTAAGGATTATCTATAGTTCAAAAGATAATAACTCTGTTAATCTTATCTCTTGTAGATTTACTCTAAACTTATCCCTTGTTAAACTAACTTATCCAATCTTTGTAATTGTATAACTATATCATTGTACATTCCTTATAAAAAGGAGTTTCAATAATAAAGAAACACAAGTTCAGTAATATTCTTTATGGTATCATATCTAATTTTTTTCTCCAACGAGACTTTTTACTATGGCCTCAACTCCTGATTCTATCATTGTTAACATTGATCTTCATGGCAATGATTACACTCACCTTATTGCCTTCAATGTCGGTTCTTAACTTCCTTTGAAACTAACACCCTCAAATTTTTCTTCATAATGTGCTTAATTGATGTCCTTATTTATAGGTTATAACCTTCAAGGATATCTTGATGGAACCATTGTTTGCCCATCACAAACATTGCGTGATCCAATAACTGGATCATCCTTCATAGGTACTTCAAATCCTGCATTTTGGTGTTGGTTTCGACAAGATAATTTGATTCTTCATGCAATTCTTGCCTCTGTTTTTGAACCAGTTCTGCCATTTATTGCCACTTCCTCTACTACTCGCGATGCGTGGTTAAAATTACAACGATTATATGTCAATCGTTCACGTACTCGTGTCATGCAATTCAAGGAAGAATTAACTCTTATTCACTAAAGGACTCAATCGGTTTCATAATATTTTAATATTATTAAAAAAATTAGTTGACGAACTTGCTGTCATTGATTCTCCTATCTCCATATATGATGTAACTTTATATATATACTCAATGGCATCGGAGTTGATTTTTGTGACATAGCAATTATAATAAGGGCCCGTGAGACTTCTCATAGCAATTATAATAAGGGCCCGTGAGACTTCTCTTACATTTGAAGAACTTCATGCCTTATTAATTTGTCATGAAAATTACTTAAAATTCATCGATGCTTCCAACTCAAGATTGACTGCCACTATAAATGCTGCTCAATGCAGCTACTCCTTCAAATCAACACGTCCTACAAATTCTTCTGCAGGTTATTCCAGATCCAACTAAAGACGCAATGTTACTAGAGACAAATCAGGTTAGTCTCCATTGATTTGTCAACTCTGTGACACAAAAGGGCACTCAGACAAGACATGTTGCAAGGTCCTTAGGCTAAAATCTACAAACTATACAGCTATGGGTGGATCAAATGACAAAAAGTGGCTAATAGATTTTGCTGCCTCTCATCACATTACCTCTAATCTTGCCAACCTATCACTCCACTCCGAGTATGATGGAACTAATGAAGTCGTCATTGGTGATGGCTCAGCTTTGTGAGTAACACGTCGGCTTTATGTCTTGGAATTCATTGTCAAAATCATTTTTCCTGCATAATACTCTTTGTGTCCCTGACATTCATAAAAACTTAGTTTTTGTCCATCACTTTACTCATTCCAACAATGTTTACATTGAATTTCATCCCTTTTATTTTCTTGTGAAGGATCATAACATGGGGACAACACTTCTTCACAGTGAATGCCAAGATGGTGTCTATCCATTACCATGTTGAAGAATAATATAAATCATATCTTGGAACCTCACCTGACAGTTTAAGCTATTGGGTTGAGATGGTTATTTGATATGGTATCAGAGCCTTGATGATCAAGCGGTCACGAATTCGAATCTCATCATCCCTATTTATTTGATAAAAATTAAACACAAGGTAATGTGGGCCTGTGTAAGTTTCAAACCCAAAAGGTTTTCACTTGAGGGTGTGTGTTGGAGAATAATATAAATCATATCTTGAAACCTCACCTAACAGCTTAAGCTATTGGGTTGAGATGGTTGTTTGACATACCAAAGTTATCACCAATTAACAAACTATCAGTAATAGCACTTATTGGTGAACAAACTTCAACTGATCTCTGGTATAAATGTCTTGGTCATCCCTCTAATAAAATCTATCATCCATTTAATCATATACCTCTTCCTGTTTTAAGTTCTAGAAATCCCTTATCATCCATTTGTTCAGCTTGTTAATGTAATAAAATTCATAAGTTATCATTTTCAAAAACATCTCTTATCAGTATTCATCCATTAGAATATATCTATACAGATATATAAGTTCTCTTGATGGTTTTTGTTACTATGCTTTATTTGTGGATCATTTTATAAAGTATTACTGGTTGTTTCCAATTCATCATAAAAATGATGTTCATTCCATCTTTATTTAGTTAAAAGGGTTTCTTGAAAAACAATTTGGCTTTCATATTAAAATTTTATACTCCAATAATGGTGGTGAGTGTAAGGGTCTTTGTCAATTCCTATCCTCTCATTCTAAAAATATGCTCATTATTGCTTTTTACACACCACAACAAAATGAAACATGTAAATGTAGATATCGTCACATTGTCAAGATAGGCCTCACCTTGTTACATCAAGCATATTTTTCATTATCATACTAGGCATATGCCTTTCAAACCGCGGTTTATCTCATCAATCGCATGCTAACACTTGTTTTACAAAATAAAAGTCCTTTTAAATATCTATTTGGTTATCAACCAAATTATAAAAAACTTGGCATTTTGGATGTCAGTGTTTTATGTGGCTCAAGCCTTACAATAGTAACAAAATGTAACCAAAATCTAGGCCATGTGTTTTTCTTGGTTACTCAATTACTCAAAATGCATATAAATGCATGGCCATTGAGAATTCTCACATTTATCTTTTAAAACATGTTATATTTGATGAAACTATCTTTCCTTTCACTCTCTCTACTATTATGTCATCTCCTACAACTTCAGGTTAGATTTCAAATGAGTCCATCATATCGACAATTCCACCTCTTGGACAAACACCTTCCCTGCATCTACTTGTGATGATTGCTGCCCCTGTTGCTCATTCACCAGGCCACCACTCACCAATTCTAGACCCCTCATTTGAGCCACTAGATAGCAGGTCTGTCACACAACTATCATCCTTCATTCCTCTAACTCGAAGCCACAGTATGACAACCAGATCCATGAATAACATTTACAAACCAAAGAAACTATATTTAACCACCAAATATCTCATTTCACAACCTATATAGTCATCATATGTCTCTCAAGCCCTGAAAGATCATAAATGGTGACATGCTATGTCCGAAGAGTTTAATGCTTTAGTTAAACACGGAACTTGGGAGCTAGTTCCACCAAATCCATCCATCATTCCAGTCGGTTGTATGTGGATTTTTTGAGTCAAGCACAATGTTGATGGCATAATTTCAAGGTATAAGGCATGCCTGGTTGCCAAAGGATATCATCAACGTCACGACATTGATTACACTGAAACATTCAGTCCTGTTGTCAAACCAGTAATCATCAGAACTATCTTCTTCATTGTTGTTCAACATCGTTAGTGCATTCGGCAACTAGATGTCAAAAACGCATTCCTACATGGAACACTAAAAGAAGATGTGTTCATGATTTGCCTTCATATATCTGCAAATTAAACAAGTGAATATATGGCTTGAAACAAGAACCACGTGTTTGGTATGAAGAGCTAGCTCTTTTCTTTTGACATTGGGATTTCAACAATCCAAGTCAGACCCCTCTCTGTTCATCTACTCTAAGAATGGCATAACAGTATTTCTGTTAGTCTACGTCGATGATGTTCTCATCACAAGCAGTGAATCAGCGGCCATTTTGAACATAATACGGCAACTTGGCAACCAATTTTCCTTGAAGGATCTTGGCAAACTCTAATAACATGAGCAGCAGGTAGTCTCCTTCTCTTTCTCGAAATTCTTGGTCGAGAATTCCTTGAATAATTGATGAGCACTTTCTTCTTTTCTCCCTCAAAACAACAATTTGATGCAATCCTGAATGACTTGGATCACCAAACTCCATACTTGCCTGCAAACTCTAATAATGTATAATGCGAAGTCAAAATTCCAATGGTCCAGAACCATTAAAGAAAGACAAAAAAACTCTACACTAATGCCATTAACAATTAATAACGAACAAAACACAGCGTGCCTAGCAATTATAATGCGATCCGGGGAATGGCTAAATAATCAAATTTGTATTTTATTGTCATTGTGTTTATCGTACAGGTTTACGGTAACAAATATAATTCTCAATCTAATTACTGGACAGGATTAAAAAATTTCCAGGAATTTTCATATATATTATTCTATATTGGATTAAAATTTAAAAAATACACCCCCACACAGACCAGAAGCTGCTATATGAGTTTTGTTATCTAGATCCTTTTGACCTGCGGATATTTTGTTTGAAATGATGCAAGTATATCCAGTAGCAATGGAGCAGCCAGCACAAGACTTCTTTAAGTTGTGTTTTGATGACTTACGATAACAATCACAAGAGTTTCCTTGAGCTTTAGAGTGCATAGAAGACAACGACAAAAAGCACATAGGTGGTAAACTCCTTGATTCCAGGAACTTATTCAGCTTTGGGTTTTGATAATTTTAGATTTTTGTATTTTTAATTGGTCTATGTGCATACCATTAGCTCTTTATATTTAGGTTATTTTGGTAGAATATAAATACCGCTAAGCAACTTGGAAAAAAAAAATTCAGAGAAAAAAATTATTTTAAACGCAAGCTGGTCCGAACATCCATATTAAACTAAAAAAAAATTAACGACAAACATCCTCACTGTCTGTCTGGCCTAACAGAAACAAAAAGAAACCCAAATTCTAGAAAACATCCAACGAAACTGGTCCTCTAATTAAATATTAAAATATTAATAGACTTCCTTGCAATCTCCTCCGAGCGCGAAACCCAAGTATCCAGGCTGGAACAGAAACACCACCTGGAACTCATGGGCGCTTATTAACAAATCAGCTTCACAGCTGTCTAAACAGCATGCCTCCAACAACTGCCGATGCTTTCTTTTTCTTTTTCTTTTTCTTTTTCTTTTTTAATATTATACCGCAGCAAGCTGAATATATTTTTTCAATAAAAAAAAAGTTAAACATGAAAATTTTTTCAACTTGTTTCTTATCTAAAAAAATATTAAGTATAAATTAAAAATTTTATACACATATTTAATTAAATAAATTAAAAATTATTTGCATCATTAAATTTTAAAAAATAATTAATGATAGCTAAATAGGTATCTCGAAAAGCTGAGATACAGATATAAATAAAGATATTTGATCTTGTAAAACAGATCATATACTTGATTGTATTTAAAGGCTCTGTTAATTAAAATTAATTTTTTATTTAATCAAATGATAGTATAAATACACACACATATAAATTAATTGAATAAAATCAAAGAGAAAAAACATCTCGCAAGTTGCACCTATTAGAAATGCTATCCAAAAATAAATATTTTTAATTTTTTTAAAATAAATTTTATTTATAAAAAACATAAAAAAAATAGATGAATTAAAATAACCTCTTCCAAAAGTAAATACATACAAAATAAAATAAAATAAACGACTATTTAAAAAAAATTAAAAATCATAGAGAAGTGGTATTAATTTAAATATAAATTAAAAAAATTATTTCAAAAAACATATAAAAAAATGTTCTTTTTAAAAGAAAAAAAATAAGACCAGGCTCTCCTCGCTTCAATATTTGTTTTTTAAAAAAATATTAGACGTCACGTCATTTGGTTTTTCTCGAATTCTGACCATTATGGTGATCGAAAAAATATTTATATTTTTTTATTTAAAAATTTATTTTTAACTCAAACACTTAGAAAAGAGTCTAAATACCTTGACAAACTCATAAATGACATTAAAAAACAACACCAAAACCCGAAATCAACACAAAACAAAAAACTTCCCGAGCTTAGGTCCAATTTTTTAGTCAATTTCAAGGTGAAAAAAAACCTAAGTGATACTTTTCTAATCAAATGAAACTCATTAACACCAAAATCAATCATTTTAGTGGTTGAAATCAGCATCAAAACTGATTTTTTCTCTCTACTTTTGGAATCTAGAGATCTCTCTCTCCTCTCTTAAATTAAAGACTATTTTTTTTTTTAAAAAATAAACTTTATACCAAAATTGAATTGAAAAGGTACTGAGGGACCAAATAGGTATAACATGTAAAGTTTGAGGACTATAGTGATTTTTTACAAGAACATTGAAAACATCAGTCATTTGTGACGCCTTTTCTATTTTGATCCTTCATCTTTTAATTTTGTCCTTAATCAATAATTTTGATTCAATTATCCTGTAATTTGTCTAAAAGGATGTAATCATGCAAAAAAAAAAAAAAACAAAGGTTTAAGGATCAAAATAAATAAAAAAAATTTTAAATAATAATTTCACAATAAAATATAAGAGAGTGAAATGTGCTCATGTGTACAACAAATAACTCATTCGTTTTAGTGTTTTCTATAATATCCATTAAAGAAACCATTCCATTTTTTCCAAACTTCCGCACAGTGCCAGAGCTAGAAAGTTGAAGATTATATCCATAACAAGAAAATAATTCAAAATAATGTTAAATAGGAAACACTAGTGTATTCACCCCTAACGAGTTAATATAATTTTTTTTAAAATACAAAAAAAAAAATTAAGAGTATAAATAATATTTTAAAATTTAGGATTGAAATATAAAATTTAAAAACTTTAGGAACCAAATATATATGTAAACTGAAACTATAAGGATCAAAATGATTTTTTCCATGCCTTTTGAATAGCGGGCTCTAATTTTTATTTATTTATTATTATTTAGGTCATTAATCTTTCAATCCTTTAAGCTGTCACCTTATATTCTATTTTGCAAAAGTATTCTTTAATTTTTTTTTAGATATGTTGCAAAGAGAAGGAAATTCCAACGCATAAACAATGCTAATATGAAATATACCAATCTAAGAAAAAAGTATTATTTTTTATATAATAGAAATTTAATTAATTTGTTTTGATAAGTTATAATAAGCACATTTATATGAGTCACGAGTTTCATTATTCCGAAGATTGTAATGGGAATTAAATTTAATTTTATTGGGTGCCACGTGGCAACAAATAGTAGCGGTCCCCAGTCATCATAAAGGAAACATAAAAAGAGAACATAAAGTAGATCGCCAAGCAAACATAGGGAGTGCCGATACGTGTCTGGCTTCTCCGCCCGGATGTGCCTTCGGTTTCCTCTATATCATCCCCTCCACTCCTACTTTTCTCTTCTACCCATCACGATCACGATCAATACCTCTTCTCCTGCTTCACTTCTTCTCTCCCACTTCTACTCTTTTTGTCTCTTCTTCTTCTTTCTTCATGGCTCCTCCTGCTGCCATGGAAGAAACTGCACCAACTATTAACCTTCTCTCCAATATTAATGATGGTAATAATGCTGCTTCACGGATATCTAGAGTCACTGTTGTTGGCAGTGGCAATTGGGGTAGTGTTGCCGCTAAGCTCATTGCTTCTAACACCCTCAAGCTTGCTTCTTTTCATGGTATGGCATAGACTTTTATATATATGCTTCTT
>Ga0307515_10025182_pt1 | contig 10311 bp, 6 predicted proteins | sample 17_EM_MG_FD_194513 | JGI IMG/M metagenome (GOLD analysis project Ga0307515, IMG submission 194513) | Populus trichocarpa ectomycorrhiza microbial communities from riparian zone in the Pacific Northwest, United States - 17_EM | ecosystem: Host-associated > Plants > Roots > Unclassified | place...
CCTAAGTTAATGGTGATGATTTTTTAGTAATATATATATATATATATATATAAAGGATTTTTTCTGTATTATTATATTGAGTTTGAATATATGTACAGGAATTTTCTTATGAGCCCATTGATCTATTAAACTGAATAAATTATACAAGATATATTTCATAAGTAAATACCCTATTCATTTACAGAAAAAACTCAATCAAGTCTTTCTTTATTTCTCTCTGATTGAAGCTTTAATTAATTTAAGCATGGAATCACATGTAAAGCTTGGCTGTCTTGTTTTTTTTTGGAGCAACAACTCAATTAAGAAATTCATTCCCCCGAATCTAAGTACAAACGAACCTAATATTGTGGAGTCTTCTAGTACCTTGGTACAGTTAAAAATACATTTTAGTAAAATAATATCGGCAAAATAATATTTAAGAATTTAGTATAATTGATCGAGTTGCAATTAATATTTGTGACACTCAAGTTTTAAATACCATCTGCAACTCGATTATTGTAGATTCTATTTGCGACTCCTTTAACAGACTCATCATGGGATAGTCTCTTCTTCCATTAACTCCCTGACTAAAAAACAACATTTCATACAATTTAAATAATCAAGTTTCCAACATAAAAACACAATTCACATAAACAACACATAATATCTTTAGTTATATGCCATTGTTGTACTGCATTAACACATTCAGACTTGTCTCTAAATTTTTTTTCAACCTCTAATTCATCAAATGATAAGCCAGAATGCTTACAACTATCAGCTCAATCATTGCATCTGTAATGGTTGTCCTCACTCAAAACTTCAAATTCAAGAGTCAAAGGTGTCATGTATTGATTAACAAGTTCAACTAACTCAGCATCCCTATCTTCTCCATCTTTCTCTTTAACCTCAACTCTAACAATGTGACAGTCATTTTCTTCGTCACGTGGTTTGGATTCTCCATAGCAATATAGAATAGATGTCATACCCAATTGAGGTTCTAAATTAACAATTTCCTGCACTAATATTTGTCTATTTGCATTACCATCTATCTTAGATAGACCAACTATTCTTGATGCATGTGTGGTTCTCTAAGAGTTACTTGGAACATGAGTCAACTCCATACTAGAAGAGTTTCATTATCTAGGTCTACTATTCAAGTAGAGCTCCACCATATTAATCTCATTAATCCTTGCAAACCCAAATATTGAGTTCACACTCCCGTCACTATAGATTGGTACAATGACATAACGAGACTAACTGTGATTTGCAATATCCTCAAAGTAATTTCAACTTTCATTTCAAACATATTTCAGTCAAGTTAATCATATAACATTCTAGATAATTTTTTAAGGGACATATATAATGTAGTAATTAAGAATTCATGGCTTCCTCCATTATAAGTGATACCATTATCAGTATTGACAATTATACCACTATAGAAGCATAATATTCCTAAACTATCGGACATTCTGTCAAGCAACACAACAAAATACAATTCTAATTTATTAATATCTTGGGGCTAATCAAAGTTCATAATTTATCAACAAAACCATAAAAGTAATACAATCGGTTATAACCTAAATTCGTTAAATTAATAAGCAAACACGTATATTCATCAAATTTCGCTACCATAACAAAATTATCAATTCAATTCATGTATTTCATAGCAAATTTTACTATTTTATATGTAATTTAGTATAATCCATAATTTAACCTAAATCAACACTAACTCTTTCAAAATAATTTTATTAATTCATAATCAACAACAACCCAAAATCATTTATTATTTAACAAAATAATCTATTTATCAACTTAAATTATATCTAATTAACATAATCTCTAATTCAAAACTCTAACATTTAATAAAATTAAATTAACACACATTAAGCATAAATTACATCAAATTGATAGAGGGGAATTGTTCAATATACATCTAAATATATAATATGGATGGTGATGGTGAAGGATGAACCGCTGCTATGGAGAGGGAGAGAGAGAGAGAGAGAGAGAGAGAGATGGGTGATGTAGTGTTGTTGTGTGTGTTTTTAACGGTATAGAGAGAGAAAGAAAAAGAAAGAGGAAGGTTGTTGATGGTGGTGAGAGGGGCGGTGCGAGTGGCTGTGGGGAGAGAGAGAGGATGAGGAGGAAAGAAAGAGAGAAAGAAGAAGAAAATGGTCTTTAGGTTTAAATTTCAAATGAAGTCACAAATCTTATATGTGACTCGTGTGTCCTAAATGACAACAGTGAAATATGAATCACTGATGATATCTACCACTACTAGAAAATTGGTAAATACAAACGAAAACAATGACATAATTTTTGTGTTGGTGTATTACGATGACCTTTACCGATATAATTTTCCATTCATGTATTCATCGATAAGCACCAACAGAAAAATTATCTTGGTATATAACGAGAAAATTACAATGGAAAAATAAGGAATGAAAAACAAAAGGTAAATAGTAGGATGACGTATAAAGTACATCCATAAATATACCGACAAAACAATTTCCTTGGTATATACTAAGCGAATTGTGGAGGGTATTACAGTAGGATTCAAAAACAAAAATTGTACGATAATGTTATTTTTTTACTGATAAGATGACTAACAAAGTTATTGACAGAATAATTATGTCGATAATGTTGTAGGTAATATTTAATTTATGACCTGACGATCAACACCCTCCCTCATTTCTCCTTCTTCTTTATGCATTTTATTTCTACAACAAACAACCACTTGTCCCCTCCAATCTCAACATAATTCAACCTCCTACAACAAATTCAGCCACCACAACACTCTGTTTGTCAGCATCTGTTTTTTTATTTAAATTTTATTGAGGATTCTTCACTTTAAGTAAGCAAATCTACCATTTTTTTTATTTGAACTCAATTTTAAAATGTTAATGTTTTTTTTATATATTTTTGTAATAGTACTTTGTTTGGGTGTTTACTTATTTTATAGCTTTTTCTCATACAAATTTATTGTATGGATTTATGATTTGTACATGTTAGGGTTTGTTTTAGATTTTGTAAAATTTTATTTGTTTGTAAATTGATAAAACTTATGTCGAACTTTTAACTTAGGTGTTTTGTGATGAAATAAATAATGATTTATTTAACGAGTCCATTTTATATTTTATCAATTTTATTGTTGAGTTGAATTTTTTTGTAAATATGTAGAAATTTGAATTTATATAGATAACTAATAATGAATTAAGAGTACTAATAAAATAGATTGAATAAGTTTGAGCTAAATCAAGATTTTTGCAAATTTATTTAGTTAACATAGTTAATTAATACATGTTGTCATCATTATTATATATAAGTTTGATATAAGTAATGGATGATCATTCATGGATGTATAGAGATTCACCTCAAGGGTTGCAGATGATAGATTATTGTAATGAGGTTTAGGGTTTTATTAATTACAAATTATTTAATTTGAGAAATATTAGCGAAGGGGGTATTAGATGTCCATGCAAGAGGTGTAAAAATAAAAAGTTTCTCGATTCAGATATTGTAATGATGCATCTTCTAGAAGAAAAAAAAAAGGGGTTCATAAAGAAATGCATGTGTTGGTATCCACATAGAGAACCATGTGTTCCTCACGATGTCATGATAGAAAAGATGGTTAGGTCAGCTTATAGTTTTAGCAACGTGCATGGAGTTATAGATGACAATAATAATCCTTATAATAATATAATTATGGATGCGATGGGAATGAATTAGAGTCATGTCGATCAATGTTCAATCGTAGATGAACAACCTCATATAGAAACGACCAGGTTTTTTGATCTTTTGAAAGATTCTAACAAACCATTATGGAATGGTTACACAAATCACAGTTAATTATCGGTCATTGCATAAGTGTTCATCATCAAGTCAAATCATGGGTCGAGTGAGGCCAGTTATGATAGAATTGTCAAATGGGCGATAAGCATTTTACCTGAAGAAAACATACTAAAAAAGAACTTCTATATTACTAAGCCCATGATGAAACCCCTTCGTATAGGATACTAGAAAATTAACATGTTTCTAAACTTATACATGTTATACTACATTGAAAATACAAAGTTGACCAAGTGCAGAACATGTAGGCATTCTCATTATAAAATCATGACTAGCAGGGGAATGACTCTTATCACATACAAAAAACTTATATACTTCTCAATCACACCTAGATTGCAACTATCACATGATATAGTGGATGGGATGATGGTGCACCCTTTCCCATGGTGAAATCTGAAAATATTTTAACAATGTGCATCCTTAATTTTCAGTGGAGATAAGGAACGTGCATCTTGGGTTATGTATAAATGAATTCAATCCATTTGGGTCATTTGTTGCTCCTTATTTTTATTGGTAGGTGATACTCACGATTTACAACTTATCACCGGTAATGTGTATAAGACCGGAGTTTATGTTTTTATCTATAATTATACGTAGTCCTAATAGTCCAAGTCAAAATACAGATGTTTGTGTTTGACTGTTTATTGATGAGTTGAAATAGTTGTAATCATTCGGGCCTTTGACCTCTGATGTATTGAAGAAATAAAATTTTCTAATGAAGGTAGTTTTGATGTTGACTATTAATGATTTTCCAGCTTATGGAATGATTTCTGATTGGAGCACGTATAGAAAACAAGCATGCCCATATTGTATGGAAAATAACAAGGTATTCATACTAACAAATGGCAGTAAAGCATCTTTTTTTTACTGCCACTAGCAATTCTTACCAACGGATCACAAGTTCAGAAAGAATAGAAAAGACTTCTTTGTTGGAGTATGTTGACATTGTATTTTGCTTTCAATCTTGTAAGTAAAATTTTCTTGATTTTGGATTGACCCACAATTGGGTAGAGCGAAGTATTTTCTAGGAGCTTTCTTCTTGGAAAACCAATCTCCTCCACCATAACCTTAATGTCATGCACATAAAAAAAACATGTTTGATAACATTTTCAACACGATTATAGACATGAATGGGAAGACAAAGGACAACACCAATGCTAGAATGGATATAGTTTTTTTTGTCATCATAAAAATATAGAGTTGGTTTATGTTGGGTCATGGGTCGTAAAGCCCAAAGCTAGTTTCGCCTTAGACAAGAATGCATAGTTACTTGTCTACCAATAACTTAAAAGTCTACGATTTCCTAATAGACATACCTCAAACATAACAAGGTTGGTAAATTTAGAGGGTTGTAGATTGTATGGAATAAAAAGCTATGACTGCTACGTGTTTATGCAAACACTCATTCTATTAGCTTACCATGATTTATTGTCAAAGTGGTTATGAGATGTACTCACAGAGATCAGTCTCTTCTTTAGAGATATATGCTTCAACGAGTTGAAGACACAACACATGAAAAGGCTTGAAACGAATATCGTCCAGACAATATGCAAACTTTGAGATAATATTCTCTCCATTGGTGTTCGACTCGATGAAGTATCTACCCATACATTTATTGTTTGAGGTAAAAGTTGGAGGCCCAGTCCAATATAGATGGATGTATACATTCGAGAGGTTAAGGATTACACATGCATCGTAATTAAATTTTTTTTGTCTTTCTTTGCATATTTCAAAATATTCATTTAATTTCATGTAGGTACTTATTCAACTTTAAGAGAAAAGTAAAAAACAAGGCGCATTTTAAGGCTTTAATATACAGGGCCTATATTGTTGGAGAGATCTCAACATTTATCTCGTACTATTTTGAGCCTCAATTGAGAGTAAGAATCAACCATGTTTCAAGGCATGACAATGGTGGAAAAGCGTCTTTATGTGGAAACTTGTCAATATTCTCTCATCCTAGACGACTTGTACCAAAAAATGTTGTGAGGGGAAGATATTTGTCAAAAATAGAATTTAGATAAACACATAATTAAGTGTTATTTAAGTGTGATGAATTGATACCTTTTATTCAGTAAGTATACTACTTAACATGTCGTTATTTTCAAACAATTTATCTCTTATAATATCATAAACTGATAGGATGGTAGGATGTTTTTTAATACATCCATTTTTTATTAGTTGTTTTTTATAAATATTATTAACTAACAACATTTTTTCTTATTGACTGCAATTCTTGGATGTGAGCCAAACCTGATAAAGCTTTTCGTTGAAACGCATGTGCGAGTGATGGCCGTAAAAAAATGGCAGCAGTACGTGGATAGCCAAGCTCAGTACTTTGTGATATGTTGGTTTTCAACAACGTTTTTCTTAAGTTATTATTTTCTTGAATCTGATGAATTTATTTTTTCTTTTCAAGATACACATAACAATCAGTTGAAGGAAAGATATGGGGACGATCCTTCGACCCGTCCGGATCTCGATCCAGATTTGTGGTTGAAAGCATAATCGTCTGATTGACCAGATAGAAATTGGATGTACAGACTCTTTAACATTACAACCGAGAACTTACGAATAACTCGTATTGCTTTGACCATTAGATGCTTGCAATCGATTCTCAACACTCAAACTTCAGAGTTCACGGCGATGTTAGACTAACGAGTACAGGCTCAGATGGGTCATCTTAATGATAAATGTGAACGACTCACTGGTGATTATGAAGAACTTCGCCAATTAATAATGGAGATGAGATAACAAATTGGGGGGTACATGTGCACCCTTTAATTGGCCTCACGATCCCAACGACGACCAGCCTCCTGTTCCTCCTCCTCTAGCACCGCCTCTATCTTAAATTTATTATATTTGAACGTATAAATATTTAAATTTGTAATAAATATTTGATTTTTATATTAGTTTATTTGATTTTAATTATTTTTCCACTTCTATTCAATATATTTTTAAAATATTACTGACAGGGTTACCGACGGAACAATTCCTTCGGTATATTCCATAGAGAGTTGGAAAAGAATTACTGCAAATTTCACTGCTATTATTAACTCACCGATGGAATTACATATGGTATTTTATCGGTGATATGTTATATTTATTGATGGATATATCAACGGACAAATAAAAACACTAATGACATTACATATGATTTTCCTATCAGTGATATGTTAATTTACTGATGGATATACCGATGGAATAAAGTGAGTAAATTATTTTTTAATGCACTTTATCCGTTTGCAAATCCATTAATATATTTATTACCAACAGACTCATTAACAGTCTATAAATTACTGATGAGAATATTTTTGACTGATTGTTTCTTTTCATAAGCCTATCAGTAATATACAACTCACATGTTCCATGTGGTATTTATGATTCATGTGTCATAGCATCTGCAACTCGTAAAATTATTCTAGATCCCAAATTATTATTATTATTTTTCACTGTATTAATGTACTTTTCTTTTAACTGAACTAAAAAAAGAACACTCCCCATCGGGGAAGGGGGGGTTTGCTTAATTAATGTCAAGCAAGTGATATGGCATCATCACGGAGGCAAGCGGATGATGTCATCTACATGACGAAAAGGGAATGCCCCCCTTGTCTTTGAAACTTTCAAAAATATCTGATATTGAAAGTCCTCAGTATCTGCCGTGAATAAAGTGCGATACACTGCTCTGCGTGGCTCTTCCATCACCCAGTGTTTGAGAATGCGATCAGAAATCGTTTTCCAAAATATTTAAAAAGAAAAGTTTTTTTTTAATTAATATACTTTTTACGTTTATAAATTATTTTAATGTGCTAATATCAAAAATATTTTTTAAAAAATAAAAAAAATATTATTTTAATATGTTTTATAATAAAAAGAACTTTAAAAAACAATCGCTACCCTACCTTCTAATTTTTTTTATTATATATATATATATATATATATATATTACATCACTAATGTCCCTTTCCTTTACTTGCCCCTGTTAACTTTATCATCTGTCATTTTCAAATTGAGCAATTAGGAAACCTTTTTTTTATGTTTTTTAAAAACTTTAAATTAATTTTTTTATATTATTTTAATATACTAATATTAAAAATAAATTTTAAAATAATAATAAAAATATTATTTTAATACATTTCCAAACAAAAAATATTTTAAAAAATAATCAATACAACACTTACAACCAATTATATACGTTAACTTAAGCTGTGGTTTAGAAAAGTAATTAAAAATAAATAAAAGACTACACTTAAAAGTCATGATCATTGCGGGCACTTGATGAAATTAGATAGCCATTACGCCATAGGTGTTGACATGGTCAACGATAGAAGCTAATATCTAAAGGGGACGTACGTGTCATCTATTGTGACTTGGAAGTCATCCTCTTCTCCCTTCATATTAATCTCTACCATAAACAAAAAGAAACCTCCATGACAAAAAATCAATTGAAAACAATGTTCACCTACCTACATTTCTTTATCGACGGGAAATATGTATTTTCCTTCTTGGCCTTCAAAAAAACAAAAGCTCTTTGCCATGGGTTTAAGGATAAAATAGTCTTTGTCTTGGACAATTTTTGTGTTCTAAAATTGATTGGAGCTGGATGAGTATTCTGCGTCTTAGATTATATAGTGAATTTACATTACTACTCCTAAAAAAAAATTAATTTTTAAACTTCTACTCATGATTAGTTTTATATTTTCAACAAAAAAAAATACACAATAAAATAATATTATTGAATAGTAAAAAGGTTTTTGTTATTTTTAATATTATTGAATAGTGAAAAGGTCTTGGCACCCTTGGTGTCAAATAAATTAATTCTTAGGCTAAAGGGTATTTGTATCATTTTATTGTTTTTTTTTAATTAATTGGTTGGGTGAGGTCATTTTAGTATTTCAATAATTAAAAAAGAATTAAAAACAGAGGTTGACTCGTGCTGCGCATGGGTTAGCAGCTTCGTTGTCTTCGGATGACGCATGAAGCTGATTCCGGTGGTTAAAAAGGTCATTCCGAGGTGGCTTCAACTTCTTCTTAGTGTCTCCTCCCTGGATATGTGGTGCATGCATTGATTGGGGGTCTGATTTGTCACCGAAGCCCATTTTGTTTTTTTTTCTTTCTTCCTCAGTGTTTGCGCTCTGCCACCCGATTTTCCAAGTCATCCTCTAAACTTCTATTTCTTTTTTATTTAGTCTTTGTTCTTTTGGTTAGAATATTTTTAAAATAATTCATTGAATTAGATTTTTCTTTCGATTTTATCCTCATTCAATTTTTTTCTTTGTCAAATTTGATTTACATTCTTTTTATTGCTATTTCTTGTAATCTAAGATAATTTTTAGAGTTGATTTTTTTTTCGATTCCATCCTCCGTAATTTTTTTTCCTATTAGATTTTAATCTAACTTTTTTTTTTTGTGATGGGTGATGTTCACAATGGAGTGACAATGGTGTCACATCTTGATGAATGTCGCAATGGGGAAAAAAATTGTATCGTGGATAATTAGGAGTCGCCACCTAGTAATTAAAAAAAACTAGAAATCATAAAATGTGAATTGGCTCCAAAAATTCAGATAAGGAGTTAGTTATATTTAAGGGAAGAACAACGTCATCCTTACAACATCTTTTTTTATGAAATGTTATCTTTATTACGTGTTTTCTCCTAATTTTTTATTATTATTGCCATTAATTATTCTGATATTTTTTATTTCTATTTTTTAATTATTCTGTGAAAAATTTGACTTCAGTTCTTAAAAATACAAGACTCGTCGAGAATGTTGATGTCAAGTCCTCAAAAGAAAATTTCATTGAAATTGCTAAAAATAGGTGTAAGTTGTATTTTATTTTAAAATCTTGATATCGATACCTTTTAAAAAGGAAACATGTAAAAAAAAACATTTATCTCTAAAAAGAGAGATCACGTGAAAATTGTTAAGAACAGACATTGGACTCATATAAATGATAAAAACTAATTTAAACCCATAATGATAATGTGAGTTGAGCTTTGGACCCAACTATTAGCTATATAGATCTTAATGAGGATTGGGCTTTGACCCATTTATTTTTATTGGTTTTTTTATATCATATTTTTTTGTTTTATTTTTTATTTTTATTATGAGAATATAACTACAAAAAAAAATATTTAAATTTTTATAATGTAAAAAAGAAGAAGTAATATACATGAAATTTAAACACACAAATAATGAAAGTATTCATTCAGGGCTCGAAATTTATCTTCGAGGGTGAAAATAAATACCAAAATTTGCTAGGAAATAACATAGGAGCACGTGTCGCGCGTGCAAATCACGCGCTACTCAATTGATTGTCCTGGAAATGGTGTGGGCGTGTCTTCCCCTGTGCGTTAATTAAAATGAACCTGTAAAAGAAAGAATTAAATTTGGCAGTATAAGACATCATCATCTTCTCTTCTTCTAATTCTTCTTATGCTCTCAGGTTTATTACCACAAGTAAAGGAACTTAGGTGGCTAACT
>Ga0307515_10025183_pt1 | contig 10311 bp, 2 predicted proteins | sample 17_EM_MG_FD_194513 | JGI IMG/M metagenome (GOLD analysis project Ga0307515, IMG submission 194513) | Populus trichocarpa ectomycorrhiza microbial communities from riparian zone in the Pacific Northwest, United States - 17_EM | ecosystem: Host-associated > Plants > Roots > Unclassified | place...
GCTCTACTATATAGATCCTTATTACCTTTACGTCTTTTTATTTATAGAACTAGGTGAAATTAATAGTATAAGTGTATTTAATATTGTCCAGGTTAGGGCGTATCTGGTTCTTTAGTGCTACGGCTAGGCTAGCACAGCTTAGTCGGCCTAGGGGGGCGGATATAAGGCGGCAGCCCTATACAGTACGCGCGGGAGATAGGTATAAGGTTAGGCGTTATAGTGGCGCGGTTTCTATTATCCGGGTCTTAGTAGTTCTATAGCTAATCCTTACTATAACGCGAGCTATAGTATATATATATAGTATATAGCTTAGTTCTAGGTATTAGGATAGATGGCTAGGGTTTAAATAGTGCCTAGGTTAGGGTTAAATTCTTAGTAGTAGTAGCGTAAAGTGGACTTTTTTCCTAGGTCTCGGTAAGGCTAGCTAGCCCATTATTTTAGTCTTAAGTACTAGGGTAGTCCAGTCTTCTACTATCTTATTTCTTTATAGCTATATAGGCTCCTATTTATTAGGAATATCTTCTACTATTAGGGCTTTATATATAGTCCTAGGTACTAGGCTTAATAGTGCTAAGTGTTTATATAGGGCGTCCCTACTATCGTTAGTTATCCCCTATAGGAGGTAGTACCTAGAGTAGTAGTCTAAGTTAAAGTAGATCTTAAGTTTCCTAAAGCTAGGACAGGGCTTATGCTTTTAAAGCTAAGGGTAATTAGGGTAGTAGGTAAGAGTTTGGTAATAAAAAAGAGTATAGCTTTAGTATAAAGGCTAATTAATATTTAGGCGGTAAAGTAGTCTATAATAAGCGAAGTTGGGATACTATCTGCGAGGCGCAGTGGCCTAGGTGCTAGTAGCTTTTTAGATAATGTTATACTTTCTTATAATAGACTCTATGTTAGTAAATACCATTATAGTACTACCAGAGTCTACTAGGCTTACTATATTAATATAAACTTAGGGGTATAGGTTATATAATAAGGAGAGTTGGGTTTAAATAAGGATTAATTTTTTATTACTATTTGCTAATTTAAGATTAAGTAGCAGCTTACTAATAGAAAGGACTAATTAATCTAGTAATAGGGACCTAATCTTCTTATCTTCCTCCTTATATAGTTTAGACCCTTAAACGCGACTTAGTTTAAGGGTTTGCTTTTTAATAACTAAAGTACGGGGCTATTTTAGCGGGGTGGTCTAGTGTCCGTCTAGCTAGCGGTATTGGTTTTAGTCTCGGTTAGGGTATAGGAAGATAATACCTCGCTAACAATATAGCTATGTTCGTATTCGCTAGCGTAAAGTCACTAATATTAGGCGTTATTAATGGGTTAGGCTCCTATATAGGGCATGGTTTAGAGTAACTAAGCTATAGGGTTAAAGGGGGGGGGTTATCTATTACGGCTATAATAGGCTCCGCGGTTACCGCGTTTATAATAGACTTTACAGTCACTATATCCGCGGTTATTAGTTCGCGTTATTTAATAGGGTAGTATTAGGACCGGGTTTACTATCTTAACAGGGTTATAGGCATCCTTTTAGTGGCTAGGTAGGCTATAGGCAAAATATAGTCTATTATTAACGCGGCGCTTACGCTCCGTATCTAAGATTTTATTAAGGTTTATAGGTTTTCTAGTTACTACTAGGGTTGGGGTTAATATAGGGGCAGAGGCTTAGGCAGGTAGGTAGTAGTTAGCGTTCTTTTTAAGGTTGGCTTAGTGTATATAGTTCGCGAGGTTTTTAGCAAATATATCTATCTACTTACTCTAACTTATATAGTCGCTGTTGTTAATTTTATAGGCAAGTCTAAGTACCAGCTCTTCTATCTTTAGAGAAATAAACTTTTAGAGTAGGTCCACCTTCTATTTATCTATCTTCTTAGCGCGGATTATTAGCTTATTAAGCTCTCCCTTCTAGGATTAGTAATTACGCTCGCCCTAGGGGAAATAGTTAAGCTTATTCTTTATAACCTAGGTTATATTAAGGACCTTATAGTAGGTAGTAAGGTCTTTAAGTATATTTTCCTTAGTAGGCCATTTCTATATAGATATATTATTTAGGTTCTTATATATAAGCTTTAGGCCTTACTTAATAAACTTATAGGCCTTGTCCTCTAGTATATCTAAAATATAAAGAATCTAGGACTAAACTATATTAAAGTAGTCCTAGTCCTAGTTAAAGACTCCCTTAATTTTAATGTGTTAGGTCTTAAAATTAGCTTATTATTCTAGTAGGGTGCCTTTTCCGCTAAATATTAGCGGGTCTTTAGATTTCCGTTTTTTCTACTAGGTTACTATTATTAATATAGGGGTTAATTATTTTAGAACGGCGATAGTCTTTGCTTAGGAGTTAATAATTCCTATTTAGGAAGTAATAAAGGTACTAAGGTTTTTATTAGCTTTTTTATTGGCGGTGTTTATGTTATATATGCACTATAGTTTTACTTTAATGTTATTAAGGAACTCGTTAGTATAGTTAATAAGGGTAAGGTAAACTTTACTAGGCTTAAAGATCTTAGGGTATAGTAGGGAGCGGTAGATTATCCACGCGATATTAGGGTATATCTTTGTAAAGAGGTCTACAAAAACATCGCGGAGGTTCTAGGTTTCGGTCATTTTAGTATTATTAGTGTCGCCTATTTAGGCGTTGGGTAAAAACTAAGGATTATTTTAGGACTGTGCTAGGGACGTATTAGTTTTAGTAGAGGCGCGTATAGGTTGCGATTGCTCTAGGGTGGAGGTTAATTGGCTAGGGTATAAGGAATTAGTAATTATAATAGGGCGCAAATTAAAGATACCATAAACTGTTATAGTACTACAATAAAGTAGACTAAATAACTACGTTATAGTATAAAGAGGGGAAGAAGGTAGAAAGGGGGTATTATATATAAATAGTAGGGCTAGCCGCTAAGTCGCTAGTAGTGGGCTAGCTAATAGTAGGAAATAGTACAAGACAGTATAAAATAGTATGCGTTAGGTCAGTGCTATAATATAGAAGAATATAAGGATAAAAACGCCCTAAAAATTTCTTAGTTATATAAGGTGTTAAGATATTTAGGAACTTTAACCGGCGGTTAAAGTTATCTAATTAGTTAGATTCTCTTGCCAAGACTTTTAGCAACAAAGCTTAAGGGCAGGCTTTTTTAAAGGGGGGGGTAATATTACGGTACTGGTAGAACTTAGTAGAACTTAGCAGAACTTCATACTAGTAAGTTGCCATAAATTGCTACAGATTGCCGTATATTGCGATTATATAATGTAAAGATCTTATAAAATACCAAACAGTGCTACTTTTCTTCTCCTTTCCTTTCCCTAGCTTTAGATTCTCGTTTATAAACAATCCAATTATACAGGCTTGCGCGACCCTTTTGCCGTACTTATATCTTAATTAACTAAGTCACTAATATAGATCTTAGCGATTTAGTGGCTTCGGCTCCCCTATATAGCGTACGCTCTTACCTAAATTATTACCGCTAGAGGCCTATACTAACTCTACTAGTTTAGCTAGTTACCTAGTTAATTAAAGAGCTTTAAAACTAACTAGCTATAAGCTAATTAAAGCTCTAAACCAGTTGCGATTTTTAAGTACTTTTTAACTAACTAACTAATAAGCGAACTAGACTAGTTGTTATGGCACTAGCAGAACTTAATAGATAGCTATAGTTATATAACTAAGAGAATATATAAAACTTTAAGCGGCGCTACTTGTCTTTTCCTTTTTCTTTCTCTAGCTTTAGATCCTTATTTATAAATAATCTAATTATATAGGCTTATATGTATTCTTTTTGCTATACTTATATCTTAATTAACTAAGTTACTAATATTATCTAAAGCCTATACTACTATTTCTTTCTAAAAAGGAACTTAAATATATCTACTAGGCTATAAATAGGATAAGGATATAGGATAAAACCCTAAGAATATTACTAGGACTATAAGGATATAAAAGGAATATTATTATTATTATTCATTGCTTAACGTCCGATTTAGATCCCTATTGGGCCCACGCGGACTACTCCTTATATACATATAGGGAGAAAACTCTATTTAAGAAAACCCCGTAATCCATCTCCCCGCCTTTTAGGACTCGCCTATAAGGCGCCTATAAGGCGCCTACAAGTCACCTATAGTGCTCTACTACCTTACTTTTTAACCTCCTTAGGAACCACTGCTGCCGTAATAAGCCTACGGACGCGCTAGTATCGCAAACTTTACTCTACCACTGTAGAGTCATTAGGGGGCGCCCGTTGCTCGCCCCCCCAGTTTTTTATTACTATTTCCTTTACAACCTAGAACTAGTTTAGTATATTTTAGCTAATAAGCCACTAAGTAACCGCCTTAAGGCCTTTTTATATTAAGAGTAGTGTATTATAGTTCTCTATGCTAGCTACTAAGAGCATTACTTCTCAGTTAGTGCGTAAGGGGCATAATAGTATTACGTGTTTTAGTGTCTGTCTTAGCCAGCCACATTTATATCTCGGGCTACCTACTAAAACACCCACCTAGTAGAGCCAGTCTTTTAGTCCTATTATTCCTATTCTTAAGAGTATTACTATTATATTTTCTGCCTTCGTTAGGCCTTCTTAGAGCCCTAAAGTATTTACCCCCTATGGCGTTAACTATGCTACAGCTTAGGTTCCTTTTGCCTTAGTCAGCCTCTATACCTTTAACTCCCATACGCCTCTTTAGCGTTAGTCTAGCCAGTATTATATTACGGTAGATAGTTTCCTAGCGTTCTTTCGTGCTCTACTTTAGCTCCTTTCTCTCTCTTACTATTATCTTTACTGGCCTCTTACGCGTCTCCCTTCCTCCTCTATACGGGCCTAGGCCCTAAAGCAGTACCATTCTTCTTCTACTTTCTTTACCTGTTTCTCTAATATATCTTCCCTACTTTAGGGTTGTTAGTTTATTCTCCTATAGGGCGCCCTAGGGTCCCTCTATAGTTTATTTAGGCGTGTCTTAATATACTTTATAACATTAGAGTTGCGTTTATTTTACGCCCTTTATATTGCAGCGGCTTCAATATATAGTTATAGGGGGGGAATATTAGCTTCCTTTTCAAGCAGTGCTGTGGCCGTTCGCTTATATCCGCCTATTATACTCTAAAGGCAGGCTATTTAGACCTTTTAGAGTAGTTTAAGGAGCAATTTAGGGGGGCCTTTCTTAGATTCTCTAATGGCCTAAATACTAGACCCATACGTTATGGTTAGCCGGACAACTGCTATATACAGTAGGCGTGACCTTTAAAAGTATAGACCCTATATAGAATTAGCGATCCTAGATAATACGATATACTATACTTAGCCCTTATGGGCCGCTTACGCCGCATATACGCTCCACCGGAGCTTACTATCTACCCATACTCCTAATACCCTTAGACCCTAAACTAGTTAACCCCTAAAGCCTTAGATGCGAATTATGTGCTAAAGATCTGCAGATTAGTTACATTTTCTTATAAAGTGGATTAGCTAGTATTTCTCTAGTAAGAATTAGACTCTATATCGTCTTACCTATTCTATATAGGTGTTATAAGCTTTCTCTAGTATTCTATAATTCTCTGCGGCTGTTGGCCTGTATATAATTAGGTTTATATCGTTAACGAAGCCTATCCCCTAGGTCGCCCCTTCCTTAAAGGAGTTAAGTAGGTTGCTTATAAAGAAAAGAAAGAGTATAGGCGAAAGGGGTAATCCTTATAGTATTCCTATTACAACTGCGATAGGGGGGCTCTGGTATCCGCTAAAGACTAGTAATATTTCTTTCTAACCTATAAACCCTTAAACAAATTATATAATCTATTCTAGAAAGCCTTTTACCCTAAGGATATATAGAAGACGCTCGTGGGGTACGTTATTATAGGCGCCGCTAATATCTAGGCTAAGCATTAAAACTACAAAGTCCCTTCGCATCACCCATGCGGATTTAATGGTGGCAGCGAGTAGCGTAAGTGCTAATAGTATTAAGCGGTTCTTTCTTGCCCCCATTTAGCTTTATAGTAGTAGGTTATATTCCTTAGCCGTGTCTACTATGCGGTCCGCTATTACCTTTTTTAAGATCTTACTAAGGGTGTTTTTTAAGGCAATAGGGCGGTAGCTTCCTGGGATTAAGTAATCTACTTTACCTTCTTTCCGTAGAATAACCGTCGTTATAGATCTTCTAAGTCGCGGGTAGTAGCCTATAGCAAAGTATACCTTAGCTATATTTACAAGCCAGGGTGCTATAAATGGTCCATAGGTTTTTAAGGCCTTATTTAGAATCCCATCTAGTCCTAGTGCTATATTATTTAAAAGGCGGCTAATAGTTCTGGCCATCTCCTCTATTATTATGTCGCTGTTAACCCTTAGGCGAGTTACCGGTGTTTTACCCGTAATATTACTAAGGTCTACTAGAGCCAGTTAGGGGAAAAACCTTTCTATAAGGATCTTTACCTTCTTATCGTTGTTATTAGTAGCCTATAATTCCCCTGCTCTTTATAGGGGTAGTAGATATAAGTCTTCTGCTAGGCGCCCTGCCTTTTTCTTTACCCATTTTGCTATAGCCCAAAGGCCCTTATTATAGGGGAGGCTCGGGTTAAAAGTGTACTCGTTTATAAACCGTCTCCAGTTATTCCTTACTTCTTTCTTTAGGGTATTCTTTAACTGGTTTCTCGTGTCTTTGTATCGTCTCTCGTCTTTAGGGTTGTGGCTGCTTATGTATTTCCTTCTTGCTCGTTATTAGCTGGCAATAAGAACCGCGCATTATGCGGACCATGCGTGTCGCGCGTAGGGGCCCGGTTTTAAGACCGGGCAGTACTCTTCTAGCCCATTTTTAATCGCTGCCTAGATCCTTTCTAGTCTTTAGTCGATTTCCTTAGGGGTGGCTAATAAGCCTCGCTCGTTTGGAATTAGGTAGATTATAAAAGGAATATAAAAAGAACCTTAAGAACTAGATACATATAGACTATAACCCCTAAAAAAATTACCCGGAATTACCTAATACCCTTACTACTATACTAAGAAATATAGTAGCTGGCAAAGCCGCTATAGGACCCTTATATACTTCTAATAGTGAAATAATTACTATTTTAACCCCCTAGGTAGAGCTTATAGTAGCTAATATTAAAACTAAATAACTATAAGAGCTGCTTAAAGCTAGAGATACCCCTATATTTAATAATAAGTTATTATTAAATACCTAAAGACTTACTATAGTTCTATAAGCCCTATTCTAGCGCCTTAATAGATCTTTTAAGGCCTATATAGTACTATTTTAGTCTGTAAAGGTTATAGAACCCCCTATTACTTATAAATAGAACTAATTCTACCTTTAATAACTAAAAGCTCCAATTACGGGATAAGCTTAAAGTTAATACTAACTACTTTTCTACCCCTTAAACTAGAATGGCCTATATCTTTAGCCGTACTAGTAGGGACGCCTAAACGCATCTACGTCTGTAATATGCTAAGGATTTAGTAAGCCCCTTTATCTCTAAAGAAAAAATAATTAATTACTTGTTTTCTATTACTAAGGATCCCTTTAAGGTATAAAACGCCTACTTTAACTATAAAGGCCTAAATATAAAAATAATAGAGACCTTTTTAGCTTTTTATACCCGCTTTATATACCTAGCCGGCTAGGCCTAAATCCCCTAAGAAGATCTGCTATTAAAGCTATTTAATAAGCTTACCTTAGGCCTATAGCGAGCTATACTGCTTATTTTTACTACTATATAGACGCTAAAGGAACTTATAGATTAGTGCTTAGCTATTAACTAAAGCCTTTATTAAATTAAGGTATATATTAAGCGGTATAAAGCTAAAAACCCTTTAAACTAGACTATAAGTAATATAAGAATAGTAAATAGTGCCCTAGTATAGGCTATAACCCCTATAGCACTAACTATTTAGCCCGCTATTAATTTAGCAGCTAGTTAGGCAGCTAGTCCTACTATAGGCCTAGTATATACTCAGCCTATATATATTACGGCACCGTTATAGACCCTAGTTAGGGGCTTACTTAGGGACTTAGCGCCTATATATAAACGTGTCCTTCCCTTAACCCTCTCTGCTTCTTAGCTTAGTATCTTTATAATATAGCATTCTACAAGCTTTGGCTTAGAGGCATTTATACAAGCCGTAACATTATACTAAGCTTACCCACCTTAGGGGGGACTTCATTCGTTTGGAGCTCCCTCTTTACCTCGCCTGGGAAGGCCTGGATAATCTCCTACCCCTATTCCGCGTGTTCTAAGAGAACACGCGTTAAACACCCCTAGCTGCGCGTCGTTGACGTATTAAGTCGCTATTATTAATACTAGGAGCCGGTATTCAAGTAGCTAGAAGGTCTCCTGTAGATAAGGATAACTGCCTAGGAAGGCAATAATATCTTACCCCTCTGACCTTTTTGACTGATACGGAGTTGTATAAGCTGTAGAGACGACCCCGGTTAAGACTTAGCCTAGGGCTGCGAGGAACGAAGTTAATTAAGACTTAGCCGTAACGCTGTAATGAATGACATTAATGAATACCCAGACTACGCTGCGATAACCACCCCAATTAATACTGAGCTATACGAGGAGAGACGAAATCGATTAGGAAGGACCTGACGCTTGCACCGTACTGCTACCCTAAACCCCAAACCTGATAACCTGTCGCGCCTATACGCCTGCGACCAGACAAGAAACTTGTGCTAATACGCATACGAGCCGACAAGATTCCGTGCCGATTTGCCTACGGAAAATGAACCTGTCGCTGGCACCGTACTGCTATTATAATAGACCTTTGCTGCTCTGCCTGCAGCCGACCGACCGAACGATCGCGCTAATCTGCCTGCGATCTACCAACCAAATGATCGCGCCGATACGCCCGCGATCTACGAACGAGACAACGATCGTGCTGATATGCCTACGATCTTGATTACCGTCGCGCCGATATGCCTGCGACCCATCGACCGACCGATAGACGAGCTCTGCGTTCGACCACTATCGTCACCCGACGCTTGCACCGTACTGCTACCCGAATTGATAAGCTCCGCGCCGATACGCCTGTGGAACTACGACCTCTTGACAAGACCTCGCGCCTATATGCCTGCGAGCCTGAACCTGTCGCTGGCACCGTACTGCTATTACAATAGACTCTTGCTGCTCTGCCTGCAGCGAACCAATACCTTGCTGCTTTACTGTAGCCAACCGACCCTTGCTGCTCTGCCTGCAGCTAATCGACCACTTGCTGCCCTGCCTGCAGCCAACCGACTTCTACTGCCCTGCTTGCAGTAACAACTGTATATAAGGAGAGCTTTGCTCCTTAGAATACGACCCCGCCGCTAGCACCGTACTGCTACTAAACAGATAAGAACTCGTGCCGATATGCATTTGAGTAACTCCCTAACCCTCTCACCCTTATTAAACCTTCACGTTAACTTTTTTTAAGAGGGGGATTAGGGGGGCTTTTTTTTATGGCTCGGGGCGCGCTATAATAAAAGGGGGGATAGTAGAGCTAGGAGGTACCGGAGTTCTAGAGGAGGAACGACGACCAACGGAGGGCTCCTAGCGATATACCTCTCGCAGCAGCAGGAGCTGCAGGACGGCTGCCTACCCTACGTTAACTGGGTATAGCAATATACCCCTTACAGGAGCTATAGGACGGCTGCCTACCCCACGTCAACCAGGTATAGTGATATACCCCCGCAGCAGTAGGAGCTGCAGGACTGCTGTAAGTCCTAGGTTAACCGGCATCGCGATTAAGCGTCTAGATGCCAAATTTCTTTTTTTTTTCTCTTTCTTTTCTAATAAGGGGCTTATACAAAGCCTGAGGGCAGGCTTTCTTAAAGGAGGGGGTGATGTCACGGCACCGTTACAGACCCTAGTTAGGGGCTCGCTTGGAGACTTAGCGCCTGTATATAGACGTGTCCTTTCCTCAACCTTCTCTGCTCCTTAGCTTAGTATCTTCGTAATATAGCATTCTACAAGCTTTAGTTTAGAGGCATTTGTACAAGCCGTAACAATATATAGTAACCCTTATAAATAAGCCCTTAGTAATTAAAGAGCTTACTTTTTATATAGCTAGAAAGACTACTTTATAAAAGACTGCCTAATAAAAGTAAAAGCGGACGAGGTTTTATTAATCTAAAAGGATAATATAGAGTTAGAAAAAAAGGAACTCTAAATAAAGACTTCTCTTTAGGGTTAAAAGGAATTGTATAATTACAGCACCTGCTATACCGATCGCGTGCTTACGCGTTCGGTACACCAGGTACGCGTTTACGCGTTCGGTGCACCAACCACTCGCTTACGCGTCTGGTGCACTTATGAAGCACTGACTAATCAGGGGGGAGGTGCATCAGTATATA
>Ga0307515_10025185_pt1 | contig 10311 bp, 1 predicted proteins | sample 17_EM_MG_FD_194513 | JGI IMG/M metagenome (GOLD analysis project Ga0307515, IMG submission 194513) | Populus trichocarpa ectomycorrhiza microbial communities from riparian zone in the Pacific Northwest, United States - 17_EM | ecosystem: Host-associated > Plants > Roots > Unclassified | place...
TGGTGAAGTAGTTGCCTAATAGATTAACTCTAATTATATTCTAAGAATTACTACAAGGAAGGAACTATCTAGGTAGGGACTAAGGGTCCTTAAATACACAACCGTACTCCTTAGAAATCCTTCTTATACGTAATGTACGGGTTATACGTAAGGTACGTAAGTTCCTCTCATTCCTCTCGTTCAATACGTAGCACATTATGTGACCTCGGTTACCCTTCCTCGTTATATAGTTCTACCGGTTCCATCCTAGACCGTGCTTATATTAACCAACTAGCTTCCTCTAACTCTTCTCTAAGTAGTCGTAACATCGTACTTAAAGCGTTCGTAACAGTATTAGTTATAGTTTATTAAAAGTTTAAAATAGAGCTTAGTTATAAAGGAATATAGGTTATTTTAATTTCTATTAAATATTAAAGGGTTAGGGAGCTTTTTAGATTTTATAGTAGGTACTAGGTCCATTATAGGTATAGGTTAAGCTACTATTACTAGTGTTTGTATTAACTTAATAATACAAGTAAGTCGTATCTAGGGGCACGAAATACGTATAGTATTGTATGCTCGTTTAGATGGTGGTAACTGTTGATTTTATTGAGGTAGACTACGTAGTCTATATACTAACGCGCCTCCCCCCTAATTAGTTAGTATATAAGTGGTTAGTGCACCAAACGCGTAACTACGCGTCTGGTATACCACGTGCTGTAATTATATACTGGCGGTACTTAAAAATAGACCCACTTGTATATAGCCCCCGTAATTGCTTTAATAGAACTGTAAAGCATAAAAGAAATATATAGGAAATCCCTCCTAAGGTGCCTTTTGGGCTGCCTTCTAAACGGTGCTCTAAGTTGGCCGTATGGCCTTTTAACGGGCCGTAGATGAACCGTACGGCCTTTTAACGGGCCGTAAATAAACCATAAGTGCTCCGTTAGTCTCGTTCCACCTATTCTATAACCTTTAGATTAAGCTTATTTATATTAATTAGGGTTTTAAGAGCTTAGCACGGCTTTGCCTTAGTTATAGCGTCCGCTAGGTTGTCTCTACTGCTGATCTATTTAACCTCTGTAATCTTACGTCGTTTATAGGCCTAATATAAGCATATTAGGTCGACCATAAGCCTCTTCTCTTATGTCGTACCTAGTTTAACTAGGCAGTTGTAGAGGGACTTTAAATCAGTGTATAAAATTAGGGGTAGCTGCTCTAATTATAGGATCTTCTAGATTGTTAATTTAATTGCGGCTGCTATATTAAAGCTATAGGCTAGTGCATATAGTTTAGAAGCTAGTACACTGCGGGTTACTTATTTGCATTTAATTAAAGACTAATATAGTATATTTGCGTTCTAATTATGGTCCGTAAGTACAATTACAAAGCTAATTTGTAATGATAGGTCTCTGTTATTGGCGAAGGAGGCGTCCGTAAATACTAGTACGCTAAGGGAATTTAGGTCTAGTAGTATATAAGTAAGTCCTCTTATTATATTATTAATTTGCTACTAAATACGCTTATTAAGCTGCTTAATATTTTCCTCTTATAGATCTGTTACCTGGGCCGTAAAGGATAAATTGTAGGCAGATTCGGGTTAATAGACTATAGCAATATAGGCGCCTCTTGTACGCTGTATAACGTATTAGTCCTTTATATTTATGGTTTTATGGGTCTCTCTATAGGAACTAGTGAGGTCCGTAGGCTTTGCTGTAATAAGCCTTAGGTTTTAAGCTTAGCGTTTCTAAGTTAGCTAGATTAAGTTGCCCTTTTGTATAATTAAGCCTCTATTAAACTTAATTAGAGTTTGCTTAGTTAACTGCTCTTATAGCTTTACTAGGAACTTGGCTTCTTATAGTTTAGTTTCTTTAGCGTCCGAAAAAGTCTAGTCCGCTAAGAAGAGGGTATTATTTATTTAGAGTCTAATAATACTAAGGCCGTTTAATGGGGTGTATAGAAGGCAGGTGTTATATGTTAATTGCTCCATCTTAAGTTTACGGATGTAATGCTAGTAATATATTTTAAACTAGTAGTTTCTAGCTTCTAGCACTCCGTAAAGGGGTTTTATAATATATAAAATTGTTTTTAGTTGTAAATTAAGCTCGAGGGGTGGTTATATAAAGATGTCCCTACTTAAGTAGGTATTAGACTGCACGTAGGCTTATAAGATATCCCATAAGTAGAGGGCTACGGGTTTAGTTTGCTGTAGTTTAGGCATAAGTGTAAGTATAATCTGTTAACTGACCCATTAAATTATAGGCGATTGCGTAAGGACTAAGTCCTTTCCCTAGTTGTTATAAGCTTGTATAATAAGCCTTAATTTTTTAAAGGCTTTATTAATACTAGTGTACTTAATTTCGTTAACAAAGCGTAAGTTAAATATACAGACGCCTTGCGGAACGTCTCTTTCTATTACGGCCGTAAAAACACCCTTTTTAAGTAGTCTATTAATCTCCTTGTGTTGTGAGTCCGTAAAAAGTGTTTCCTATACTAGAACTAATATATTTGTAAGTGGAAGTTGCCTTACGGATGTACCTACGGAGGTTAGGTAATTCTCTATTATAGGGTTCTTAGTTATAGGGTGCTTTTAGGGGCGTCCTTAACCGCGCTTTATAGCAGGTTTAATAGGTTTCTAGGGGACTTCTAAAGTAGGTAGGGGTGCTTCTAATTTATCTAGTTTAGCGGGTGCTTCTAGTCCATCTGGTTTAACGGCATAGGTATTTTCGGACCGAAAGTAGGGTTTTATGGATGTGCTTCTAAAGTTAGTCGGTCCGCTAGGAAGTTATACGCAGTATATTTTGTCTTCTATAGCTAGTAGACGATAAGATCTAGTCTAGTTGCCGCTTTTATGTTATATAAGGACTTTAGAATTAAGCAGGAGGTCATGAACTAAGGTTATATTAGGTCTGTTACGGTGATATAAGGCGCTGTTAATAGCTTATTTAGCCTATAATTTAACTATTTCGGCTATTGCCTTCTGTATTGTAGCTGCTTGTTCCGTAATAGATGGGGTAGGAGGGCCTAGGTTGCTTATCCTTAGGTAGGCTCTGTAAACTAAGAGGGTGGGTACTAGTCCATTAGGCTTAGCGGTATTATTAACGGCTTTTACGGCTATCTGTAAAGCCAGTTCCTTTTAGATATCCTTATACTCGTCTATAATAATCTAGTAAGCTCTCTATAAAGCTAGGTGAGCTTACTTAATAAGTTTAATAGATTAGTGTGCCTTAACCGGAACAGCTTTTGTTAAAATAGCTATGGCCGTAGCGTACTGTTGGAATTCCTTGCTAATGAAGTTCCTACTAGTATTATAGGTGATATACTTAGGGGGTTTAACGTATGTGTTAATCTAGTAGGTCCGTAAAATATCCTAAGTGTATTTTATAGATATATTTTATAACTAACGGGCGGCTTAATAGTGGGTTACCTTGTTAATTATATATAATACTAGGCTGCCGTTAATGTATATAATGTCTACGTACACTAAGTGGTTAAAATTAAGGTCTTTACAAAGAGTGAACTTAAATCGGCCTAGGGAACGTCCGTATTTCTGGTAGAAGGAGCAGTATTTAGTTAGGTAGTCAATTGCCTTCCTATTAATATTGTTATATTTAGAGCGTTTAAGGACTCTATATAGCTTTTTAGCTAATAGGTAGCCAAAACGGCGGTATAGGCGGTGGATTTTAGTACTGGTAAGGTAGTATAGGTTATAGTTAAAAGATTCCTAAATATAGGTCCGTAAAGTCTCTCCCTATATAAGGAACGGGTGTCCGAATTATTATATAATTGGTAGGGTGATATACTTACTTCCTAGGGCAGTTACGGGGCCAATTAGGGTGTCTATAATATTATTATAGTAAACCTATAACCTATTTATATCCGTAAGACAGAGTAGAAAAGGGGTGTCCGCTTTTACTATGTGGAAGTTAACTAGGCTAATTAGGGTCTTAACTGCAACTAATCTAATTAATGTGGTTAAGCCGATGCCGAATTAGACGTTTATGGCCCTAGTTTGCATAGTATTAATATCCGTATTATTATTTGTAGTGGTCTTATATATAAGGTATTGTCCGTAACCTGTAGTAGACTTCTTAGAGGTACCTATATTAATTATAACGCTATAGAATTCTTTGGGGGTATAGCGTTCCATAGTAATATATGTAAATGGGTCCTATTCGCGGTCCGTAACATCCATAATAGATTTAATAGGTGTGCTTGCGGGCTGGTTTTTAGGTGCAATTAAGTATATAAAGGAGCGGTCGGCTAATACGGTTGTAATATTAAAGGCTTAGCCGTCTGTAAAAGGTCTAAAAGTAGTTAGGAACGTCTCTAAGGTCTCCTGTTCTTAAGTGTTTAAGTTAAAGTTAATTATAAGGGCTTCTATTAACTCGTTAAGAGACTCCTCTACTTCCTCTTCTTTATAGTCTAAGATGAACTAGTTAATCCAATTATTAAATTTCTTCTTAGACTTATTACGTTTTTCTTGGGTATACCTTATAGACTAATATTCTTTCTTACCGTATATAAAGCACTTTTGGCTGGTTTGTTTATGGGGGTATACTTTTATATAGGAGTTGCTGTGGGGGTTATGGGTGGGACTTGGTTGGTATAGGTACTGCTAGCGGTAGTGGCGGTCCATAAAGTAGGCATCTAAGTTAGTTTATAGGTTTTATAGGTCCGTAATAAAGGCTTAAGTACTGCCTAGTAGGTTTAAAACTTTATATATTGTAATGGAGGACCGTAAATTATTAATGAGGCTAGTTAAGGTATCTGTAGGCTTGTAATAGGCGTATTTGTAGGGTTCCACTTCTTAGTAGGCTGTAATAAGTTTATTATGCAGGAAGTCGTCTATTTAAATCTTAGCATTAAGGCCGTACTATAGGTGCCGAAGGTTTTTAATAAGAATTTGCAGGCACTCTATAGTTAATTTTTCGGTGTTCTTATTAATTACGGTCCGTAACTTAATCGCATTTTATTATATAAGGATATTACGCTTGTATTCTAGCCCTTTAAAGTAGTTACGTGTAGCTTTATATAGCTTATTAAAGGGAACACCAAGGGGGTTGCTTTTGAGGTTGGTGTAATAGTGGTTAAGGGCTAGGCCGTGTAGTATAGTAGAATAGGCTTGGCTAAACTCCTGTTTAGAAATATTAGCCTTTTAACAGAGGTCCGTAAAGACGGTTAGTTTAAAGTTAAAGTTATTGTTTTTACCGCTATACTTGGATTCATTAGTATAGAGCTTAGCTAGGTTAGCTAGCTCCTTGCCGTAGGTCTTTACTTAGGTAGTTTGCGGATCTGTGACTTAAGCGATGGAAGGGTTTTGGTCTGTATTTTGGGTTATGGGGGTATTATAGTCCGTAACTTAAGTACTAAGTATGCTTTGGCCCGTAAAATTAATTTTAAGATCTCTTTAGTCTGTAGGACGAATTTAGTTAAATAGGTTATTAATAAGACTAGAGATCCTATTAAGTTTAAAGGAGGCAAAGAGTTTGCTAGTTTTGATATGATTTAGGATCTGCTCTTTAGTCTATTCCGTTTGGTCCTCCTTACATAGTGTGTTATACAGAGACCGTGCAATAGTAACTTGCCTATCCTTTTTAACCCATACACCTTAGTTGCGTAGGAGGGTTTGTAGGTTGCGGGTAGCTATAAGGTTATAAGTCTTAAAGATAGCTTCCATAAAGTCCGTAAAGTCTTCCTTGTATTATTCCCATAGATCGTCGTTTAGAAGCTTAAAGTGTCTATATTTAAGGATTTTAAAATTAATGTAGTTATTAACGCCGTTTGTAGACGTAAGATCGACTCCTTAACTCCACTTCTTTTAACCTTTGTTAATTTGCTTGCTTATATCTGCTATATTATATAGCGTAGTATGTTTATATAAGCTGTAACGGGTAGTAGTAGCTTGTAGCGGGTGGAGGAGGTCTTATAACAGTCCGTAAAATCAATTAACGGGTCCGTAATAGTTTAAGAGGTCTTATAATAGTCCGTAAAGGTAATTGATAGGTCTATAATAGTTCGTAGGAGGGTAAAGGGTTCCGTAAAGGTCTGTATTCGCGTTTATAAACTTCTGGTAAACTGTACTAAGACTTAAATAAGTATACAGAGTTGGTAATAGTCTGTAATCCCTAACTTCCGACCTTCTAGCAGGTCGTACTAGGATTTAAACGGGTGGTCGCTGTCGTATATCGCTTGGGGGGAGGTGTCGAGTAATTACTGATCTGTGCGCGCTTACTGATTAGTGTTTGTATTAACTTAATAATACAAGTGAGTTGTATCCAGGGGCACGAAATACGTATAGTATTGTATGCTCGTTTGGATGGTAGTGACTGTCGATTCTATTGAGGTAGACTACGTAGTCTATATACTGACGCGCCTCCCCCCTAATTAGTTAGTATATAAGTAGTTAGTGCACTAAACGCGTAACTACGCGTCTGGTATGCTACGTGCTGTAATTATACAACTAGTTTAGGATTTATATTTAACAGGCCGGGTTTATATATAGTTATTTTAATTTTATTTATAGGTATAGCTATTAGGGTTTTTAATATAAGTACTTTAAGGTTATAGAGTTCTTTATAAATTGCTCCTATTAATTGCTAATACTAAGCTTCTAATATTACTTGCTATTAAGCCAAAGCATCTATAAAGGACTGTTATATTATAGTTAACTATTTCCCAACTAGGGCTATAATACTTATAGTTAACGTAGTAGGTTTAAGTTCGTTTACTATTTTAATAGTAGTTATTTTAATATAATATAATATAAGGGCGCAAAGAGACTTTAGGGAAGATTTAAAGGAATAATATAAATTCTATCTAAATCTAAGGGTATATAGCTCTTATTAAGAATAAGACATTATATAAAGAAAAGAAAGGAATAATAAGAGAGTTATATATTAAATAGTTAGGGGTCTTAGTGGTTAATATATACGCACGTGCATACGCGGTCTTTGACTAACTTTAGTAGAATTTAATAGATCTAGTAGAACTTAGCAGAATTTGGTTAAAGCGTTGGAATTTATCTATTAAGTATTTTACTAAGACATTTTTACTATAACTAGGCTAGTCCCGTTACGGTAATAGTTCTTATTTTATTAACTCGATTAATAATATATAATAAAAGATATAGTCTAAATAATTTAAACATCTTATTAAATAGAAAGGATATAAGATATAAACCTAGGAACCTTATAAATAAATTAAGACTAATACGCCTTCCCTAGTAAAAGAATTCTATGAGGACTATCCTTTACGGCCTACTTTAGCTAGATAGATATAATATAAAGGCAAATAACTACTACCTAATATAAATATATAAAAACAATAGTAGGAAGCTTAAAATTAAAAAGAACTTAAAATATATTATAATATTTATAATATAGTTATATAATATATAAGATATTAAGGAACTTTAACTGCCGGTTAAAGTTACCTAATTAGTTAGACTTGCCTTACTAAGACCTACTATAAAGATATTAGTTCTACTTACCGCCTTAAATAAGCTAATAGCGATTTTCTATACCAGTGTAACGGAATCCCCCAGGAGGTACATATCGGATAAAATAGTAGGAGGTTTCATTAATGTCCCGTCTACGTCCTATATATATCCTAAAGGAGACATAGTTAGATAAATAGGGGCGAAAGGTTTTACTAGTATTTTAGAAGGTTTATATAGGTAGCTAGTTCTCCTCTAGAGAAGAACTAGGGATTAGTCTCTAAATAGAAGTAGTTAAAAGCATTTATCCTTTAATACGTAAAACTTATTCTACCCTTAACTTACCTTTAATTCCCCTTTTACTTACCTATAACACTGCCGATTAGATAATTATACATTCCGGTTAAGCTAGCCCCTTACAATTCTAATCGCTTATAATCCTTTACGGAAGGAACGTGCGGCTATTAATTGATAATGACGGGCTATACCTCCTTACTCCCTAAAACGACGCCCCTACCGCAAGAGGCTTAGAGAGTCTCCCTAGAGGAGCGCATTCCCTCTTTCTACAAAGAAGCCACGGCTGGTCCGTCTAACCTTACGAGACCCTTAGGAATGATTACCACTAGGAAGTCATTAGAGCGGTCACTATATAAGACCCTATAAAAAACAAAGGAGTTAGAGATATAATTAAGATAAGCATATTAAGACTACTAAGAACAATTATAAGGATAATTAGGGGAAGTATAGACACCCTAGACACGAAGCGGACTTAAAGGGGTAACACTATACTACGCTATAACGTTAGAAAAACCCAAATTCCGTATAAAGGAACCTAATAAGTACTATAGTAATAGTCTCCAGAACTATAATTGTTTTATCCGTTAATGCGAAACTAAGTTTTGGCTAGATCCAAAATAATACTTTAATAAGTATAATTAGACACTAATTGCTTTTACCTTTCTGCGTAGCACCGTTAAGAGCTTATAGATACGCTACAAGAAGAAACTTACTACACCCCTTAAATTTAGCAAACTTAAGTTCTAGTTAGTTAATTAGGTCCAAGACCCTACTAATTAAGGGATAGATTATAACTAGTAATACTATAACGCTAAATAGCGAGAAGGCTAGAGTGTAGTTTAGTTTATAAATTACTTAGAAGAACTAGAAGATAATATACCCTACTTAGACCTATGGGATAACGCTATATAACTTTATCAGCTACTTGCTAAGTTACACCCTAAGATTTAATAGGCTATATAGGAGAAGGGCGAAATTCCTACCTTTTGGGAAAAGCTTATCTCTGAAGCTACTTGGATTAAGAATACTAAAAAAAACTATCTAGGTAAGCGAAAGGAACGAGACGCCAATAATAAAGAGCGTAGGACTAGACCTAGCTTTAATAATAGGGGCAGATTCTGACCTAACTACTCTACGGAAGGATAACGTAAGTAGGCTTCGCAGCCCTAGAGTAACGCTGGTTAGCCCTAGAATAATAATAAGCTAAAACCCAATCTAAACGAGTTACGCTTTTGTTATAACTGTGGTAAGAAGGGCTATATAAAGTTCTTTTGCTAATAAAAAAAGTAAGAGTTGGCTTAATCGGAAAAAGAGAAAGCCTAGTAAATCTTTACTCCCTTATACTAGGCCAGCAAGAGGAGGGAGTAAGCTGCCGTATAGTTATTCCTATCTCTATTTAAGTTAATAATAAATAGGTAACGTAAGACTGCCTTATAGACAGCGGCGTAACTATAGGGTTCATTTCTTAATTACTAATAAAAGAATTGGATTTGGACCTTAGCGGCTTGTAAGTGCGCACTGTTTAAAGTATTAGAGGCTACTAGATCCTATACTATAGGGAATAGACTTTTTCCGTAGCTAGCTAAGACCGCGATAGTCTATAGGACACGTAAAAGATACGCTTCTGCGCTGCAGAAATTAAGGGGTATAACCTTGTTTTAGGATACCTATAGCTTTGCTAAGTTAATCCAGACATTAATTGGCCTTTAGCCTTGTATTAACACCAGAAGTCTTAACCGCGTATTATAGTTAAAGATTAAAAGACTTTCTTAAACTATATATAAAAAGAAGGGTAGGTATATGCTATATATGCTACTCTTAATACTAAGAATAGGGATATAGGGTATTTATTTTTGGATATCCGGCTATACGCAGCTAAGGAACTAGAGATTCTATAGGAATATACGGACTTAGAGGATGTTTTTAATAAAGAGGCTATATAAACCTTACCTAATCCTATATTGGTTAAGTATGAGATAGATATAGGGGATAAGTAACCTCCTTTTGGACCACTATATAACCTATTAGAAAACAAGCTGGTAGTATTATATTAATATATAGTAGATAATCTTTAGAAAGGATAGATTTGGCCTTCTATAAGCCCGGTAGGAATACCAATATTATTTATCCCTAAAAAGGATAGGACCCTATGTCTCTATATTAACTATTAGGCGCTTAATAGGATTACTATAAAGAATTGCTACCCGCTACCCTTAATAGGGGAGCTTATTAATAGACTGTTAGGCGTAAAGATATTTACGAAATTGGATCTAAAAGATGCGTACTATTAAATCTAGATTAAGGCCGGTAATAAGTGGAAAACGGCGTTCTAAACACGGTACGGCCACTTTAAGTACCTAGTAATGCTATTTAGGCTTACTAATATACCGGCGATATTTCAGGCCTATATTAATAAGGTATTATTAGGCCTATTAAACACAATATATATAGTCTACCTTAATAATATTATAGTCTACTCTAATAACTATAAAGCATATACGTACCACTCGTAACCTAGTATTTTACTAGGGAGCGGTAAACCTCTAGTCTAGAGGTTTATAATCTACTAGGACATAGCTACTAGTACATGGTAAGCT
>Ga0307515_10025186_pt1 | contig 10309 bp, 9 predicted proteins | sample 17_EM_MG_FD_194513 | JGI IMG/M metagenome (GOLD analysis project Ga0307515, IMG submission 194513) | Populus trichocarpa ectomycorrhiza microbial communities from riparian zone in the Pacific Northwest, United States - 17_EM | ecosystem: Host-associated > Plants > Roots > Unclassified | place...
GATGCTCACAGGTTCATTCCTTGGGGTGCCTTGGTCGCCATCGTTGTTCCCTCGGTATGACTTCGGGGTCCAGGAGAGGATCGATCGGGGATTCGGCGTTGGCGCCCACTCACCGATGACAGCTGACGCCTGTGATGCCCTCCTTCTCACAGCCAGAATTGCTGCACCACAGTGGCTCAAGTAGAAAGCAATGCACGAGAACCCGATTACTCGCTCAGTCAGGTGAAGAACGCCAGGCGGAGTGTTGGAATCCGTCTTGCCTTCTTTCATTTTCGCGTCTACGCCTTCACTGGGGACATGACAAGGTACCACTGTTGCGATTCATCGACTGTGGCGCATCGATCACGATTTAGCAGCGGGGCTATTCGGGCGACTCAGCTTTCTCGACGAGTCGGCCGCCATCCCTAATGGTAGGCCGTATACTACCCTTCGTGGTTGGTGTAGGAACCAATGGGACGCACTTCTCGGTGTCCTTGGGGTTAAAGCCAACTGCGGGCTCTTCGGACATGGTTTTCGGGTTGTGCCAGAGTTGTCTACCACGACTATGGCCTCTACCGCTACTACATTACCCCTCTCTCTCTGCCATCTATTTGTTGTGTCCATCTCCCCGTCTTTCCATTCTTTATTGCGGGATTTGTGTTTGTCCAGTGGAGGAGCTACGGCTAGAACTGCCTCGTTGTTTCTTTTATTCTATCATGTATCTGCGAAGGGATCTAGGGAGAGTTCTTGGAGACTAAGGACTTATCCTTGCGTATCAGTTACGTCTCTCGGCAATGTGGTCCACATCTTGAACCTGTCCCATTCAGAGGCGTTCTGATCAGCCCTCACAGACGGGCCATTTCTACCAGGTTTGCGCAACTCGGCTCTGAATACCGCGAAATATTCAGCCTGACCAAGCGCAACCTTCGAAATTAGCTGGCGAAAATTGAACGCCCACCATTCTAACGCTCCCGATTACTCATATTTACCAGACACAAGGTACAGCAATATTACATAGAGGAAGCGTTACTACCTCAACTGACTCTTCCTAAGTGATACAGTACTTCGCAATGACTGCAAAAGAAATCAAAAACTGAACGAATGCGCAAAAGATCTACAAAGTACTCGGACTTTCGGATCCAGTCAAGACAGCGGGGGACAAATGGCTCCTCCTTCCCGTGTTCCTCAAAGCCAATGGACTCGTCAAACAACACATCGACTCGTTTAATTATTTTGTCGACCACGATCTTAAGAACATCCTCAACACGAACAACTGTGTTACCTCAGACGTCGATCCAAAGTGTTTCCTCGTCTACACCAATATCTATGTCGGTATGCAGGAGCAAGACGACCATCGAGGTGGTGGTGGCACCGGTGGCGCTGGGGACCGGTCCGTCACACCGCAGAATGCAGGCTGAGGTATACGGCGTAATCTGCACCGGTGGTCGTCGGTATCGAGTATCCGCGGGGGAGCAGGCGCATCAAACGGCTGCGAGTTATGCTGGCCCGCCTACTGACCATGCTCGGGAGCAACAAGTGCATGCTCAGTGGTAATCCTGAGGTGCAACCTGCTACCATGTCCAAGTGGCCACTCGATCCAGGGGGTTATTTCGTCGTCAAAGGCACGGAGAAGGTCATTTTGGTTCAGGAGCAGTTGAGCAAGAATCGGATCTTGGTCGAGACGGATAGCTCGAATGGTATTGCGTCTGTTTCGGTGACCTCGTGAGTCTGTCCGCTCCCCCACGAACCAGTCTGAATATAAATTTTATATCCAGGTCAACCCACTCCGGTTTCAAATCGAAGACGCACGTGGTCATGAAGAAGGGACTTATCTCCCTCAAGCATACCTCCTTCACAACGACGTTCCTATCGTCGTTGCACTGAAAGCACTAGGCGTCCAGTCTGACAAGGAATCTCCTTCTCTGCGCTCGAAATACCGAGTCATACCAAGGGGCATTCTCTCCCAACCTTGAGGAAGCGGCCAAGCTCGGTATCTTTCACAACTCAGCAAGCAAAAGAATCGAACGCGTGAGGTGGCTGGTCCGCGCAGACCAGCTTGGGAGGAGGGCATGGAGTCATCGGCCATGATTGTCTCGACGCACGTACCGGTTGTTAATCTGGATTTGACTGCCAAGGCACTATGTTGTAAGCATGACTCGGCGATTCCGTATGGCCAATCAAGGCTCATCATTAGTGGATGACAGAGACTACGTAGGCAACAAGGGACTAGACCTGTAAGCTGGCTCTCTCTCATTTAACAATGGCGTTGTTACAGCTTTCCTTCTCAGTGCTGGTCAACTCCTTTCACTACTTTTCGAGGATCTCTTCAAGAACTGGAACGCGAGCTTGTAACTGGCGACCGATAAAGTCCTAAAGGAACCATCTCGGACAACCGAATTCGATACGTACAAGACAATTCTCGCAATTGGCCAACCAATCTCTCCTGGCTTCATCCGTGCAATCTCTACCGGCAACTGGTCTCTCACGCAATTCAAGGTGGAGCGTGCCGGGGTCACAGCCGCCTGTCCTTCATATCAGCACTAGGGATGGTGACCCGAATTTCGTCCCAATTTGCGAAGAAGAAAAAAGTGAACGGACCAAGAACGCTTCAACCAAGTCAATGGTGTATGTCATGCCCCAGCGATACACCCGAAGGGGAAGCGTGCGGGTGGTCAAGGACCTTGTGGTGATGACCCATATTACGATGGATGTCAAGGAGGAACCAATATTGCAATATTGCGTATTGCTACTCTACTAGGTGTTGAAGGTGGGGACGGTGTTCTGTTATCCAGCTCGATGACTCACTGCTCTCCCAGCCATTGTATGTCCACAGGCACGGAAATCTACGAACCTACCTCCTTCGTAGTTCACATCAACAGTCTCATCGTTGGTATTACTCGGTTCCCTGCCAGGTTTGTTGCTCAGTTCCACGAGTTGAGGCGTGCCGGCAAGATCAACGACAAAATAGTCAATATTGCAAGTGACGGTGGACGAATCTACCGGCCACTGATCATCGTGGAGCACATGCGACCGAAGGTGACCTGTGAGCATACCCAGGTTCATTCGTTCCTCCTCGTAGTCTAGGACAAGGAGGCCCTCATAGCTGTGTTAGTTCCTGAAAACCGGCAAAATAAGCTTTGAAGACTTTCTCCATCGTGGGCTAGTGGGATACGTGGACTTCAAAGAAGTGAACGACTCACACATCGCACTCTACGGGGACCAAATTGAGTCTTCGACGACTCATTTAGAAATCGAACCGTTCACAATCCTGGGTGCCTTCGCTGGACTTATTCCCTAACAGTCACCTCATCATGCCTACCAATGTGCCATGGGGAAGCAAGTCATTGGGGCGATTGCATTCAACCAGCTCAACTACATCGATAGACTGTTGTATCTGTTGGTGTACCCACAACGGCCCATGTTCAAGCCAAATACTATCGACCTTGTTGGATACGGCAATCTTCCAGCAGGGCGGAATGCGACTATGGCGATTATGAGCTACTTGGAAGGAGACATCAAAGACGCACTTATCCTGAACAGGGTAAGAGTGCTACGGTGTCCCTTTCCATGTACATATAAGCTGATCACATACTAGGGGAGCCTGGGTCGACGCTATGGACGATGTCAAGTATTCAGAAAGAACACAACGCTCATCCGAAAATACCCCAGCGGAACGTACGTACGACACTTTCGCGACCGAAACATGTTACTCACCTTTACCTACCAGGTTTGACCGTCTTGCACACGCGCCCATGGACGAATCGACGAAGAAAAAGGTTCAAAAATACGACATCATCGATGAGGACGGTTTGGCAAGAGAACGTGTGGATCCCGGAGATGTCTACTTCAACAAGCAGACACCGACAAATGCCAATGACAATACCACAATGTCAGCGGTCGCGGCAGGATTTAAGAATTCTCCACTGACCAACAAAGCGCCAGTGTCAGGGTATATCGACATGGTTGAACACCCATTGTATTGTGAGGACGTTTGCTCACAGTATTAGGTTATGCTCACCTATGCCGAAAATGATCGAATCCTCATCAACGTTGGAAAGGCGTTACTGGTTTGATCGTGAAACAAGAAGGTATGCAATTCAATGATCAAGGCATCTGCCCGGGTTAGTCCCCCCTTCTCGTAAGTCCCCTTCTCATACCTTCTCCAGATCCTATCATGAATCCACACGGTTTCGCTTTTCGAATGACGGTTGCTAAGATGATCAAGCTACTCGCTGGGAAGGTATGTAGCCCGGTGCGTTCGCGTATCTCTCTCTTAACCGAGTGCGCAGGCGGGCGTGTTACGTGGTACTTTGGAACACAGCACTGCGCTCGGGGGTCGAAAGGATGTGGAAAGGGTGGGGATCTGGGCCTATCCTGACAGTTGATTACGTTAGGCTGAGGGCATGTCCTGTATCCTCATCTCCAAAGAGTTCAGCTATCTGGAAAGGATATGTTGACCAGCAGGATCACTGGCGAACCTTTAGATGCATACGTTTATCTTGGGCCAATCCACTATCATGTAGGTACTGTATCCCCAGTTTGGCGATACGCAGTGCCACTCACGATTCCAACAGGAATTGAGTAGGTCAACTTCTTCTTGTATGGTTGCCTTAGCTCACTCATACCTAGAACACATGGTAAAGGACAAAATCCACGCTCGCGCACGATACGCGGTGCTGAATATATCCGCTGATTTATTGACGTTGTGCCCTAGTGGTCCTCGGGCAACCCTAACTCGTTAGCCGACTGAGGGTCGATCAAGAGACTGTGGTCTACGATTAAGGGAGATGGACCGAGACTGTCTTATTGGCTATGGAGCCACCCAACTTCTGCTCGAACGGCTGATGATTTCATCGGACCAGTTTCAAGTGCACGCTCGTTGAGTGTGTGGGCTGATGGGATATAAAGGATGGTACGCATACTGCAAGAGCTCAAAGAGGATGGCCAAGTTTATGCTGCCGATTTGCTCTTCCAGGAGGTGCGTATTTGGTTCTGCAGCCGGAATGATTCCCGCCCTCTGAGCAAGCTTTCTTCTATGAATGTAATGCCACGGCTGGTCATAGACGACGCAATTCGTCATCGAGGAGAAATCTTGTCAACGTCCTCGGTCACACCGCTCGTCGCGGTGGGGTGGGGTGGGCTTCTTCGGCGGTCCTCAATCACTGCGCTCCCGTTCCTCTTCCCATCAATCGCCGTGCGCTCGCCGTTCTTCGATCTCCCCCGCGGATGACACCAGACCATCTCTAACCTACGCGTCCTTGACTCGTCCGTCGCCGTCGCGTTCTCCATCGGCTTCTTCAACTTCTTCGGTCTCGGCGTCACCCGCCACGTATCCGCCACTACGCGGAGTATCACGGATACATGCAGGACTATGACGATCTGGATTATCAGTCTTGGACTCGGCTGGGAGGTCCTCGACTGGTCATATTCTATGTTGCAGGTCGCTAGTTTCGGGTTGTTGATGTACGACCTTCATTCCATTCCATTTCCATGCTGACGGGTCATACGCGCTGTAGGTACGACACCTTCCTCTTCAATACCTCGTCACGCTCCTCGTTGTGTCCGCCCGCCGGTCACCCTCGGAGTGGAGTGAGCGGGCGAAGGAACCATCAGGATCTTTCGCCGTTCGCTCGTTGCGCTAACGAACAATACACTGGCGGAGACAATAGGGACAGCCAAAACAGTCATACGCACAATAGTCGGGAAGGAATGTCCACAGGGATGTGGCTGTGGCGAGATAAGACCACGCCTAATCCGGAAGTGGGGCCGGACAGATATGAGGCTGGATTGACATGGGGCTAGACCGAAACAACATAGCAATCTAAGAGTAACCGTTATTACTTGTGTGCTCCGCATTACAACCCCGTGAAGCGTAATTCATAGAGCGAGAGCGCACTAACTAATAGTGAGACCTTTCCTTGTTCCCGCTGCACCCTCAAGATCAAGGCCAAAGGAGCTGCACGACATTTGCGCGTCACGTTTGTCGGTATGGACGCTAGGATCTGCCACTGACTTTTGTAGGTTTTCCGCGAGCCAGCCAACCTGGGCTGGTAGACACGAGCAAAGTGACTTAGGCAGATGCAATCTATGCGGTGTGACTTCTCGCTTGGGACTTGCAGAGATCGTGTAACGGCGAAGGGAAAAAGATTGAGGGAAAGTCGACGGGCTCATGCTCAACCGCTAGGTGCTGTTGCGGGGAAGCGGCGGTTTGCTTGTTCCGATGTTTGGCTATCACAATGGGTGGCTGAAGGCTTGAGGTTTCTTCTCCGTCTGTACCCTTACGTGCGTTTCTCACTACTCGTTTACTTGGCCTCTGCTATCGACAACCCATTGTACTTTCTTTTCTCCTCCCGGCTGCTCTGGCTTCTCTAGCACTAGCAAAGAGGATATTTCCCCAAACCCCCAACCCCAGATCCCCAAATGCATCTTGGCTAATTCAACCAGGCCGTGTCACCTTCCAACGATATACCGGCAAACAAAGGATGATCTCCGGAAGGTGCAATAATGTCTCATTACATAAGTTGATTGCCGAGCGCTTAGTCTGTGCAATATTAATGTCAATGTCAATGTCAAACCTGAGCTGGACTGGCTCGAACTCCCTCAGACCAATCACACCTCGCCTGCCCATAGAGACGACTATCTCAAACCACCTATACAGGCTTACTGTTACGTTGTAAGTTTGCTTTGCTAGTATGGATATAGATCTGAACAGTTGCCGCTCGTCGTGCTGTAGGTGTGCCATGGTGAATCGACAGATAATTTGAGACCTACATAGGCCGGTGAGATAGCTCTAGTACTATACTAGTAGCATAGAATAAGTCCACCGCTCATTTTCGTTGTAGGATGAACCGACGCTCCACTTTCAAATCATGGCGTCTAGCTTAAAAATACCCAACAAATGCCAAAGATGTAACCAATCGTTTACGCGTCTCGCCTCCGATCTCGTTCACTTGCACACGGCTGCGTAGCTGCCTCCTGTTACGGGGGCGGGCAAGGAAGGGATGAACCAAGCTCGTGTGCTGGGAGAATGGCGGTGCTCCGTCTTACGTACGCCCATACACGAGATCTACGCGTCGGACCTCAGACGCGCCCACAGCACCGCCGTCCAACTCGTCGCGCCGCGCACTTCGCTCCCAGGCTCAGACAAGGACCCGCTCTCCTTCCCACCGATACACACTACGCCCATGATCCGTGAGCAGCATTTTGGTATTGCCGAGGGCAAGCTCTGGTTTGCTGGGCCGGTATCAAAAAAAAAAAGCAGCAGCAGCAGCAACATCAGCGTGCATCGGCGCACAACGACGACGAGAAGCTACTGCATCGCGAGGACGACGTGTACGAGACGATACATAATTAGCATGATAGGTTCATCGGTGGCGAGTCGCTTGACGATCTCACGTTTCGGGCGGAGGATGCAGTAGAGAGGCTTGTGTGGCCGCATCTGGACGACAAGATCGCGACTACACACCACCACTCGGATACTGGTGCCGGTGCCGGTACGGATACGAATGGGGTCGAGGGGGTCGAGGTAGGGGTCGATGGTCGACCACGGGAAAATGGAGAGGTCTACGTTGAAGTCGGAGGCGGATTCGGGTCCTATGTCGTTACCGTCAGCCATGGGCTGTGCACCTCCGAGATGGTCGCTGCCATACTCAGGCGGAGTGCGAATGCCAGAGCAGCCACCGGAGTCCGATTCCAAAGGCTTGTCAATACTGGCTGGACGCGAGTACTCATTCGCCCCCTGGTGGGTGATCATTGGTCATTCCTCATGCATTGCGACGAGTTCATCTAAAGGGGGGTTTCTCTACAGGAGAATAGTACATTGGATATTTCTGTAGTGGCGGTCAATCAGGCTCCCCACCTTGTTAAAGTCGTGAATGCTCGCGAAAGACTTGGTCTCTCTCTATATATATGCTGTGTGACCCGGTGATTAACGTTTATCTTCCCCATTCGGTCACAGAAACGTCAAAGTGGGGGAATCGGCAGCGGTCCTAGTGACGACAAGTAACGAAGCATTAGAGAGCTTTTTGGAGGAGCCTCCACTACGTCTGTTCCACGACTGGTTGATACGTCTCCTTAGACTTATGTTTTAATCTTCGGGATCTTAGGATGCAATGGGAATAATCATATCTACATGGAGCCGAGAATGGAATGCACAGTGGTGAATGGAAGGACCTCTCGCCAATGTCATGGTCATCATATATTGCTGAAGATATTTTGTCCAAATCTACTTAGTATGAGCCCATGCACCCTCCACCTCTGGTGACAGCATCCACCCACGCACAATACATTCCCATGAAATCGACTACACCCATTGGCAGAGATAACAAACTTGTTAGGTCCTGAATTCCCTACCTCCTCAAATAGAGTCGAGATAAACCGTTACAGTACTTCCAAAGAAATGTTCCTCAAGGCTTAATGGACCCGGATTTGATCACACATCCAATCTGACTAGCGCGCACAGGAGCGGACACCCCTGCAAAGACGATCAGAGTTGCCGAGCAGGATTCACTGAATCTGTATTTTAGGAAGAACATGGCCATGTGGAGTAGCTTGGATTAGTTCCGGTCCGTCCATCCTTCCCAATGATATATTTATGGCTGCGTGGTACAGGACATCCTCAACAATTAAATGTACTGAAATAGTTATTTGCATGTACCGTTCTATCTGTAGTCTCGCTGGCACATGTATATAATTTACAAATATTTGTGCATGGCCGTAAACGACGGTTCGCTGGCTTAGACTTCAACCATTGTGGCAGAATGCAACGCTTGCGAAAGACATCACCGCTAGACAAATAGACTGCACTTGCACTACCTGTAAAGCTCGCAAAGTGTGTGAAAAACGGATTCGGCAGTACAGTCTACCACGAAAGAAACCGGATCAGGACTGCTGAGCTCACGTTTTGATATTAATTAAAGATAGTTCTACCGTTTCTAGCTATTGGATAGGCGGAACAGTTACATATGTCAGCTGAGCCAGGCGACTAGTGGAGTGGGATAATCTAGAGGTGTGCATCGATCGATCGAAGCACAACAGCTCAGGGGCAGCACATATGTTCAATACCGGGTACCACAAGCATTCATTTGATGGTCCACATGGCATTTTTCGGGGCATTCAGGACCCGCGTATAACCCAACTAACTGCAACTTGGTCTGGCACCGAGGTGGCTTGGGTCACCACCAAAGGCTTGAGACAATCTTCCAATAGATAATGTTGTGGACCGAGAAATATTGTAAAACCGTCACCTCCAAAATATTGGGAAGTTAGTCGGGATCATGAACACTCATTCAACATGCAAGAGCCAAGTTTGCTCAATCCTCAACTATATTTCACCTCTGCATAGGGGGATAGCCTATCTGTGACACTAGGGAAGGTGAAACTACAAGCGGAATTTCCAAAGAGACACCAATAAACTGAAATACAGAAATACAAGCACGGATGTTGAGGAGAAACCCCAGGTTATGTACTGTTGAAAACCTGGGTCCAAGAGGTCCCAAACACAAACTCATCAAAATCAAGAATAACTGATCGAGTGTGAGATGTCGGTGGGATTGTCAGGACAGCGGGTGAATGCAGGCCTGTATGACAATCTGGAGGTACCCAATATAGTAAACCATGCTTTGAATCCCTGACCCAACCATTCGCGTCTTGTTGTGCGCAAAAATCGGCATGGGCCTGGTCGCAAGAGAGTGATGGTTGAATAGGAAGACGTGGAAACAGGTCCCACACATGGATTGTGGTGTCCGCAGATCCGGAGACAATGTGCTTCCCTTCGGGAGAGCAAGCGATAGACATGACCAAGTTAGCATGCGCCATTAAAGGCTTTCCAATTGCAGCACCGGTCTTGGCATCCCAGACTCGAATGGTTCTGTCATGAGATGCAGATATAATGTACTGCCCACTGGGAGAGTAAACAACAGAGCGGATCCAATCAGTGTGCCCCTCCAGAGGCTTGCCAACTCCGGCACCGGTTTCAGCATCCCAAATCCGGATGGTCCTGTCATCAGATCCAGAGACGATGTACTCCCCATCAGGAGAATAAGCAACACAATTCACGTTGCCAGTGTGCCCCTTTACAGGATTACCAATGGCCGCACCATTCTCGGCATCCCAGATCCGAATGGTCTTATCACTGGATCCAGAGATGATGCGCCGCCCATTAGGAGAGTATGCAATGGATAGTACAAAGGACGTGTGGCCCTTCACTGATAAAAGGGTATGTGGTGTTTCTCACCTGGTGTGGTGTTTTTTGTGGTGTTTTTCGCCAGAAGTCTAAATCACCACAAATACTTGTGGTGATTCGTGTGGCGATTTCACCACAAGTCCAAAT
>Ga0307515_10025187_pt1 | contig 10309 bp, 11 predicted proteins | sample 17_EM_MG_FD_194513 | JGI IMG/M metagenome (GOLD analysis project Ga0307515, IMG submission 194513) | Populus trichocarpa ectomycorrhiza microbial communities from riparian zone in the Pacific Northwest, United States - 17_EM | ecosystem: Host-associated > Plants > Roots > Unclassified | place...
TTCCTGCATGGTTTTTTTTTTATTTTTTTTTGCTATGATTTTTTCCAAAATTTTCTTTGTTGATTTTATTTTTTTAATATTAAGTTGGTTAAGAATTTAGCTTTGTAGCTTTTTCCTTGAAAACATTGTGGTTTGCAACAGTTTTTCTCCATATTTTTTTTTCATAAACCTACAATAACATATAAGCATGCTATAAGCCCGCAGCATCGCGTAGGCATGCATCTAGTATTTATGAGTGTGTGTGTGTGTGTGTAACACTCAAAATAATAATTTAACATACATGATTTGAATTCAAATTTAAAGATATATTAATTTCAAATTATATAATATAAACACAATGTTAAATATCTAAATATAATTTTAAAATTTAAATCATTCCTAAACAGTTAAGACTTAAGAGTCAATACTAAAAAGAATTTTAACTTAAAGGAATTCAACACGAATAAAATGTCAAAATATTAAAAAAATAAAAAGTTTTAATACAAAAAAAAAAAGAATATAAATCAAACATCATCTTCATCATTAATATAAAAATAATAATCTTAATCTTGTTGTGGTATGTAAGAAAACATAAACTATATATTCTAATAGATGGTATTTTCACTAAACTCATCATCGCATTCAAAATGAATCTTTTCATCCTCTAAAGTCAAAGTAGACAAAAATATCTCAATAATCTCCCAACTTTAATTCTCATCATCAAGAATGTTAAGTTCTTCGTAAATCTACTCATTTAAGTCAATGTTATCAAAGTTAAGATCTAAAACGTCTCTTGTTTTGCTCAAATTTCTACAAACTAAAAACATAACAGAAAATAACATCAATATAAAACATATATATTAGTGATAAATTCAATTTTTTAAAAATAATAGTAATGTTAATGAAAGTAGTAATAATGATTTTTAATATCATTATTAATATGATAATATTAATATTTTAACATAGTTGAATGCTCGAATTATAACGAATTGAAGACAAAATCACTTAGTCTCTTGTGCTCTAGCTTATTTCATCTTTTTAAAATGGATGAATTCAAATATACTTCAATTTCTCTCATACTCAATTGTACTACAACATTGACTAAAAACTCGAATTGCAAACTTTTGAAGTTCTGGAGTATTATTGTCAAATTTCTCCCACCATGTAACTAGTTAAATTGTTTTTAATAAATTAGATATTATACATACAAAAATAGCATTTATATTTAAAAATTACAAGCAATAAAAGTTATTACCCGGATTTAACTTTTGTTTTTTTACTTTACTCTTTAGATAATAAAATCACACTTTAGTTTTGTCAAACTTTTATTTGAAACGGAACAAACGAAACAAACCTAAAATATCTTGGCCAAAATTGAACGAGACTAATGATACGAGATCCTGATCGAGATGAAATTTGTTTTATTTTTTAAAATAATATGAGGTATATTAGCTATTTTGTCCAGAACATAATACAATTGACAACCCTGCATGTGTTTGGCTAGGCAGTTGAATCTGCTTTTCGTTAAAATTTAATTTTTTTTTCTTATAATTTTTTTTATGTTTTCGGTTTGTTTTGATGTGCACTTATATAATAAAAAATAAAAAATATATATTATTTGATATATTTCCAAACAAAAAATTCTTTGAAAAATAATCATTACCATACTTTGAAACACCTCGTCAGAATCTTTGCCTCAATAGCTGGTCGTGTTTTATACTGTTAGGTGCACATCATGTTTTACCGTAGTTGATATCTTGCCAAGATGTTCTTATGATGAAAAACGAAGTTCATCCCTAAGAAAAACATTTCAGCCATAAAGGTTGGCATTCAACCAAGTACTGAACATAGAACCAAGGAAATTGAGCTGTCTGCTAATTCGAGAAAAGAGGCCTTATCACACCAGTGACCTGATGATAAACATTCAGACTTCTCCACGAGAACCAAATCCTCGTCACCATCACTGCTTCCTCGTGCTTTTGTTTTGCCATGATATTTAAAGATGCATTTGATTTTTCCATGATAATTAATGGTGTTTATTGATATCACATGGCTTATCCATTTCTTTCCTTTTCGAGGATTGCCAGAATAAAAAGATTAATAACTTACATCCCCCCCAGACTAGTTGCTGGGATGGACCAGCAGCAAAACTTCATGTGAATATTATCAGGGGCATCAATGATCAGGCATCTGAAAATCCTGAAAGATATCATCACCATTTTTAACTAGGAAAAGAGAATAAAAAAAAGTATAACTACATACAGAATGCCATAATGAACTGTCACGAAGGCATTACAGAGTCCCAGAAAACAAAACACTAGGCTAAACCATGTCATTTTTACCTTTACTGGACCAAGCTTTTAACTCTCGTATCATGTGTAAGAGTCTAAGACTGTTCGATAAACTTGAAAGTACAATAAACAAGAAGTGCGAGGAGGTGGGGGTGGGGGTGGCTATCAATCTACGACAAAAATGCAAGAAATAAATGTTTTTGCAGCAAATTTCAAGACATATAGTCTTGTGTATCTGGGTTGTCAGCTCTTGGTGTTTCTCCTTGTTCGTTTCCGATAGTTCTCTTGCTCATGTTAGCTCTCTGCACTAAACGAACCAATGCTTGAACCACTTCTGACATAGGAGGTCGAAACTCTGGCTCAGGCTGCCACAAAAACAATGATAATAAGCATCAGAACTTAAATTCATACAATATTTAGCACACTCCCTTTTCCCCTTCTAGAACTGCAGTAATGCCCAAAACTTGCCAAGCTGCGAATCTGAACTCCCAATATCTATGTTTCGGTAAAAACTGCAATATGGTACCAAGCTTCAAAACACCCTTCCCTCTAATAAACCTCACCAAAGTTCCCTCTTTCAAGTAATACATTACCTGGACACACAGAGCAATAACATCAGCAAACCGGGAAAGAGATTTGACAGGGTAGAGCCCTTTGAGTTCTGGATCAACCATTTTGGATAAGGAATCAATGTCATGGAGCTGAGGAGTTGCCCAGCGAACCAAAGATTGCTCAGATCTAGGCCTTGAGCTGTTAACAATTAACATTGCAATGAGATTAGGAACTAACTGATTTTTATCCCATCTTTAGTTATAATTATGTTGGTAAATAGGATAATCAGCGTGATTATGGCAATGAAATCATCTCTCTCATCATATTGTTTATGTTAGCATTTCACCTGTCAAATGGTTTACGTCCAGTTAGAAGCTCCAACATGACCGCACCAAAACTGTAAACATCACTCTTTAGAGTATAATGACCGGACATAGCTACCTCAGGTGCACTGTATCCAGAACCTGCATTATAGTTCAAAACCTGCATGTTGTGAAAAACAGAGGACTCAGAAAAAAGTTTAAGCAAATAGCGGTGAGTGTTTAGAGATTAGTCTAGCCTCTAGACTAAGATACGGGTACAAATAGACCAGATAAAGACAAGAAGCTTTTCACCACCAATTAAGTGGTTGTGAATTCACTCACTGGAATCCAGGAAAATCTTGCAGATTTGATAACATGAAATAAATGATTCCTCAAATGCAACATCCAGAAAGTGAAATAAGCTAACTAGCTGAAACCACTTATATTTTTCTGGGTAGTTCTTACATAATAGATCCTGCAAGAAACCCAGAATACTAGATGTTGCACCATCTCAAATTATGCTACTACCACATCATGGATTTTGGAACCAAGTTCTCTTTTGGGGAGCTTGACCAGATTAGCAATCAAAAGAAGAGAGGTTAAAGCATAAGTTAGAAGTATTCATCACCCTATCCGGTCATAAATTGCAGATGAATTTCATAAAAAAAAAATATATACACAGAGAAAAGAAATGTGTGCAAATTATGACAGATGGAAAACCTTGGTAATCTTCGCCTCAAGTGAACTTCAAACGTAAAAGCTAAGACAATGACAAAAGCTCAGGCAACGAAGTTCTTCACAATTCACATCAAAGAAACACTATCTATGGACTATCTGGAAAATTTAAAAGAAGGTTCATGATCAACCTGGTCTGCATTATGGAGACTGCTTGCCAGGCCAGCATCTGAGAGATGTGGATTGAGCTCTGTGTCCAATAATATATTCGCTGACTTGATATTCTTATGAATAATAGATGGCGAACAAACTTCATGCAGGTACCTGAAGAAAACCCTTTGAGTATCAGGAAGCTCGTCACTAGTATCATAGATAAGTTACCACTGATTTATGAAGGTCTCGGTTGCAAAGGTTGGACTCTTTCCCTATCTTTTGGTAAGTTCTAGATTCCAACATCAAAATTCTTTAACAAAAGTCTAGGCCATGTCCTGCATCTTAGAAAGAGTGAGGACTGTTCACGTGGAGTAGAAACAGATATGCCAAAGCAACTTCTTCATATGCAAAGGTTTTAGATGCTCAGAAAATGAGTTGATAAAAAGTTCACCTTGTTTTGCTGGCCTCAGGTTTTTACATTATTAAAATTCATACCATGGAACTAAATAGTTAATGATTATCATTTTTGTTGAATCATTCAAGTGGGCGATGACCCAATCCCTTTTCCCCAATATTTGAATAATAAAGCAGATGATAGATAACGGGGAAGAGAATGGAGGACGTGTTCACTTTTTTTTTTGGCACAATTTGATGTTAGTGAGAAACAATTAGAACTATAGAATTCCTTTTCTGAACTTACTCCAATGCCCGAGCAGTCCCCAGAGCTATCTTGACACGGGAATTCCATATCAAAGGTTTGCTGTACTCATCTGATAGATGCAAGAAGTCATGCAGTGAGCCATTTTTATGGAACTCATAGACCAGCAGATGCTGTCCATGCTCTGAACAATAACCCACTAGTTCTGTCACGTTTGGATGATGCAACAAGGAAATGCTTGAAACCATCTCCATAAAATCATCAGACATATGGCTGGGCAGAATGCCTGAATCTAGTTTCTTCACAGCAACCTACAGTGTTGTCGAAGCAGAAGTTACAACTTAATAAGGTATAGGGACAGTGTGCATGTTAAAGAGAAATTTTCTTAAGGAAACATGTGCACAAAATTTCTTCCTATAAGAACACTAGTCATCACTCTATCCAGACTCTTACACATCTTTCCACAAATGCCTTAATTATCTCAGCGGGCATGTCATTCATAATAGAGAATGGAAAGCCCAGCAGAGAGTATAAAATGGAGCAGATATGTCCAAGACTATGTTTTATCCTTTTAACTGAAATGGCCAAATTGATTTGATAGGCGAGGAAAGTATACCTTCCCATCATCAAACTCAGCTCGATAAACACGTCCAAAAGACCCCTCACCAAGAAGATGGTCAACACTGAAGCTGCCAGTAGCCATCTGCAGGTCTGCTACTGAGTATGATGTCACGTTTACAGGAGCAGCAACAGGTTTCTTGACAACAACGGGCTTTGGTGAAAATTCCTCCTCGTCAAATGACTTGTGACGATCAATAGGTGGAGGTCTAAGATTTGTTGAGGCTGGGGTGTCAAATGTCTTTGTATTTACCATGGAAGAATTTTGCATAGACTTCATTTCTGAAGTACAATTTCAAAGACAAGATCACAAGACAAAGGTCATATTAAGATAAAGAAAGGGGGAAGATGAAGAAAAATGTCAAGCATGATGGTTTCTGAAACCAAGAAGCTAATGACATGGACCTCAAGCTACACTGTAGTGAAGCTCAACATGGCACTGCTTTTGTCAAGTTATTGGACTTGAAGTTTTCAAGTCAACCAAGTTCATTTGGAGCTAACCACAGGGTAGTGCCTGTGTCACAACTCAGATAAGCTAAGGTTTTCACTAGAGAATTTTATACCTGATAAAAGAAGAGGGACGCTTTAAAATTTGAAAGTATTTTATTTATGTGTTTTCCATTTGAGCTATTAATTCCTAGACATTTAAAATATATTCCTGAATCACTGATTTTCAAATTTTGAGTTCTAATTCTGTCAAATTATCAGCAAAAAAAGTGAACAGATTGCAAAGCATACTAATAAATCATAATTGTTTGTGTATAATTTGCAAAGCCATCCTCCTCACTTCCAGTCTGTAAAGTAACAAACAAGAATGGCCATTAAGCAATCTAATGCAGTTGTGCAAAAAGGTAAAATGATGCAACCAATACTTGTGCTGTACTGACTTGCTGTACTGTTGTATTGCTAGTGGACTTACGCATGATTCATCAATGATGCTCAACAGAAAGAAAGGTGCTTGTAAGAAAGGGTCTACCTTGTATATCATTTGTTGAAGAAAGAGGAGCAAATGGCTGATTATCAAGCATTTCTAGATCTAAGGAGGACCTCCTGGATCTTCTCTTCACCAAAAAGAATGCTACTATCCCCCCAACAACAAATATGGATATGATTATTCCTGCTATGCCACCACCCCCTAGTCCTGATTTCTTGCTGCCACCACCAGCACCACTGCCTGATGGGCTGGCATTGCCACCAGATTTATGGCTCGGGCCTTTGGGGGTTGGAGGTGTGCCAGGTGGAGGAGGGGGTGCAGGTCCTGAGTTCCAATTGTTACCGTCCTTCCTGTCAAGATTATTCAGATTATAATATGGACGCACTTTTTTCCTATGAAACAATAGGACAATAATGACAATTTCCATAATGCTGCAAATAGAAAATGCTTACTGTAGATTAATGCTGTTTAACTGGCTAGGGATCCAACCTGTAAAACGATTATTTCCAACATTCCTGAAAACCATAAATCTGAAAATAATAAGCTGCAATGCAATTTCTTAATAGCAAACAGATAGAAGTCAATGCTCCTGGTGAATTTAACAGAAACGCTGGTTACCCACAGATTTTCAAGAGGAAGACTTGCAAGGACATTGATAGAGCCAGTAAATTGGTTGTTTTGCAAATACCTGCCAAAGGACAAATTAAGGAAAAGGGGCCCCACGACAATATATGAAGTTCTACTATCAGCGAAGGCCATTTTGAAACTTACATTGATGTCATACTTGAAAGTGAGCTAAAACTCTGAGGTAGATCACCTGTCAGGGAGTTGAATGACAAATCCCTGTAGTGGCATAGAGAAATGATTATTACTTTGTTTTCTTTTTTTCTTCCATAAAACTAGATAGATATATTTAACATGATAAATTACTGAACAAACTTCAATTTGATCTACTTGTTGAGGAAAAAATGGCACTTCCATAAATTTTCAGCCGCAGACATTATAGAGGTTAATAAGAAAAACAGTGATCGAAACTAACAATGCTGTCTTTAGTAGAAACATAATATGCATCTGCAGAAGTTTTCTTGTTGCGTTACTGACAGTGAAGTGCTTTAGCATCAACCCTAATTTTTTAAGCAGGTCGAGAAAGTAGAAGAATAACAAAAGATTTGTTGCACTGTAGCAATCTGTCAAAGTAACAGAGAAACCATGCAACACCCTTCTAATGTAGGCAGCCAAGTAAAATTATTTTCTTATTTAATAAGAAAGTCTGAGAAGATCTCACAATGTAGAGAGAGAAGGAAGTTGTCCGAACACATCTCCCAACTGATTCTGAAGCTGATTGTGACCAAGATTTCTACATTCTCAAAGAAAAAAGAAAAGGAATTAGCTTTGCACCTTTAATAAGTTGAAATTGAGAATTATTGACTGGAAATTACTTACAAGTATTTAAGAGAAGGCAATTGAGAAATGGAATACGGGATTCCTCCGCTAAATTGATTATTAGCAAGATTTCTGAGTACAGGAGAACATCATATGTAAATCATCACAAAATCAGAAAAAGGCAGGAATAACTCAACTAAGAAAGAAATGAAGAATAAAGCATACAATTGCTGCAAGTTTGGAGGAAGTTGATCAGGTATGTTGCCTGCAAGATTATTATAACTCATGTCCCTGCAGAACTCATTAAATCACATGTCAAGACATAGAAATGTATAGGATTAGGACAGACAAAATATATAGGATAAGAAACCTCACAGGTTTGTTACTGCTGTCAAACTGGTGAGCTGGTATCCCAATGACCCAGGAAGTCCAAGACTGGGTAATTTACTGAAAATATAAGAAAAAAACAGAGTGTAGGTAAAAGAATCAGCGTCAATAGCTTTCTATAGGATCAAATATCAGAAAGAACAGAAGATTACATTTCTGTAACTCGTGAGCCTGAGCAAATAATGCCTTTCCAGTTTTGCCCACATGGATCATCACCATTTGCGCTCCATTGTGTTAGCTGCCCTGGTGACTGTAAACTGATGTACATGACCCTTAGAGCAGAGGCTGCATGGAAAACAAGTAACAAATTAGGATAGATGTATCACTCAGTAGAGAGAGAATCATCAACCATATTTCTTGCCAACTAAAAATTTTCCTGTAGCAATTCGTACTTTTCAAATCACAGGATGGTGACAGTATTGCAGTACTTGATCGTATAACTTGTAGAATTGGAGCTCAATATGTGATATTTAGCCATTGTCTGAGCATTTGGAAATTGATGTTTTATCTTTCTTGCAAAGCTAATGGAAGAAAAATGTAAAATCCTTTCTTACAGCATTGACTTGGTTAATTCTAGATGTAGACCATGTTGCCCATAATGGCTGGCTTCTAGCAAACCAAGTGGGAATTGAGTGGTGAGTTGGAAAGTGAAAAACGAGTGAAAGCATCACATTTGAGAAATTTCCCTGTTCCTATTTACATGCATCCATCTTCCAAGGGTGCTAAATTAAAGAAGAGAACTCAGACTTCTCAGGGAAAAATGTTTTAGAAAAAGACCCAACTTTGTACAAAGCAATTTTTAACTCCACTAATCTAGGACCCAATATTAAAAGGGAGACATGAGAGTGAGAAAGAGAGAGAGAGAGAGAGGTTTGGTTATGCTTTGTAACCCTTTTGATTGTCAGACGCATTTTGAGGTACAAATGTTCATCAATGTCAGAGAGGATCACCTTTTAACTGATATAGGACTGTTTAAAGCATCAAGAATTCAGCCTAATAAGTACCGACTATGTGTACTTGAAATGATTTATGGCTTCTACGAATCCCCTAATACTCAAAATTGAAACAATCTTGATACTCAACAATCACCTACAGAAATCTCCAACCAACACTCTTTAAGGATCACTACCTTATTTTAGATATCCACACAATGATTGCCCCTTCATTCTACAAATGATGAAATGCATTACAATCCGGGAAATCAAAAACCAGTGTAAGGGGGATGAACAACCGGAATACGCAAAACCTGGAAGCGAAAATTATACAAGCAAAAAAAAAAAGAATCTTTTTAAAGATGCCTTTTATTTCCTGATAATATTCTTTTTATTCACAAAGCAATCACCTTTGGACTAAACGAGGTAAATTAATATATACCTAAGACAGCAGCAGCAGCAGCATATGTCACTCGACCTCACAGCCACCCGGTCACACATAAAATTTTGGATTTCTTAAATGATAGACAATGAAAGCAAAGCTGAAACCAATAATTGCAGACAAGAAATTGAATTTTTATTTAATATCACTGTCCTTAGCTGGAGATTCTATTTTCCCAGAAAAAAGAACCAAACTTTTCTCAACCCAGAACTGATCTCCACAGTTTAGCACCAATCTGCTTCTTAAAACAGCCCAAACACACTGTAGTTTCAGAAATAAACAAGACAAAAGCAAAATCTGGAAATGCATCAAAGACAGCATCTTTTGTGGTCCTGACATCATAGTTAGAAGCAGCAATCCAAAACCAAATAGTAGCAAGGAAGAAGCAACACAAGAAGAAGCAAAATGAATAAAATAAAGGAACAAGAAATGCAGATGTGTCAAGAGAAAGTTAGCACATGCAAGAAACAGAAAAGAAAAGGCACAAAAAGGTGTGAGAAGATAACAGTAAAGTAGTGAATGAATTTAGTTTTTTTTTTGGTGTTAAGTTAATGAATGTGTTGAGTAAACTAACTTACCATCATTTGGATCTGTTGCACCATTGACGCATCCAAAAATGCAGACTATGAGGAGTGACACTAGCAGCACAACTCCTCTCCAATTCTCCATCATCTCATCTAAAAACACTCAGGTCTGTCTGTCTGTCTGTCTTACCCACAACCCAGAAAAAGACCACCCCTTGTCAAAATGACTTGTTTTTTTAAGAGCTAATCTACTATGGGGTTTTATTTTTATGGGATGATTATATTCTAAAATATTTATACATCCCTCCAACAAAAGCTGGCAGACACGATTTGCCAGAAGAATCCAAGGCCACAGAATGCTCTCTCTGTCTGTCTTGTATTTTTTATTTGTGTTTTATCACATTCTCCTTCGCTTTGTGCTGTTTCGGTAGGTGTGCATCAACTGTCCATATTTTGCTTAGCTTTTTTTTCTTTCTTTT
>Ga0307515_10025188_pt1 | contig 10309 bp, 17 predicted proteins | sample 17_EM_MG_FD_194513 | JGI IMG/M metagenome (GOLD analysis project Ga0307515, IMG submission 194513) | Populus trichocarpa ectomycorrhiza microbial communities from riparian zone in the Pacific Northwest, United States - 17_EM | ecosystem: Host-associated > Plants > Roots > Unclassified | place...
CTTGAGAGTTGGGCATGGAGTACACAGTTCGGGAGTGACATCGGAATCGGGGAGGTCGGCGAGAAACATAGGAGGAGAGGGCGGCGGTGGGGTGAGCATACCGAATAGCTCGGTCACGCACGTCCTTGTGAGTGACAGGGTAGTCAGGTTTTGCATGTCCGGGTGGATCAACTTGACCAGAGCCGGGGGGATTTCGAACGATTCTGGAATCGACATCTCGTCGGCTCTGAGGTCTTCCAACACGAACTTCCGAATCAAATGAAGGGGCAACTTCTGAACGAGTCCAATCGCGTCCGAGAGAATATGATCTTCGTCGAGGTCGTGTCTGGGTTCCCTGACCACATTCCCGTCACCGTCGACTAGGATGAAGCCGTCGACGTCGTGCAGGTGAGAGATAGAGATCGGGGCGCCGTTGGAATTTTTGACGATCACAGCGTACTCGATTGATAGCCGTTCGCGCTTCATCTGGAGTGTGACACAGCTGAGGTCCGGAAGGGAGAAGGCGTCCCATGATTTTGGAAAGACGTTCTGCGGAGGTTGAGTAATGTCGCTGTCCGACCGCGCTTGCATAGAGACGGAACAATTGGGTGGATGTTGGATGTTGGCCAGGAGGTTATATTGAGATCGTGGCGTGGCCCAGCTGAGGTGTTTGAGTCACGTTGCGGAGGCAAAGGAGATCCGGTTGGGAAAAGCGGAGCTTTCCTCAGACGCGTCCAGCACGACGTCTGCGTGGATCTGTGGGTCCTCGATCAGAGGCGAGTTCCGGAAAAGTTCTAGTAGTTCACTGACCACGGGGATACGTGGTTCACTGAACAAGAGTGACAGTGAGTTAGTGTAGGGATGATAAAGTGGAGGAGAGTGCCGGAATTGATGCTGTAGTCGGAGAGGCGGAGCGAAACCAGATTTGTGGCTCCGACGAGGAACGGTCATTCGAATGGGAGCGGCGATAGGTCATAACCGATGCTTAAATCCACGTCTCGTAGTAACGGGAGAGGGGTTTCGAAAGCGTCCGAAATTTCCGCGATATGATACCAGGGAACACACGGAATGCGGATTCTACGGATATGTGATGAATGGAGAACAACCTTCTTGAGGAACGAGGTATTTTTATCGGACTCCGGGTTGAAGTTTAAGTCGAGCAGTGTTCCACCACAACGATCGATGGATGCGGCGACGAGATCTTTGTGCACCGTCTCCTTGTCCAAGGATGACCAGAGCGGAGGGGAAGCGATGGTTGTATTGCGTCAGTGATGGCACACATTGGTGGTGAAAACGAGGTCCTTGTGGTCTGTAAGGAAGGATGGAATCGGGCAAGGACCTCTGGAGGGAGACGGTTGATTTCAAGGAAGATGTTCATCGAGGAGTGGATCGTTGAAAGTGCATGTTTGGTCTCTAGCTCCATGCTACGGAACTAAAAATAGGATATGAGGGCGGAGTCGGAACGGAATGAGTAGAGTTGAGCCGTACCTTGCGAGGCTATTTGTGCCAACAACTTACTCTGCGTTCAAGCTTCAAGGCTTGGAGTAGTTGCCGGAGGGTTGATCCGTGACCAGGACGTTTCTCGTGTTGGGCATCCATGACCAGAGAGAGGTTGACCGGGGAGTGGGGTGGTGGATGGCTTTCTCAACGGTAGGTAACGAATCGATTTATGATAAATCCGGTCGAGCAAGCCCCGTGAGTTTTCGCGAGTCAAGATTTCTCGCGACTGCCGTATCGGAAGAGTCCAGGGCTATGCGCGCGTCGAATGAAACCCCAGACGAGCTCGGCCAGTGCGAGCAGTCACAAGCTATAGCGGGACGGTGACTGTAGTAGCTGGGCCGCGATGATCGATTATTTGGCCAGCTCGTCAGATGGGCGACGGGAGGAAACGGCACGAGGCACTCTTCGACATCTTTATGGCTGGTGGTACACGTCGCATTGTACATGATAATTTTAACGAGCGACTTTGTGCGTGTATTCCGTTTAAAAGTACAGAAGACAGATCGTAATCCATGTAGTAGGTCTACCCGCATCACCAAACCGCATTCCGACTCGAGCAGACAACGATCTGGAATCCGGGTGGCAATAAGAGGAGAGGGAGTGCCGGAATACCATGACACAGGCCCACTGGGACACCGATGGGATGGGGCAACGGAAACTCTAGGAAGCAGAGAGTTGTGTGTGGGGTGTGGACGATATGAAGACGGAAAAGAGAAAGAGAGCAGGCCAGATAAAAGTCCACAGCCATCAGGAAACGGCGGTGTATTTTCCTAAATCAGACAAAGAGTCAACGAATCGAGGCTAATGCAATTTCCGGAGAGTAACGATACTTACAGATACGGACCCGGCCATCTTGTGAGCCAGTCGCCAAAAGGCCCCCGGCGGGGCTGAGATCAATTGATTTGACTAGAACGGAAGGACTGTCAGTCCAAGGTGCTCAGATCGACCTCGGAGATAACGGACCCCAACTATTGTGACCTTTCAACATCAATTGGACGATCCCAGACTTTGTGTCCCAGAACTGAACTGTTTCGTCGTACGATCCGCTCGCCACCCATTGGCCATCGTGCGAAACAGCGACAGAACGTACCATGTTCTGCACCTGACGATTAGATACATCCCCAGCCAGAAAATTCGATGCGCACCTTGTGACCGATAAAGTCCATCGTGCACACGCTGTTGTCCCCGCGAGTGCCAGCATCCTGCTTCCCATCCAAAGTGCCGCGCTCCGACGCCCTCCGCGGGTTCCGTCGACCGCCGGGTCCGTTCGCCAAACGGGAAATGTCCCAGTACTTCAATGTATTGTCATGACTGCCGCTCACCAATCCACGCCCATCAGGGGTGAACGCCACATCCCACACGCGATACGTGTGTCCCTGCAGCGTCTCCAGCAATTCACCGGTGCGAGCGTCCCAGATACCCACTACCTATAGGAATTGTATTTGAAATACATCCCAACAAACGATTATAGGACACGTACTGCATCATCGCCGGCGGCGGCTACCAGTCGTCCATTAGAGCTGATAGCCACACTGTTTACACCGGCGCTAACATTGTTGGTGATCGTAAGGGTCTTCAACAGCCCGCCCTTCATATCCCACATCCTTGTCGTACAATCATCTGACCCAGAGAAAACCAACCCCCCATCTGGCGAGAAAGTAACTGAGCGGACTACCTTGGTGTGACCCTTGAATGTTTTGCAGGTTCGCCTCTTGGCGATATCCCAAATCTAGAGCGCAAAAAACCATCCTATGTTGAGCATTTGCCTCGGAAATGATGATGACAGCGATAACGATTGCCAATATAATAATTCTAGAACTTACTCGGACCACCCCGCCATCGGCCCCGGTTGCGAGCAATTTGCCGTCTGGGCTAAAAGATACGCTCCGAATGTGGCTGCTCATAGTGTCATCAACCAGGACACTGCAGCAATGACGGTGTCAGAGCCAGGGGTCCCATCCACTAAGAAGGGCCCGAACCAAATTTTAGCCCCAGCTTTTGTATCATAGATCTGGGCTGTCTCTTTGCATGCCGTCGCCAAGTACTCGCCATCTGCAGAGAATTGAACACACGGTATTAAACTAAACGTGGAAGAAAAATCGTCAACCCGGTGATTCCTGTTAGAGGTGACCGAACGATGAAATGGAGCTTCTTAGTCGGGGCTCGGTAGCACCAACAAGTAGCTGAAGGGTGGGTGCCGAGTACTGGACCTAGAGAGTCAGAAAACGGAAACGCAGACAATGCGGAATAGTGGAAACGCGGACGATGCGGAATAGCGGAAACACGGATGACTAGGGGGCTCTGATGGCAAGGATGAGGACAACGATGACGATGAGGACGACAATGGTGCTGGAAGGACGACGACTGGGGTGAGGGACTGCTACTGGTGATGAGAGCTAAGGGTCTAGGGGGATAAGGACGACGAGGACGACACGGAAAAGCGGAACGATGGTCTATTGGTGAGTGAGAGAGCTAGGAGGGGAGAGATACACGCTATTGACTTGCTTGCTTGTGCATACAGAATACCGAGCTCTTTATATAGGGTGCGAGTCCGCAATCAAATGAACTGGAAAAATGGGGGAGAAAGAGGGAAGAGGAATCTAGGCTCGTCTAGAGTCTTAGGAAGTACAGAAGAGTCTGCTTCCAGAAGCAGAAGTCGAAGGGAAGATAAGAAGGTGAATAAATGAAAATGTGGTTGAGATTGGGGCTGGATCGAAAGCGGAATCTGGGATGGAAGTGCAGAATGCGGAAAGCGGAAAGCGGATAGCGGAAAGCGGAACATAGATAGTGGAAAATGCAAAAAGCGGTCCTGCGATAATCCGGGATCTGAACGCTCCAGAAAATACAGTCAATACAACGAATGATGCCACCAACCCTTTGTGTGTGAGGGTGTGAACCAAGCTGACATCTAGCACTCGTTTGACTTGGGGATTGAATATTGCAAACCAATCACCATCTTCCTTTTTAAATTCTTGAGGTAATGTTGATCGGTCGAGATCCCCAAGAAACAGGGGGGACACGCTTCCACTGGGTTCTGTTACAAGAATACAGCAAATCAGATCGAGAACATGGTTCGTTGTAAGCGGTGATGTTCAACTCGTGATCAACGCCGTAGAAGGTCCTGGGGATGGAGGGTCGGGAAGATCCCAGGGTTGTGCTGGTTCAGTTTGTTCGACATCGGTGGAATCGGGGGGCACCTAGGGTGTGTCACGGGTTATTATATAAAACAAACATATCTGCTATGTCGGACATCATACTCACAGGCAACTCGGCCGGCCTCGGTCGGTTCCTTGGAGCCGGTTGGTGCGAACCTTGGCCCGCATACACACTATGAGGCCGAGTTTTTGATGGGACTGGAGTTCGGTCATCATCCTGTGGATCTACCCAGTCCACTGCAAAGGCGTTTGAGGGTGAGCGAGTTTATGACAACATGAAGAAACGTACTTGAGTCGATACTTGAGTCATGGCTTGATGTAAAATCTGACTGATCATCATGGCTGTCTGACTGAGCGTAATCATCTGAATCAGGGGGTAACAGCTGCCAAACCGTTGAACCCTGTTCTAGGCATTGAAGTATGGCCTCGATTGCGGGGCGTCTCTCCGGTCGGGGTAACCAACACTGCTCCAGAATTACCCAGAGATCATCAGTGAACCACACCTCCTCTTTCCCCTCCGGTCGCCCTGGACGTTCACCTTCAACAACCTTCCTCATCACAACCATCCCATTACAGTTTGGGAAGGGGGGCTTGCCACTCAGCACCTCAAGTATTACCATTCCCAGTGCGTAACAATCCGACTCCTTTGTCGCTCGACCGTCCTCACGGCCAAACCGGTCTGGATCGAGCAGTTCTGGGCTCATCCATCTTGTTGTCCCGGCACTCTTAGGTGTGCTCGAGCTCGTGTGGTATGTAGAGTCTGAAACAATGATGAGCAGTCCAAAGTCTGCGAGGCGAGCACGCCCATCTTGATCGATCAGAATGTTGAGCTTGATAATAGGAAGCGGTTTAGGTGGTGGAGTAACAATTAGCACTCGAATTCATACCCCCTTCAGATCACCATGTATCATTCCCTCGCCATGCATATACAACAACCCCCGGGCAACGCCTTCAAGCTGTCGGGTAATTTCATCAGCGATGGGTGGGGTGAGTGGTGGGAGTGAGACCCTACGAGCTTGAACCGACATCAGCAAATCTCAAAATTGCTTTTTTACTTTTTTGGTGCTTTTCTGTCGCTTATGACTTTTTTGCAGCACGTTTTTGCTTTTTGACGCTTTTCCACTTTTTGGGCACTTTTCGAGTAACTTATTCCTTACTTAAATTATCAAATACTATGACCGGAGCAACATAAAACGCATGCACAGATGAGTGCACATGTGCTCGATTCTGTATCTTCAGAAGTGTAGGTGTTGTCAGTATACTCTAAGTCTTTGTTGTCACCGATCGCACACCGCGCCGGTCTTTTTCATGTTGAACATGAAACCGAGCAGAGAAGTGTACTTCTGCATATCTGCCCAGGCTGTAGTGCAAACCTTTGGGTCGTGGTTCCAGAACCAGAAATCGTCGTAGATTCGGTATAGGTAGAGACCGGATGCACGTTAGTTGACCGCGAAGTCGACGCCAAAGAGCACTTCTTCACCGCAAAGGACCTGATTGTAGTCAAGGAACATGAGTGGGGCGAGATATTGATCACGTTTGGAAGTTTACTTACAGCGAGGGTATGAGCAACGGGGACACCCCTCTTTCGGGCCTTCGGCGGGGCCCCCTGGTCGAACGAGAGGGAAGTGTTCAACCACTTCTTCATGAATGTGACCCAAAGTTCCAGCATGCCGAAGAAACGGAGAATGGTCAAGATCGAATCGTGAGGTAATGACGGACCAAACCTGAAATAAACGTCAGCAAGGGGTTTTTGGAGTGGATGGGGTTCACATACCACTCGAGGTCTGTTCTCACGACAGTACACCGGCCGTGCAGAGCCTGCCTGAGGTAAATCTCCGTGTTGCCGATCTGCAGCAGGGTTTGTTGAACGTTAACAACTGCAGGCCCCATGACCAAAGGGTCCTCGTCGTAAGGGGGCAGCAAAGCCAATTCTCCGGGAAGCTGTCTCATGGAAGAACAGGTTGCTGTGCTCCGTACGACGCTGTTGTTCGATTGACTGGCTGACATCCGTTTTTGACTCCTTGAAACATTCGCTATGTTGCAGACGTTCCTCGCGAGAGAACACTCGCGCATCACGTTTCCACGCTGGTGAGTTGACTGTGTTCAGGCTTGGACCCGACTGGCCAGCGCGTGCAGAGGGGGTCGGAGTGAACGAGCTCCAGCTGTGGGTGTTGGGTTTCCTGTGTCGAGGCGCCATTGATTGTCTGGGGGTGCGGATGGAAGGCGGGGACGACGGTAGGTTCGTCTGGACTGCGATCCAGGATACTGACCGGTAGGATTGCACCATTGATGGTCGAGGATCCTGATTCGAGCCCAGTCATTGGAAGTTAGATCCCTCGTGTCGTCCACCGAAGACAATAGTTCGAGTTCCTCTTGGTCATCGCTGGACTCGTTGCTATTGCGGCTGCTGGCACCAGGAGCGGCAGCGCCATTGCAGGAAGCCAATCTTGAGGTGGCCAGCACTTGAGAGATTGTCTGACACATCTCCCAGCACGGCCCTCTTCATGATCATGGGGGTCAGTGAGCGGCCGAGCGGTCCGTCGGCCTCATTGTCGGGCAGTGGCGCATTGCGTAGTGACCTTCAGGGCCAGGCCTATCCCATCCATGGTGACCAAGTGGGTGTGCTTGCATAAGCCTCTCGAGCAGTGCGGCATCTCGGATTGATCGAGTGTGCGGTGGTGGTGAATTCAGGGGACTTCTTCTGGGCGGCGTGCCACTCGATTATTGAAGTGGCAGTCGCACCAACGTCGATAATGTCGAGTGTAAGCTTAGCCCTGTCGCAGTGGTCAGCATGTGGTGAAATTTCAAAACTTGCGGGTTCTCTCGGTTACATGGTGGATATCAAAGGCAGAGCGGCGTTCATCGGGGTGTTGTTTATGGTACTGGGCGCGGTGCTCAAGAGAGGAAGATATTTATTGAGTCTCGGGATGGTGCAGAGAGTCGGTGATGGCAGGGGCCGAGTTTGATGACGAGGTGGGAGGAGGGAAGGGAACTGTACGTAGAGATCCCACGGCTGGTGAGGATGTGGGCGTGGAGTGAAAGTGTACTTATCTACTTATCGAGTTCCGGGATACTTATTTCATGCTTATTGCTTTTTGCACTTATTTCGTTGCTTACGCAAGTACTTATTTGGGGCGGGAGCACCCTAGCTTAAAAAGTAATAACTTATTTCACTTTTTTTCGCTTATTTCACTTATTTCCACTTAAAAAGCAAGTTTGACGTTGACTGATGGATTCGCCTCCCGATGTGCCTTGACGAACTCGATGATATTCCCATTGACCATCCATTCCGAAACCATCGCGAACAGCCTTTCCCCCATTGTCACTCCCAACAGCGGGAGCACATTCGGATGTTGGAGGCTCTTCCATGTTACCGATCACGGCGATCATCAGTTCTTCGATACGCACTTTTGGCAACCCTTGGGTGGTGACCCACATTTGTAATCTTATTGAAATCGTCCGTCGAGTATACCTTCAGAACCTTGACTGCGACCTTGCGCCCTCGATGCTCACCCATCCACACATCGGCATACCCACCGCTGTACAGTGGTTGCTCTGATTGGTCAAAACAGAGCGGGATTTGGAATGGACTCGGAAGCAACACGTGGCGACCACATATCTTGCACAGTGTGTTCACACACCTCTTCTTCAGCTGCGGTCCCAGGCTCTCCAGTGTCTGCTCGGCATGAGGTCAGGTCAGTGAGCCATTTTCTTTGGACGGAAGAGTGGGAAAGCACCTCGTCTACCACGTCGATAAAGGCCTGAGCATCATCCCTGCATAGACTCTTGACTGCCTCGGCCACATTACGGTTGGAAAAGATGGCCGTGACCAAGGAGATGCGCTTATCTATAGCGATGGGTTGATCGGCCGAGCGTCCCCACGCCGAGATCCTATAACCCGTGAACTTGTCAGGCCAAAGACGAGCGGTTCCAGAGGTCGGGACTTACAAGCCGCACAAAATCTGCAACATTTGCAGACGCCGGTGAGCCTCCTGATTCCAGCACTGCTGAGTCATAGTCCATAACGCGTCCGTGAAAGTCGGGTGGATCGGCCGCGGCGGACGCTCACCGCTAATGGTCACCGACACAGCCGCGCGAGGTGGTTTGTCGTTGAACGGAACAGCACCAGTGAAGACCTTTGTTCAGATGAATCAAGTTCTCCAGATGTCAATCATAAATCTGCAACGGACCTCAATCACGACCATCGCGAACGAGAAGACATCCGTCTCCTTGCTGAATGTTCCCCGGTTGTCCAAGATCTCTGGCGCAATCCACCGTGTACTGTCCCCATACTCGTCTGGAGCGCCCCGTATCGAATCCAAGTTCTGAGTGACGATGGCCAGACCGCAATCCGTGATCATCGCATGGCCGGTGGCGTCCACGAGGATGTTCGGCTGGTCAGTGGGTGTCAACATGCCAGTGGTAAACTGATTGAAGAACTACCGCGTACCCCCCTGAGATCCCCGTGAATGACGTTGCAGGAGTGCAGGTAATTGACGCCTTTCGCGACATCGGATAACTAGGGAAGGCGTAAGCACATCGTGTGGTACGGTGGAAGGGACACCCACGAGACTCAATCTGTCGGCATCTGGATGGTTCCTGATGTACCCAGTCAGATCCGTATCTGGCATCCAACCCGAAACGAGTTGGATGGGATCGATGGTGACACCCACGAGGGGGACGATGTTCGGGTGTGTCAAGTTTTTCCACACGACGGCCATTTGGTGGAAGGCCTGGGGATCTTTAGGAACCAAACATGGGGAGAATGTCATCAAAACGCACCATCTTGAACGTTTGCGGGTCTCCGCCGGGGTGCATCCTTACACGTTGAATCCGTATCTTCGAAGTCCCCTCATGGGCACGTCCAGAAGCTGGCGGGAGTGCGATGACCGGGAGGGAGCTTGGAAGCGTGTGGGATTTCGGTAGGACCTCCCTGGTGCCGCAGATGTTCTTCAGTTCGTGCAAGTATTCCTGGAACGCGGGGCTCGCATGATTTGAAGTAAACATCAGAACCTAGGACAGTGTTAGGGGCGGATTTAGGAGGAATGGATTGGATGCTCACGCTTTCCAGGTAGTCGACAAGCCATGCCAAATCTTCGCCCTCCAGGTTCGGAACTGCACTTCGATACGCTTCACTGCGAAGGAGGCCGCTGAGGCGCTTGTGGAACTGCGACGAGGTTCTGTCGAGACCGTGGAGTTGTTTTAGAACTCTGTGTGTGCTCATGGTGTCCGGCTAGGCCAGTGTTCAAGGGCTTGGTGAATCTGCGAGGGCGACGTACGGATGCCTCGCTTGAACCTGCAGGCTTGAGCGCCAAATTTCTCATGGATTATATAAAACAGTAAGCACTGACAGGGAATGTGTCACTGTCAGGAGAACGCGAACGGCGAACGACCTGACAACGGCGCGGTTTGGTCTCATGCGCCTGTCGATGGAAAGTTTGTGTTGTCCGAAATTCGGCTGGGATCCCGAGCAGACTCTTATTACGATTAATAACGGTAAATATTCTCGTACAATCATCTCCACGACCTCAGCTGCAGGTTCCATGAACTTTCGGAGGACGGGAGGAAGGATTAGCTGACGGGTGTGCGCCTGTTGGGGACGTGTATGGAGACGCGCAATACACAAACTGCTTCTTCCGTTGACGGACCCCGCCGACATCGACACAAACGAAGGC
>Ga0307515_10025189_pt1 | contig 10309 bp, 7 predicted proteins | sample 17_EM_MG_FD_194513 | JGI IMG/M metagenome (GOLD analysis project Ga0307515, IMG submission 194513) | Populus trichocarpa ectomycorrhiza microbial communities from riparian zone in the Pacific Northwest, United States - 17_EM | ecosystem: Host-associated > Plants > Roots > Unclassified | place...
CAAGTATCATGAAGAAAGCCTCATGAGGAATCCTGATACTCAGACTCAAGACCTCGAAAGAAGACTCAAGGCTCTCGAAAGCCGACCCACCAATCGATCTGCGAAATCGGCATGCACCTATGAAACCAAAGCTGAAAGCAACTTCATCAAAAGGGGGCCAATTAAAAAAACTTTTGTCAGAGCTCACACGCAATTCTCCGATTATCAATACCTGAAAAACAACAAAGTTGTCTCGAAAGGGAGAACTCCCAAGGATAAAGGGGCGTGAGCATGCCGACATTGCAGAAGTCTCAATCATTGGGATTACGACCATCCTTTCAGTGGAAAGGACGATCGAAGGGCCAAAGCCTTCTTAATGGTTCTTGATTCAGAAGCCCTTGAAGCTTATGTAGCATATGAGAACTGTTACCTTGAAGAACTTGATGGTCAAGAAGAACAGTTTTCATCGCTCTCACCAGTTGAAGAAGAGGAGAATCCTCAGAAATTCTCCGAGAGAGAGGATTTTCCTCCCTCTCCAGTGTAGAACGAGATTCTGTCGATCCTTCTTCACCCAGAGAAAGGATTGACCTTGGAGAAGCTCTGGAGAGTCATCTTGGGCAACCCAATAAAGAAAAACAAAAAACCTACAATCAAAAATCACCCGGTGGGTTCGTTCGTCGGAATGATAACCCCACCAAGGTCGGGCAAATCATGAAAGAAACACGGGAATCATTAGTTAATCAGTCTACGTTCATTACACAAACCGATTCCCTTGGTAGCCTTGAAAATACGAAACAAATCATGAAGTCCCTTGATGATTTACTGCTTCACGACAGGAAACTTCAGGAAGTAGTACACAAACTTCTCGAATTCACACCTCGGGGTCAAAAAGGAACAACAGATTCCACCGAGGGACAAGCGCGCTTTCCTATTAAATTTATTCCTAATCCTAAGAGTAGTTCCGAATGGCAAATTCGATGGAACGCAAAGGCTGCAGCCCTTGTTAAGTTCGCGCATCAAATATTTCATGGCTCGATCAACAAGAACAGCCTGACGTTCAATCCAAAATTACGGGAGGTCCTTCAACTCTCGGAATGATGCCTTACCTGCCGCTTAACCAACAAAGAATGGAGGCATCCAGAAGGGATAGTGGTATCGGTTCATCAAGGAGGTCATTGCTCCGCTGGAATAACCAATCCCTTGGGTTCCGGGGTGACCAACGCCGAAATCAACCTTGCAGAGTCCTACGGCGTTGGAATTGATTCTATCAAGTTCATTAGAACTGATCCCTGTGCTAAATTTCCACGGAAGGCCACCTTCGGAAGTGCGGCCTACGATCTACATTCCCTGGACCATCACATGGTTCCTCCCCATTCGCGACTTCTCGTCCCCACTGGGCTTTCGTGTGAGATGCCCTCTCACATATTTGGCCAAATCACGTCGAGATCTGGACTTTCAAGCAGAGACCTCCTAGACGTCGTCGCCAGAGTGATCGACAGTGACTATAGGGGGACCCTCAAGGTTCTGCTGCACAATCATTCCAACCAACCATTCATAATCACCCCTGAATGGGCCGTGGCACAGATTTTATTTTTACTCCTCAGCCAACTTCCGATCATTGAGACTGATAAATTGTCTGAGACCGTAAGAGGTTCCAACGGATTTGGATCAACGAATGTTGGAACGTTCGTTTCCGAGGTAATTCAGCTTCACCCTATTGCTGGAAGACCACCTGGCACTACTTTCCTTGGCGCGCAGCCTTCCAAAGCCACCATCAGGCTCAATTCGCCTGACAGGCCCTCTGCCCAAATCATCATTGATTCAGGATCTAACATTTCCTTGATATCTTCAAAGCTATTGGAACAACTGCAACCACCTCCGAAACCCAAGGAAGGACAAAACATCAAAATCAACCAGGTCACAGGTCGCTCATCCACTACGCAGTACGTCCCGCTTGACTTGTATTTCGAGATCGAAAGAGAACTCGTTTCTATGAAAATTGAGGCCTATATTGTTAGGGACATGAATGCCCCTTTAATATTGGGAAATGATTTTGTGGATCAATATTCCCTCTCGATTGTCAGGGAAGATGGCACTACAAGTTTGTGCTTAGGAGACTCAGGACGGTCTATTCTCCTTGACAGTTCGGTGGATAGCTCATATCTGAATGTCCAAGCCCTACACAGCAGGGCCCGAACCGTTCAACATCGCAAGAATAACCAAAGTCGGAAACGACAAAAGGGCCCCAATCGAGTGATGGTTAGGCACTCAAAAACCATTCCACCCTGGACAATTGGGAAGTTGGAATTCCAGACTCTTCGCCCTGTTAAAGAGGTTTCCGTGTTCACACCTTACGACAGAGTTGCCAGGAGGCTCGGTAACTCGACGATCGTCAATTCGATCATACCCCCAACTGCGCAGTGTCTTCATGTCACCAATGACACCGATACCCCTATCCAATTCCTCTCCTCAGACGTCATCGGCACTATCAAATCAGATGACTACTATGATTCGGAGCCACCGGAGGATGCCTCACAGGTTCAGAGTTTTTTCAATATTGTTACTCCCGTCCTTCAGGACTGAAAGGACAGGGAAAGTACCTCGGAGGAACAATGGTATCAAGACCAACAAATCGACCTACCCAACAGATCGAAACTCACAGAAGTACCTGAGCATGAAAACATACCATCCGCGGAACTTCTCACTTCCCTGGATTTCAACCCGCAACTATTAGCACCACAGAGGAGACAGTTGGAAGAGGTTGTATTCCGAAACCGCAAGGCATTCTCCGTGGATGGACGGATAGGAGAATACTCGGACATCAAGTATCACATTAATCTACGGGAAGAGGCAGTTCCTATTTCAATGCCTCCATATCACGCGTCCCCTGCAAAACGCGTGGATATCGATAAACAAATCGACAAGTGGTTTTCCCAAGGGGTCATCCAGGAGTCCGATAGTCCTTGGGGAGCACCCGTAATAGTTGTCTATCGTAATGGGAAGGCAAGAGTATGCATTGACTACCGAAAAGTCAACGCGGTTACCCTTGTGGACGAATATCTGCTTCCGCGACAGACCGATATTCTACGAACCCTTTCAGGTTCGCAGTGGCTCTCCACCTTCGACGCGTTATCAGGTTTCCATCAGTTGGAAATCGTTGAAGAACACCGTCACATCACCACTTTTTGCACCCATAAGTATGGATTACTGGAATTCAAGCGACTACCGTTCGGGCTGCGTAATGGCCCTGCGGTCTTTCAAAGAGTCATGAATAAAGCCCTCGCAAAGTTCTTATGGTTATTCACACTCGTTTACATCGATGACATAGTGGTTTACTCCTGAACATTCAACAACCATGTCTGACACCTAGACTTGGTTCTAGGGGCAATCGCTCAAGCTAATATCACACTTTCGCCTTCAAAGTGTCATATCGGTTATCAGTCACTTCTCCTCCTTGGGCAAAGAGTTTCCTGGCTCGGAATCTCAACACACAAGGAGAAAATCGATGCGGTAGACACCATGAAACCCCCCACCAAGGTTAAAGAACTGCAAATGTTCTTGGGATTCGTTAATTACTTCGCTAATTACGTCCCTTTTTACACCTGGGTAACATGGCCCCTGTACAGGCTGCTCTCGAAGGACGTCCTATGGACTTGGGATCCATTACACCAGGAGGCTTTTGAGCTATGCAAATTGGCTCTCAAGTCTACTCCAATTCTGGGTCACCCTCAGGACGGAAACGGATACCGCCTATATACAGATGCTAGCGACTTCGGAATTGGCGCTGTCCTTCAACAAATTCAAGCGATTAGGATACATAACCTTTGAGGAACTTCACTATACGACCAATTGCACAAATTACACCAGTTGGGCAACCCTCCGCCTCAACTGATCATCATCGCTGACAAAGATGAGAAACGACCAAGGGCCGAATCTTGGAATGAGGATTTCGATGAGACGGGGGTCTATATCGAAGGGGTCATTGCTTACTGGTCACACCTTCTCAAATCGGCGGAGAAGAACTATTCCCCTACCGAAAAGGAAGCATTGGCTCTCAAGGATTCCCTCGCAAAGTTTCTTCCCTTAATTGAAGGGGAAGTGATCACTGCAATCACGGATCACAGTGCCTTAACATGGAGCAAGACTTACCACAACATAAATCGTCGATTGACGTTGTACGGAATTGAATTCACTGCTCACCCGAAGCTCAAAATTGTACATCGGGCTGGCAGAGTTCATTCAAACGTCGACCCGCTGTCTCGCCTCGAACGAAGGATACCATTTTACGATCAGCCCGCATCGAATGATCCCGATATTGACCTGTCTCAGGAGAAGGACATTGATTTTTACGGAAGAATGAAACAAAAATTCGATACCCGTGCGACCTCACTCTTCGCGCGAATGGACCGACCATCATCCATTAATATTGAAATCAGTCTTCCTAATTCACATACACTGGAGGCCCTTGTGTACAGCACCTCTACCAAAATGGAAACTCACCTCCATGCAGACCCTCAGGAGATTCAAGCCATTCTTAAGGGATACGAAAGGGACCCACACTTCAAGAGTGTCTCTGAATCCTTCCCGATCAAACCACCATTCGTATTCAAAAATTACCAGCGTGGTCCCGACAGCCTCATATTCTTCAATGACCATCCGGGGAAGGATTGGTTATGCATTCCTACCTCCATGCAGCTCGAAATCATGGAAGAAATCCACGGATCCACTACTGGTGCCGCGCATGCTGGATTTGAAAGAACTTACAGGCGAATCGCAGGAGGATTCTTCTGGCCAAGAATGACAAGGGATATCCAGCAATTCGTCACTAGATGTCCCATATGTCAGAAGATCAAACATGCAAGACACCTCCTGTACGGGCTTCTACAACCTATCCTGATTCCGTCACAACCGTTCGAGGTGGTTACAATGGATTTTATAGGAGAACTCCCTAAAAGTCAGGGTTACAACTCAATCTTCATTTTAGTCTGCAAGCTCACCAAATATGCCTTCTTCGTTCTGTGCCACACTACGCTTATGGAGAAGAAGGCTGCCCAATTATTCTTCGACAAAATCGTAACGCACGTCAGACTACCAAAACAGATCATCTCCGATCGCGATACCCGATGGAGAAACAACTTCTGGAAGGAGGTATGTGAATCTATGGGATCCAGACGAGCCCTCACTACTGCATATCACCCACAAGCAGACAGACAAACTGAAATTCTCAATCAGACGATTGAAGTCGCCATCCGTGCTTTTTTCAATCATGGTAGGAATAACTGGTTGGGTCTCCTACCATATCTAGCTTTCGCCTACAACAATACCCCACACACTGTGACGAAATTCCCTCCTTCCTATCTGCTCTACAGGTTCCACCCTTGTGCTCCCTTCAACCTACTCACTCAGGATGACTCAATTGGTTGACCAAACGAGTATGAATTCAACGCACCTGATGCACAGCAGTTTGCGGAAGAGATAACCTCTGTCAGGCTTGCTGCGAAAAACGCGCTTAAGCTCGCACAACTTCATTTCGAACATTCTTATAATAAAAATCACATATTTGTATCTTATGAACCGGGCGACAAGGTCCTCGTGAATATTCATTCCCTTCAATTACCGGAATCTAAGGGACCGGGAGCCAAATTCACTCAGAGATATGATGGTCCCTTTGAGATAACTGAATGTGTTAGTCCGGTTGCTTATCGAATCAGACTTCCTCATTCCTACGGCATCCATCTGGTACTTAGCATCGCACACCTCGAACCATACCGATCGGATTCAGACCAAGAAAGAACCGATCTGGAGCCACTTCGAGGAGATCCGGAGGAATTTGAAGTTGAAGAGATCGTGGATCAACGCAGGGAACGACACCGGAAAAGGTATCGGCTCATGTACCAATGCCGATGGAAGGACCACGGGATCACCAACGAGTGGATACCCGAATCGTACTTGCGAAACACAAAGGAAGTTCTTGATGCTTGGAAACTTAAACGAAAGGAACAAAAAGCACATGAGTAAGATCTTATTCAGAAGGAAGATCACTAATTATTACATCAAAAATTGGGAGGTCGCGTGTTCTCTACCTGATTTTGCCCCATCTCCAAACATTCAAACTGTCTCCAACCGGATCGACACACATTAGGGCTCCTATATAATAAATAAATATTAAAATCTCAAAAAAATCGATCAGACTGCTCACCATCGGGGATCACCCTTTCATCTCCGATCCGGTCATCGTTCTCCAACACAACCCCTACCACATATCGATACTACCACCATGCGGGCTTGACCGCCCACTGTCGCCAGCACAAGGGATGTCCATGAGACTCGGGGGAGAGTCAATTGCGCCTCCCGTGGGATACCGATCCCGATTGTCCATCATCTCCCAGCCATGACAATCCACCAATTTCAAGGGGCTGGTCCTCTTGGCGCGACAAGCCATCCTGGCTTTGCCACTAAGGAAGAAACCAATAAATGAGGGGGTTGTCACGCAAATCGTTCACTCACTTTTCATTTCCAGTTTTCGTTGACCAACTGGTGACCTTCGGACTAGGATGGGGTTCCCTAGATTCGACGGAGTTGTTAATGGAATTTCGGGAAAAAACCGAATCACTGACTCGGACATCGGCACTTCGTGTATGTCTTCAATGTCATCAAGAGACTGCTTTTCATATGTAACGTGGTACGACGTTGAGGACGCCTTGACCCACGGAAGCAGTCTGACATTTTCAACGGACCTAACGGATCATTGGCGGGAACAACGATCGCAAGGGAACCATGTACCATAACCCTCTGGTCTCTACCTCCTCCTTCAAGTCAAAAGTATGTGTCACCGAATGGGGACACATACCCAGGAAGGGGAAACCCTCACCAGTCATGGACACGAGAGGCAACAATTGCCTCACCTCTACCTTAAATATACTCGTTACGCACCCAGCTTGGTGCACCTCATTGTCGGGGTGCCAACAACTAACAAATCTATGAAAGGTTATTAATCGCCTCAAAGACCTTCGCAATTCACTCACTAGGAGTATGCCTTTACTTCAGGAAGAGCTTGGTCTCCTCTAGGAATAATATCCGACTCGATGGGAGTCCTTCTTTGGACTCTTTTGATCCTGCAACGATTCTGACAGGTCTTCTTCCTCTTGTCGAAGGGAGAAGCGTCAGGATTGGTAATCGGATGATGCGGCATGAAAGACGTTATCACAAGAAATGGAACAAATCAAAGGAACAATTGCTCCTTGGAACGGGCTCATTCTTAGTCCTTATATGGCTGCACCCCTGTTTATATGAAACAAATCTTGTCAACAGTTCCAGGGGAACCGCTTCTTACAATACGTCGTTTATGACCACATCGGACCGTTACTGTTCTTCAGGACCCCGTTGCGGATTACGCAACAATTGGCCTCGCGGCGCTCGGTACAGCACACCGGCCACATTGAGAATCCCAAAATGGATGGAATTTTTGGAGTCAACATTGCAACCCTTCTATGGTACCAACAGACACGGCTCCCTCCTTTCTTTCATCGTCATATTTAATACATCCTCAGGGATAATTGCGAACCTGGAGAATTCTGGAAAAAACGCCTCGTTGCTCCAAAAACCCCTCTTCATAGCATTTGTGGAGTAAGTAGTAATAGGAGGTGACGTTTCACCCCATCTCGGGCCGTGACGTACACGGCCCCTCACTCAATCCCCGTCATTGGGTTATGATTGATGAGTGGGGCTCTATTGGTTACGGGAGGATACAAGTCATTTTCTCTCTTTCACAGGCCTTCTGGGCTTTTTCACAGTTTGGAACAAGGAGGAAACCCAGGGACCCCGGTCTACTGGGCCATGTATCGTACCCAAACTCCAATTCCATGAACGAGGAGGTCTGGACAACACAGGTACATCACTGGCTATAAAAGCCTCAGGGGGGTACACCATTCCCAAACTAAAAAACAAACCCAATTCAAGGCTTCGATAGCCAAGTAAGTACCCTACATTCTCTAGTCAAGGAGGGGCGACTCGACCCCCGTTCTCGATGACCGGATATTCAGGAACTCTGCGATTACTTCGCGGGCTCACATGTTTTCTACAGAAACTCGAAGCAAAACAGTCCTGGCGACTCTCGAAACATCTTCTGCTGCCTCAAGCGATTCGAATCACACCCAGAACATCCCCGTACAGGTCCCGGGTAACTCCCAGACATCACAACCGGGAATGCCCCTACCTATTTCTGGTCTCCCTGAGGCTCGACTTACCATCCAGGTCTCAGATGTCAATGTATCGAACCATCCCCATCCAGCAGAATCCTCAGCCACCAACTCCAGCGGCCTCAGAGTTCAACACTCAGCCGACCCTTCTGTCGTCAGCGAACATGGACGGCCCGTTGGAGACGGTGTGTCCCATTTCCCAATCAATTTCCCACCATCTCCACGTCGCTGTGGGCCCCCAGGGTCCTACCAACAATCCGTCCTTCTGCGGGGAGAATCAAAAGCGCTGTATCACAAGCCTACCCCTGCTCCAGTCCATGAGCAACCAGATGGGTTCCCACATGAGAACCTATCTAGTGAGCCTCCTGTACGCTCTCCCATTCATCTTTCGGACCGAGTTTCCGCAGTCGTCCAACAAACAGGACAGAGTCCTTCAACCCCTCGATCACCAAGAGATGGAGGAGGTGTCCAAGAGGTGGAAGAGCTTCAGCTCGCAGTCGAGGGTGCCGGCACCCCTCAATTTCATGTACCCGTGATACGACCGCGGCACGGTCTTCACTGCACTCAACCAATTGTCCTTAACCACGCCATTCACCAGTATGGCTGTGACATTGATTTCGGTGACGTACCTGTCTCACTACGGCTGGAATCTACCTGACATGTTGATCACATCTCCTACTATCCCGACATGCTGGATTCCTGCTTCAGAATCACATTCATTGACTGAATCCTATCAATTCGCCCAGTTTAACGATGGAATTGCGGTCAAGGGACCAGATTCCTTGCAAGTTTACCACGACAAATCTCATATTCCGGCTCACACACAAGGATTCCAGTATGACCTCATCACTTATCCATACGGCTGGTCGGATGGAATCGAGTCCTTCTGCAAAATTGGCCAATACCATCCTCACTGTGCCAACCCTCATTCCCGCGCTCATGTCGAACGGGATTTCCTGGCATATGCCATGGGGGAACCAAGCCTTTTCAAGGTACTGGACGAGTACCTTAATATCATATACTCCAATGCTATTGGCAAAAGCTTTCAGTGGCTTTGGGGCTCCCCCATTCCTGTCATCGACAGTCCTCGTCATCGTGCCACACTATTGAACCTCTATTCTCAAGTCAATCGTCAGCAAGGACAAGTCTTGCATTCCAAGAACGGACTATGAATTATCATTCCCGACGAAAGATGGATCAATTGGAGGACGTTTTCACCAACATCACAGGAGGAATTCACAAGAGTTGCCTGGGCTCAGCTCACCCAGTTTGACAAAACCACTTTTATGACATGCCTAAGTGAGGGAAAACTCGATGGAATATCCACTTTCATCGACTTCACTGATGACGCCACGCATGATCAGTTCTGGACCACTGAACTGGATGCGCTTCGTCGCTACTACATCGAGTTTATCTCTCACACCGGCGCTTTTCATTACTACAACCTCTATGTCATACAGGAACTCGCATATTACAACGAACCCTTTGATATTCCACTCCATACGGATTGGAAGAAAACAGAACATCCCTACTTCATCTTCCTTCCATACTCCAGCCTTGTCGTCAAATGGGACATAAACCACCAAACATGGACTTATGACAATTTCGATTGTAAAAGTCTCAGTCCCTACAGTCCCAGAGATTACAGTCCTTTCGATAGCAAGTCTGGCTCATCCTTGAATCCAATTGACACGTTCGAGGAAGAGGATAGGGATTCGGTATAGGTGTGTACATCAAGACATGGGGGGGTATGTTATGGAACAAGTACTGGCAGATGGTTATGACTTGACGCATGCATGTGTCGGAGAGGAATGGGGTACTTAGCGAGGTGGGCCTTGGTCATTATCCTCTGGGAGGATAATCTTTGTTGGGAGTTTCCAATTGATTGTTGCTTGTATCGCGTGCTAAACCGGTTTCCTTTGTTACCACAGTGGCATACAAAGGGATCGGTGTGCATGAGAAACCTATGTATTATCCAAAGCCCCACAAACTGTGGATGCATCGCTAAAGGAGTCATCTGGTATGATTTCCGCAGCCGCAGTTGTGTTGGCACAGACCCCACTGCGGAGAGCGCACCTATATAAAGGGGCTCTCCTGGCAGGCTTTAATATATCATCTTTTTACCATAAACC
>Ga0307515_10025190_pt1 | contig 10309 bp, 7 predicted proteins | sample 17_EM_MG_FD_194513 | JGI IMG/M metagenome (GOLD analysis project Ga0307515, IMG submission 194513) | Populus trichocarpa ectomycorrhiza microbial communities from riparian zone in the Pacific Northwest, United States - 17_EM | ecosystem: Host-associated > Plants > Roots > Unclassified | place...
ATGATAACTAAAATTAATAAAAAAACAAACTGACAGGACACATGTGATTTTTTGAAGGGCTAATGCAAAATACAAAGTGATGAGAGAGAAAAAAGAGAGAAAAAGAAAAGAAGTCTATCGAAGCCTAACCATTGCTCATCGTGAACACTAGCTTAACCTCCAGGAAGAGAATGATACGATGCTTCCAATGCTATCGTGGAAAGAGAAGTTCAACTATCAAGAGATGTTGCATACACTACTTAAAGAACAGAGGCACCTTCCACTCATCACACATGCTAACCACTTTTATTTTTTTAATTGTATTTGTATTTGTTAAAAGACTGATTTGTCCTCATCCAAATTGATTATAACAAAAAAAAAAAACTATAATGAAAATACAAAAAATACCACTAGACATCATTTTATTTTTTCTCTTAAAGACAATGTAGTCATTATACTTTGCAATGTAGTTATTATACTTTGCAATTAAAGTAGCAAAAGACCTAAAAGTTATTGCACCATAGTTTTATTTTTTATTTATTTTATTTTAAGTGTATTTAAGTCATTAAAATGTGCTCTAAAATGTAGAAAGACCAATTTATCCATAATTAATATAATAATAACAAATAAACCATATGGAAAAGACTGAATTGTCTCTAATAACTAGTTAAATGATTTTGTTTAAAAATAATAAAAATATCATTTTTACTATTTCAATCTACAATGAACTATGTCTTTGGCTACAATGATCATCTTGATTGATAGTTTTTATTTTATTTTTAATTATTGAAGGAATGTAATTATAAAAAATAAAAATAAATAAAACACAAAAATTGTTTTATGCTATTTGGCATCCAAATATTATATATCGCCAACACAGTAATGCATATTTTTTTAAAAAAAAAAAGGTGTCATATCACTCCATTTTAGTGTGGTTAATATAAATTAAAAAAAAAAACTACTTGATCATTTAATTATGAAGTATCAAATCTCTATTATTGTAAATATTATATATAAGAAAATAAATAAATAAAAGGTTGATTGGAGTAGACATTACTCGTTTTTTCCACTTGAATCCTATCTATATCATAGACTTAATCAAAGAGATTGACTCGCAGAAATCTCCTTACGCAATTTGCTAAAATATATCATCTTGAGGTGTAGCTTGAATACATAATTCGGATATTTATAAAGTTAGCTAACCAGGACAGAAAGAAATCAAGAAATCGACTTTGGCAACTTTCCCTTTTGCGAATCTTCTGCTGGCTCTCTCATGCCTTTGGATCGACAACTTTGCTTGTTCCAGTCCTCATGATCCAAAATGGTCGACCCACAGCCACAAGGCTGATCTTGGCCAAGTTAGGATGAGGATGAGGATGAAGTCAGTGGTTAATTCAAGGGTTACTGTTTTGTCTCCCTATCCTTATCAGCCTTCCCCTTGCACTCATGATCTCTCATTGTGTAAATGCAATAAACATCGATGGCTTCACCAAGAAAACGACTGATAAAAGAAGCTTTAAAATCATGGCATCTAATAAACAAGCTCCTGTCGATTCGGCCAAATATATATCATGATTGCACAAACGACATACTTGAAGGGTCTATTTATTTCAAAAGTGTTTACCAAAAAAAATTAAATTTTTTTATTTTAAATTAATATTTGTTTGGTGTTTTCAAATCATTTTGATTTTTAAAAAAATATTATTTTGATATATTTCCGAGCGAAAAACACTTTGAAAAGCAACCGCTATCACACTGCCAAACACCACTGAAGCCAAGCAAATTATCGTTTCATTTTTGAGAAACTTTATAAATCCCCAAATATATACCAAAAACTTACAAAGCTCAATGTCTCTTTCACATTTCATCTAAACACAAATTATTGTGGATTGAAGTAGTATAATGATAAAATTGTCATCGCTAAAGAAACTTGTTAACCATACAGTTAAGGGTAGAGTTGTATTTTTCATGAGATACATTTGGTATTAAAAAAATGGCTAGGGATATGATCCCTTCAGATTTTTTGAGCTTCAATACAAATATTGATTTGCCTTTCAGGGCACAAAAGTTTTTAGGCTTCATTAATATAAGAAGGTGGTGTTAAATGATTCGGATAAATTGTTTAAGAATTAGGAGTTTTATATCAAAAAGGGAGAATTTTATTCTCTTTGATTTAGAAATTTCAACCAAGCCCATTTAAAGGTATTAAGCTTAATTAAATCAAGAAATGTGTAATTTGTTTTAAGTCTTACCGATTAAAAAATGAAACCTATGAAAAAGAAGTGGACTTTTATACATGACAAGAACGTGGAATTAAGCTCAATCTTACTTTTTTATTTAGTATTTTTTTTTAATTTTATCTTTTAATATTAGGTTGTTTAAGAATTAGGCTTTGTATTTTTTTTAATTTGCTTTATGTGGAGTTATCCCAGTCTCATGAATTTATTTTTTTCTTTTAATTTTAAACTTCAACAATGGATCTGTTATAAAAGGAGCTTCATAATGTTTTGTTATTTTCCTTTTATGAAGTTATCTCAGTCTTATCACCCAAGTCGCAGGTTTAATAGGTTAGCTTGAATTGTTCTTTTGTGTCCATTTTGTAATTGATTTTATTTTTCGATTTCATTCTTCAATATTTGGTTGATTAGAAATTGGGCTTCATATTTTTTTATTTGCTTTCCATGAGGTTATCCTGATCTTATGACCTGCGCTGCGAGTTTAGTAAGTTAACTTGAGTTGAATTGAGTAACTAGTTTTGTCTTTTTTTTAATTTAATATTTTTTCAATTTCATCCTTCAACATTGGTTTGATTAGGAATTGACTTTCATAATTTATTTTGATTTTTTTTATAGAGTTATCATTGTCTCATAACCCAGGTCATGGATTTGATAGGTTAACTCAGGTCAATCCAATATATTACAGTCTCAATATTTGAAAAAAATTATCATCCAATGTCGATGTATCAATATTTAAAAAATATATCATTCAATATACATTATATTTTGAGTTTATGATTAAAACTGTTTTTATTAGAAAATACGTTATCAATGCAGAATACTCTTTTTTAGGTAAAAAAATGGATCTAACTTGTAGCGCAACATAACCTAATAATCTAGTTGATGGATCAATAAATTCTATACACGATCCTTTTGTTTAAGAAGTCCATCGTGAAAAGGACCAAATACAAGGTACTAACCCAACATGCTTGGGCTTGATAGAATGCCAAGACCAAATGACATGGGTGTGATATCCCATATCGGAAGCGAGCGTCCAGAGCCAGGGCCTTATAAGTGCATGCTCACCTTGACTAGTAAGACGCGTTTTGGGGCTATGCGTGGCTGCCAAGAACAAAGCCGTGAGGGGGACTTGGGTGGAAGCCCTGGACATGGGTGGATTGGGAGGCCCAAAGAAGACAATATCTTGCTAGTGAGGTGGGGTGTTATATTTGGTATCAGAGCCGAGGACGGCTCGTCTTAAGGTGGGGGGATTGTGATATCCCACATAGGAAGTGAGCGTCCAGATCCAGGGCCTTATAAGTGCATGCTCACCTTGACTAGTAAGACGCGTTTTGGGGCCATGCGTGGCTGCCAAGAACAAAGCCGTGAGGGGGACTTGGGTGGAAACCTTGGACATGGGTGGACTGGGAGGCCCAAAGCGGACAATATCTTGCTAGTGAGGTAGAGTGTTATATGGGTCTGGCTTGCTTCCAAACCCAAAGCCCTTGGGTTTAATTACATGTTGAGCTCAAGTGCACTTAGATCTGGGAAGATGTCATCCCCAATATCCTTGGACTCAGCTACATATTAAGTCCACATGCATATGGATCGATGGGATGTCATACCCAACACCCTTAGGTTCATCTACGCTGTAAACCCAAGTGCATACGAGTCTGGAAAGATGTCAGACCCAACACCCTTAGGTTTTAGTAGTGCGTTAAACCTAAGTGCATGAGAATCTGCCAAGATGTCAAATCCAACACCTTTAGGATCAAATACATGTCGAGCTCAAATGCTTGTGGGTCTAACAAGATGCTAGACCCAACACTCTTGGACTCAGATACACGTTGAGCCCAAGTGCTTATGGGTCTCGCATGATGCCAGACCCAACACCCTTGAACTTAGCTGCACGCTGAGCCCAAGTGCCTACGGGTCTTACAAGATACCAGTCCCCACACCCTTGGGTTCAACTACATGCTATGTTTACGAGCATATGGGTCTGGCAAGATACTCGACCCAGCATCCCTGGTTTTGGAATTAGTCCGGGTTCGAATACATCAGGAATTGAAAGTCTTTATAGGCGTCATACCAGGTCATAAGGCTATGTTATAGTCTTTAACATAAAAAGTTAAGAATTTAGGATAGTCAATTCTCTATACTCTTAGGCATATAAAAGTTCTCCAAAAGCCTATCTTATTCCAATCATCATTAATGTTGATTAAGGGCTATTTTTACCAACATTAATGTGGCGTACATAATAATATATAAAATCTCCTATAGATCATCTGTATTTTCATCAAACATTAATGTATAAAATCTCCTTGTGTAAGGGATGCTTCTTCTCATCTATGTTTTTAAGAGGAAATAACTCTCTACCCCTTTAACAAAAAAAAAAAGAAAAGAGTTAAGGGGCTATAAATATCCACTGAACCATCAAGGTAAAGAGTTCACATTTTTCATATTCTCTAAAGTATTCATATTTTTATTCTCAGATCATTTATTATGCATAAATAAGAACAAACATTTATGTTTTGGACTTTAAACTCATTTATTTATTTTATTGCAATCCCTTATAAAAAAAAAATCAATGACTTTATCATCAGAGGATCTCTAAATCCCATAAAAAGAAAATGTTTTGCTGGTGTCAGGATTTTTATCACTAACTATCAATTATTAAACTTTGGAAGAGAAAGTATGGAATTGAATATATGATCATCCTTTATCCAAACACTCAAGATTCTAATTCCCTAAGTATAATAGATTTTGGGAAATCATCACTAGTAAATACTAAAATTCATTCACAATATATGCTTTGACAAAATCCATATGTTCTGACTCCCGAACTAATAACATTAGAGTATATTTGTGATCTAACATGTGTAACATCCCTTCTTCGTAATATTATTCTTAAACGTGTATGATGTTATGTTTAGAAAAATTAAGTCACTAATAGTTGAATCTCATTTCCATCTTAACCTCTTAATTCTGTTCTCAAATGTCAAAAATAAAAATAATAAAGAAAACCCAATCTATATTTTGTTTTACTTAGGGAAATTAATGAAAGAAAATCTACAATTTAAAACTCATAAATATTTTTCTCATTTTTTTTAATAATTGTATAAACATTGACAAACCTTTAAAAACAATTTTGATAAAACAGTACCATAAAATTGATAAATTACAATGAAAATGCTGATGAAAAATATTTCATTGATGATTTCTATCATAAATAGATATAGAAACTTTCCATCGGTAATTGTTGATGTAAATGCATTGAAACTTTCCACCAATGAAAATTCTAATGGAATAGAGAGAATAAGAAAATAATAAAAATTGTATCGGCAATTCAATAAGAAATATGACATGTTAGTAATTATTGATGGAATTTTTTATAAATATTCCACTTGAAAAATTAAATGAAATAAAACCTAACAGTTCTCTCTTCCCCTCCATCTTCTTCTTCTTCCTTAAAAAAAAAAAAAACAGCAACCCCATCTCTTCTATATTCTCACAAATTCAACCACTATCCTCGTAGATTTAGTCACCCAAATCACCAGCATCAATCTAAATCTATCAATAGTGTCAACATTTATTTTTTGGTTTAATTTGTTGTGAAGCTTCACCATACCAAGTAAGCAAATATATTTATTATTTAATGAAATCGAGTTTGATTTTGTAACTTAGGTGTTTTATAATTGAAGAAATGATGAGTTATTTAATAGGTATCAAATATATTTTATCAATTTTATTGTCAAGTTAGAAATTGGAGGAAATTTGGAGAAATTGAATTTTTATGGAATTGATAATAATTAAAAGGTATTAATTTAGGTTGAATAAGTTTGAATTGAACTTTACAAATGATGGATAATTAGTTGGGTACTAATTATTTGTTAGTTTTATTGTTCAATTCATATTTTGATGTAAAATTGAATTTGTGTAGAAATGATAATTAATTTTTAGATTGTAAATTCATTTTGTATAGCAAGTTGAATTTTGAATTGATAGTTACATTATTAATAAATGTTGTCATCAATATTCTATATAGGTTTCATAAGTGATAGATGATCGTTCTTGGTTGTAATAAAATTCTTCCAAATTGTTGTATAAGCAAGATTATCTTAAAAGGGTTGAGAGTTTTATTAATTTTATATTTGTTGTTAGTTTTATTGTTCCATTCATATTTTGATGTAAAATTGAATTTGGACAGAAATGATAATTAATTTTTAGATTGTAAATTCATTTCGAATAGAAAGTTGAATTTTGAATTGATAGTTACATTATTAATAAATATTGTCATCAATATTATATACAGGTTTCATAAGTGATGGATGATCGTTCTTGGTTGTAATGAAATTCTTCGAAATTGTTGTATAAGCAAGATCATCTTAAAGGGGTTGAGAGTTTTATTAATTTTATACTTTCTAATCCAAAGTATATTAGTGAAGGTGAAATTAAATGTTCATGTATAATGTGTAAAAATAAAAAGTTCCACCATAAAGATGTTGTGACGATGCATCTATTTAAAAAAAAGGTTTCTAGATGGAGAATCTAATGTTCCTTGCGAAACCATATTAGAAATGATGGTTGACTCAATTCTAGTTTTAGAAACATATACAAGTTTACAAATGATAATAGTAATTCTTATAGGAGTATGGTGATAGATACAATGACAATGAATCAAGATTATTTAGGTGAAGGTTCACGTAACATCCCTTTAGATGAAGAACCAAATGTAAAAGAAGTTAGGTTTTTTGAATTTTTAAAAGATTCTGATAAGTGATTATAGAATGGACATACATGTCATAATAAATTGTTAGCTATTGCATAAGTATTTAACATCAAGTCAGATTATAGATTGAGAGATGTCGGTTATGATAAGATCCTTGAATGAGTGAAAAGCATGTTATTTGAAGAGAATAGGCTGAATGATAACTTTTATGCTGTAAATTCCATGAATACTAAAAAAATGATTTTTGTCCAAAATTTTACATGTTGTACCATGGTGAATATGCAAATTTTACTGAGTGCAAAACCTATTAGCATGCTCGAAATAAACTTAATAGTGGTAGAGGAAGGACACTTATCACATGTAAAAAACTAAGATACTTTCCAATCAAACCAAGGTTACAAAGGTTATTTATGTCCCCCAAAGATTACTAAGCACATGACATGATATTATTCACATGATGAAATGGATAGAGTTATGGTGCACCGTTCTGATAGTGAAACTTGAAAATAGTTTAATAAGGCACGTCTTCAGTTTTCAATGGAACAACATAACGTATATATTGGCTTATGTACAAATGGATTTAATCCATTTTTATCTTTTGCTGCACCATATTCTTATTGGCTAATCATACTAACAATTTACAACTTGCTTCCTTGGATGTGTATGAAGTTATAATTCATGTTCTTATCTATGGTCATACATGATCCTTACAATCTAGGTATGAATACAAATGTTTATCTTTGACTATTAATTTATGAGCTGAATCAGTTATGATTAATTGAGGCTCTAACATATGATGTCTCAAGAAAACTAAATTTAGATGAATATGGTAAATGCATGGTGGGGAAAGTTTAAAGTTAGATAAATAATATATAGTTTTTTTAATAAAAAAATTGAAAACTAATTAATGTATGAATTGACTTTTAAGGAAGTATTTTACTAGGATGCAGAAAACAAGTGAGCGATTAGGAAAGTGTGGAAAAATCACAGTGCAATTAGAAAAGTATCAAGAAACAAAATGTTATATTACTTGTAAATTTGTAATATTTTATTTCCTTACATAATTTCTATTTAATAAATTTATATATTAGGTTGCGTGATTTGTAGTATGATGCCTATAAATATGTAATGAACAAAGCTAAATATAATGACTTAGTGTTGCGGAAACAATTATAGACCGAGGCATGTCATGGAGAAAAATTAGAAAAAAATTTATAGAATATGTGGCATCAAATGGATTTAAAAAGAGCTCACGATCTGGGTCTCAAAACAAAAATAAAGAAACTCGTGGTTCAATGAGTAAACATACTGGGGAACTACTTCCCTTTGTGGACCATACAAGGCACTTGATAAGAGCTTGTTGTTGTATATTGAATTATTGTTATTCAATTTTTAATGTAAAATAGCTTGGACACGAACTAATTCTAATAGAGCTATATAAGGAAACTCATACAAAGAAGGTGGATACAGGGAAAACAATGAAAATGTTTGTCGATAGTAGATCAGAAGCATTGTTGTGAGTTTTATTTTTGTAATTATTTTAATTAAAATTCATATTTATTTGCATTATTAATATGGATTTTTTATTTTAATTTTTTTTTGTTTGTAAGAGACATATAATGTTCACATAGTTGTCAAACTTAGAAAAGACACTTCCATCATTTCTCCTCACAATTCTCAATTATGGTTGGAGGTTGGATCAACTAATAAACCCAATAGAAATCAGGTTGATGGTATGCCTATAACATCAATAAGAGATATAACAACAAGCCATACTATTTCAATGGTAGGCACATTACATTCCAGCCTAAGCCATATATTGGTTCGAGATAGCGTTAAGGAACAAATGATTGAAATGAGGGCATAAATAAAAGAAAAAAAAGCATAAGTCAAACAAAAAAAAATTAAAAAATGGGAGGAAATACACATATTTGGCTTTACATTTTCTTTTCCCTCCTGACGTTTTCAGTTTAAGATCTCTTTCTCTCCCTCTATTTTTTATGGAATTTTAATATGTTTGAGTTTTTTTTATATGGAATTCATTTTAATATAACTTTTGTTTATGGAACTCATTTTAATATAATTATTGTTAAACAAGATTTTTGTTGTTGTTGTTGTGAGTTCTTAGGATTATAATCCCAAATGCATTTTGGGGATTATACCATCAAAAAAAACACAAACAAATGTGACATTCTAATAGAAGTATCAATAGAATTGACTATTATGTTGGCATTTCCTTCGGCAATGTTAGGTCATATTTTGTTGTAAAGTTATAGAAAGTTTTGGAATTTTTTATGGAAACACCGACGACATATTCCATCAAAATATTATGTTAGTGATGCCACAGAAAATGACTTGATGGAATATGTGAATAAATATTTTCAACGAAATATGCAATGGAACATTTTGTCGACAATTAAGGAGAATTTCCAACAAAATATTTTGTTAGTAATTAATGTTGCTGATGGAGCTCCCAGCAAAAAATAAGTTGTAAAATCTAATTTTTTTAATTTGAATATTTCATCTAAAATCCCATTAATTTTTTTTTACCAATGGAATCTATGATGAAACACAAATCCATGACAAGTATATTGCTGGTGACATTTTTGCATCAGCTATTCCATTGGAATAGTGATTGTAGACATAAGTTTTTCCTTAATGGGGAAGAAATATTCTGTCAATTCTTTCTAATTTTCTAGTGATGAGAGTAAGCCACCAACTGATGCTCAGTTGATTGATTATATATTATGATCAATATTTTTTCTAGTTATATGAAAATATATATCAAGAAAAAAGGGAGAAAGATGAAAATGCATCGGAATTTACATATTTATACACCTTCAAAACTAATATTGACAAGAGCAAATATCAAGATAAACAGTAATTTTGGTGTTTTTTTTTATCATACAAGTTTGGTTTGTTTATTTTAAAGATATATTTAGAAAAAATTAATAAAGTCTTCTAAGTATTGCCTTGAACAACCAAATGTTCTTAACCATCTGGTCAACCTTATAATTATAAATTTAATATCCTTATATTAGCTTTCACACAAGAAAACTTAGCCATTTTGTGTTTGGATTTTAAAAATCAACGCATCTAAATTCTAGATAAAACTTGATAGAAGTTAAGATGATAACAAAGAGACAATGTAAGTGGATTTCATAAAAAGGATGGCCCCTCCATGTGTAAAACTTGCTTTTTCGTTTTTGGTTTTGTGCATATTTCCTTCATGATTGCAAACATTAACTTAGGCTAATTAACATATTATATATGGGGTATTCAAGAGTATAATAACGATTGCGGTTCAAAGTGTTTTTTATTGGGAAATACATCAAAATAATATTTAAAAAAAAAATTATTTTTGATATCAGCACATCAAAATAAT
>Ga0307515_10025191_pt1 | contig 10309 bp, 4 predicted proteins | sample 17_EM_MG_FD_194513 | JGI IMG/M metagenome (GOLD analysis project Ga0307515, IMG submission 194513) | Populus trichocarpa ectomycorrhiza microbial communities from riparian zone in the Pacific Northwest, United States - 17_EM | ecosystem: Host-associated > Plants > Roots > Unclassified | place...
GTTTGTTTAAATTGATTGTATTGCATCCGTTCCATTTCCCTTTCTCCAAGCTCTGGTCTCTATGATTGCACTGAGTAAGTTGTCGTGTTCGATAAATTAAAGAGGTGGTGTCTGCATCGAGACGTGGCCCCGTTTTTTGTGTGATTCAAAATAAATAAATAAATAAATAAATGTGGTTTGTTTTTTAAAAAAATTATAGCTAAAAAGAAACTTAACCTTACACCGCGTCTTAATCCCCCCCACACACACACACAAGTTGATGCTCGTGTTTGGCGACAAGTTTTCTTTCCTAGGAAAAGAGAATTATGTCCTTTTGTTCTTATGTAAATTGCTTTCTTGAAAATTATTTTTCAGGTTTTTTTTATGTTTATTTATTATTGTAAAAATTAATTAATAAAAAACAATTTTTAGTCTAAGTAAAATTTAGTTTGGTTTTTTTACTTTTGAAAAAATATCTTGTTATTCATTGATTATGTTAAATTTGGTTTTTAATATTTTGATTGTTATATATTTTATTTTTATTTATTTTTTAATTTTATTCCTTAAAATTTGATTTTTACATTAGCTTTGGTTCTTTTTATTATTATTTGTTTTCTTCTTATTTTTTTATTAATTTATTAATTTATTTATTTATCACTTTTGGTTCCTTTTGTTTTGATTGCAATTTATTTTATTTAAAATAATTTATAAAATTAGATTTTTTTTAATTTCATCATCTTTTAACCTTTTCATCTATCAGATTTGGTTCTCATTCTTTTAATAAATTTAAAAGGAAAAAAAATAAAATTTTAATAAATTATTTTCCTATTTATTTTATAACACTACCAAACATAAAAAATTAATTCACTTATATAAATACATTTTCCATAAGAACTATTTTTTTTTAGAAAAAAAAACTATTTTATAGGAAACAAAGAAATTAATCTTTACACACCTCAGGCTCACATACTTATTAAACTGCTTTCTCTTTGCTTGCATTGACTAATGTTTGTCTCGGAAAATATATTATTTTTTTAGCTTGAGTTAATGACAAGCTCACAAACTTCCCACTATAATCTTGACCTTGATATTAAACTGCTTTCTCTTTGCTTGAATTAAGTGCCTAACTTTTTTTTTTTTTCCCGTAGGAAATATATATATATATATATATATATATATATTATTTATAGCTTTGACACATCCTCACTACACAATAATAAATTCTTTATAATGCAGATTTTAAGGTTTTAATTTAAAGAATAAAAAAAAAACAAATATCTTATGACTACTTAAAATCAAAGACACAATTAAATGTAGTATAGTATACTTGGGAGAATATGATTTGAAATCAAGATTACTAGACTCGTTATGTTGACTCAAATATTCGAACTCTAAGTTACAATGGGCCGTCATCACTGGCTGTGGTAGTATATAACAACATCTGTGATCATGAGCCATTTGTTTTTCGATTTACAAATTAAGCAGCTTCAAGTTTTCTCTTTTTTTAGTCCAATAAAAATATTTTTAAAATTTTTAAATTTTTTTATCTATTTTAAATTATTTTTTTTATTTTCATATCGTTTTTATGTACTGATGTCAATATAAATTTTAAAAAATATATAAAAATATTATTTTAATATATTTTCAAATAAAAAAATACTTTAAAAAATAATTTTTATTACACGCACGCGCATGTATATATATATTATTAAATTTCCATATATATCCTTCAAAGTGACCATTTTTTTGCCAATATTTAACGGTTTTTTTGGATGATATATATCTTCTTTTTATTTGTAGTATTGTATATGATGGTAATAGAAGTTGTTTTTTAAATATTAAAATAATATATATTTTTTATTTTTAAAAATTTATTTTTTATATCAATAAGTTAAAACAAATTAAAAATACTAAAAAAAATCAACTTAAAATAATAAAATTAATTTTTTAAAAAAATTATGTTGGAACACAGAAACAAAAACTGCTTTAGAGCAGGTACATGATTATTATACATGATTACACATAGCAGTAAAGCTACACACCGTACCATACATATATACTCATAGCATAGGATCCCTCCCCACCACAACAGCTAAGTGCATAATGCGCACACTCAGAGCCTCAGACACGTACGCACTCACCTCCACTCTCTCTTCTCACTTCTCAGCTAACCCCGGAAAGACAACAAAGAGAACTATACTTTTTTTCTCTTCACTCTGTGTGCGCATTTCACTCCCTGCGCTTCTTATCCGAACCCCTTCAAAACCCTAGATCTCTCGAATTCCTCCATGGATGCTCCATTTCTACTGCTAATTCTAGTAATGTCAAGCTTTCTAGTCCAAAACACTGTAGAATTAGCTACTTTCTCGTCCAGGCTGATACACAGATTTTCTAAGGAATATAAGGAAGTTAGCGTTTCAAGGGGAGGGGACGTGAATGGCACGTGGTGGCCGGAGAAGAAGAGCAAGGAATATTACCAGATACTAGTCAGCAGTGACTTAAATAGGCAGAAATTGAAGCTTGGTCCTCATTATCAGCTTCTCTTCCCTTCTCAGGGTAGCAAAACGATGTCGCTTGGCAATGACTTCGGCTGGTATGGACAAAAGTTGGAAGCTTGGTCCGGTTGGTCCTGATTTTTTATAATTTTATTTTGTTTTTGGTGTTTTGTAGGTTGCATTACACGTGGATTGATATAGGGACGCCACATGTATCGTTTATGGTGGCTTTGGATTCTGGGAGTGATTTGTTTTGGGTACCTTGTGATTGTGTGCAATGTGCTCCTTTATCTGCTAGTCACTACAGTAGTTTGGTAAGCCTGAAATTCCATTATTTTTTCTTACTTAACTTTCTCTCGATTGGGTTTTTTTAGAAGTTTTGTGGTAATTTTAGCTGTTTTACATGGTAATTTTCTTTCGGGCTATACTATTTTTTTTTATGGAATGAGTATTGTTTTTTTTTTTTTTTTGGGGGCGGGGGAGATGATGTTGTTTGTTCGCATTTGATTCTTTGCTAATTGGTAGGAAATGCAATTTGGAGTTTTCTTTTGGCAGCATTCTATGTGCTGAGTAAATGTAATTTATGACAATGTTTATTTGTCGAGGCGGTTTTATGCGTGGAATTTTGAATTTCGTTCATCGTTATGCCAACGAAATTCCAAATTTCATTTACATAAGTATATAAACATAATTGTTTTGTGTACATGAGGAAAGGCTGTCTTTATGCAACATATTAACCTATAGGACCTATTTGTTCTGAAGCAGATTGTATGTTTAGTTATTTGTTCTTTGGTATTACTCTGACTAACTTCTGCTGGAGAACTCAGGAAAGTTAGATCTAGTCATGAAGTTAATTGGGGTTCTGGGGAGTAAAAAATAGGTTATTTTATTTTCTGAAATCTTTTTGTAGTTGACTGTGCTTCTTGGAGGTGCTTTGTACCTATCTCTACTGCCATTTGACCCAATCCACAGTGTTAATTTCAGCCTTTTGTTTTTAATTTCTCTCAAGCGTGTTGCAAATACTATGGGCCAAGTTGGAGAGTAGTTTGTTATTTGGCATTCATATAACTGTGCCGCAATACGTGTTGGTGGAGTTGTTTATCTCAGTGAAGATGGTTTCTTACTTAGAATAAGAAAAATAAAATGACCGGAAAATCAAGGGAATCGCTGGTTTTATGCTAAGATATGATAACAGGTTTAGCACTTATTTTCCGATTATTGATTGGCAGGTGCTCCCTCGTATTTGGAGCATCTATTGTGCAGGATAGAGATCTTAGTGAATATAGCCCGTCTCAGTCAAGCACCAGCAAGCAATTGTCTTGCAGTCATCGGTTGTGTGACATGGGTCCAAATTGCAAAAATCCAAAGCAGTCATGCCCTTACAGTATCAATTATTATACAGAAAGTACATCAAGTTCTGGATTGCTGGTTGAGGACATAATACATCTTGCATCTGGTGGTGATGACACATTGAATACTTCTGTGAAGGCTCCAGTGATCATAGGGTGTGTGTGACGTATTCTTTCTTGCCACATTAGTTTCAACTTTATGTCATCGCTATTGCAAATTTAGTGGGGTTGCTTAAGTAAGATATTCTTTTATTTGTTTTATTGTTTTTTGTTGTTTCACATGGTTATTTATTTCTTAAGTACAGATGTGGCATGAAGCAAAGTGGTGGTTACTTAGATGGTGTTGCTCCTGATGGTCTTTTGGGTTTGGGCCTGCAAGAAATCTCAGTTCCAAGTTTTCTTGCTAAAGCAGGATTAATTCAGAATTCTTTCTCAATGTGCTTTAACGAGGATGATTCAGGGAGAATATTCTTTGGTGATCAGGGACCAGCTACCCAACAATCTGCTCCATTTCTGAAATTAAACGGGAACTAGTATGTACTATCTTTGCATCTCTATACGCATCATTAAAAGAAGCTATTGTTCTCTCTAGTGGTTGTTCTTATAGCTGCCAAAACTCTCATGCTTACTATATTAAACTCATTAACATGATTCAGCACAACCTACATTGTTGGAGTGGAGGTTTGTTGTGTTGGCACTTCTTGTCTTAAGCAAAGTAGCTTCAGTGCACTGGTGGATAGTGGCACATCATTTACATTTCTTCCAGATGATGTTTTTGAAATGATTGCCGAGGAGGTACCATCTCTTAAGTTTTAACATCAAACTTCATTGTGTACCATGATCATCTATTATTTTAACATGGGAGCCTTGTTTGATAGTTTGACACACAAGTAAATGCTTCGAGATCTAGCTTTGAAGGGTATTCTTGGAAATATTGCTACAAGACTAGGTGAGTCTGCATTAAAAGAAGAGCTTTGATAGCCTCTTTGATCCAACACTAATTTTCAGGGTGGCTACTGTAAATAGTTCACAGGACTTGCCCAAGATTCCATCTTTGAGGCTTATCTTCCCTCAGAACAACAGCTTTATGGTCCAGAATCCTGTTTTTATGATCTATGGCATTCAGGTGAGACCAATTTGAAATGGTGTTGTTAATGAAGCTTAATATCATCTGTTATTTTCTGGTCAAATAATTGACAAAGGTGCAAGAAGTAAATATGGGTAAACACAATTTGTTAGAACTTTGGACATGAGAAACCATTAAAGCTTTAAATGAATGGATTTAAGACTTCCAATCTAAGAAGAATGTATTGAGCAGATTCATAGTACAACTAGACATTTCTGGAACACCTCTAACAGATAGACAAATATTCAATTTTATGCCAAGATGTCTTCTGTTTTTTCTTTAGATATTGCTGCACTGATGATTCTTAGCTGCATTTATAACCAAGTGAGAAATAACCTTCCATTTATTTTATTTGTATGGAATTTTTCTTTTCAAACAAGATTAAAAGTTCTGTTGGGTCTTATTACCTTGCTGGCTTGAATATAGATTTAGTAATATGTTCTTATATTATTCATATCCGTTCAGCACTATCTCAGTTCCATAGAAGTTCTATTGTCCTTATACTGGTGTAGAAGGATTGCTAGTTGCTATGAAATCTAAATGTGGTGGCCTTGATGGTGCAGGGAGTTATTGGCTTTTGTTTGGCAATTCAACCAGCGGATGGAGATATTGGAACAATTGGACGTAAGTATGCTCACAGTTGCCTATGGAAAATGCCACTGGTCATTAAATCTTCAGCTTGCTCTCTGGAAGTCTTATATTTGAATGGAACTTTATGCAGAGAATTTCATGATGGGATATCGGGTGGTATTTGATAGAGAAAATTTGAAGTTAGGGTGGTCACGTTCTAATTGTGAGTTCTCTGGCATTTCCTGTGTTTAGGGATGTTGATACATTACGACTAAATGCCCCCTCATTTCTATGTTTCATTCACTTGTTTGTAGAGCCATAGCCTAGCATATGGGAACTTTTTATTTTTTATTTTGGTCAGCAATTAATGCAATGTGTGCAGGTGGAGATGAAGGTGATGGTAAGACGTTGCCGCTTACTCCATCTGGGACACCCCAGAATCCACTGCCAACCAATGAGCAGCAGAGCACTCCTGGAGGACATGCAGTTTCACCTGCTGTTGCTGTAAACGCACCCTCCAAACCATCAGCTGCTTCAAGCCAACTAATTTCAACTCGGTTTTGTTTGTTAAAATGGCTGCTGCCACTGTATCTTCTGCATCGGGTTGTTTCAGCTTCATGAGTAAATACTGGCTGTCTACGAGATACGAGTTCTATTCTTTATATATAGCCCTACTTGTAAATTAAGTCCTTTCGCTTTTATATGTATACAAGTATATGTGGATCGGTCCTATCATCAAATGGCATCAGTTTTCCCCCTCCTATGGCCATTTGGCTGATTGGACTTTGAGGACAATGTATTGTCTGCTCTGTTTTTCCTAACATGCATCTTCATTTGTGCCTCCATTCCGTGTCGACAAGCCATTCATCTACACCGGCCTTCCTCCTTCCCTCCTTTCTTTTTCTGTTTTTTAAAAAGCGGTTTTACTTGAAAACTGAGCAAGCTTGGGAGGCCAATTGTGTACTTTTATTCAACGATAAAGGATATTCTCATATCAGTTTATGTATTTCATTTAAAAAGGTCTAATAAATTCCCCATATCTAAGATTTGAAATGGCTCCAGCCTTCATGTCGTGTCCCAACGGGCTTTATGCACTCTGTTTTCGGCAGAATGCCTAGCAGAAGGTATTTTTCTGGCTCTCATTAAAAGACCTCTGATGACGTATCAAAGCTCAGTGGAATCATGAATCAGGGAACAAGAACAAACCTAAACCCAATTGTCGCCGTTGAGACCACCAAAATTAATTATGTCTTCTCACCCCAAATGTCTACCCCTTCCTTGCCACTGTTAACTAATTTGGAGTATACTTGTATGGAAATTTTAGTTTGGGCTATTTAGACACAAAAACATTTTGATGGATGATCTTTTTTATAAGGTTAAATATTTATACATTCATGTTCATTTTATATATTTCCTTTTTCTTCAAATTATTTGTAACCCACCATTTTGATTCAATATCTCTTTCAACCACACTATTTGTTCCCTAAGCACATTAGCACTAAGCCAAACAAACCCTCAACCCATTATTATTATGAATCGACCAAGTATAAAGTCAAAACATGTTTGTGAGACGTTCAATACTTCATAGAAATGGAAAAATTAGACTATATGATCCATAAGAAAATAGTTATAAAATCCTTGTAATAGTAATTTAAAAACGAGCCTTGGTACAAGCCACGTGAATTATCAATTATGTTCGACAACTATTTTTGCTCCTCTCTTTTCGTTTCCTTTTTTTTTCTTCAAAAAACTACACGCTAATAAAGCAAAAGAAATTATAATATCAGGATAAAATTAAAAAAAGAATTAATTTTTAAAATTATTTTATATAAAATAAAAAAATAGACCAAATCTGAAGGAAAAATAAAATAAAAGGCCAGTTTGAAAATCTATAAAGCTAGAAGTGAAAATTAAAAAGAGAAGATAAAGAAAAACAAAGGAAATGAAAGGGATGTTGAGACGATTCGAATGCTTTTCTAAAAGTGGATGTTTGACCGTTGAGTAGCGTCACACATGTTGCCACTATACACACGCGGACTCACACATGTGCCATCCACTCTTTTTAAATATTATTTTTGTTTGTTAAATTACCAAATAACTTCTAAATAAGCCTGAGTATAACAAAAAAAAATCCATAACAAGAAGATTAAAATGCTCCTGGATGGATGCAGGTTAAATAATTTAATTTTAATGGTTATCCAATTATTTTACCATGTTTAAAAAATTAAAAATATTAAACAACCCTTTAACTCAGGTTTAATAATTTTTTTCTTTTTTTAAGAATAATTATGTTATTGGACTGTTTTAAAAAATATAATGAAACAAATTTGTCTAGATCAAATCAAATTTGATAATAACAAATGAATTATATAAAAAATCATATTATGCTTCGTAGCAAATTATTTGATTTTGTTCGAGAAATTAAAAAAAAAAAAAAAAGCCATTACATCAACTGTGCAATAAATCTAGGACACTGTGATTTGCTAATCCCTTTTTGTTGGGTTTTTTTTTTTTTTTTTTTTGTAATTCATCTATGCACTTGTGTGTGTTGTTGTACTTGTATCTCTAACTTTTAGCGGCGATCAAATCCATCAACCCTTGAGGAGTAGCTTTCAAAGCATTAACAATTAGATTGATTGGTTTTCATTTTATTTTATTGAATGGATTTATTTTCTTCTATTGGTACTTTCAGTGGGCAAGAGGGAAGGTTTTGGACTGCACAAAACTATTATTACTTGTCATGCATGAACGAGGACAGTGAAGGACGACGAGGGGGAAGGCGAACAATTATTGGTTATAAGAGGAACACCATTGGCTTACCCTCCTCTCCATTTCCAAAAGTCTTCCATTTTTAATCGAGAAGAAAGGTCCAAGAACCAAAAGGAAACATATAGTAGATCCAAGCACCATGAGAGAAAAGAAAGGGGACCATAGCCTTGCTTTATGTAGCCCTTTCGGCCTTTTGTGCAGCTGGTTGCATGACGTTATATGAAATTCCAGAGTCATTAACCTTTAATTAGATCGAGTGACTAGCTATATAGTACGGATAAAAACAAACTTAAAAAGGTTTAGAAGTTTCTAAAAGCAGAAGCGTGATAAATTCGAAACATATTCAGGTTGGTAGGTGCTGTGTTGACGAGGAATAATTAATTAAACTAAAACATAAACTAAATTCTAATTTTTCCCAATTGTTGTTCTCTGCTCTTACCTGATTTAGTTCTTCTTCCTTTCTTACTAATACTAAGAAGAAGATGCAAAAGGTAACTGCATTTCCCACATAGAAATGCCCTCTAGACTGGAATTTTTTTTTTTTAATCTATGGTTTATAATTATACGAGTGTGTAAATAATATTTTGAGTTTAGTGTTCCCACCATGTGCATCTCACCATTTGAACCTCTTGAAGTCTACGAGGAGTAATTAACTAATGTTCCCGAACATTGAATAACGGATGTCCAAAAGCTATAATTAAAATATGTAATGTGTAATTAAATCTATGAAATGGCGGGTTGAATAGAAGATGAGCTATGAAATATGCAAGGAGGCTCATGGCAAGGTTTAGAAATCAGTCAATCCCAGCACTGCCGAGAAGAGAAATTAAAACAATTCTCGCAAATCTTCTCTGCCTCTAGCTAGCATGGATGACATACCTTGATTCAAGCTTTGATTTTAGCGCATTACAGCAGTACAAGTTAGGTTAATATTAGCAAGAAACTTGCCAGTTAATTTGAGACGTATTTTCTGTTATAAGAAACCAAATATATATATATATATATATAATCTAAACAACCAAAACATCTCGGGTTCGATACCAAACTTCAGTACTGTTCAAGCTCCTTATTTTTTCTTTTCATTTTTAAGCTTTTTTTTACTCAATTTAGTCCATCTCTAGTCTCATGGGATGAAATTAGCCTTTGAATTGTAGCACACCTATAAAATAAAAAAGATAGATGATCGAAATAATATATGCCTAATCTTAAATTTTATAATTTTGATTCTAGTTTTAAAATTTATTTTTGATATTTTTCAGTTCCTGAATGGAAGATAAACTTGCTAGAAAATAATAATAGAGAGACAATATGTATTTTATTGTCATGATTTCGGCTACCAAAATAATTAAGTTTGGTGTCAAGATATTTCATTTAATGAGGAACATTTAATGGTGGTGGTTTTTTGTCCTAATTTTGCCTTGAAAAATATATTAGAATTTAGAGAGATTTGTGGTCCCGGTTTAATTATTCGGTTTTTAAATGATTTTTTGCTACTTTAAATATTCGGTTTTTAAATGATTTTTTGCTACTTGAAAGGTATGCATAGATTTATTGAGGTTTGTTAGATGTTTTTAAGGTGATTTTAGATAAAAATTAGTTGATTGGTAAAAAAATCCAAATTAATTTTCTAATCAGTTTTCAACTACTTTGGTTGTCAAGAATTGAGGTAACAGACTTTAATTTTATTTTTTAAATAAAAAACAAATAACATGTCGCACCAGTAATAAAAAATCTAGCCACAACAAGTGATTTTCTCACCAAATCACTCGGGATATCTTTATTCATATTTCTTTCTCTTCCTTTCTATATTAAATAAACTTATATCTAGTTTCTTAGTTTGTTTTAATTTATTAAGTCGTAATTCTTATAACTAATGGGTAGTCTTAGAAACAGTGATGTGTTTTTATTTAATCATAAATAGGTAACTTATTTATTTCTTGCCTAAAAAAAGACGACGTCCTCTCTTGACATCGACAATCTTTTGAAGGGATCCAAATTAGTAGATGGCCCCATATGTTGCA
>Ga0307515_10025192_pt1 | contig 10309 bp, 7 predicted proteins | sample 17_EM_MG_FD_194513 | JGI IMG/M metagenome (GOLD analysis project Ga0307515, IMG submission 194513) | Populus trichocarpa ectomycorrhiza microbial communities from riparian zone in the Pacific Northwest, United States - 17_EM | ecosystem: Host-associated > Plants > Roots > Unclassified | place...
AGCACATCTTTGGATGAAGTTGTAGACATTGATCATGTGTATAAAAGGGTTATCATTAATAGGTATGAGATGAAGGTAGATTTAATACATTTATAGTTACATGATTTTGATTTAATATTTGGAATGAATTGGTTAGGCACCTACCAGGCTCGAATGGATTCTTTTGTGAAAACCATAACTCTCCAGGGATTAGAGGGTAAGAGGATAACCTTTAAAGGGGAAATAAATTCCATACTAAATTGTATGATTTTAGTTATAACTACTAAGAAGTTGTTATGAAAAGGATGGATGACCTATCTTGCTTATATGGTGGATTCAAAGAAAAGGGATATCAAATTGGTTAACATCTCTATAGTAAGAGAATTTCAAGATGTATTTTTGAATGAGTTATATGATTACCTCTAAAGAGGGAGATTGAAGTCTTTATTACATGAAACTTCCCCTATAACTCAATCATGTTATAGAATGGCACCGGTAGAGTCAGTAGAGCTGAAGATTCAATTATTAGAACTATTAGTAAAAGGGTTCATTCGCCCTAGCAATTTTTCATGGGGAGCCTTGATGCTATTTGTAAAGAAGAAAGATGTTATCTTTAGGCTTTGCATTGATTATAGGCAGTTGAATAGGGTGACATTGAAGAAAGAAAGATGTCATCTTTAGGCTTTACATTGATTATAAGAAGTTGAATAGGGTGACATTGAAGAATAAATATCATCTTTTGTAGATAGATGATTAGTTTGATCAATTCAATTGAGTTCTTTGTAATGCCATTTGGGCTAACTAATGCTCTAGTAATATTTATAGACTTTAGGAATCGGGTCTTCCGACCCAACTAAGACAAGTATATGGTAGTGTTTATCAGTTGTCATACTAGTTTATTCTAGTTTCTTTTTGGAGCATGAATAACATCTGAAGAGTGTATTGCAAACTTTGAAGGATCACTAGTTGTATGTCAAGTTGAGTAAGTGTGAGTCTTGGCTAAATAAGGTGGTCTTTTTAGGGCATGTAATATCAACAAAAAGGATATTTATGGATCAAAGAAAGGTGGAAGCTGTATTTAAGTGGGAAAGGCCCACAAACATAGTGAAACTCGTAGTTTTCTTAGATTGGCAGGGTATTATAAGAGGTTTATTGAAGGGTTCTCCATGATAGTAACTCCTTTAACATGATTAACTCAAAAAGAAATGAAGTGAGAGTGGTAATGGTAAAAAAAGTATAAAGAAAGTTTTCAGGAGTTAAAATGAAAGCTTACTACTACCCTAATACTAACAATTCCTTTAGGATACGAAAGCTTTGTGATTTATAGTGATGCATCAAAGAAAGGGCTTGGTTGTGTTCTAATGCAACACAAAAAATGTGATTACTTATGCTTCAAGAAAGTTGAAGCCTCATAAAGTTAGCTACCTAGTTTATACTCTAGAAGTTGTGGTTGTAGAGTTTGCTTTGAGGGTATAAAGACATTAATTGTATGGATCTTAAATCCATATCTTCACCGAATATAAAATTTTGAGATATTTGATGTCATAAAAGGGATTGAACATAGGATAGAGAAGATGGGTGGAATTGATTAAGGATTATGACTTGTAATAGACTACCACCCGGGTAAGACTAATGTAGTTGCTAATGCTCTTAGTTGTAAGAATAAAGTAGTGCCAAATGAACCGAATGCTTAGTATAAAAGGGAAGTGGTAGAGTGAGAAAGATAAATGCATAGTTGGAAATAGGACTTGAGGGGTCTTTGTTGGCGCAACTAAAAGTATGATCGATATTACGAGATAGAGTATTGGAAGCTCAATAAAAGGATGTAGAGGTGGAGAAAGCGAGGAATAAGGTGAAAATAGGAGTTGAAACTCCTTTTTTGATTTGAGATGATGGAATGATAGTAATAGACAAACAAATATATTTACCAGATGATAAGGTTTTTAAAGATGAAGTATTAAATGAGGCCCATGAATCAAAGTTTATTGTGTGTCCAAGTAGTACTAAAATGTACCAAGACTTGAAAGAATTTTATTGGTGGCCAAATATGAAAAAGGAAGTGGTAGGGTATGTGGCTATGTGTGTAGTGTGTCAACAAGTGAAGGTGAAACATCAGAAGCTAGCAAGGCCATTGCAACCACTCTTGGTACATGATTAGAAATAGGAAGACATTACTATGTATTTTGTTTCAGGTTCACCTATAGAGAAGAGGGGAAATAATGTCATTTGGTTCATTATGGTCTACCTATGAAGATGACAAATTCGATGGACAAATTTGAGAGGTTGTATATGAATGAAATGGTGATATTACCTGGGGTGCCTAAGTCAATCATGTCAAATTAAGACCTCATGTTTGCATATTGCTTATGGCCAAGTATTCAGCATGTTCTAGGAATGAGATTAAACCTGAGCACAACTTTTCACCTTCAAACAGATGGTCAGTCTGAAAGGACTATCCATACCTTAGAGGACTTATTAAGATCATATGTGTCAGAATTTGGAGGTTATTAAGAGGATAACTTACCACTTATAGAGTTCACCTACAATAACAACTACCAAACTATAATGAGAATGGCTCCCTACGAGGACTTGCATAGTAAAAGATATCGAACACCTGTGTACTAGGAAGAAATGGGTGATAGAAAGTTGATTGGGCTAAAGTTAGTATAAATTACCATGGAAAAGGTGAGAATTATATAGGATAGAATGAACGCAGTCCAAGATAGGCACAAAAAGTATATGGATAATAGGAAAAGACCCCTTAAGTTTAACATAGAAGACCAAGTGTTTCTGAAAGTTGCTCTTTGAAAGAACATCATGTCGTTTAGCATGAAACGAAAGTTAGCACTAAGGTATAGTGGACCATTCAAGATCGTAAAGAGGATTGGGCCAGTGGCTTACAAGTTGTCATTGCCTTAGTATTTGGCCAAGATGTATGATGTGTTTCATGTCTCACTGCTTTGAAAGGCTGAGATAGAACCTTCTTAAGTACTACCATATGTTCCTCTGGAGAATAAAGAGGACTTGATCTTAAAAGTGAAACCTATGAGTACACTTGACTGAAGTGAGAAGGCAATTCAAAATAAAAAGATTCCTAAAATAAAGATATTATGTAGAAGTTCTTAAATCAAAGAAAAGACTTGGAAGAGAGAGTCATAAATGACAAAAAAGTATTCAGAGTTCTTTCTAGACTCAGGTATGAGAATTAATTTTAAGGACAAAATGTTTTTTAGGAGAAGAGAAAGCTAACCCACAATCAAAATTTTTTGGTGTTAAGAAAACATTGAAAATTTAACCCGGTGATAAAATGAGTTAATTGAAAAATAAAATGAAATAACATTGAACGATTAGAAAATTAGTTTTATGGAATTAAAAAAATTCAACGTATGGTATTTTAAAAGAGGGTCTAAACAGGGTATTCGGTTAAACAATAAACACATAAATTAGACATAATGGCATTGTTGTAAATATCAAGAGTTTATGAATATGAATATGTGTATCTTGGCTTTTTTAAGGGAATTTGGGTAAACGTCACAAAATGAAAAAAGGGAAGAGTTTCAATTTTTATTGAAAATTCTTAATAAAACACATTAAAAACGTTAGATGAAGAGACCTAAAAAGGGTGTAGAGGACCTAAACTAGAAATCTAAAGATTTTTATTGAGGTTTTAAAACTTGAAAGTGAGGATTTTGGAATGTTGAAGAAGAATGAATAAAAGGTAAAGAAAGTTTGATAATTTGCAATTTCTCCTTGATATCTTGTGATTAGGGTAGGGATCTCTTTCATCATGAGTGATTATGATTTTGGCATGAATTGAGGCTTTGTTAGTAAGGTGTAGAACATGTAATATTGAGTTTTACGAGTTAGATTACTTGTAATGGTGTTTTGTTTTTAGAATTGTGTTCTTGAACATGGAAAACTAATGGGTAACATGAGAATTATGGAAAATTTAAAGATAATCATGTTCCCATTTTAGTGTGAAGTTTCGACCAAGGGATAAATGTGGAGAATGAATTTTGTTTAATAAATTGTTCTGAAATTTGAGTTGAAATATGTGAAAACCCGATAAATTATAATCTGAACAAAATAACTTTTCAGCCAAGTACTCCCCTTGAGCAACATTTGTTGTGTTCTCAAGAAAAATCTCTCCAAAGTTAAACATGGAGAATGGTGGAAGACTTAAGAGAAATCCATTGCCATATCCTTGAAAATTTGAAGAAATTAAGGTTACTTATCACTTTAATTAACTTGTCCTATATGACCTTTTTCAAGGCACGATTCATATAAACATGTTAAGGGACTCATCCAGGATATCTCTACTAGTATATAGATGGGATGACTGTGCTCGCGCTTTATCAGTTTCACCATTAGCCATCACTAAGGCTAACTTTATCTCCTCAACCCTTGTTTATCATGCTAAAAAGTTCTAGTTGGCATTTTAGAGAGACTATTTGATTGTCTATTTTCCACAACCATAGCGTCCTTATCTTGAAGGAATTTGGTGAGAATCACCTACGTAAACATTAGTTGGTTCTCCAAGTCTAGGTGAATTATCAGTTTCACCACTAGCCATCACTAAGGCTAACTTTATCTCCTCAACCCTTGTTTATCATGCTAAAAAGTTCTAGTTAGCATTTTAGAGAGACTATTTGATTGTCTGAACCTCCACAACTAGGGCATCCTTCTCTTGAAGGAATTTGATGAGAATCACCTAAGTAAACGTTAATTGGTTCTCCAAGTCTAGGTGAAAGATCCTCGTAACCTATATTTTATTCCTTAAAGACCTTAACATTAATCCATTATCCCTATCCATATTTATCACCTAGGTCATTTCTTTAAGTTCGATCTCCAAATACTTAATATTGTAGGTATGCAATTGAAAAACCTGAAATGAAGTTTGATGAGAAAAAAACAAATAAAATAAAATGTTTAAAAAGTTAGCAAAATCATGTTAAAGGAAATCTAAATAGCTATTCATATTTTATCAGCAATGATACCCTATATCGACCCATCTATGTATTCAAGGAATTAAGAGAGATGTTGGAGTATTTTAATGTTTGGTATTCTCATCGATTTTCATGAGATGAGGTTCTCCCTAAACAAGGACCGATGGGTATGGATTTTTATTTTAGTCAAGAGTAGTAAGAAAAAGTACAAACCCCAACCTCACCTCTTAAGGAGTGGTGTCCCTAACCAATAAGATAAGACTACCCAAAATATGAACTTTAAATAGGTAATAGAGACATCCTTGAAGCATTAAGAGAGATGGAAATTGTAACCAATATCGGCAGTGGTGTTATAGATCATATAATATATAGGGAACTATCAAGATCTAGTGTGATAAGCTACTAAGGGGAGGGAAAGAGAGTCTCATCACCATACTCTGACACTTTATTCTCTTTCTTATTCTTTAACTTAACCACTATCCTGATTGTTGTTATTATAAAAATCAATTATCTTAATCTTATTAAGAGGATATTCTTTGAGTTTTATATCCTCTTCCTTGAGGCGAGCTATCACCTCATTAGTGAACTAAGAGGAATTAGATTTCTTAAACAATAAAGAGAAATCCTTAAGTTGATGCTCTAAAGGGAGAAATTTGTTTTGGGTTTTTCTTTTTAGCCTAGTTCCTCCTATAATAATAAAAGAAATAGAACGAGTAAGTAAGCTGAGTCCAAACATAAAGTAATTAACAAATATAAGATGAAAAACTTTAAATGCATTACCCACTAAGCTTTCCTTTTAAGTACACCTACAAACCAAAGGGTTAATCTTGTATTTAGAAGTAAAGGCTAGCAACGAACTGCACAATAACTTTTTAGTTGAGGATAAGGAGGTTTTATTGTTGTATGACCAATTAGGATTCTCTAAAAGCACAATCACCCTTAAATATCTTGAGGGATAGGGATGGCTGCAATCACTTCCCTTTTAAATACTATAGTAAACTCCTAGCTTTTTCACTCTTTGACGTTGTTAGTCTTTCCTCTAATTACTCCTATAATAGGACTCCTTCACTGAAGATAAAATATGTAAAACCATGTCACTCTTCAAGTCTTGTTAGTTCACATTTCTAACTAATAGTAGCACCTAAAAACCTTTGTGGGTTACTCTTGTATTTAGAAGTGATGTTTTAAAGAAATCATGGTGGTTTACCCATTCAGGTGTAATTAACTGGTACATAAGTTGAAATGGTAAAAACCCAAACACAAACCTTGACAACGAAAATGTGTATCTATATTTGAATAAACATAGGGGATATATGGTCTTTTATCCCTCTATACGATTCCTATTATACTATATACTAATTCTTTCTATTCATGAGGATCTTCTAGCCATGTACTCTCTCTATAACTAGGTTTGACACTTAGCTAGATGAGTTAGGTTCACCTCACTTGTGTATATGTCCACAACTAGTTTCTGGGTTTCTTCTCACCCTTTGAGGTCTCCTAGTCTATATCGAGGCTCTCTTAGCCTTAACAATCTAGAAAACTTAGTTTTTAATTTAAAAATATGTGGAATAACAATCTTCTTTTTATTATACTTACCTAAATCTAAAAAATTGTCATACATGTTTAAATTTTAAATGTTCCTAGATAATCAATATTACAATTGTCATTATGATCTAATTATAGTTTTTTTTTATATCATTTAAAATCATATCTTCACTTACACTAGTAATTCCAAGAGGACCAAGATTATCCATTGATTTATTTAGCCTATACCTATATTCTAACTCCATATTGGATAATATCAAATTGAACACATATTTTTTCATATAGCTTTCTTGCTGCTATTTACATCTACATTTATTTAGCCTCTTATTAACATTTTCTAGCCCCTATGAAGACTGCTTTATAGGCCTTCGTACTCAAGGTAGTCCTAGAGCTAGATTTAATCCAGCTTAGGCCTATCCTACTTGAAAGCTCTTAAGGAATTGACAGGGATATTTAACCTTATAGGATTATGATGACCAAGATTTGGTTGAATATATGAGATTGATGTACTAATCACTTACAAACTCTCTAAAAATCAAATTTAGTGGCATAAAAATGATGTAAAACACTCTCATAATAACTAAAAGGCAAAGAAAGAGGTTTTGTGGTTGATTTGAGGGTTTTTTGTTAGATAATTCATGATGGTGTTTGATGTTTCTAACTTGTTAAAAATCTCTATAAGAGAGAGAATGCGTGAAAATGAAAATGGTTAAAGTGAAGAAAAATTCAACTCATGGCCTTATATAGATCTATCAACATAGTTGATTGGTTATCCGTGGTGAAAACCAAACCTATGGGTTGTGTCCAAGTTGTTCACGAAGGTAACGATGAAGTAATTGCGAGAGACATTGTCTTTCAACTTGATGAGTTAGTTGATCCATATTGAGTTGCTCTATCTACCAACTTAAAAAGAAAATTCAAGTTTTCATGTAGTTGAGAATATTTTTATTGATGTTGACGCCAATGAGTTAAATGATATATTGAGAACTAGTGGGCATTCAAAAGTCGATGAAGATGATGAGACTATGATGTACATGATGATGATGAAACTGAAGAAGAAAAAGATAATTGTGATTAAAAAGACTTCAAACTAATTTTAAATGTAAAACATCAATGTGTAATAAAATTGACTTTAATGTAATTTATCCATATGTTATTGCTTTACAATGAACTATTGTTAATGCAATTGGAATATTTATTGTTGTGATTTTATTATTATATTATTGAATAGAAATGGTGTTACTGTGTTGTGATTTTACTATATTCATAGGTTGTATAGACATGAAATACAAAATCATTAGGGAAAAAGTTAGTATTTTATATCGATAGAATTACAAACAACATATAAAATACAAACAAAATTACTGACGGACTAAGTCTTTCGGAGAGTTCTCAAGAGGTGAAAAAAATTACAAAACTTTTTCACTGACAATTACAGGTAGAATTATCGACGGACTAAGTTCCTCAAATACTTTTAGAAACTTGAAGAAAAATTATAGTACATTGCTACTAAAAATTACATATGGGATTATCAACAAACTCAGTCCCTCAAGAAGTTCTAGAAAGTTGGAAAAAGATTAAACGACTTTGCGAATTAAAATTACATATCATTGATGAAATTATCGACAAAAAGAAATTTCATCAGAGAATTTTGGGGGGTTTGGAAAATTTGGGTTTTATTGAAAAATTTTAGTGTTAATTACCAATGAAATTTCCACTAGACATTAAAAACTAATAAATATTTAATTGTCAATCGACAATTCCATAAGTTAAAAACCTCATTAATAAAAGACCAGAATCCCTAATTTTATATGAACAACCCGTCTTCTATCTCTTTTCTCTCTCTCTCTCTCGATTTCTTTTCTTTATCTTCTCTCTTCTTCTCTTTCTTCAATTTCTTCTTGTCCTCTATCCCTTTCTTCCCCTCTATCTCTATCTTCCTCTTTCCCTATCTTCCTTTGTCGCTCCATCCTTAACATCAAACAAGTGAGAAGTCTTCATCCTCCAAGTCAGGTAAATCTCCTACTCTTTTCTTTTCTTTATTGCTAATATTTAGGTTGAATGTGAATTTTTTTAAAAAATTATTAGGTTATGGTTTGGGTTAATTGTGATGAATTTTGCATTTATATCCATTATTTTGCTTATTTTGTTATGAAATTGAAAAACTCCCATATTTAGTAATTTAGTAATGTGTTTGGAAAAGTTAAAATGGGTAAATATTGTAAAATATATTAGGATGTTACGATGATAAGTTTTGCATTTTATGTATGAATGTGTTACAATATTTATGAGATGATAAGTTTTGCATTTTATGTTAAGGCTTTGAATACATGACTATTCTCAAATTTTGTAAGGGAAACATTAAATTCTTGAATAAAACTAAAAAAATTGTTTTCTAAAATATGTTCTATTTTTTAACTCATTTAATTTTCAGTTCAATTGATATCCATTTTTTCTAAAAACATTAAATTCTATAATGTCATTCTAATTAGTTTATCATGTAAAATCATTAGTTTCATTCTAACTTTTAATAAAGATAAAATCTCTATGAAAGTCATAAAATATTTGTTCTTAAGGAGATCCAAAACCAACCTTATTTGGAATTGGATTAGCAACTAGTGTTAATCATATAAATTAGCATTAATCATATTTCATGTATAGTAGGTAATTAATGTACAATATGCATGTTTAAGTTGCCATGAGGCATTAGTCCAATAATTATGCATTCAAGGCTAAGGTACTCGTAGTTAAAGTGCTCGATCGGGTTTAAATCCCATATCCCAATTTCATAGTACACACACTAGTACATGTTTAGGCATCATGGAACAATTAAAATCAACCTTTTAGTTTCAGAATTAAAAATCTTTAATTAGAATTGAAGGATGTGGCTTTATGCATAAGCCCTAAATTCCTTTTATGTCTCAATGAATAGAAATAATGTGCAATAATTGTAAAATATTTTACGATGTTATGATGTTAATTGAATTTTTGGAATGCTTTTAAATTAAATATTAGTCATAAATAAAATCAACTGATTTGTTTCTTTATTTATTGATGTGTATTTATAATTAATAGAATTTTGGGTAATATACCATATAGGGGAGGTGCTACTGAAATTTTCTAAAAATAAGATATAATGATAATGTTATTACCTTTTTTACACTTAAAGAAGGTCATTAAAGAGTAACACGGATTTGAGTGTTGTTGGTTCTTCTAATAGCACTTCTGATGATCATGATTAGACACCTTAGGCACAAGTATCCCCTCTCAATGCAGGCTCATCGAGTGCGAAGTCGACTCCTAGAAGGGGTGTTCCTTCTGAGTAAGATGTATAAGTGGGAAATATATTGTTTAGTGGAAGCCCGACCACAACATGTAAGTTTATTTTACTTTCATGCATGATAAAAAAATAAACAACAATGGATAATTCTTGAATAATTAATTTCAATGAACAAATAAAATTTCAGGTTTACAAATGTGGAGGTTGTTCGCACGATAACATTAGTGCTAAAATCATCGATGGAAATGCCTTTATTTAAGTGGAGTCCAATTTTCAAAAATCCTAAATGGAAACCTATGATTGATGTTTGGTTCAGAAAGTTAAAGGTTAGTGTATACATAAATATTTTTTTTAATGTTTAATTCGGTTAGTTTTTTCATTTTAATAAACTAGTTGATTTATGAAATTGATGTGTAAGAAATTTCTTTACTAAAAGGGGGCTGACAACATTATTGCTAGAAGAGTGTGGGAAAATCACATTGCCATTATAAAAGATTGCATTCAAAATATGAACTCTTTTTTTTAAATGTTAAAATTTTATTTTTCATAATAACAT
>Ga0307515_10025193_pt1 | contig 10309 bp, 10 predicted proteins | sample 17_EM_MG_FD_194513 | JGI IMG/M metagenome (GOLD analysis project Ga0307515, IMG submission 194513) | Populus trichocarpa ectomycorrhiza microbial communities from riparian zone in the Pacific Northwest, United States - 17_EM | ecosystem: Host-associated > Plants > Roots > Unclassified | place...
CTTTGGACAACGGCGCGGAGGTCATCATCGCCGGACGGTCGAGCGACTGTGCCATCTTCGCAGGGATCCCCGTTAGCAAAGGCATTGCTCCCGGCTTGGCCTGGCATGCGGCCAAAATCCTGGAATGTGGCGCGGCCGCCGCTGTTGCCCGCCCTTCGCCCGATTGCATGTTTGCCACGCTGAGAAGCGATCATTTCGACATCGAGCCGCTGGCGCCAGAGCTGCGTTGCAGCCCGCAAAGCGTCGCCGCGCATAGTCTTTACGAAAACTCGGACCCTTACCGTCTCGTCGAATCCAACGGCGTCGTCGATCTGAGCCGTGCCGAATACGAAGCGCTCGACAGCCGCCGCGTCCGCGTTCGCGGAAGCAGGTTCGAGCCCGCAAGCACTTACACCGTAAAACTCGAAGGTGCCGAGAAGGCGGGCTATCAGAGCATCGTGATCGGCGGCATTCGCGATCCTTACATCATCCGGCAGATCGACTCGTGGGTCGAGCGCTTGAAGGAGCGCGTGGCGGCGCGTGTGAAGGAAATGTTCGCGGACGATCCCGCGGCGGGCCGTCACATCTTCGACGTCAGAATCTACGGCAAGAATGGCGTGATGGGCGCGCTTGAGCCGGTGGAGACCGTCAACTCACACGAGATCTGCATCGTGATGCAGGTCACTGCGGCAACCCAGGAGATCGCGACGGGGATTGTCTCCATCGCCCGGCATCAAGGCCTGCATCTTCCAATCCCCGAATGGGGCGGTTTCATTACCGGCGTCGCATGTCCGTTCAGCCCCGCTTACCTGGAGCGAGGAGAAGTCTATCGCTTCAATGTCAATCATGTCGTGGCCCCGGATGATCCCTACGAAATGTTCCCGATCGAATACGCAAATGCAGGCTGAGCGAGGCATCACATGACAAAACTAGGCGAACTTGCGAAGTTGATCCGCAGTAAAAATGCGGGACCTTTCGAACTCACATTCGATATCATGTTCGATACCGTGGAGAGTTACCAGCGCGTTGAAAAGAGCAACGTGCTGTCGGCGGCACTCATCAGCAGGATCTACCATCTTCCTGTCGAGCAGGTGAAATTCTTTTCTGTTCCCGCCGCTCTTGCTTTCAAGGCATCCATTCCCCGCGCGAATTTCCAAGGGGACATCAACGACACCGATAGCCATGGCGGTCAGCAATACGCGCCGTTGATCGATATCGAAATCCCCTGATCGTCCAAGGGGTAAGGCGTCGCCAACGGCCGCGGCATCCAATGGGAATGGATGTGAAAGTTGGAAACCGTATTTAACTGGGAGAGAGAAAATGAAGAAATTACTGATTGCATTGCTTTCGACGCTGCCATTCCTCGGCACAGCGTCACTGGCGCAAGAATCCGTCCCACAAGGCTATCCGGCGGATTACGCAAAGATCATCGAGGCCGCCAAAGCGGAAAAAGATCTGGTGATCTACTCGAACGTCTCGACGACCAATTGGGCGCCCTTCCTCGAAGTGGTCAAGAAGCGCTACCCATTTCTTTCGGTGGAAACGACCGATGAACAGGAAGTCTGGGAGAAGTATTTCGCGGAGAGCGCCGCCGGCGCTCGAACTGCAGACATGATCTTGACGTTCGCGCCGGAGCGTTGGCCCGACTTCGTCGAGCGGGGTCAGGTCCTTGAATACAAGTCGCCTGAGATACCGAACCTTCCATCGTGGAGCATGGTGCTGCCGAGTGTTTACACGGCTGCGGCCGACCCGTTCCTGATCGCATACAATAAAAGGGCCTTCAAAGACAAAACGCCGCCGATGTCGATGGCGGAAGCCGTCGAAGCGCTCAAGGCCGACGAAAAACTGAAGGGGCGCATTACCGCCTATGATCCGGAGGTCTCGCTCGGCTTTGCCTTCTGGTCCAGCTGGGTAAAGCGAAATCCCGACGGCTGGTCACTGATCGAAGCGATCGGCCCGGCTATGCGGCCTGAACGAAGCGCTGCCACCCAGCGCGAAAAAATCGCCACCGGCGAGCAATCGCTGGCGATCTTCACATCCGGCGCCGGCATAAAGGTCTTCGAGTCTGCGACGGTAAAGCCGCTTGTCGGTTGGGGATATCCAAAGGACGGAACACCGGTTCTGCTCCGCAGCATGGCGATCACCAAGGCGGGCTCAAGCCCTAACTCCGCGAAGTTGGTCCTTGACCTGCTGCTGTCGCGGGATGGCCAGCTTGCTTTTGCCGTCGGCGGTCAGACCCCCTATCGCGCCGATATCAAGCCGGGCGAAGCGCCTTATACGAGCTACAGCGCGATCGTCGACAAGATCGGCGAACAGAACATCATTCTTGTGAAGCCCGACGCATTGCTCATGTCGGGACAGGAGGAGTTCATGGCCAAGTGGAACAAAGCGTTGGGTCGCTAGCGGCTGGTCGCCTGATGGGGTGGGAGCACCGTTTTCCGCCCCGTCAGTTCTTGATTTTAGAGAATCCTGGAGAAGGTGAAATGGGCGCAACCACCACACGCGCGTTGGAACAAACGCAACCGGCGCCGGTCAAAGCGGAAGGATCGGGACGCGCGATCCAGACCGCGATTACGATCTTTTGTATCGGTTTGCTCGGCATCGCGCTGGTGCCGGCGCTGATCCAGATGTTTCTTGATAAGCCGCTCTACTATCCGGACGCGCGCTTCACGCTCGGCAATATTTTTGCGCTCTTTTCGGATCGCGAGGTGAGAGCAACATTCGGGGCAACTTTCGCGTTCTGCTCTATTGTCGTGGTCGTCTCCATGGTTCTCGGAACGTGTTCTGCTATCCTGATCGGGCGAACCGATCTGCCCGGCCGAAGCGCCTTCCTTGCGATACTTCTATGGCCATTGTTCCTGTCGCCGCAGGTGATCGGCTTCGGTGCGATCCTGGCCTACGGTCCCTCGGGGCTATTGACGATCTGGTTTTCGGACCTGACCGGCATTTCAGACCCTTGGAACCTGTATTCGGTTCCCGGCATGGCCATCATCGCCGGTATCGCCGCGACGCCGATAACGACGCTCTATTGCCTCACTGCCGCCAATCAGCAGGACCCGAGCCAAGAGGCAGCGGCGCGCATCGCAGGCGCGAGCCCTTTGCGGATCCTTTTGCGCATTACTCTTCCGATCATGCGCCCCGCCCTGATTTTCGCGCTCATCATGAATCTGGTCAACGCGCTCGAAACACTTGCTATCCCGCTCATCATCGGCGGCCCCGTGGGTATCAAGCTGCTGACGACGCTTATTTACGACAAGAGTTTCGAAGGCGCAGGCCTGCCGCAATACGGCCTCGTCTCGGCGCTCGCATTTTCATTGATGGCCTTGGTGGGCGTTCTCTTCTTCCTGCAGCGCTTGGCGCTGCGGCAGTCACACCGGTTTGTCAGTGTCGGGTCAAAGTCCGTTCGGCCCCGAACCCTGCCGCTGGGGCGGTGGAAATGGCCGGCCTTTGTGCTCGTCAGCCTCTACGTTGTTTTCGGCATCGCAGTATTGGTCGGAGCGGTTTTTGCGCGGTCGGTGACATTCATCCTGTCGCCGGATGTTCCCTTCTTCGACGCATTCACGCTTCAAAACTATAGCGACGTACTTTCGGTTGAAATCTACCGGCGCTCCATTCTGAATACCTTGCTGCTTGCAGTTATGGGAGGGGCTTTGGGCACTGCCTTCGTCGCTGCGGTCGCGCTTGTGGCTCAACGGTCGAATTATCGGTATCGCCGCGTCCTGGACGCGTTCGCGCAGCTTCCGAGGGTCTTGCCCGGCCTTGTCGTTGGCCTTGGTGTTTTCTACGCGTCGGTTTTCCTGCCGGTCATCGACCTCCTGAGAAACACGATCTGGCTGCTGCTCATTGCCTACCTGATCCGCTTTCTGAGTTCGGGCTATGGCATTGTTTCTCCCGCGTTGTTCCAGATCACCGGGGATTTCGATCGAGCCGCCAAAAGTGTCGGAGCCGGCTGGACCAAAACCATGACGAGGATCGTGCTGCCGCTCAGCAAGCAGGCTCTCCTGTCGTGCTTCATCCTGCTGATGATCCTGATCATCAAGGAGTATTCGTCCGCCGTCTTCCTGAAGGCGCCCGGCAGCGAAGTCATCGGTTCCACGATGCTCAGCCTCTGGACGCAGGGTCTGACGGGACCCGTGGCCGCTTTGGCCGTCATTCAGATCATCCTAACCGCAATCATGACGTCGATCGTCACCCGGGTCCTTGGAGTAAAGCTTCATGGCTAACGTAACAGTTACCAACCTCTCGCGGCAGTACGGCTCTTTCGCCGCCTTGAAAGACGTTTCTTTCGAGGTGAAGGAAGGCGAGTTCCTGACGCTTCTCGGCCCCTCGGGCTGTGGCAAGTCGACGACCTTGGCGAGCCTGGCCGGTCTCGACCGGCCGACGTCGGGAAAGATAACAATCGGCGGGCGGACAGTGTTCGACGGCGAAAACAACATCTTCATCGATGCCCAATTTCGCAATCTCGGATTGATGTTTCAGTCCTATGCCTTGTGGCCGCATATGACTGTTTACCAGAACATCGACTTCGCCCTTGAACTGCGCAAGATCCGCGGCGCTGAGGCTAAAAAGCGCATAGAGGATGCGCTTGAGATGGTGGACATGGGCGCTTACGTGAAGCGCTATCCCGGCGAACTTTCAGGCGGCCAGCAACAGCGTGTGGCGCTTGCCCGCACGCTCGCATACAGCCCCCAAATTCTCTTGCTCGACGAGCCTTTGTCGAATCTGGATGCGAAGCTCCGGGAGAAGGCGCGTTTGTGGCTTGGCGATTTGCAGCGTCGCACCGGCGTGACCACGATCTACGTGACGCACGACCAGGCCGAAGCATTGGCGCTCAGCGATCGGATCATCGTGATGGAGAGCGGATCGATTGCGCAAATCGGCAAACCCCACGATGTCTACGAGAGGCCCGCAACGGCATTCGTCGCCGACTTCGTCGGCGCCAGCAATCTCTTTAGCGCCGTTCTTCGAGTCAACCAGAGTGGGAGTTCCGAACTTACGCTTGGCTCGGGTGAAAAGCTTGTCGTGGACGCGCAGACCGGGCTGCCGGAGGGCGAAGTGATCGTGAGCATTCGGCCAGAGCGCATCGAGCTCGAGGCCGGTTCCGATAGGCTCAATGTCTTGCCCTACGAGCTTGAAACGAGCAGCTATCTCGGCGCGCGCAATCTCGCCGTCGTCAAGGTGGCCAGCCAGCTCCTGCGGGTGGATTGCGAGAGAATTCCTTCCAGCGCCAGGGGGATGCTCAGAATCCCTGAGGAGGCAATTCGAGTTTTCCCGAAGAACAAAGAGGGTAGGGCGCTTTGATAAATCCTCTCCTGTCACACCTGTTGGAACAGTCTAGGAGAGGCCGAGCGCGGTCGAACGTGTCCGTGCCGCTTCCAACTGGCTTTGCTCGACCAGCCAATCGACCAGCGCGCCGATGGCCGGATTGCTGAGATTTTCTTCCGTGCAGATGCAATGATAGTTCTTTGACGCGGGAATGCTCAAGGACAAGGGCTGGACCAGGCGGCCTTCGTCCAGGTCCCGTGCGGAAAGGACATCGTCCACCAGGGCTACGCCCTGTCCGTCGCGGGCCGCCTGAAGGATCATTCCGAAATCATTGAAGGAAATATCCGGATCGCCTGGATAGGCGACCCTTGCCTGGGCGAGCCACCGTCTCCATTCCGAACCGTCATCCTCATGCAGAAGGCGGTGAGCGACCACGTCCGCGGGCGTTTTGATGGCGTCAGGCCCGCGGAGCATCTGTGGCGTGCATACGGGCGTCAGCTTGATGCCATGCAGCATCCTCGACCAAAAGCCTGGCCACGGCGGATTGCCGTAGATGATGGCAAAATCCGTGCGGCGCCAGTCAATCGATTCAAACTTGATGGCAAACTCTATTCGCAACCGGATGTGCCGGTTGTCGGCAAGAAACTTGAATATCCTGGGCGTCAGCCAGGTCGCTGAAAGCACAGGCGGCAATGACAGGCGCAGAACCGTTTCCTGCTTCCTGCCGGTGTCGCTGTTCAGCACATCCCGAATGCCCTCGCCGATATCAGCCATGGCCTTGGAGACCGAGCGCTGCAGCACCGAGCCGCTTTCGGTCAGCACCAGGCGGCGGCCCTTCTTCTCGAAGAGAGTGACGCCGAGGTGATCCTGCAGGGCCTTGAGTTGATGGCTGACGGCGCCGATCGTGATGTGCAGCTCGGCTGAAGCCGCGGCCAGCTGACCGAGACGCGCGACGCTTTCAAAGACTTTCAACGAATGAAGTGGAGGAAAAGCGGTCATGACTGTTTAGTTTTATTGCGCCTATTTTCTGTAAAAGATTTAGATTGTTTAGATCATGTCGACCTCTATCCTGCAAGGATGACCTACCCGGAGATGGTAAGGCATCAGATAAATAGGGGAACTAAATGACGTACAAATTGCAGATCGCAGCTCTAGGCTGCGCGCTTTCGCTCGCCTCCACGGTTCAAACATTTGCTTCCGAGAAGCCCTCCTTCATTCATGATGGAGTGCTCAAGGTATGCACCGCCGGGGATTTCCCCCCGATGGGATATTACGAGAATCCCGGCGACAAGAAGATGAGCGGCTATGAGATCGACGTCGTCGACGCATTGGCCAAACAATGGGGCGCCACCACGGAATATGTTGTCGGCGATTTCAAGGGACTTTTGCCATCGCTGCAAGCCGACAGATGCGGCCTGGTCGCAAGCGGCATTCTGATCCTTCCCGAGCGCCTCAAAAGCTACGACGGAATTTCGCACTTCAAGACCTCGGTCGTCCTGGTTGCCTCGGCATCGGTCACCGACATCAAGTCGCCGGAGGATTTGAGCGGCAAGGTCGTCGCTATCGAGGCCGGCACCAATTACGAAAAGATTGCGGCCGATCTGAACGCCAAGTTCAAGTCCGAGGGCAAGCCCGAGATGACGGCGCAAAGCTATCCGGGCGCATCGGCGGTCATCCAGCAGATCCTGGTGGGTCGCGCTGCAGCGACCATCACGCAGGACACGACGGCCGCATATCGCGGCAAGCAGGTTCCGGGGAAGCTTTCGGTTCCCTACACCTATCCTGATGCCGAGACCTACGGCTTCTATATCCGCAAGAGCCCCGAGGATCTGGCCGCTCTCAAGGCAGGTTACGCAGAGATCAAGAAATCCGGCGAAGTGGCAAAGATCCTCGAGAAATGGAATCTCCCGGCTTCAGCAGTGGACATCAAGTAAACGAGACCGGGCGTCGTGTTCGATTTCCACCTTTTCCTCTCCGCAGTCTTTGGATGGCCCCTGTTTCAAGGGGCCATCATCACTGTCCTTTTGTGCGCGGCCGTTCAGATAACGTCGCTCCTCATCAGCTTGGGCACCGCCTCACTTGCCACCTCTCCGAGGTGGTGGATGCGCAAACTGATCGCGGCCTACGTATGGCTGTTTCGGGGTACGCCGGCTCTGCTGGTGCTGCTGTTCATCTGGAACGGACTGCCGCAGCTGTTCTCCATTTTTCGGTCGCCATGGTTTTCCCCATTCCTGGCGGCCTATATCGCCCTGACGCTGATCCAGGTCGCCTATGTGACTGAAGTCCTCAGAAGCGCTTATGGCGCTGTAGGACTGGGACAGCGAGAGGGCGCGCAAGCCCTCGGCCTCAGACGATGGCATGTCTTTACCTATGTCGTTCTGCCGCAAGCCCTCAGGATTGCGACACCTGCCTTGGTCAACGAACTCATCTCGCTGCTGAAAACGACCTCGCTGGCAACAGTCATCTCGCTCACCGAACTGATGACGGTTTCATCGCTGGCGATCGCGACGAGCTTCAGGTTCCTCGAATGGTACACGGCGGTTCTCGTCTACTACCTGACGATGGTGGCGGTGCTGACGATCATCCAGTCGAAAGTCGAGCAAATCTTCTCCAAGGGGTATTCGCGATGATTGCCGAACAATCGTCCACCGCTATGCCAGGAGATCGCGCGGCCATCGAAGTCACGGGCCTGCAGAAATGGTACGGGACCTTTCACGTCCTCAAAGGTATCGATCTCAGCGTGTCCAAAGGGGAGCGCGTCGTGGTCTGCGGCCCCTCCGGCTCCGGAAAATCCACCATGATCCGGTGCATAAACGGACTTGAGAAACACAGCGTCGGACAAATCCTGGTCGATGGCGTAGAGCTGACAAACGAGGCCAGACGCATCGATGCAATCCGCGCGGAAGTGGGAATGGTGTTTCAGCACTTCAACCTCTTCCCTCACATGACCGTGCTGCAAAACTGCACGCTCGCCCTGCGGCTCATCCGGCATATGGCGAAAGCCGATGCCGAAGCCCGGGCCATGGCTTTCCTGGAGAAGGTTAGAATTCCCGAACAGGCGAACAAGTACCCGCTGCAACTGTCCGGGGGCCAACAGCAGCGCGTCGCCATCGCCAGAGCGCTCTGCATGGGTCCGAAAGTGATGTTGTTCGACGAGCCGACATCCGCGCTCGATCCGGAGATGGTGAGAGAGGTGCTGGACACCATGATCTCCCTTGCCGAAGACGGGATGACGATGATCTGCGTCACGCATGAAATGAGTTTCGCCCGCCGTGTCGCCGACAGGATTATCTTCATGGACGGCGGTCAAATCCTCGAGCAAGGCCCGGCAGAACAGATGTTCCGCCAGCCCGTGCACGAGAGAACCCGCTCATTCTTCAACCAGATGACCCATTGAGATCAATCATGGTGGCATACCCGGACGGCGGCTGGTTTCAGCGCGAGAGCGTGTATCCCGCGATAACGCGCATCTTTGAGCCGCACGTCCATCGGTTTTTTCGAGCCAATATCTGGCTTGTCGAAGGGCGCGACGCCGATCTGATTGTGGACTTCGGCATGGGGCTGATGCCGCTCAGGCCTTCATTGGGCCTGCGGCCGGGCAAGCCGATTATCGCGCTGGCGACACATGTTCATGTCGATCATGTCGGTTCCTTTCATGAGTTTGAAGAGCGTCTGGGTCATCCGGCCGAGGCCGAAGCCTTTGCTGCGATGCCTGATGACAGGGCCTTGATCGATATGTTCCGCGACCTTCCCGATCCCGTCGCTGAATTACCGTCCCCAAACTGGAACCCGAGGGATTACACGCTGTCGAAGGCGGCTTTGACACGCGTCGTCGATGAAGGCGACAGAATAGAACTCGGTGATTTTTCCTTTGAGGTGCTGCATCTTCCCGGGCATTCGCCGGGTTCGATCGGCTTGCTGGAAACGAACCGCAAGATTCTGTTCAGCGGTGACGCGATCTATTCCGGACAACTCGTCGATGATATCCCCGGCGCTGATATCGAGCAGTATAGAGAGACGATGAACGGCTTGTCTTGCCTCGACGTGAACCTGGTATTTGCAGGGCACAATCAGCCTATCTCAGGAGACGAGATGCGCCTTATCGCCAAGAACTACCTGGCACTGCATCACAGTGATGGAGCGCGGTGAGATCCGGAACGGCTAGAGGTTTTGCGTCCTGACATTGTCGGCCAGAAACTCACCAAGGACACCGGCTTCCGCCGAAAGCCTCGACCGTCCCTTGACCAGCGCCAATTCGGAGAATGGCTGGGCGTCAAAACCCTCGGATGGCCGCAGCCTGCGGTGCTCGGGAAGCACCGCATCGGAGGGCAGGAGGCTGATCCCGAGGCCGGAGGCGACCGCTGCCTGCACGCCCATCAATCCCTGGCTCGTATAAGCGATCCGCCAGCGTTTGCCGCTTTGCTCGATGGCGCGGATTGCGCGCTCGCGGTAGATGCAGCCGACGGGGAAGACGGCGAGCGGAACGGGGTCGCCACGCTCCGGCCGGCTGATGCTTTCGACCCAGACGAGTTCCTCCGGCCAGCTCGCCAGGCAGGCACCATCACCCGGCTCCCGCTTGATCAAGGCGAGGTCGATATCGCCGGCCTCGAGCAGCCGGCGAAGCTCGGTGCTCCAGCCGCTGACGGTATCCAGCCGGATGTGAGGCGACGCCGCCGAAAAGCCGGAAAGCAGATCGATCAGCCGTCTGCCGGCGAAGTCCTCGGGCACGCCGAGACGCACGGTTTTCGGAGCCGCCGGCTTACGCATCATCTCCATCGCTTCTTCCGCGGTTGCCAGCAGCCGGCGCGCATAGCTGAGCAGGATCTCGCCCTCTTCCGTGGTCTGGACGCCGCCCGTCGACTTGTCGCGCAAAAGCAGCACCCGGCCGACATTCGTCTCGAGTTTCTTGACCTGTTGGCTGACCGTCGATTGCGTCAGATGAATGCGTTCCGCAGCCTTGGTGAACCCGCCGCAATCCACAACAGCGGCAAAGGTGCGGAGCAGATCGAGATCGAATGCCAGGGTCATTGGATTATCCACTGATTGATATCTTCATATTTAATTT
>Ga0307515_10025194_pt1 | contig 10309 bp, 8 predicted proteins | sample 17_EM_MG_FD_194513 | JGI IMG/M metagenome (GOLD analysis project Ga0307515, IMG submission 194513) | Populus trichocarpa ectomycorrhiza microbial communities from riparian zone in the Pacific Northwest, United States - 17_EM | ecosystem: Host-associated > Plants > Roots > Unclassified | place...
GGCCCCCAGGCCTACCGCTGGCTGCGGACCGGCGCGCTGTTCGCCGTCGGCTGGGTCGCCGCGGCACTGCTGGTCCTGCCCGCCTCCCTGTCGGACCTGTTCGCGCGGCCCCTCGACACCGTCACCTTCCCGGGCCTGTGGAGCTTCGTCAGCGACACCGAGAACGGCCTCGCCTACGCCATGACCGCCGGGCTGGCCCTGCTCGCCGCCATCATCGGCGCCCGCACGTTCAGCGCGACCGGCGCCGCCTTCGCCGCCTTCCTCGCGCTCGCCGCCGTGCTGCCACCCGTCTTCACCGGCCACTCCGCCTCGGCCGGCAGCCACCAGATCGCCGTCGACTCGATGGTCCTGCACGTCCTCGGCGCGGTCCTGTGGGTCGGCGGCCTCATCGCGCTGCTGCTGGCCCGACGCGACAAGGCCGACGTCGCCGCCCGCTACAGCCGCCTCGCCCTGTTCTGCTTCGCCGCCGTGGCCCTGTCCGGCGTGATCAACGCGGCCACGCGCATCGACGACGTCGGGTACCTGTTCAGCACCGCCTACGGACGCGAGCTGCTGTTCAAGGCCGCCGCGCTGGCGCTCCTCGGCGCCTTCGGGCTCTGGCACCGGAAACGGACGCTTCCGCAGCTCACGGCCGGGAAACCCAGCCTGTTCCGGCGCCTGGCGACCGTCGAGGTCCTCGTCATGGGCGGCACCTTCGGGCTCGCCGTCGCCCTCGGCCGCACGCCCCCGCCGCCCTCGAACGACGAGGAGACCCTCGCGCGCTCGCTGCTCGGCTTCGACATGCCCGCGCCCGCGTCGGCGAAGACGCTGCTGCTCGACTGGTACCCCGAGGTGCTGATCTGCACCGTCGCGGTCCTCGCGGTCACCGCCTACCTCCTGGCCGTGCGGCGGCTGCGCCGCCGCGGCGACACGTGGCCGATCACCCGCACCCTGCTGTGGATCGGCGGGTGGGCGCTGGCCGTGTTCGTGACCTCGTCGGGGATGGGCCGCTACAGCATGGTGCTGTTCAGCGTCCACATGGTCCAGCACATGAGCATGAACATGCTGGTCCCGATCCTGCTGGTCCTGTCGGCGCCGATCACGCTGGCGCTGAGGGCGCTGAAGCCGGTGAAAGAAGGCCGCGGCCCCCGCGAATGGCTCGTCCTGATCCTGCACAGCAAGGTCGTCAGGTTCGTCTCGCACCCGCTCATCGCGCTCGCGCTCTACGTCGCCAGCCTGTACATGATGTACTTCACCGGCATCTTCGGCTGGGCGATGGCCTCGCACGCCGGGCACCTGCTGATGCTGGGGCACTTCCTGACCGTCGGCGGCCTCTTCTTCTGGCTGCTCATCGGGCCCGACCCGGCCCCCCGCGAGGTCCCGTACCCCGCGCGGATCCTCATGATGTTCGTCGCCGTGGCCTTCCACGCCATCTTCGGCCTGACGATCATGCAGTCCACCGACCTCCTCGCCGCCGACTGGTACACCGCGATCGCCCGCCCCTGGGGCGACGCGCCCATCACCGACCAGCGCACCGGCGGCGGCATCGCCTGGGCCTTCGGCGAGGCGCCCAGCCTCGTCGTGCTGATCGCGATCCTGATCCAGTGGTCGAAGAGCGAGGACCGCGAAGGACGGCGCCTCGACCGCGCGGCCAAGCGCGCCGAGGAGACCGGGCGGCCCGAGGAGGACCCGCACGAGGTCTACAACGCGTACCTGGCCGAGCTGGCGGAGGCCGACCGCAAGGCGGGGTTGAGGGACTAGCCCTAACCCTCCAGCACCCCCGCCACCGCGGGAAACACCCCGCGCTCCTCGAAGACCTTGCGGACGACGCCCATCGCGTTCAGCACACGCGGGAAACCCACGTACGAGGACGCGTGCATGACCGTCTCGACGATCTCCGCCGGGGCGAGCCCGACGTTCAGCGCCAGCTGCACGTGGATCTCCAGCTGCGGTTCGCATCCGCCGATCGCGGTCAGGGTCGCGATGGTCGCCATCTGCCGTTGCGCCGGGGCGAGGCCCGGGCGCGGGTACATGTCGCCGTAGGCGAACTCGACGATGAGGCGCTTGAGGTCGGGGGCGACCTCGTGCAGCGTGTCGAGCGCGTCGTGGACGATGCCTCCGCCGAGGTCGGCGAGCTGTTTCGAGCCGCGCGTGTAACGATCGGACACCGGCCGCCTCCCTCGTCCGCTGCGGACCTTGAAGGTTAGTCGGATCTTCGCAGTCCGTACAGCTCCGCCATGAGGAGCGTGCGGTCGTCGCGGGCGTCGGGCGGGGTCGCGGCCATGATCCGGTCGCACTGCTCCGACAGCGAGCGCCTGCTTCCCAGTTGTTGCAGCAGCCTGGCGATGCCGTCGTCGAGGGGCGTGCTGCGCGACTCGACGACGCCGTCGCTGTACAGCAGCAGCCGCGTGCCGGGCGGGGTGTTCAGCGGCTCGCTGCGGTACTCCGCGCCGGGGATCGCGCCCAGCATCGGCCCGGACTGGATCTCCAGGGGATAGGCGACCCCGCCGGGCGGTTCGATGATGATCGGCGGGTGCCCGGCGCTGGCGATGGCGCAGCGGTGCTGGAGCGGGTCGTAGAGGACGTACATGCACGTCGCCATGGCGTTGTCGCCGAAGGTGAGGGCGATGTCGTTGAGCCGTGTGAGCAGGGCCGCCGGTTCGAGTCCGATCGACGCGAGGCTCTGCACGGCGGTCCGGTAGCGGCCCATGGCGGCCGCCGCGGCGATCCCGTGGCCGATGACGTCGCCGACGACCAGGCAGAGGCGCCGCCCGGGCAGCACCATCGCGTCGAACCAGTCGCCGCCGGCCTGCCTGCTGCGGCTGTTGGGCAGGTAGCGGTAGGCGAGGTCGGCCTCCGGAGCGTCCGGCAGGCTCTCCGGCAGGAGGCTGAGCTGGAGGATCAGCGCGGCCTGCTTCTCCTCGCGGTAGAGGCGCGCGTTGTCGACGGCGAGCGCGGTCCGGTTGGCGATCTCCTGGGCGAGGAGCAGGTCGTCGTGGTCGAAGGGCTCGCGGTGGGCCATGCGCATGCAGCTGAGCGCGCCGAGGGTCACGTCGCGGGCCCGCAGGGGCGCGACGATGAAGGAGTGCGCGCCCAGGGAGCGCATGTCGCCGACGCGCCCGCTGGGGTCGTCGACGTCGGGGATCGCACCGCCGGGAATCTGGATGAGCTGGGCGCGGTTGTCGCGCAGGACGGTGGCGAACCCGTGCGTCTCGAAGGCCTGGCGCGGGTTCTGGACGTTGATGAGCCGCTCGGTGGTCTCGTCGACGAAGCGCGCGGCGCCCCCGAGCCGGTGCAGCATGGTCTGCTCGTCTATCGCCGAGGGCACGGTCTCGCCGTTGACGACCTCCTCAAGGACGTCCATGACCGCGAGGTCGCAGAACTCGGAGGTCAGCAGCGTCGCGAGGTCCTGGGCGGCGCCGTGCATGTCGAGGTTGGCGCCCTGCTGCGCGCCGACACGGCTGAGCAGCAGCAGCCGGTCGCGGCCGCGGGCGGCGTCGAGGACGGGCCGCTCGGCCTCGGAGACGTCGATGATGATCCCGCAGAGCCCCAGGGGCATGTCGCGCCAGCTCGTGACCCGGTACCAGGACGCCGACCAGACCTGCTGGTTTCCCGGCAGGCTGGTCGGGCTGCCGGGGATGCGGACGTCGACGATCGGCTCGCCCGTGCGGAGGACCTCGCCGAGCAGGACCTCGTACTCGTCGAGGTCGGCGGAGTCCATGACCTCGCGGATGTGGCGGCCGAGGTGGTCGGCGATCGGGCGGCGGTTGAGGTCGGCGAGCGCCTGGTTGAGCATGAGGTAGCGGAGGTGCTCGTCGAGGATGACGAAGCCGAACATCGACTGGTGGAAGAAGGCGTCGAGGCCGCCGAGGTGGTCGACGGCGCCGCGGGCGTCGGCGAGGTCGGTGGCCTGGAGCATGTAGGCGCCGCTGCCGTCGGGCAGCGGGATCGGGTGGGTGCGGACGCAGGCGATGCGGACGCTGCCGTCGGCACGGCGGATGGGGATGATGCCGGAGCGGCCCTGCGCGGCCAGGCGGGTGAACTCGCCGCTGGTGAGAGGGATGGAGGAGCCGGTGAGGATGTGCACGTCGCGACCGATGATCTCGGCGCGGCTGAAGCCGGTGAGCTGTTCGGCGATGGGGTCGAAGTAGCTGACGCGGCCGGCGCTGTCGACGATGACAGTGGCGTGCCGCAGCGCGGAGGCGAACTCGGCGGAGGTCTCGACCGCGCTGGGCCCGGTGCGGTCCTGCTTGCGCGGTCGTTCCCCGGCGAACTGGACGTAGACGTCCGCTTCACCGGGCACTGCGTCGGCCGGGTCACCGCTCCCCGCGATCATTCGTGAATGATATGTGGCATTTTCGACGGAACATGCCGTTTACTGCCGACGGGGGCGGTGGCGCAGCCCCCGTCGGCCGAGGTCAGGCGCGTTTCGGCTGGAGCAGCCCGGCGAGCACGACGAGCGGGGACAGCGCCACGAGCCACCAGAATCCGGTGCCCGACGGGAGCAGCAGCGCGATCACCGCCACGCCGAGCGCGGCCCCGACCTGGTTGAGGATGTAGATCGCGCCGGTCGCGCTGGGCACCGACTCCGCGGGCACCGAGCGGTACACCGCCGACATCGACGGCGCTCCGATCAGCCCGAAACCGAAGCCGATGGCGGCCGCGACGGGCACCAGTGCGCCGATCGGGGCGTCGGCGCCGGCGAGCGCGAAGACCAGCCCGCCGGCTCCGGCGAGGAGGCCGCCGACGGGCACGAGCGGCCGGGCGCCGATCTTGTCGCTGAGCCGCCCGGCGAAGGGCATGCCGAGGAACGCGCCCACACCGACGGGTGCGAGCAGCAGCCCGGCCTGGAGGACGTCGAGGCCGCGTGCCTGCTGGAAGTGCAGCGGGAGGGCGAACAGGAGCGCGAAGAGCATGGCGCCGACGAGGAACATGCCCGCGACCGAGGCGGTGAAGCCGCGCGAGGCGAACAGCCGGAGGTCGACGAGGGGGTTTCCCGCCCGCCGGAGCGCGTGGACGACGTAGCCGGCGAGGAGGGCGGCGCCGGCGGTGAGCCCGATGAGGACGCGCGGGTGCGCGAACCCGTCGGCGGCGGCCTGGGAGAGGCCGTAGACGACGGCGGCGAAGCCGGGCGGGAGGAGCAGGAGGCCGCGGACGTCGAGGGTGGCGCCGGTCGCCGGGGCGGCCTCGTCGGCGGGCAGGAGCCGCGCGGACAGGACGATCGCGGCGACACCGATGGGCAGGTTGACCAGGAAGATCCACTGCCAGGGCAGGTTCGCGAGGATCACGCCGCCGAGCATCGGGCCGAAGACCGGGCCGAGCGGGATGAGCGAGCCGATGACGCCGAGGAGGCGCCCGGCGCGCCGCGGCCCGGCGAGGCGCGCGAGGACGGTCAGCATGGTCGGTTCGAGCAGCGCGCCGCCGACGCCCTGGAGGATGCGGAAGGCGATGAGCGCGCCGACCGACCACGACAGCGCCGACAGCAGCGAGCCGACGAGGAAGATCGTCAGGCCCGCCAGCCAGACGCGCTTTCCGCCGAAGCGCTCGGCCGCCCAGCCGGAGACGGGGACGGTCAGCGCGAAGGCGAGGAGGTAGCCGGTCGCGACCCACTCGATCGCCGACAGGGGCGCGCCGAAACGCCCGCCGAGGGTGTCGACGGCGACGTTGACGATCGTCGCGTCGAAGATCGCCATGATCGCGCCGAGGACCATCGCACCGACGATGGCGAGGAGCCGGCGGTCGAAGCGGAGGTCGGTTTCACGTTCCTCGACAGATGCCGTCCCACCTGGGACGTCAGTGTCATTTGGTGCTTCGGAGTGCAATCTACTGTCCGTCACGGTCTTAATCTCCACACTCGCTCGTACATCAACTTGAACTGATGAGTTCAACATAGTAGGCGTACGAGTAAGCTGGCAACCATGACCCCGTCCGCACCCGCCGCCCCCGCCCCCAGCCGTGGCCGCATCGACAAGCGCCGGGCGATCCTCGACGCCGCGATCGTCGTGTTCGCGCGCGACGGGTACGCGCAGGCGAGCGTCGACGCGATCGCCGCCGAGGCGCGGGTCGCCAAGCCGACGATCTACAACCACCTGGGCGGCAAGGAGAACCTCTTCCGCTCGGCCATGGTCGAGGCCGCCGAGGAGTCGCGCCGGAAGGTCCTCGCCACCATCGAGCGCTTCCCGACCGACCCGCCGAGCCCCGAAGCCCTGCGCACGGACCTCAACGCGATCGCCTGGCAGCTCGTCGACTGCATGCGCAGCGCCGAGGGCTGGGCCATGTCCCGGCTGCTGTACGCCGAGGCCGGACGTTTCCCGGACCTCTACGACGCCGTCCAGGCCGAAGGCGGCCGGCAGATCAACGAAGGGCTCGCCGGACGGCTGGCGCGGCTCGCCAACGCCGGGCACCTGGAACTCCCCGACCCGCTACGCGCGGCCAGGCACTTCATGGCCCTGATCTCGGGCGACATCCCGGGGCTGAGCGCACTGGGGACGAGGCCGGTGTCGGAGCGGAAACTGCGCGAGTCCATCGCGGACGGGGTGGACACGTTCCTGCGGGCATTCGGGAAGGGTTAGACCCCTAACCCCGCGGCAACCCCACCCGGAACACCGCTCCCCCCAACCGCGACTCCCCGAGCAGCACGCTTCCCCCGTGCGCCGCCACCACGTCCCGCACGATCGCCAGCCCCAGACCTGCGCCTCCGTCGTCCCGCGAGCGGGCGTCGTCGAGGCGCACGAAGCGGTCGAACACGCTCGCGCGCTTGTCCGCCGGGATGCCCGGGCCGTCGTCCTCGACGACGAGCACGACTTCACGGCCCACCGCCGACAGCGACACCGCGACGGTCGAGTGCGCGTGACGCTGGGCGTTGTCGAGAAGGTTTCCCAGCACGCGCTCCAGTTGACCGCGAATCCCGTTCACGCTCAGCTCCTCCTCGACACTGATGCGCACGGGGAACTCGTCGGTCGCCGCACGGCGGGCGACGCTCTCCCGCACGGTCTCGGTCAGGTCGACCTTCCCGGGCGTGACGCCCTCGCCGGCGTCGAGGCGCGCGAGCAGGAGCAGGTCCGTCGCGAGCCTCTGCAACCGCACGACGTCGTCGAGGAGCCCGTCGGGCCGGAGCAGCTCGGGGTGCGCGGCGCCGACCTCCAGCTGGGCCCGCAGGGTCGCGATCGGGCTGCGCAGCTCGTGGGAGGCGTCGGCGATGAACCTGCGCTGCCTGTCCACGGAGGACTCCAGCTGCGCGAGGGTCGCGTTCGTCGTGCGCGCCAGGTCCCCGATCTCGTCGCGGGACGGCGGCTCGGGCACCCGCCGCGACAGGTCGCCGGCGGTGATGGAGGCGAGCTCGGCGCGGATCGCCGCGACCGGTCGCAGCGCCCGCCGCGTCACCAGCCAGGTCACCGCGGCCACGACGAGCAGGATCCCCGGCAGCGCGACCAGCATGTACCTCGCGGCGTCGCCGACAGCCTTGTTCTGCGTCGCCAGCGACGAGCCCGCGTAGACGACGTACTGCGCGCCGCTCGGCATCGTCACCGTCACGGCCGCGAAGCGGTACGGCCCGGTCTCGCCGGGCACGTCGAGCGTGTCGTAGGCCGCGTCGGGCTCGACGGTTCCGGCGTACTCGGTGTCGTCGTCCTCGTCGTCGTCCGACGGGCGGGAGCCCTCCGGCGCGTCGGCGAAGCCGAGCACCATCGACGCGTCGGTGAGGTCCTCGCTCTCGGCGAGGACCCCGTGCGGCCCGAGGATCTGGAGCAGGACGTCGTCCTCGGACGCCTCGGCCTTGTTCGGCGACGTCCCCGACGCCAGCTGCGCGCCGACCTCCCGCGCGGCCAGCTCGGCCTCGGCCTGGGCGCCGTTGAGCAGGTTCGCGCGCAGCAGCCCGACGACGGCCGCACCGGCGACGACCAGCACGACCGCGACGACGAGCGTCGCGCCGAGGGTGGTGCGCCAGCGGACGGACTGGGGCAGGAACCTAGCCACCGTCGGCCGCCAGCCGGTACCCCGCGCCCCGCAGCGTCGTGATGGCGCTGCGCCCGAACGGCGTGTCGATCTTGCGGCGGATGTTGGAGATGTACACCTCGACGATGTTGACGTCCCCGTCGTAGGTGAAGTCCCACACGTGTTCGAGGATGTCGGCCTTCGACACGACCTCCCCCACCCGGTGCGCCAGGTACTCCAGCACCGAGAACTCCTTCGCCGTGAGCCCGACCTCCACGTCGCCGCGGAACACGCGCTTGGCCGCGGGCTCGACGGACAGGTCCCCGAAGCGCCACACCGTCGGCGCGACCGCGCTGCCCCGGCGGCGCAGCAGCGCGCGGATCCGCGCCTGGAGCACGACGTAGGAGAACGGCTTGGTCAGGTAGTCGTCGGCGCCGGTGTCGAGCCCTTCGGCCTCGTCGTACTCGCCGTCCTTGGCGGTGAGCATGAGCACGGGCGTCTCGTCGCCGTCCGCGCGCAGCTTCGCGCAGATCTGGTAGCCGTTGAGACCGGGCAGCATGATGTCGAGGATGATCAGGTCGTAGACGCCGGCGCGCGCCCGCGTGAGGCCGGTCCGGCCGTCGTTGGCGACGTCGACGGCGTAGCCCTCGGCGGACAGGCCGGCGGCGACGACCTCCGCGAGGCGTTTCTCGTCTTCGACTATCAGCAGGCGCATCACCGCAGCGTGACACACCCGGGCTGAAGGCGCGCTTAAGGAAACGTGTCGACACCCCCTCCCCCTCACGGCATGCTGCCCCCATGTCGCGAACTTTCGAGGAACTCGTCGCCGAGGCCGAGGCCGTATCCGTCGACGGCTGGGACTTCTCCTGGCTGGCGGGCCGGGCCGTCGAGCAGCGCCCGTCGTGGGGCTACCAGCGCGGGATGGCCGCGCGACTGGCGAAGGCGGACGCCGCCCTCGACCTCGACACCGGCGGCGGCGAGGTGCTCGCCGAGGCCGAGGTCCTCCCGCCGGCCATGGCCGCCACCGAGGCCTGGCCGCCGAACGTCGCCAAGGCGACGGCGCTGCTGCACCCGCGCGGGGCCGTCGTGGTCGCCACCGGCGACGACGTCCCGCTCCCGTTCGGCGACGGGGCCTTCGACCTGGTCACCAGCCGCCACCCCGTGTCGGTCCGCTGGGACGAGATCGCACGCGTCCTCGCGCCCGGCGGCACGTACTTCTCGCAGCAGGTCGGCCCGGCCAGCGTGTTCGAGCTCGTCGAGTACTTCCTCGGCCCGCTGCCCGAGGAGCGGCGTCGCGGCCGGCACCCCGACCTCGCCCGCGAGGCCGCCGCCGCGGCCGGGCTGGAGATCACCGACCTGCGCTACGAGGAGCTGCGGACGGAGTTCTTCGACATCGGCGCGGTCGTCTACTTCCTGCGCAAGGTGATCTGGATGGTCCCCGGCTTCACCGTCGCCCAGTACCGCGACCGGCTGCGCGAGCTGCACGAGCGGATCGAGCGCGAAGGGCCGTTCACGGCCACGACGACGAGGTACCTGCTGGAGGCGCGCAAACCTGAAGCCCCCCTTCAGCCCGCTTAAGCGCGGCTTCAGCCCCTCCGCGGCACGGTGGTGTCAAAGCCCACCGAGAGGACACATCATGAAGAAGCTGCTCACCAAGATCACCGGCCGCCGCCGCTGGGTCGTCCTCGGCGCCGTCGCCGCCCTGCTGCTCGGCGGCGCGGCGACCGCCACGGCCGCCGCCGCCGACGACGGCCACGACGACGACAAGACCGTCCCCACCAGCTCCGGTCGCGAAGAGAACGACGACCACGACGGCAAGGACGACGACAGGAACGAGCTCGGCGACGACGGCACCGCCCCGATCGCCACCACGGTCACCCTCGACCAGGCCGCGAACACCGCCGCCACCGAGGTCGGCGGCGGCGTGGTCTACGAGGTCGACCTCGACGGCACCGCCGAGGCCCCGCGCTGGAACGTGCACGTCTACGGCGCCGACGGCCAGTACCACGAGGTCACCGTCGACGCGAACAACGGCGAGGTCACCCGCCACGAGATCGAGACCGACGACAACGACGGCGACGACGACTAGTCCCCGGTTCCGCGACGCGAACGGCCCGGTCCACACAGGACCGGGCCGTCTCGTCGCGTGCGCCTCACCCCATGCGTTCCCGCGAGGCCTCGTTCAGCGCCGACGGGTTCGCCGCGAACATCAGCGACCGGGTGCGCGCGACCCGCCCGGCGTCCCACCAGGCCACGTCCGGCTCACCGCCGGCCACGACCGACCGCGCGATCCCGGCCAGCTCGTCGACCGGCGGGTAGCGCGTCTCGGCGTACTCCAGCAGCTCCGGCAGCTCCTCGGTGTTGCCCATGACCAGGTGGTGGAGCAGCCAGTAGGCCT
>Ga0307515_10025195_pt1 | contig 10308 bp, 7 predicted proteins | sample 17_EM_MG_FD_194513 | JGI IMG/M metagenome (GOLD analysis project Ga0307515, IMG submission 194513) | Populus trichocarpa ectomycorrhiza microbial communities from riparian zone in the Pacific Northwest, United States - 17_EM | ecosystem: Host-associated > Plants > Roots > Unclassified | place...
CAACCCCAGCTTATATTCTGGGTAATTCTGATTGGCAGTAGAATGGCAATCCGACCCTTCTTGAGAGAATTCTCGACGTTTGCCGTTTCATCATCGCCTTTCGCACCCCCATCTCTACCAGCGCTCCGCACACGTATCTTTCGACCCGACCTTTCTTGCCCTTGCGCTCGACTTTATCAGAGACCTTCGAGACGAGGTTTACTAAGGCCATCAAGGTGGTGAGAGGGAGATTGTCGTCATGGCCGGCACCACCATTAGAATGGATTGGACATACCGGCATCATTAATTGCATCAGATATTCCCCCAATGGGCGGCAGATCATTTCCGGATCCAGAGACAAGACCATTCGGATCTGGGATGCTGAGACTGGTACTATAAGTGGTGAGCCCCTTATGGGGCACACCGACAGCGTGAAGTCCGTTGCCTACTCTCCCGATGGGCGGTACATCATCTCTGGATCTGATGACAGGACGATTCGAATCTGGGATGCCGAGACTGGTGCTGCAGTTGGCAAACCTCTGGAGGGGCATAGCTCCGGTGTGTCGTCCGTCGCCTACTCTCCCGATGGGCGGCACATCATCTCTGGATCGTGGGACAAGACGATTCGAATTTGGGATGCCGAGACCGGTGCTGCAGTTGGCAAACCTCTGGAGGGGCATAGCTCCGGTGTGTCGTCCGTCGCCTACTCTCCCGATGGACGGCATATAATATCTGGATCTAGTGACAACATGATTCGAATTTGGGATGCCGAGACCAGTGGTGCAGTTGGCAAACCTCTGGAGGGGCATAGCGAGAGTGTGTCGTCCGTCGCCTACTCTCCCGATGGGCGGTACATCATCTCTGGATCGTGGGACGAGACGATTCGAATTTGGGATGCCGAGACCGGTGCTGCAGTTGGCAAACCTCTGCACGGGGATGGCTCGGGGGGCATTGCCTTCTCGTTTACCCCGGGAGTATCGTCCGTCACCTACTCTCCCGATGGGCGGTACATCATCTCTGGATCTGATGACAGGACGATTCGAATCTGGGATGCCGAGACTGGTGCTGCAGTTGGCAAACCTCTGGAGGGGCATAGCGAGGGTGTGTTGTCCGTCGCCTACTCTCCCGATGGACGGCATATAATATCTGGATCTAGTGACAACATGATTCGAATTTGGGATGCCGAGACCAGTGGTGCAGTTGGCAAACCTCTGGAGGGGCATAGCGAGAGTGTGTCGTCCGTCGCCTACTCTCCCGATGGGCGGTACATCATCTCTGGATCGTGGGACGAGACGATTCGAATTTGGGATGCCGAGACCGGTGCTGCAGTTGGCAAACCTCTGGAGGGGCATAGCTCCGGTGTGTTGTCCGTCGCCTACTCTCCCGAGGGGCGGCACATCATCTCTGGATCTCGTGACAGGAAGATTCGAATTTGGGATGCCGAGACCGGTGCTGCAGTTGGCAAACCTCTGCACGGGGATGGCTCGGGGGGCATTGCCTTCTCGTTTACCCCGGGAGTATCGTCCGTCACCTACTCTCCCGATGGGCGGTACTTTATCTCTGGATCTGATGACGGGAAGATTCGAATCTGGGATGCCGAGACTGGTGCTGCAGTTGGCAAACCTCTGGAGGGGCATAGCGAGGGTGTGGAGTCCGTCGCCTACTCTCCCGATGGGCGGTACATCATCTCTGTATCGTGGGACAGGACGATTCGAATTTGGGATGCCGAGACCGGTGCTGCAGTTGGCAAACCTCTGGAGGGGCATAGCGACGATGTGTGGTCCGTCGCCTACTCTCCCGATGGGCGGTACATCATCTCTGGATCTGATGACAGGACGATTCGAATCTGGGATGCCGAGACTGGTGCTGCAGTTGGCAAACCTCTGGAGGGGCATAGCGAGGGTGTGTTGTCCGTCGCCTACTCTCCCGAGGGGCGGCACATCATCTCTGGATCTCGTGACAGGACGATTCGAATTTGGGATGCCGAGACCGGTGCTGCAGTTGGCAAACCTCTGGAGGGGCATAGCTCCGGTGTGTGGTCCGTCGCCTACTCTCCCGATGGACGGCATATAATATCTGGATCTAGTGACAACATGATTCGAATTTGGGATGCCGAGACCAGTGGTGCAGTTGGCAAACCTCTGGAGGGGCATAGCGAGGGTGTGTCGCCCGTCGCCTACTCTCCCGATGGGCGGTACATCATCTCTGGATCTGGTGACAGGACGATTCGAATCTGGGATACCGAGACTGGTGCTGCAGTTGGCAAACCTCTGGAGGGGCATAGCGACGGTGTGTGGTCCGTCGCCTACTCTCCCGATGGGCGGTACATCATCTCTGGATCTCGTGACAGGACGATTCGAATTTGGGATGCCGAGACCGGTGCTGCAGTTGGCAAACCTCTGGAGGGGCATAGCGAGGGTGTGTGGTCCGTCGCCTACTCTCCCGATGGGCGGCACATCATCTCTGGATCTCATGACAAGACGATTCGAATCTGGGATTCCGAGATTCATACCGGAGTTGGTAGGCCTCTAGAGGGAGAAATTGCGAGTGTGCTGTCCGTTGCTTCCTCTCCCAATGAACAGCACATTGTTTCTGGATCTAATAGTAACACCGTCCGTGTGTCGGAGCCATTTTCACATCAACTGTCCTCATCTTGTAACCCAGTCCATCCTCATTTTTATTCACGGCCTGACTCACAGGGTTGGGTCAAAGACTCAGACGGCCACTTGCTCTATTGGGTACCCCTAGATTGTCGCGAAGGCCTCCATTCACCCGCTCTCATCACAATCCCTTCTACATCCCCCGTTCGATCAGTTTCACTTGATTTTGAAGACTTTGTCTTTGGAACCGATTGGCCCCAAATTTCCAACAGTGCACAGCGCTGACCATTCCTCACTCGTAACCTTTTGTATATAATTTGGTGTATGAGATGCTCGGTGGTTATTGAAGCTCGATCCCGTCTGCCTTAAGCTCCTTATTTTGTCACAAATGGCCAACAAGGGACATGGATCCGTCGAGGACGACTACGGACGTATACTGCCTCTCAGAGTCTGAAGGGACCGGCTCACGAGACAGCAGAGCAGAATAGTATTTATTTGCATGGGCAACCAACCAGCGAGGCGTACGCGGCAGGCAAGGAAGCCGGAGAATAACCCAAGAGGGGATTCAAGACTTCAGAGACCCATTAGATGCAGTAGGGGAGACAAAGACGAGTCAAAAACTTTTGAAAAAGAAAAATGAACTAGTATTCGAAAGCAGAGGTAAAAATGACACCGTGAATATTGTTTGAGCATATACTTAATCAGGAGACATTCATAGCCGATATCAAAAGTGATCGAGATGGAGAAATTGGAGCTAAGGTGCAACTGAAAACGAACGATGCGCGTCTCTTCTGGAATGGCTGGGGGTAAATTACCCGATATTCTTTTTGGAAAATGGAGGGGTAAGCGAATAAAAGCAGCGGGGGGCGGAGTTCGAACTTCGAAGAAAGCGTGGGAGAACAAAACGGAGTGGACGAAACAACCCAAGTATCATTTCATCGGGAAACACAAAAGAGAAGAGTCTCATGTGACAGACTTGGTTTAGGACCAGAGAGACAAGGGTCTTGGAGAGAGGAAGCAAGCAGGCGCGAACGGCAAGGAGCGCGTGGGTTGGTTGTTCATGGTCAGTGTGTTCATGGTATTATTTATTGTACCATGGGGAGAGGGAGAGGAGGGTAGACGACACTGTGGTTTAATTTCGTAGGGTTGGGTACGTTGATGTCGAGGGTCGCCATACAGCCCACAGACACATACAAATCCGACTCCTCGTCGTATATATCACCCGCAAATCCAAATCCCGGCACACCAACGACCACTTGTGGACGTTACATGGTACATGTCGACTCGAAAGAAGCTTGCATAAGCCGGGACTACAGTAGTTAGACGGTCACCGAGCACCGACACTCACCGAGCAACTGGCCCTAGAAGCGTTTTCTTCAGCCCGATGGATGCTAGAAATATAGTACTTTATACTATTTCTCATCTGTGTGTATTTTTGGAGCAGCCGACCCTTGACACAAGCCGTGAGTGGTGGCGAATCAGAAAAGGCCATGTCCAAGTTTTGTGACCCTGCCGAGGGGACGGGTGCAACTCCCAAAATGACCTCAGACAACTCACATGCCTATACGATGGCAAAGAAGCATCACACTGGCTTCTCGCTCCATCCCAAAATGCCTGCCCTGATCAAAGTCGATTGCATCACTGGAAACAGCGCTAAAAAAGGCAAAGAATGACGAGACAAAGATAGACTTGAAGATCCAGCCCATCCTCGAACTCGCCGTCAACGCTACCAGATTGCTCAGTTGGACGAAGATGACGGAGAATGGGTAGACACAGACAGTCTGCATGTCGAAATCTAGTGTTTTTGATTACTAGTGATTACTAGTAGTCTATGTTTCATAGTTTGCCTCCCGTTCCTAAGCCCAAATGTACCCAATTGCTCATTGCTCGCTGAGTGGCTAAGGCCATTTCTGCCAACGGCCATTCCACGTGAACCAGCCAGCTGGGCATGCCCAAACTTCAAACGTAGATACGTGATAGTATAAAGAAGTGCTTAGTTGTTAAATCTACGCAGCCGCATACATCGCGCATTGTGGGAAAACTTCCCGCTCGCTGACCGTCTAACTACTGTACACAAGCTCAATTTCATCCCCTAATTGCTTAGGTATACCTCGATGCATACACTCCGGCACTGTTAAAGTACTTAAAATGACTGGACCAGGATTCGAACCTGGGACTTCCCCGATTCATGACGGGTGCTCTAACCATTGAGCTACCCAGACAGTAAGTGACGGTGGATTCTATATTCCAACAGGCACCACCAGTCGCGGTAGCCGCGCCAGGAGCACCGATCCCATCACTCGCACCCCCACCAACGCAGAAGGAGGAGAACAACCAAGGGAGCTCATCAACACCAGAGGAGTCCCCCGCCGCCGAACGGTCCCCACTGCACCACTTCCAATCGTACCGTTGCCGCGGCCAGCGCTGGGAACGCTATAGGGTGACTCCCCACGAAGGATACCGGACGCAGCAGGGAACTGTGGGCTCTCGTCGTCGAAGTTGAACCCTTCAACACCGAGCGCACCACCAGGCGCGGCACCGCCATACCCATCCCAAGTCCCTGTAAAGCACCACCAAAGCGATCCACGCTGTCGTAACTGCCAAATCATCCACAGGCAGCACCACCGGTACCACGGCCCGAGGGGCAAATCGTCATAACCGCCTCCGCCGCTATATCTACCTGCAGGGCGGGCAGAAGAGTTCTGGGCCTGCCGCTGTAGGTACTGAGGGGCTGGTCGTTGAGGACAGAAGGTGGGTCCAGTGGCTCCATATGCTATGTGATCTATCCCTATGCCGCTTCCGTAGCCCTGCGCAGTGTGCCCACCGTATCCACTAACTATAGTAACCATATTCGTCACCTCGGCCGAACTCACTGCCACGGGGTGACGGAGGCGGGTACATCCCATCGTGTCCGTGCCTGTACACACCACCTCTGTTGTGCATATATCCATCTCCAGTACCATTGGAATAAGGGGTCCCATAGACATTGGGGGGTGGCGGGATGGGCCGCAGTTGACGAGGTGCTCCTCCATTCGGGCTTAGACCACCACCGGTGTTGAGAATGATATCCTGAAGGCATTCAATGATGTAGTTGACTTGATCATGGGTCAGGGGTCCTTCAGGGGCTAGAGTTGGGATACTCGGTGGGTAGCGGTTCCCAGATGGACCGCTATTAAGGTTTGAGGCGACTGCGGGGTTTCGGACACAGCCGGAGGGGCGGAAGTTGGGGCAGTCAAGGCATGATCCAGAAATGGACGAGTAGCAGTCAGGTAAACCGAGGTATCAGGAGTAGTAGTAAAGATACGCACTGTGGCCCCAACTCGGACAGACATTACTGCCTCAATAGTGCACTCTGCGTCAGCCTTACAGACGAATTGGAGAGACTTTGACCTAGGAAGACATTTGTATTAGAGTCAATAGGAAGAGATGAGATAAACATACATAGCGAATTGGACCAAATGGCGCGAAGAAGGCTCTCGGGGTGTAAAGTAGTCGAGTACTTGTCTCCTCGATATTCTTGGTCAAATACATGGTTCCTTCGATTTCCTGTATGAAGAAAGAGACGGAAGGTGGTGTTCGGGGATAAAGTGGTGACTTGCAATGAAATCGCAGTCAGCTTGAGGGTTCAGAGGTTTCTGCCAGAAACCAACAAAGCCCATAGAAGAGAAGTTCCTTCTACACACCAGTAGAATATAGTTCTCCAGCCTCGTCCACGCCCGCCGGTGGGAAGAATTCTCCGCTCGCTGGTGGTAGAAAGGGTCTCCGGTCGTAGGGAAGGTGAACGACGATGACTTAGGGTCTTGTCAGCACTAACACCCACACGTGCTGTGGAATAGCGCACCCAATCTGTCTCAGTGGCAGACTAGGAAACAAGTGATAATTTCCCAGCCTCACTTTCACTCGTCCGCAAGACCTGTCAGCCTTTGAAATGATTTTTACAATGAATAAAAATATTGCATATAAAAATAGTAGCGCGAATTAGTGATCATATAAACGATTTAGGGCCCACGACAGAGAGGGTGTTGGGTGTGGGATGGCATGACAGGCATCGGGTTTGAGGCGGGGCCAGTCATTTGTTGTTTGTGTTGCGCCTTGAACCTGACAGCGATAGAGGACGAATTATTAAGAGTTGGAGTCGGTTGCGAACGAACCCTTCAATCTTAAGCACCATGCGGCGTATATTAGCCCTGCATTATATATGGAAGATGGTGGAGAAATGGCTCCAGACGCGCGGTCTCAGATGATAAACGCAGCTAATACCAGCAAGCAACGGCAAGTCATATGTGTATTCGGCGCGTATCAGGGTTTCCCCTAACAGTCTGACTCACAAATATATAGATGTATGGTTACCTTTCCTGTGGCACAAGGTTGCAACACTCAACGTGAACGCTACTGACATCGCAGGAATGTTGCTGGAGCTCTTTCAAAGGAACAACTATCTCTGTGAGTACATGTAGTCGTTCCGCGGGTATTATCCGAATTGACATGAACACCATCAGCAAATTCAATTCTCAAACTGCAAATTGAGACACTCATCGACCTGAACTCACGCGAAGATCCCACAGAAGAAGTGAGAGACATATTGGAAGACGAACATATGCGTGACAGTATTCGAGAGTTGGTTCGGGTTGTCTCGAAGGTCTGTGCACCTATGCCCATGTTTTGACGTTTTTAATCGCTCCCGCAATACAGAGCCACGAAATATGGAACTTGGAGCAAGAATTGGAAGTGGGGAAGATTGAGGGTTCACCAAATGCCTAGGCAAGAGCCGAAGCCGTGGAACGTATGCGCCAAATCCGTATCGGTATGTCTAGTATATCCTGCAGTAGGTGAGGCTCTTAATATTACAATAGACTACGCCGCGACCAGCGATTCTTATTCGACCCGTGACTGCCCACTTCCCATCTCAACGGTATGGACGGAAGTTGGTCCAAGCAACCAAGATTCGAGACTCCGCCTTACACACGTGCAAAGCTCAAAGGAACACTTGCGAGCAGCTTGAACTCAAAGCTCAGAGTGGTTCCATCGAGGATTGGGGAGCATATATTCTCTGGGAGAAGAAGGGCAAGAAGGTACAATCCAGGCTCATGCCTGTACTGTACGCGCGCGCTATCGAATGCGCTGCGAGTGAACGATGGGCCACGATTTGGGTAGAAGTCGAAACATGGTTGGCAGGTGCTGAAGCTGAAGCTGCCTTACGTGGATTTTGAGCAGACTACCTAGGTTTTCAGGTGGGTGAAGTGCTTTGACTGGAACTTCGAACTGAAGGGCTTGATAGATTGGGGAAAGGAGACGCCACCCGAGTTGATCAATCTTGTGCGAAGAGCGACTAAGAGCGTACCTGGAAGCGGTACAATGTGGTCTGCATATCCTCGTCTGTTGGAAACGCACAATGGAGAGGTGATTAAGGATCGTGAAACCGTGCCTGGTGAGTGAGGTGAGTGAAATCTTTCAGCTGTGCTGAATCTGTTCTCAGGTGCATATGAACATACGATGGCTATAAATGCCCTTCAATCGAGCCTGGGTGACTTTGGGCTAATGGTCATGGCTCGCGCCGCCCGGCGTCGCCGGCAGTGCTAAGGTGAGGAAGGTGGGGAGGTGACTTTTGGTTGGTGTCGTTTGCCTTTGCCCAATCTAATGTCTACCATAAGGTGCAGACGGAGATGGGATTTCCAATGTGCTTCATGTTCTTCAAGAAGCAAATACTTCATCTCGCAAGCACCCACGAGGCGATCCTCGTATGGGACTTGAAGGCTTCTTGGCCGACTTCGTGAGCACCCTAATCAATGATAACGGAAGAGGTGAGGTTGAAACGAGGTGCTTAGTACCTCAGCGTCCATGCCTGATCAAGCACTCGAGCTACAACCAAGTCCTATAACAAGTCCTACCTCGCGTGACTAACCTAGGTCGATCTTCTTACATCAGCTCTATCAGCTCTATCATCTCCTAACTCCTGATCTGAATACTGACTTCCCAGTCGTGCAGCAAAGAAAAGCAAATCTCCAATGCGCGTAAGGTCCTCAAGGACCGGAGCCAACGCAAAAGGATCGACTGGCCTGAGGCGATCTGGGACCGTTGGATCTCGCCGGAACACCTCTTCAGTAGAAATGACGATGTTCAGAAGTGCCTCACAGATTGTCCTGCAGAGGCGAATTGAATTGATGAAGAAAGACGAAAGAAGGATTGGGCTACATCAGGTTATCCATACAATTACCAGCAAGACCCGTACTCAGGAGGCGGTGGAAGTGGGCGCTCTGGCTTCTGCTGCGGGAAACGGAGGCGTCAAGCGGAAGAGGGAGGAAGAGGAGATTGGAATGAAGGATTTACCGTCTAAGAGGACCAAGACTGTTGAGAAACCTACGTATCTGCCGCCTGTCCCAGCGACCGCTCTTACGCCTGGGGCCATTGAGGGCCAAGCTCAACCCGCCCTCAAGCGGTGATTTCTAGCAGTGCTTACGCAGCTCGTGCACCAGGGATCGAGAAAGTGCGACCATGATGGTTACTCAGTTGCCCGCAGATACCACAGCAGAGGATCTAAACAAACTTTCCAAGGACGCGAGCGCCCTAATAAGGGCCGAATGACGATATTGAAATTGCTTTTAGTGTAGTTCCATCCGCGAGGTGCAGCTGAAAGCAGGGGCGACGGGAATCGCTGTGCAGCAATGAGCGCATTTGAACACGGTCTGTTCGCCCCCAGGGTGTCAGGTGTCACCCTTCTCACCCTTCCGCCTTCGAATCCAGAACTAACGGTACAACTGTCGCTATTCGTCCCCAACTTAACATCAATGCAACCACGTGACTCGGCATCGCTCGCACCGAGGTGCGGACGATAGCTGGCGTGCTCTCCTATCCCCGTTTGTTGGAGTACAGTGCCTTGTCGTTCACCCAACAACAAGCATGACGGCCGCCCTCCGTGTGCTGCTCGCGGTTGCGCCGTACGCGAGTTCCAGGCGCTTGCTACCACGTGTGAGCCATATCGAAGGTGACAATTTCGGGCGCAGCCGGATTTGGAGATGTCCGAAAGATCGCCCGCGATCGACTGCAGTTCACCAAGACGGGGGCGGCATGGATTTCTGCCATAACACAGGTGGGTATTGGTGATTACAACTCGGGCGTAATTCGTCCTAGAATGGATAGAGTTATCTAGACCTTTGGTGGAGGCCCGTGGTTCTTCTTCCTATCTTTATCCCTAATACGCCTTGTTACTTTACTTTACTTTACTTTTGCTCAGTAAATAACAGAGGTCGCGATTAGAGCAAATTGATTTGTCAGCCAATCGCTCATGTGGACCATGGCGATACCCAAGAAGTGAGCCCAAAAAACAAAAGGAAGAGACGCAGTTCCCAGTTCCCATTTTAACGAGCCACAATCCAATAGGTCACGTTCATATGTTCATATCGGATTCAGGGCCAGATGGTGCTGAAATACGGCCGCAAAAGAGGGGGTTTTTCTATAAAAGCCCACAATATTATCATTATTTTATTTGGTTGGGGGAAAGACATACACTAGAATGCTGCACAGGAGTACCGGGACGGTGAGACTGCACTCGAGGTGGTGATAGTATCTCCTTCATGTGCCATGAGAAGGCAGTGGAGATAGGACCTGAACATCCAAGGCTACATTCATGACTATATCACAAAACGAGATTAGTTGAATAGATACACGGGCCTCCCTCTTGCGCTCATTTCCATCCCGAAGCCATGGCGAAGCGTAGAGTGTCCTGGATTGT
>Ga0307515_10025196_pt1 | contig 10308 bp, 6 predicted proteins | sample 17_EM_MG_FD_194513 | JGI IMG/M metagenome (GOLD analysis project Ga0307515, IMG submission 194513) | Populus trichocarpa ectomycorrhiza microbial communities from riparian zone in the Pacific Northwest, United States - 17_EM | ecosystem: Host-associated > Plants > Roots > Unclassified | place...
AGTTTATCAAGTTTCGAGGTGCTGCAGAGGAAGCCAGCAATGCTCCTAGGGGCGAGAACGCAGAATCAGGCCCTGATGCGACCACCTCATCTGGATTAGGCGGGCTTGGGGTGGATGGAATGGTGGGAACGGACGATACGGTTGGGGAAGGCAGCACACCACCAGGGGAAGGCAGTAGTGGAGCAATGTCCGGTGACAGTTCTTGGAAAGGAGGTATTGGAGGAGAATTGGTTAAGAATGCTGGTGAAGTAGAGATAGGATAAGGAGAGGTTTTCGAATTTAGCTGAGTGGAAGAAGAAGAAGAAGAAGGCGAAGGAAAGATCACTAGAGGCACAATAAGTGCTGTAAGAAACCAAAAGGAGGCCATTATAATGATCAAGAAATCAATGTCACACTTAATTGGACAGATAATATGATATGGGGCAATTAAAGTTTTGTTCGAGAAGAAGGGGGTGCCAGTTGACAGTGTGTGAAGTTTTGGTGCCAGTTATGATGGAGGCATTTCAAAGTTGACTTAGGGCATTAGGTGGGGTCCTGTTCAACATGTCATATGATGAATGGGGTGGAGATGAAAATTTGCACGTTGGCATGTACGAGGAAGAGACAAAGATTGGTTGAGTTTTGTTGCGAGTAGATTCCTTGTGTCCCGTAAATTTGGTTGGCCTAATATTAGGATAATGATAATGATTTAACTGGGTCGACTGTCATGGCAATCAGTGACTCAATGAACTTGAACACAACCTAATTTGATTTTTTATAAAAAAAAAATTACAAAACAGTGTTATTTTAGCCTTTTTTTATATATAAAAAAATGAAATAACATTGATTCAAGTTATTTCGAGCTAACTAGTTTAACTAGATGACTCGGTTCGGACAAGTTTAATTACCTATGCATTGAACTTGATGGAAGTTGTGTGTTAAAAAGTACTACCGAGGAGCAGGATAAACTTGGTTGAAGCCAACCACTCAACTTATGAATGATGAAGTTTGTCGAGGAACGCTGCAGCTGCATGCTGTTACTGATCCTATCCATGCGTACAAATCACACACCCATGGCTTCCGGGTCCACCATGCATGATTAGCAGCTAGCACAGACCGCTAGGCACAACCACTGCAAGCAGCCACAGCTGTCCGTGGCAAAGCTTATCAAAGATAACATGGGTAAGTGAAGGTACAACTCATCTTCACTGCTTCAAATGGCCCAGAACCGTATCAAATTGAACATGACAGCATCGGCCATCAGCATCCAGATCCCTGAAACGTGCTACAATCTAACACCATATTTAAGGCTATAAGCTACAGTGATAGGCAACATGTAGATGCTATCTGAACCCTTGCCTGATTTATGTAATGCCTGCTTCCAAAATGCTATTTTACTTTCACCGCTAACTATTTTCTGGACAGCGGGCATATTTCAAACGCGTCATCCTGAGTCTTTGTTCAGTAATCATGGGTGTGTGATTCGATTAGATCAACCCTTCATCTAAAGTATATGCAACTCGGGATCGCGTCAATAACCAGCTAGCCTTAGATCAAAATAATTTGAGCACATGAACGCGTCAAAGAGTGAGTTCAGCTTAATGGGTCTTGTTTAATCACCGAGCCAATGACTCAGTCAACTGAAAAGCATAAGCTTTCAAATTCCAAGTGAGTTCCCAATTTCGGGATGTCCTTCCAGCGCTTGGTGAACCAACAGTAAGTGAGCGCGTCCAATTTCCAAGTCATTAGAAGATATCTATTTATTTCACACGATGCCTAAGGCAGTCTCAAAGAAAAGGAAAAGGATGCGCAAATCTGATCAAGTCACTTTTAGGTAGATTCCAAGGGGAAAAATTAATTGATTGCATGTTCATGACAATGATATAATGCTTACAAAGATTATACATAAGCAGGCCTTTAAGAGGGCTCTCTATATGCATTAAAGATTGAGCTCACCTCAAGACGTAGGGGGCAGGACTGTGATGCTTTCTATGGAATTCAGGAAACAGGTCTTCCACATCCTTTTTACGAGCCAAATTGCATCATACCTGCGAATAATAGGGACACCGATAGATGTCAATCCTGAACTTTAGGAAACAAACCAAGGGCAAAGAAACCAACAAACAACCTCAAGGACTTCAAATGCAACGATGTAGGCGCTGCAACTCTGAGACCACAAGCAAAGCAGCATTAGCTAAATCAGGGTTGCTTGATTTTTTCAGCTCCAAGAGAATGACTTCAATCCTTGAAATCTCATTTACAGGGATGGATAGTATCATCGCATGCGACAAATATTGCCGACAAGAATAAGCAAGAGCATGCAGTATCCGCTGCAAGAGTAAGTGAGGAACACCCTTGCGCCAAGACTCGAGGATTGCACTAACCTTCGGAAGGTTAGTTAGAAAACCAGTAGTGGCTTCCCTTGGAGCTGCCTTCAGCACCAACAACACGCATTCAGAAGCTATATCTGCAACGTTTGCTTCATCGGACCCACTCAACACCAGCAGAACACCTACATTGCTACCAAAGTCCGTTATATCTCTTATGCATTGCAGTTGATCAGCTGCAGTGCTTGCCTCATAGGAAGAATCATTTAGAAGTGCTGGCTCTTTTTTGTACGCAAGTCCTCTTTTACCGCCAACCGAACATAGAAGGAATGCCCTACACAAGCCAAGAGTTGGCTCAAGAAAGTCTTCCATGTCCTTTGCACACACAAACTCTAAAAGGTTTCCAATCCGCCTCACCACTTTTAATTGAGAAAGCAACTTAGATTCCATTTCAGGAGCTGATGCCATAGCCAGACACAGCTGAACATTATTGACATTAGCACTTGATAGGTCACCAAGCAAAAATTCAAAGCACTGTGAAACTGTCTTCAGATGTAGAATGTCTGAAATTTTTATGTAATCGTACTCAATGAGCATCACAAGGAGCTTCTGCGCATACATGGGAATGGGATCTTCATCTTCAATAAAGGTAGGGTAGAGAGGTAGGAAATGAATATTGGATATGGACTTTAAAGCCTCTGATCCTTTCTCATCTTCCAAAGGTTCATTCAAGAAAATGACCATCACATCAAACAAAATTTTTAGGCATAAAAATCTGGCATCACCATCCTTGTTGCCCTTGTACAGAACAGCTAGACCAGGAAGGATTTCACCAATGAAAATGTTGGGGCTTTCAAGAATTACAAGACGCTCCTCAGCAACAGATTCAAGAACTCGAAGAAGGGTTATTTGGAAGTCATCTCTTCCCTGGAAATTAAACAAAAAAAATGTCATTCAATGTTTGAATCATTATTTTGCCCCTTGTGGTGATCCGAAGTTCTCCCTCATCATAAAAAAATTATGTCTTTTACAAAAATAAATAGGAAGATAACTGTGGAAATGTCTGCTTTAGAAAATTCTACTCCATATCCATCTGAGCTATGCACATACATTGTTGATAACTGCATTTGGTGCAATTTTTCATCCTATATCTTGATGTATAATGGATCAATACTCGTCCAAGCATTATATTTCACCAGCTATATATTTCTCTTTCGACATCTAACCATTTTCCACATCAAGTTGCAAAGCAATTGAATTGAGTCTAATTTAATTGAGTCGGTCAAAGAAATAAGCAAAATAAGGAATTGTCATACCCTATATATGTCAGGTTTATTAGGTTTCGTCTTGAATAGGCATTTTGCCAACCATGTAATACCCTAATTTTACTGGTCAAGACGAGTAGCATTTGTACCTCAGTCTTCATAACTGCATTTTTAATGATTTACAGCTAGATAAGGAATTCTAGCCAAATAATGACTGCATAACACTATATCCTAAAGTTCAGTTAAGAGAAGGAATGAAAAATAAAGGTAAAAATAAGAGATAATCAGCTTCCTACCGGAAATGGTGTCTCCAAGACTTTGACCAAATTTGCCAACTGCTGCATAACTTGATGGTTCACCACCTTCAGCTTAAAAGAAGAACTTCCAAGAAGATGAAGAACAACGGGAAACATATGAACATTGGTTTTTGGAGCAATTCGATGCGCAATGGCAGAGATATGACCCTGACGCCTTCCTCCCATCATTTGCTGAATATCTCCGGCTATAATATCCAGTAAACTTGGTATAGTAGATGCCACAACATGCACAAATGCATCTAGACAATGTTGGAGATAGATATCCTTCTCTTTTGCTAGCCTATCCACTGCAGATAGTAACCTAGGGTTGCAAAAAAAGTGTGATAGCCACCTCCTACCGTTTTTACAAAGAAGAGCAATGAGAAGGAGTGCCTTTCCCCTCAAAATTTCACCACCCTGCTCAGTAAGAGACACGAGACTTGGGACCAAATTCTTATCCTCTGCCAAGTTCGAAAGGTGCCGCCCAATGTTTGTAAACATATGACTTCCAAGCATAGCCATGTTTAAGAGGTTCAAACTTATTTGCTGCTCACGTGGGCTGCCCTTGCCAAGGGCAGACACTGTGTCCTTGAAAGACAGTTTCTCCATGACTGATTGAATGCTAGGAGGGTTGAATCTTGCCAGCCGGACTAAACATGAACCTGCAGTCAGCCTGATGCTCTCCTGTTTCCCTGCAGCTCTATATATATAACAGATGTTACTAATCACATCCTGGCTAGTGAAGCGACCTGCCCAGTGCCCCCCTTGACTGCAGATGTTTTCAATTGTCCTCAATGCATAAAGTTGAGTTATATCATCCTCTCCTTTACGCAAAACAGATGACACCAATGAAATCAACGAGTTTGGAACCTGCTTCAGGTAAAAGAATATTATTAAATGAAGAAAGTAGAAGTAGAAAAGGAGAAGGAAAGGATGCATAAAGAACTCAGGCATCCCATATAAACAGAACTTGCTATCAAGCATGATTTTTGAAATCCATGAATCATAGGAAAAACAAAGGACAGTCTCCACTAAACAGAATCTGCCAGATGTGCGCAGATGAAAAGACAAGATAGAAAAATGAAACTTCATTGAGTGGAAAAATCATGTTTCATGCAATATAGCACACGAAGATATTTGTGAAAGGTAGAAAGCTAACCTGCCAGCCAAATGCAGATCGGCTGTCCTTTGATGAAGATTCTGGTGGATTGTTATCCTTGCTCTGATCGTTCTGGGTAGATATATAAAACAGCAACTCACCTAAAGCAGCCATGGAAAATCTCCTCACTTTTTCCTGTTTGTCTCTGAGGCCATCAGTTAGTGAGCCCAAAATTCCAGAATTTGCCAAATCATCTTCAATAAAAGTTGAATGGCGAATTAACAATCCAATCAATGAAGCAAGCTGAACACGCAAAGCTGAGGTCTTGGACAGCCGAAGCATTTTAACAAGCAGGAGCATTATTGGCCCATTTGTCAGAATATTGGCTGTGTCAGCATTGCTACTCAACATCTCAAGGTATCTAATCACATTCTGCTTCTCCCCGATGCTAGTATTTCCATTTAAAATGCATATGATTCTGTTGGTGAGTGAATCCAGCTGCTCCTTGGACATCTTTACAAAATCAGATGGTTGCAGGGCCTCAAATGGAAGAGAGGGAATAACATCTGACACTTTATCAGCTTTTCTACTGGGCATTACAGGTCTGACAGAAAGATCAGATGAATGCCAAAGGACCTGTGAAAGGTTATTGGATGATTTTGAAGAGTCAAACTCAATGGCTGACCCTAAACCTTCTTTAATTCTCTGATTCCTGAGCTGAGGACTAGCACTGACTGGAGAAGGAACCATATCAACCTGCTCTGAAGATGAATCCTGGTCATTTGTTTGTGATTCATCTGAGGCAGGTGCGTTAATCACAGGGAAGGTTTCCAATTGAGGTATGTTATTGACCACCTCTTCTGTTATACTGGTTGAGTTATCTGACCCATCAGGTTCATCATGTATCTCATCTTCAGCATTCTCATTAAAATCAAGTTCCATATCAGTGTTCTCTGTTTTGACCTCAGAATCATTCTCAAAGCCATTGGGTGAGGGCCTCCTATAGTTTTCCTTCTCATTCTCCCTCTGTAAGTTTGATTTCGCTATTCTTGACAGCCTTAAGAGATTAACATGCCTAGCAGCACTGGAAGGATCTTTCTGCTTCACTTCAACCACCCTGCCAGAGACTTTTGTTTGAGTTTTCCTGCCAGTCGGCGTACCTTTAACTGGTGTTTCGTGACCTCTTGATCCTAACATTGAATTCTCATCCTGTTTTGGAGTCCCTTTTGCATCCTTTTCACGATGTTTAGGAGGGGTCCTATTTGCTAAAGATCTGTCTCCGTTACATTCTGAGAGACAAGGCTTAGCACAAAGCTCTATCATATTATCAAAAGCTGGTTGAGGAGGTAAATGCACCGGAGCAAATTTAGTCCTCCAGAAAGCATGTCCGCAAAGCTCACTCCACTTGATTCTTTCAGCTGGATCTTTTACGAGGAGAGAATTGACTAGGTTGACAAAGGGACGGCTTGGATTGCCAGGGAGGGGGGGTGTCGGATCTGAGAGTATGGATTTCACTAGCTGTGTGAATTCTCTTCCCACAAAAGGAGGCCTCCCTGCATAGCCCTCATACAGTACACAGCCTAAGGCCCAAAAGTCAGATGCATATGAATGAGCACCCCCGTCCTCAAATAGTTCAGGAGCCATATAACAGGGTGTTCCACGTTTTGCTTGTGGCAACTAAGTAAAAACACATAAGCAAAGTTAAGAGTAGTAAAAAATTATAACCGGATAATAAAAGGACAAGCTCCATATCATGATGCCACTTTCAAATTTTTTGCATATGATGAGTTAAATGTTGTAGCAGTTAGAACAACCTACCATGGATGAAGGAGTTTTGGATATATCGCTCAATTTTCTTGCCAATCCAAAATCACATAGCTGCAATGCACAAGTATGAACACCAGTCATGTGCATAGAAAAAACTTGAAATTTACCCTACCATACAAAGAAAATAAAATGCCAATCCAAAATCACATAGCTACATTGCAGAAGTATGAATACGAGTCATGTGCATAGCAAAAACTTGAAAACTACTCTACCATTCAAAGAAAATAAAATGCATATGTACCTTTGTGTGTCCATTCTCATCTAAGAGGATGTTTGATGGTTTTAAATCACAGTAAATAATTCCTTTTGAGTGTAAGTACCTGACAGCAGTGACCATTGTAAAAAGGAAAGATTTGAAAGCAGACAATTTTACAGACATCATATAGGAACAAAATTAAAAGCCAGTCAGCATTTCTTACTGCAAAGCTCTAACTACGTCATGGGAGAGATCATGAATCGAGTCTTCAGGCAGCTGACTATCCTGCAAGTCAAATATAAACTACCTTGATGAAGTTATAGTACATTGGACACTGCATATAACAAAATTTGAAATCATACTCTCCATTGCTACATGAAATTGAAACAAATTCTCATAGTAATATGACATGTTTAAACATACAAGCTAATATCATTTGAATTTGTGTAACCTTAACTTCCATATTTATTACCATGGGTTCGGCACATTTGATATCCAAACGCTTCCCAAGGGAAAATCTCTCAAGTTTTTGGTCACCTTGAATATCAATTCCAAATTACAAGAAAATTATAATGATATGCAGTACCTATCCAGAGAGCTCTATGAAATTTTTAACAACTTTTCCCTTTCCATCAGAAGAGAATTGGTAAAGGCGAAACAAGATTCAGCCCTAATTGACCATACAAACCTGTTTGTTGCTTAAAAATGAGACAGGACAGAAGTAATAAACACTAGTATTGACGCGCTAGTGTTCTTTTCCTCGTATCTAAGAATAGCAAAAACAGCATGATCACTCTTCATGGACATCATATTTCTAAACTAAACAAAATTGTTGTGCTGGAAAAGCACGTAATAATACAGCAACCTATGGAAAGGCCTGAATTCTGCCTTACATTTCTAAAAAAATCACCGATCAAATTATCCATGATATTAAGTTTAATGCTGAGCATGAATGATAAATTCCACAGTCCCCCTTGTGTCCAGTAAAAGAATGAGAAATCCATTGAAGGAGAGCAAGGTATAAAAAAATCATTAAGTAGTCGGTACCTGTCGCAATAAGGTCATGAGATCTCCACCAACACAATATTCCAAAACCAACCACAGGTGAGATGACGTTTCATACCTAATAAATACATCAGGAGATGTGAAGAAACCAAAAAGGTAAGATAAAAAAACAAAGACAAGCATGATCTGCATTCCTAAACGAAAAATAAATACATTGAATGGAAATATGAATCTTGAGAGCAATTATCCGATGCTGAAATGCCTTACCATGAGTAAAATTTTAAGACATTTGGATGATCTAAGGAGTGAAGCATCCTGACCTGCATATAATATCAATAAAAGGGTATGAGAAAATAACATCTATAAAAAATAGTATCAAGTGTCACATTAATTTTCTAGAACAGTGATAAGCAGGCATAAAATATTTTACACCCCCTCGTTTCCCATGCATCAAATAAAGGTGGTAAGGATTTAAAATAAATAAAAAGATGACTTCCAGCAAATCTAGCTCTAAAGTGAGTGTTTTGAACAATGAATCATAGCAAAGCCACTCATAATCACAACTTTCACTAAAAATATATACCGGCTGGCTCTTTCCCGCCTAGTTCCCAATAATACAAACGTGCTTCACTATTGTCTTCCTTAAACACGCCTGTATCTAACATTTACAGGCATATTTAGCACTGAATTAAAGAAACAGCAATGGCACTTAAAATTGTGTTGAGTCAGTTACTAAACCACGCATTTACCAAATTTAAGCAAATAAATTGTGTTAAATTAATTACTAAAAAAAGCAATCATCAATTTTAATCAAATAAGCTGTCTTAAATTAGTTAATAAAACAGACATTTTATCGAATTAAAAATCACAACCTAAATTTAACTTTAATAAACAGACTACAATAATCTCAAATTCTGAGTCGATGATAAGTTACTCCAATTTCCACCAAAAACAGAAATCAAGTAAGCAAACAGTAGAAGAACAGCTCTTTGTTATCCTTACTTCATGAAGAACTTTACTCTTCTGCGACTTATCAACACTCTTAATTGCGAAATACTCAATCGTCTTCTTCTTTCTACCTTTATACACACTCTACACAGTTCAAAACGAAAATCAGAGATTCAAAGAAATTCACGTTAACTTAAAAAAAGGAAAAACAAGCTACAGAGATAAAATTCAGGTTACCGAGTATTTGCCACGGCCAATGGCTTCGTAGATGTGGAAATGGTTCATGGTGACTGAGCTGGTCTCTAGGGTTTCGATTTGGATAAAATGGCACTGCTTTTTTAGAGGATTATCGGAGATCGGAGAGAGAGTGGATGATTTTGGGGGTTTTGTCTGCGTTTTTTTTTTTTTTTTTTTTTTGAGATTTGGCCTGGATTATGATTGGAGTGAGTGAGGTCTTCTGCTTTAGTGATTGTTCAAAAAAATGAAGAGAGAGCCGGTGTGGGTAGCCGTGCTATGGGCGGGAATCTGAATGCAATTGAAAGAAAAATACCATAGCCACATGTTTATTTTTGTGATTTAAAAAAATTTTAATTTTTTTTATTTTAAATTAATATTTTTTTAATATTTTTAAATTATTTTAATATATTAATGTTAAAAATAATTTTTAAAAAATAAAAAAATATTATTTTGATATATTTTTAAATGAAAAATACTTTAAAAAATAACAACAACTACATTTTTAAAAACATTCTAAAAAAATATATGTAGATATGATGTTTGAGAGTTTAGTAGTGGTTATTTTTTAAAGTATTTTTTTTGTTAAAAAATATATTTTAATAATATTTTTTATTTTTAAAAAATTATTTTTAATATTAACACAAAAAAAATTAAACAAAAAAAATAATTTTTTTAAAAATATATTTTTAAAACACCAAAACATTAACACCTCTTGAATCAAGGGCAGCCACGTTTAAAAATTTTGAACCCGACTGTCACGTGATTAGAATCACGTTTGGTTGCATGGTTGTTATTCCTATATATATTCTTTGTTTGTTAATATGAAAATTTTGTAATTCAAAACCTGATTTGAAATAAATTTTAAATTAAATAAAAAATATTAATTTAACGTTTGGTTGCATGGTTGTTATTCCTATATATATTCTTTGTTTGTTAATATGAAAATTTTGTAATTCAAAACCTGATTTGAAATAAATTTTAAATTAAATAAAAAATATTAATTTAATAAAACCTAACCAATCTCAACAGGTATTTAGCAATTCGGATAACCTGGTTACTTTTTAAGTAAAAAAACAAAACGATATTGGCTTGAATTAACATGATGATCTCCGAGTTATCCCAGTGACCC
>Ga0307515_10025197_pt1 | contig 10307 bp, 6 predicted proteins | sample 17_EM_MG_FD_194513 | JGI IMG/M metagenome (GOLD analysis project Ga0307515, IMG submission 194513) | Populus trichocarpa ectomycorrhiza microbial communities from riparian zone in the Pacific Northwest, United States - 17_EM | ecosystem: Host-associated > Plants > Roots > Unclassified | place...
AAGGTTACACTAATGGTGTAAGAATAAGTATAATATAAACTCAACATGGACCTTAATGTTTGATACTAACATGTTTTATATTTGTTATCTTGTTCACTTTTAATACTTTGCTTGTTAAATGGTTAATTTAGATTTATGTTGTATAACCCTTGGTACAACAAACCCTTGGTACACCAAATACTTGGCACTTTCATAGCCTAACCGTATGGTATAACCTACACCTGTGCTATGAAGGGAACTTGATTTGTTGTTAACATAAGTTATAATCATGAATGCCTGACAACATTTACAAGTATTAGCATTATTCGAATAAGATAACTAACGTAATCATGTTAACAATTTATAATCCGATTGGAACCTCCTTTGTGTGTGGTTTCCAAGAGTTTATACTATACTTGTTTGAAATACCATTAGTAGATCCTTTAACCTTGACAATTATTTTATCCCTGTTTAATCCCTACATCAATATCACATCTCAAATCTCTCTTTAACTTATTGTTGTTGTTGTTGTTGTTGTTATTTATAATTTATATAGTTAACCTCCTTGTGGTTCAACCCCGGTCTTGCCGGGTTATTTATTACTTCGACACTCCTGCACTTGAGAGAAGACATCAATCTTTTGGTCGTGTTAGCAGGCCGGTTGGTTCCCCTAGATTTTATTTAGTATAGGTCGGCCTTTTACTAAAATTTTCATCAGGTTTTACATAAGAGAATCACCTAAAAAGATATAGAAACTAGTAACAGACTAGCGATCTGTAGGATCATTGTCATGATCAGCATCAAAGTATGCGCACAACTCTAAGTAAAAGGTGGATGAAAGCTGTAAAACCCCGAAAACAAACCAAAAAAAATATTTATAATTAGGTTTATAATAATAATAATAATACAAAAAATTATTATTATGAAAGGCATGAGAGGTGTGGCTCAAATTGTGGGAAAAAAATAAAAAAAGGGGCCAAAGTGCAATTCCTTGCAAAAACCGCCAGCATATATACAAGAGGGAGGGGAGATTTTCAGATTTGTTTCATCATAAATTTGAGAGAAAAACATCAAACCTAACAAATTTCACAAACCTTAGACACGTGGTGGGAGGAAGACATCATTTAACAAGAGAAATCACAAGAATTAAGTGTGGAAATTGTAAGGAGAAAGAGGTGGGTGGTCGGCTACACACAAGAGGAAAGGAGCATAAATTCTTCAATTAATTGAGAAGTGAAGTTCAAATTACCCTCAAGTAAAGAGTGCTAAACTCAATCTTACGAATTAAGTTCAATTTGGCTTGAAATTGTGCAATTTTTCTTAAATTGAGAATTAGGGTTCTTAAACACAATTTAGGGGAAATGCAAGATTGCCAAAAATAAGACCAATTAGAGTGTTGTAAACTACCTTGGATGTGAAATTGTGTAATGACAAGAAAAAAAAAAGAGGTTCAAGGTGGCCGGCCACTAGGAGGGAAAATGAGAGGAGAAGAACTTATGATTTTCCTTATTTAATTATTCATGATGTGTTGTTATAATGTGAATGATAACTAGAAAAGAAAACTTTATCACCTAAGAAGAAGAAGGAACCCTTAGTTCCTTTTGGGTCATGTTCAGCCAAGATGAGAATTGGAGGGGGAGGGGGAGGGGAAGTTTTGAAAATTCGTATGATAATAATGAGTGAGTTAGATGCAACAGAGAAAGTTTAATAATAAAGGAATCTAGATAATTTTATGATATGAGAACTTGTAAATTATTTTCAGAAGTTAGGTGGGGTGGAAAGGAGTCCTTGTGCCACACATATGGCCTAAGGCGCGTTTTAGGGACAATTACGAAATGAAGGAAATCATGGAAGTAATAAAGTGCATGTTCTTGAAGTGGTCCTAGATCACCTTACAAAAAATTTATTAAATTAGCGTAAACGGCCTTAGGAGATCATATTAAGAAAGGTTGTCGTGCATACAGCGTGGGTATGGTTGTATCGGAGGAGGAAAGTGGATTAGAGAGAATTGGAGATACGTTTCATCCATTGATGAAAACTGGGCAGATTCATCATCTTGATTCCCGAGATGATTCGGGCCTAGAGATGATAGAATTTGGGGAAGGTTTCTCATAGAAGTTGTAGCTTGGGGTGTTAGCTTTCTGACGAATCTGACCCCGCTTAATTTGGAGCTCTAGAACTCCAGATATAGATAAATGTATGAGGAGAGGTCGAGTTGTCATCCCTACTGGTAGATTCGGCAAAATTGACAAAACAGGGAAATTTAGCCATGATAGGGGTAGGACCTGGTTTCCTTCCCTTCAGGAATTTTGTAGCGTCATGTCTTAACACCAAAAAGAAATAAACCATACTTGAAATTGAATTTGGTGATGTGCATCATGATTTGATAATGAACCGTAATCTTAAGACAAGGAAGGTAAATATAAGAAAAAAAAATGGAAAGGAGGAGTAAACGTTGTTGTTACTAATGTTATTTTGCAAAATGTAAATTGAGTATACAATAATGTGGTGTACTTGTGGATTCAGGGAGAACCACAAGAGGAGTACAACAATAATAACAAAGGAGCGCAAACCAAGCTTTCGTTGTAGGTAGGTGTCCCGCACCTATACTTTTCTTAAATAATAGTGATTTTAGTATTCTATTTTATTTTGGATTTAGTACTCGCGGATAAAGCCAAAGAAAAAAAAAGATATGATGAAATGAACGAGGAATGAAATCTGATTTTTTTTATGGACTTACATATTTCAATTATAAATAATGAACTATAGTAATGAATTCAAAATAACCGCCTCTGAATTTGATTAATCGGTTCCGAACATGAGCGGCTAATGATGTTATAAAGATTAGCTAACATCGGCATGATCCTGATGGAAAGTTAAGGAATATTGAACTTGAATAACTATTCGGGTTTAGAATAGTTAATCGTATCGACGGATAATGTCGGTGTCGGCAAACTCATGAAAACTTGATTAGCTTCCTAAGAAGGAAGCTAATGATGTTAAGAAACCTTGACATCAGCATTACCGGAAATATCTCTAAGGTGTTGTGGAAAATTGATTGACTATTTTGGGTTGGAAATAGTTAATGGCATTAACCGGTTAAGTTGATGTCGGCATTAACAAAGATTTCATTAGTCGGTTCGGGTAAGGACGACTAATGACACTGATGGGAACCATAAGTGTTGATAGTGACCTCCTTAGAATTGGGACAAATTAGCATAATAGGTGTTCTCGGTGAAAAATAATTGATAATATTTGCAAAACGGAAATAATAAGTGAATTTAGGAATGATAAATTCTAGACGTAGTAAAGGAAGATTTAAATGTGGATTACAAGAAATTATGATTGTGTACTAGTGTTTATATATATATATTGGGTAACTCTCTCATCTCTGCTATATTTTTACTTTTAATATTATTATTCCAACATTGTGATATTGCAGGTCCATCACTTTCACGCCAGGAGTAGTGTCCTAGGTCCTCCAGTACCTTTTATATGAATTAGGAATTAAATAAATGTTAATGTAGTTTGTCCTTAAGTAATTATATGACTTGAAATGTAATAGTACCTCCTTGTATTAAATGTCAAGACATAAGATTATACTATTTTATGCTTGTAATATTATCTTTGCTTATCTCTGTTTAATTATGAATTTCATATGTGTCTAAATGGGAAAGGAAATGAATATGTGAGTTGTTATGCTTGTACCTATGAATGATTGTTGTTGAGGTACAATATAATTATGATATGATTAAGGAATGAATATAAAATATATATACAGGATAATTATCGATAACTTGGGACCTCCCGATATAGGGGAGACTTTGTTGAAATTTTGATAGAAATTTTGGTAATCCTTAGATGAGTTCGGCAAAAAAAAAATCCCACAATTTTCATTAGTATGATTGATATGTATGATCCCGAGAATGGGAATGTTATATAAGCAAAAAAACTCCGAAAGACTATACCCTAAAGATATCGTAAAATACAAAGAACAATTGCCCAATGAACGGTAATAGAAAAAACAACAAATTGACTAACAACATGAACAACATATACAATATCTAGACGGGTAGCAGTGAGATATACTAAGCTCCCAACAATAGTATGGTATAAAGTAGGATTGATAAAGGTAAATCATCAAAAGAAAAATACTTTGCGTTAACCTTAATAAGAGTATCTACAATCTTATTATCAGTAAGTCTAGCCAGCTCAAGAATATCTGCAACATATTTTAACTGAGAAAGAAGATAACCTCTGGGTGAGTAGGCTACCTCAATACCCAAGAAATATTGTAGAGAACCCAAATCCTTCATTTCAAATTGTCTAGCTAACTTTGTCTTCAAAACTGAAATATCATCAATATCATCACCAGTAATAACCTTGTCATCAACATATAAAGATAGAATAATACGACCTGTATTAGTGCACTTAACAAAAAGAGAAGAGTCATATAACATTTTCTTGAGCTTGAAAACATACCAAAAGTCATATGAAACACTAAAAGGGGGCACCATATAAACTTCTTCTTAAAGATCTTCATTCAAGAAGGCATTTTTAACATCAAGTTGAGAGACATACCACTGACAAAACCGAAGCTATTACAATAAGAGCATAAATAGTAGTCATTTTGCAACAGGATCCAATATCTCCTCATAATCCATACCATATTGTTGAGAGTATCCTTTTACAACCAACATAGCTTTATATTGTTTAATAGACCTATCAGAATTAGTCTTGATCTTATACACCCAACGATAACCAACAACACTCTTACTAGGAGGTAGAGAAACCAAATCTCAAGTATTTGTCTTGTGCAAAGCAAAAGGTTCCTCATCCATAACTTGCTGCCAAAAAGGATCAAGAATTGTCTCTTTATAGAAAGAGTGATTAGAGAAACAATGAATATAAGCTAAAAAGAAAGTAAAAGATTAAGAATAACAAGAATAGGTAAAAATCTGGTAACTTTATGGACTTATAAATCCATATGGATTGACATAGAGGTGGATCCATAATCTCAGACGGAACTTAAGGGGCCATAGAAGAAAAGAGAGCTTTAAATGTATCGGAGAGTAAAGTGTCAGTACCTACAAAATGATTAGTACAAATTGGTCAAAAATAAGAAGAGGTATTTGAAATCCTATAAAAAAAAATGATATATACGAATAAGATCAGATCTAATCAAGCTATGAGTAGTGCATGGAATAGAAAAGAAAAGTATATGCTCAAGAAAGACAACATGACGAGACACATAAAGTTTCTAAGTTATTGGATTAAAACAACAATACCCCTTTTTACCTTCACCGTAACCAAGAAAGATTCAAATAGCAAATCAAGAGGACAACTTACTGTGTTCTATATGAGGATAAAGAACAAAACAAATACAACCAAAAACTCTAAATAAGGAATAATCAAGGGCATACCCATACAACTTTTCAAAAGGAGAAAAACCTGAAAAATAAAAAGATAGAATTGTATTAATCAAACCTACAACAGTAAGAACAGCTTCTCCCCAAAACACACTAGGAACAGAAGCAGACAACAATATGCCTATGTTTTCTTTCAGCAACACTATTTTGCTTAGGAGTATCTACACACAAAGTTTGGTGAATGGTTCCATCTAAGGCAAGCAACTCATAAAATTTATTAGAGGTGTGTATTCTTCACCCAAATCACACCTAAAACATTTGATAATAGCATAATGTTGAGTTTTGACAAGAGCTCGAAAAGCTGTATATATCTCAAAGAATTCAGAATGATGTTTCATTAAATAAACCCAATAATAATGAGTATGATCATCAATAAAAGAAACATAATATTGAGACCCTCCTTTTGTGCCAACAGGAGAAAATTCTTATACATCTGAATGAATCAAATCAAATAGAGAAGAAGAAACAAAAATACTTCGATTAAAAGATAAAGTGGAAAATTTTGCAAGTTTACATCCACTACAATCAGAAATATCATAAGTTTGCAAATTTTCTAAAGCTCATGTGGATGCCGAAAATCTCAAATAAGAAAACGAAACATGATCTAGATGAGATGTCATAAATAAAAATTAGAAGAATAAGGACTCAAACAAAAAGAAGACAAATCAACACTAATAGCAGCAGTAGTAACTGGCACTTTTAACTCATCCAAAATATATAGTCCTTCTTCCTATAACCTATCCCAATCAACTTTTAAGATTGCAGATCCTGTATAAAATAAAAGGAAGAGGAAAAGATGATTAAATAATCATCAGAATCACATAACTAACCAACAAAATCAAGATTCAATGTGAGTTTTGGAACAAGATAAACATTAGGGAGTGACAAGTGAGGTGTGACAATAGAACCAACACCTGCTAAGGGCTTGAAAGTGTCATCGGCAATTATGACAGGAATAGAAGGCGAAGGGGGACATAGAAGCAAAAGATGAAGAATATAGAGACATATGATGTGAAGCATTAGAATCCAGGACCCATTTAAAATGTGACATACTTGAAGAACTATGAGGCAACTGGCCTATGAAAGAAGAAGCAGACATAACTTATGGCTATAAGAAGAGAAACTTCTAAAATTGCTCAGCCAGAGTATTAGGATCGGTAAAAGGACTTGATGAAACTACTACTGTAGTATTGTGGTGTGGTGGTTTGTAGCCCTAAGATGGTCTATGAACATTAGATTGTGACTGGCTGTCAGGCTTCCAAGCTTGATTTTGTTGTCTCAACTTGGGACACTGAGCCTTCCAATGACCTTTCTGCTTGCAGAAACTGAACTCATCAAAGGCAACCCTTGTGTAAGGCTTATTCTGATTATTAAAGAATGGCTTAGAAGGTGTTGCTAGCACAGAATAATTAGAAGTATAAAGAATTCCATTTTCAGAATAAGACTGAAGACGTATTTCTTCAGCCAATAACTCACTAACAACTGAGTCAATAGAAGACAGTGGAGAATAATGCAAAATTAAAACTATAAGTCCTTTAAAATCACTATGAAGTGCCATAAAAAGTTGTATCAATCGTTGTTGCTCTCTATGAGCAATATAGGCACCATATGTCTTTAATTATATCGATTCTGTAAGAGCCAATTGATCCCAAAGATCTGTCATAGCAGAATAAAACTCCTGAATACTCATATTTTTTTTGGTAAAGAGTGACATGATCAAAAGATTGATGTCTTATCCCAAGTGCAGAAGTGTCGAAGTAATAAATAACCCGGCAAGACCGGGGTCGAACCACAGAAAGGTCAACTATATAAATTACAAATAATATATATAATAAAACTAAGAATTTAAAAGGAATTTGAAATGTGAGATTAATGTGAGGATTAAACAAGGATAAAACAATTGTCAAGGTTAGAGGATCCACTAATGGTATTTCAAATAAGTATATTATAAACTCTTTTTATTACTCAACTGGAAACCACACACAAAGGAGGTTCCAATCGAATTATAAATTATTAACATGATTACATTAGTTATCTTATTCGAATAATGCTAATACTTGTAAATATTATCAGGTATTCATGATGTTAATTTATGTTAACAACAAATCAAGTTCCTTTTATAACACAGGTGTCGGTTATACCATATAGTTGGTTATGAAAGGATCAAGTATTTGTTGTACCAAGGGTTATATAATATAAATCTAGATTAACCATTTACCAAGCAAAGTATTAAGAGTGAATAAGATAACAAATACAAAACATGTTAGTATCAAACATTAAAGTCCGTGTTGAGTTTACACCATACTTATTCTTACACCATTAGTGTAACTTTTTCACCTTGACATAATAAACTTACCTAAACATAATGAAAGAGAGAAACATAAATAAACAAGATAAGAACATAAATAAGATATAAGTTAACTAAGTAAAGGAAAGGAAATGAAAAGCATAAACAAGAGATTAATATAACATAAAATAAAACTTGAACATTATAAAATAAAAAGAAAGAAAGCAAGAATATGATCTTGATCTGAAAACCAAGATGACTAAATGCATGGCAAATGCCTCCTTTTATAGGCCAAAATTCAGAACCATTGATTTAATGACTAATTATTGAGTGGGTGGCCACCTCTTGACTTGGTAACAATCCTTATCTTCTTGTCTGAACAAAAAGTCATTGCTAACATCAGCATATGAACAAATAGTCTCATAAAAGTTCTAGGAATTTGTCTTAGCTTTCCAACAAACCAAAAATGAGCTCATTTGGACTTCTAGAACTCGAGATATAGGCTGAACACTGAACAGTGTCTGGCTTGCAAGACAGATTCCGACTTCTCTTTTGATGCTAAGATTTGGACTTCCAAACGGCATAATTGAGTCTTGGACTCTTCATGAAAGTTTTAAGCCTACGTCTTAGCTTTCCATCCATATAAACCAGACCTAAATCCAAGTTCTACAGCTCCACTTATGATCCAATAACTAAATAGTGTTCCAGTTTGAATTGAATCAGCATCTCTTCTTTAAGCTTAGCCCTCTCTTTGTCTTTTCACTGTCAATAGTTAAACAAATCAATCAATCCTTTGAATTGTGAAACATGCATGCATTTGAAATGAGCATTTACCATAAATTAAAGATATCTTATATTATCGGACTTGTTATTATCAAACATGTTTAAGTTAGGGAATTTAATGATACTTTAAGTGCAATATGATGATATAAAACCTTGATAAAAATGCACTTTTAAGTACTAATCAAAGAGCTCGTATGTTATTCTCTAATTGATATTGCTTTGCAAAATTTAATTGTCTAAATTACCTTTGCAAATGATCCCAAACCTCTTTTGATGTCTCATATTTCACCAACTGTATACCTATGGAATGCTCAACATAATTGTTAATCCAAGTAATAATCTTTGAATTGTTTGCTTCATATGCATCTATCAAAGCAGCATAACCCTCATCAGTATTCCTAGGTATCATAAAAGTTCCACTAACATATCCCCACATCTTTTTACCCTTAAGAAAATTTTCCATCACATAACTCCAATATGAATAATTATTTCCATCCAACCTCATACTCACAAACTGAGTTGAATCATCTCTTTCAGTAGCCATAATCAACAAACAAAGAAAACTATAACGCAAAAGAAAGTAAAACAAAATAAATAAATTGGAGAAACTGAAGAAATATCTTCTCGAAGTTATACGATCACTCCAAAAAGAAAATTAGGGATCTGATACTATGTTAAACAATCCAAAAAAATAAAGAGAAATACAAAAATAAGAGAGGGGGAGGATAGGTGATGTGATCCAAGCAACACCAAAGGATACATTGAAGGTTCTAGTTGGTCTAGTAACAAGGCTTAAGGCTAAGAGGTTGAAAGAGGCTTTTAATGGGCTTCTTCGAGATACATGGGTTAAGGTGGACTTCAAGAGAGTAATAAATAATAAAGAGCAAGCCTTGATTAATCTTGTTCATGTTCAAGAAGGGCTTGTTGGTGGAACCAAGGCCATTACACAAGGATTGGGATGAGAAGACTCAAATCAGACAATTTGACTTTTTGCTACTATTGTGATCATAACTAGAGCTATAGATTGAATTTGGATGTGATTCTAGTTGGGATGGAAACTAGACTTTCATACCTTTCTAATTATATATTGCATGCCTTCTAATTCATTAATATGAGAGAGAATCATTTGTTTGAAGTTGGGCTTTGTTGCTGTTAGCAAATTACAAGAACAACTAACCTTGTCTTATTTTAATTAGTTGGGCTATTGATCTATCTTTGTTTTATGCGGAAACACTTATTTAAGTTTTAGACTTGTTTATGTTATTTATTTTAATTAGTTTGGGCTAGTTTTAGCTTGGTTTGGTTATTATTTAAATTGGATTTATGTGTGACCCATTACGAAAACCAGGGTTACTTAGCTTTCTAGTATAAGTACTCTTTATGGGGAATATTTGGGGAAACAAAATGAGTTTTTCAGGATAAAATATTGCCTCTCTTGGTTCTTGATTGAACTTCAACTCTTTAAATAATTGATCAATCTTTGCTACTGATTTTATACTTCTTTTGCTCGTCTCCTAGTGCAAGCGTTGTGATTGGGTGGTATATAATCTTGTTGCTTTAGAGCCAGTCTTCAATTGTGATAAGCTCAATGTTGCGATATCGTGGTCGCATAAATTAATTACCCTAGCTTAAAACACACAAGATAGTATAGAGCAAGCAAGGGGTCGATCCCACGAGAAAGGTTTAGTTCAGATTTTTATGATATACGTTATGTAATTGGGGGGGTTTGATTTGCAATGATCTTAAACTATGGTAGAAATTAAACTAACAAACAAAATCAATTAAAACTGAAATATATCAAGAAAACAAACCTTGGTTGCAAGCACACA
>Ga0307515_10025198_pt1 | contig 10307 bp, 4 predicted proteins | sample 17_EM_MG_FD_194513 | JGI IMG/M metagenome (GOLD analysis project Ga0307515, IMG submission 194513) | Populus trichocarpa ectomycorrhiza microbial communities from riparian zone in the Pacific Northwest, United States - 17_EM | ecosystem: Host-associated > Plants > Roots > Unclassified | place...
GTCCTACTCTATACATAAATAAATTTAAAGATCTCGAGAAATTGCCCTTAGCTTATCACTCACTGCCTCTTCTCGGAATGTTAACGTAGAAATCAATCTAGTAAACTTTAGTATCTTAAGTATTTATTTTTCATTTTACACGAAAATGCTTTACAACTTGTGTTTATTTGTTATAAATCATTTAATAGAAAAGTTACTAATAAAATACTTTTTATTTAATGAAGATCAGTAAAATATTTTATAAAGAGTAGTTAAATTTATAATTTTTCACTTATAATACTTTTTATTTAATTATTTATAATATTTTACAAAGAAATTCAAGATCTTTTAAAAACACGTGGTTAGACTGCAAAAACAAATACTAAATTAATCGTAATTTAGTCATGTAGCTGATCAAAACTAATTAAATTTTAATACTCATAGTATTAAAAATCATTAAATAATTGCTTGGTTAAATGTCTCCTTTCAAAATCAAATATTCTCATCTTACCTACTTCTCTTTTCCTTTTTAAGAAATAAATTCCAAAACAACATAAAAATAATGAAAGAATTGAGCTAGAAATGAATTTAGTAATAATTACTTTAAATTATAAGTAACTCTTTTGAAATGCGGAAAATTCTACATTTTATTTTTGATTAAATTATATGGGCCAATAATTTCATCTCTAGTGGTCATTGAAGAATAGGGTTAAAATCAAAATTTCCGCTCAGTTTTACTTGCTTTATCAATTAACTCGCAGGAGCAATTTTTAGCCAATTGACTCCTTGATATTTAATAGAATTGCAATTATATCCTTCTGATATCCAAGACCATAAATTAATTTTACACATATCTCGAATGTGCAAGCCAAGAAAAAACAAATCCTCAAGAATTTCTTAGTACAAATATTTCAAGAAATTTCATTACTAGATTTAATAGTTTTACCGAAAAAAATTTCTATCAGTATTTACACTCACAGTCTATTTCATGCTTTAAGAATGTTTTGTTTTTTAAATTTATCATGATATCAAAATGTGTTTCCACTTGAACAACTTATTTGATTGTTGTTTATTATGATGGATGGATATTGTTTATATTTTAAAAATACATGATAGATTTATTTGGTTGTTGTTTTTATTATATTTTTATGTCGTTAATTTTCTTATTGATATGTAATTATTCATATTCATTAAGTTTGGGTAAAAGAGGTTGTTTGGAGTCGACAGCGCTGACCAATGACCAAGGTCTTATCCTGATTTGAAACCTAGATCAGATTTTATAACCATGATTAAATCAATTCTAGTCGAGAACCTATAATATTTAACAATTATTTTTTTTATCTGAGTTTGCGCGTTACCGATTTAATATATAAGGTGTTATCAACTATATTAATAGTAGTAAGTAAAGTGTGATTTTTTCAAATATAGAAAATAAATGAGCTTTAGGATGTTTACCATAAATTTCCATTTTTAACATTTTAGAATTTCTACTTAAAATGTTAAAATCTCCTTAAAAAGAAAAATTAATTTCTCGAACAAAATGATTATGCATATTTCTATATATGAAGAATTCAAAAAAGAAATTATGAGTTGTAGTACTAAATGAGATTTCGATAGAAGTGGAATCTTTACAGTTATTCAGTTTGCTCAAACGATGTACTTCGCTTTTCAAGCCTATAGCCCCCGCTTATACAACGAAATTTATGCTTTTTAATTCTGGAGGTTCCTTTACAATAAAAACAGAGTTAGAGAGTTGAAAATATTCTTATAAATTATTTTAATTTATGCATTGAAATTATATTTTTTTTAAAAATTGAAGAACCTTAATAGAGTTTTTCAAAGTTTTCTGTGTTAATTGAGTTCCTAGATTTCTTAAACATTTTGAATTGGATTTTCTGTCAAAATTATTTAAAATGATGTTTTTTTAATTTATAAACATACATGAGAATGAAATCCTACCTGTTTGTTTTTGTGTTTTAAAAGCGTTTTTGAAAAAAATTAATTTTTTTTATTTTTTCTTTGTTTTAAATTAATTTTTTTCTGGTATTTTTAAATTATTTTGATGTGTTGATGTCAAAAATAATTTTTTAAAAATAAATAAAATATTATTTTAATATATTTCTAAATAGAAGACGGAGAAGTTATTAGAGGGTTTGCAATTATTGCTTAATTTTTATTTGAATACGTCATTAATTTTGGTTCTATCTATTTAAGTTTCTAACTTTTTTTTTTTTTTTAATTATTACTAACCATGACAAACGCTAGAAAAGTCACATTTTCATAAACATATAACACATAGTTATATAGATAAAATCATGTGATATCATCTATATATGTACGCATCCTATATGATTGTATTCAAGTGTATTGTATTTGTTGGTTTAGTTTATATGGATAATATGATAAATTGAATTTATCTAATAATTACCTAGGGGTTTCTTTTTTTCTTTTCACTTTTTCCAAATTTTTTCTTTGGTTTTTTTTTCGCACTCCAAAAAAGATTTATAATACTCACTTACTTTTTAATTTTACCATGGTTCTTAAATAATATTATAAGTTTTTTTTAATTTTAATAATTTATTTTTTAATTATTATGTATCTAGTATAAAAATAACAAAAACAACAACAATAACAGAATGTTCATGAAAATTCAATTGAAATCATTTTTTTATTATTAAATTTTTAAATAGATTTTGAACATGATTTTATTATATTTATGGGTTATTTTAGCTTTCTATCATAAAAAATATAGATATACTATTTTAATTTTTTTGTTAACTTATTTTAATAATCATAATTTAAAAAAAAATAAAAATAATTATTCCAGTTAAAAAGATTGTGGTGGCTAGAATAAAAAAGAGATATATTAATATGAAAATTTATTTTAATAAAAAAAATTAAAATGATATTATTTTTAAGTTTAATGATAATACTAAAAAAAATTATTGAGATCTGAATATTTGTTTTTATGTTTAAAAAACTTAGATCTCCTTGCACGAACATACAAAATATCATTAATTATTTTAAGTAATGATTTATGAAAACAAAAGGCAATATAAGAAGAGAATGATTTCAGGCTATTATATAAATTGAATTAAGTTGGCCCTATGAGTTTGGAAAAGTATTCAGCATACCGCATGAGCGAGGGATCTTAAAAGAATCAAATCTGCTATATGAATGGAGTTTAGAGGGTGTTTCTTTACGTGATTATTTCTGGTTTTTAAGTAAATTATAGAAAATATATGTTTGGTAAAATACTCTAAGCTACTTCACGGGAAGTACAAAATTAATTTCACTCTGTACTGTTCACCTTGCAAAAATAAATAATGCAAAGTGAATTAATTTACTTGCATAATCACGTGAACAGTGAATAACATCTCCACTGTTCATGGTCGGACCGGGTTTGGTCCGAACCTAAATATTTTGAACCGGGTCTGATCCAGAAAAAAAATCTATTTTTTTTTTATTTTTAATTATGTTTTATTAAAAAAACTAGTATTTAACATTATTCAATGTCACTATATAAATTAGAAGGAGATCCCATGAAGGCGTAACATTTTTAGAATTTGATCGTAATCCCAATTTTATTCCTGATGATATTTTACCTGATTTTGTTGCACACTCAAAAAACCATGAAAATCGTAGTCCTTGTCGGATGAATTTCGTAAGTGATAGAATTGTAAATAGTTTAATGGAATAATACAAAATATTTTATATAAAGTATTATTTATTTCAAGATATAATAGCAATAGTTAAATTTACAATATTTAAATTAAAAACCATTAATTTTAATATATATCTTTTTTAATTATTTTATAACCTCAATTTGAAAAGTATTCTTAACCAAACACTATTTTTTATTCAATCTCAATTTCAACCACAGTTTTAACCAAATATATATAAATATTAAACCAACCTCGACCAAAAATATTTTTTATAAAATAATTTTTTTCAAATCACAATTATAAAAACTATTATAATACCAAACACACCCTTATTAATTCCAGGGATATTGCCAGAAAGTTGGAGGAGGTAGGCTACGAGAAGTTGTCTCAAATAAGAACACAGATTAAGGAGTTTGGGTCATTTACTTTTTAATTAGTTGAATAATTTGTTTTAATTTATATTTTTAAAAATTTATCATGATATCATAACTCAGTTTATAAATTTGACAAGTTAACTAGGTTGATTTAGATCGTTTTTTTTTATTTTATTTTTCAATATTGAGTTGATAAGAGATTATATTTTATAATTTGTTATGATATGCTTTATATATATAGGGTTATCATTGTTTTATGATCCAAATCATGAATTTAGCAAATAAATCCAAGTTAATCTAGATTGATCCAATATGTTGTTGTATTAATATTTTTTAAACTGGGATATCGTTTTGAATTTTATTTTTTCGAGTCAAACTACTTTTAAATTATTTATATGGGTTTTTTTTTTAACCAAGCAAATAGATCAGGTCATATTAAATCAACCTCAATATGATTTTATTTTTTTCTACTAAAAAATATTAACAATGTTTGCATATGTTTTTTATATTAAAAAAAATAAATTTAATCCTTATCATAACACAGATGAATAATGTAGAATGTATTTATAAACAGAGGCCAATCTCCATCAAAGTGGATATGATTGTCATCCATGAAGGTAAGCACACAAAAAGAATTCTTGCGTTTTTCACTCAATTTCCTCGAGTTCTATTCCTCTCACTCAACCTTTTACCCAGGTAATAGCACTCACCGGCTTTAATAATTTTATTTTTAATTTTTTTTATTTAATTAAATAATTATAAAAATAAATATTTATTTAAAAGACAACAAATAAAATTATAACGAAGAACTGTATTTCTTCAACCTAAACTCCATTTCTTTATTAATGTATCTTTTGATTGTTTGAACAAAAAACATGTTTTTATTATAAGTATTGCTTTTTAAATAAAAACCTATTATGATTTCAAAAGTAAATTTTTTCTGTAAAAAACATATTATTACAGCGTCTCAATATTTTGCACGTGATTGAAAAAAACATACAATAAAATAATGTAAAAAACCCATTAAAAAACTTAAAGAAAAGAAATTTTATCTTCATTGAATAACCATGAACAATCTTTTATTTCTTATTTTTGCATATTACGTATATATAGTAATTGATAAAAATGTTAACAATCCCATAATAATCTATAATATCATTTAAGAAACATGAAAAAATTAAAAAACTATTTAAATATCATGTTAAGTCTTTTATATATATATATATATATATATATATATATATATATATATATATATTGAATTTCAATGAATTTTTTTAAATGAAATAAAATATATGAAGTAGCGTTTCTAGGCCAAAGGGATGGGCCGACAAAAATAAAAGGCTAGCATGAGTGGGCTTGTAAAGCAAAGTCCGCATACTTGGTATTCAATTTTTTTTTCAAGGATGGATAACATGTTATCCGTTTTAAAAATAATAATAAAGCATTCAATATGTCGCTTTATTATAGATGACTCATCGTTTGCTTGTCTTGATTTAAGCCATCAAAAAGGTGGCTAAAATATCATGCCGATGTCTTTTGGCTTAGAAAAATTATTTTTAAATTTATTTTAATTTAAAACACTTAATAAATATCCTTAGAACCTTAATATATTGATTTGTAAATTCAAAACACTCCTAAATCAATTAAAAAAAACATGTTGAAAAAACAAATTCCTAATCTATTTTTTTCTGCAATACAAAAGTTTAAAAACATCTCAATAATAACCCTCTCAAACATTTTAATACTAAATTTAGCTTTAATAGTAACCCTCTCATCAATCAATAAGAACACCTTAATACTAAATTTAGTTTTTTTTGTTTCATTGAATCTAAGGAATCAATCACTTTCTTTTCTTTTCAATGAGATTATCTAATATTATAATCAAGTTGTATATTTAATGTGTTAACTCGAATGGATTTTGTTTTTTAAACATTTTTTTTTAGTGTTTTTTCTTTTTATTTATTATTTTTTTATGTTATTAAATTACTCGAGTTTATTAACAATAATAAAAATCTTAAATATTTTGCTTTTATAAAAATATTTACATCACTTTAACATTTATTTTACATTGAAAAAACCAAAATAAATCGTTCAATGATTTTGGTCATGCCACCTATTACTCTCGAGTCTCAAACCACTCCATTAAAAAAAGACTTTAAAAGAAAAAAGAAAAAAGAAAAAGAAAAACCACTCTATTAGCTTTGAGTTGCAAGTCTCCCTCTCCCTCTCTCTCTCCTCCTCCAACAAATCGCAAAACAGAGTCTCTCTGTCTCTGCTCAGCAGCTACAACAATGGCTCATATCCTTTTCTATTTTTTCTTTGCTAATTCTAGATCTCCCAATTTTTATTTAATCTTTTAATTTATGCAATTTTATTTTTATTATTTTGTTTCCTTTAATTCATTTTTCACGCGGAAATCAAAGAGAGAAAGATCGTGAGAGAGCTCAAGCTCGTAACGGTGGCAAAGGAAAAAATAAAGACGATGGTTTGACTCCTGAACAGCGTCGTGAAAGGTATCGGCTCTTTTTTCTTCTTCAGTTTTTTCGAATTTAATTTTGATTTTTTTCTTTGTTAAATTTGGAAGTTTTCTTTTTGGATCTGATTTTGTAGAGACGCCAAAGCGCTGCAAGAAAAGACGGCCAAGAAGGCAGCACAGGCAGCGGGAGGGGAATCCTCGGGCGGAGATAAAGGGAATAATAAGAAATAAAGAGAAGTTTGTTATGTTTAATCAAGTCAGTCCTTTTGTGTTAATTACTCATGCTTAATGATTTGAAGTTAATTTGATATTTTTTTATGAATTATTATGTTTTGTTTAAGAATATCTGTTGATTTGAGTTTTTATTTAATTTGAGTTTTTTCTCATTTAGATTTGGAGTGTTGAAGGTCATGTTTTGATTCCTTGATTGGATCCGTGATTGTTTGTTTATATTGAGTTAAATTTTATGCATTTTATGTACTGGTTTATGCAATTTTGGAGAGATCGATAAATATGCACATAAATCTGTATATCTATTGACTGTCTCAGGGTGTCAATTAGAGCTGAAGGATTTGGAATTTAGATAAGCTGATGGTCACTAGCCATGACATTGTTAGAGTTGAGTAACGAAAATGATAGATTTATTATGTGGTGCATGGATGATATTGGATATGCTTTTAGGAAGGTCTAGGCTATGGAAGTCAGCTGGAAAGGGAGTTAGGGATTAGGTGAGGTAAACATGGGTTTCTTTTGCTATTGAAAACTCGCCTTTAGTCATTTAGTGTTTGGTTTGCTTATTACTGAAAATCACCACACTGCCTGTTTACAAAAGCATTCAATAGTCTTTGTATTGCCTGCAACATAGTGGATTAGATTTCATTACTGAAAATAGTTAATATTGTTCAAGCATCAGCAGAATTCGCTGTTGAACAGCAATTTGATGGTTTCAGTTGCATCCTTGGTTTTTATATACTTGGATGTACTACCAAGGCTTTCTGATATCTATGCATGACCTAGGCATGCAGTTATGTTACTTTGTGAAATTGGATACATGCAATGAGTTTTCTATATGAAATGGTTGCAGTATGTTGTAATCTTAACCGTAAGTGCTCCCTTTTCCTTTTAAATTTGAGCCAGGATTATAACCTAGAAGATGCATTCCCCAAAGACCTTCGAAATTGTACATGTTACCAATTTCACAAAGTAAATAACCTATTAAATTGCTACTAACAGATTGCAAGATCCAAAGTATCTAGCTGGAATCTCAATACTTTTTTCCAGACCATGGATTGACATTATGGGGTAGCAAGTCTTTTTGTAGACATGCAGGATATGGAGTCAACTTGGTGGGTTAATATGGAGCCATAGAAGCAAAAGGCATTCATGAGGTCAGTAAAAAGTCTGACGAGGGTTATGTTATTCATCATTGATGGCCAGTCTAGTCTTAAAGGTATTAGGTAGAGTGTTGCTGGTTGGTTTGAATGGTTCCTGAAAGATGACTCATTCTTCAAGTTGACTGCCTGTAATACCCTTTTGATTTGTTTGGAATTATTAAGAGGAATATTTTATTTGGAAAGAAAATAACAGTATGAATGTCTATATTCTTAGAATGTCTGCTAAAACAGCGTCTATAATTAGTGGTAATTTACTAGTGTTGGGGCAATTCAATTTGAGGATTTTTGAAATTACTTTCTGCTTCAGAGCAGTTAAGACCCTCACCCCACCTGACTCACTCCCTCCCTCCCTCCGATACAATCATTGACATAAACTATTAAGAGAATGACATTATTTCCTGGTTATGAGAATTAAAAAGTGGCAACGAGTCACGTATCCTCTTTAAGTATGAGTAGTGTGGAGGTGGAATCCGCTGCTGAGTACTTCAAGTCCCAATGTGCATAAAGTTGGAAAGATTTGTTGAGGGTGTTAAGCTTAATAAACTTTGGGCAATTACTTCACTCAAGGTGTAAGTTAGACTCTTAGGCAGTGGCTTCTCAGACATCATATGAATATGAGAGATGGAAACTGGCCATTTGTTTTTAGGACTGAGACTGGATTCTGCTGTCTGGTGGAGGATAGGGACACCGGATTTTCTGTGCAGGTAGGCCATGAAGTTTAGAGAGCACATATTTAGCAGTGACTAGAGGAAGATATAGTTGCTAAGTAGCATCCCTAATAATCACTGTCAGTGTATGTGCTTGTAATGCCTAAACTAGTGAGATGGCACTTCACGTTTTGGTCATTTTGCTGATAACTATTTACGCTTTTACCTTGGTAAGTTATGAATCACCATGTCTATTTAGGAAAAGGGAATCTAGTGGGAGTTAATGAAATGATTTTTAGGAAATGTATTAAAATAATAATATTTTATTTTTAAAAATTTATTAACATATTAAAATGATTTAAAATAAAAAAATTGAAGAAAAAATTGAAAAGTGTTATTAAAATGTACACATAATTAGACTTTTACTTGGATAACCACTGAATCACGTTTGGATAAATGGAGTAGTATTATAGGGTGTGTTTAAAAGTAGGATAATGATTATTTTTCATATGGGATTGTATTAAAATAATGTTTAATTTTTTTAAATATTTTTTTTAATATTAACATATTAAAATGATTTGAAAATATATAAAAAATTAATTTAAAATAAATAAAAAATAATTTTTTTTAAAAGATTTTTTTAAAACTAAAAAACAAACTTCAAACACTATTAATTGGTGTTGAGTCTGTTGACATTAGCACATAATTTTTTTTTTATGGGTTTTAGGTCTTGCCTTTTCAGCCAAGACTCTATCCGATTATCCGTGTTCCTGAGATGGCATCATATAGTAGCTGCTAGTCATTTTACCCCGCTATACTATCAAAAGTTAATTTTTAACTAAAAAAACAAACATGTAGCCGCTATAAGAAAAAAATTAATTGTTAAATAAAAAAGTTAATGCTGAAGTTTAATCAAATGAATTGTATAAATAAACATAAAAAGTTAATTTTAATTAAAGATTAAATTAGGAATCTGATATATAAGATATCTAAATATCTAATCTTGTTATGTGAGGAGTTAAACAACTTATTTTTATTTAATTATATGTCATTAACATTTATTTTTATAAAAAGAGTAATAATTTAAATTTGATTAAAATAGAATAATTTGCTATTTTTCAATACTATTGTAATTGTGCATTGTGAGGAAGTAAGTACTTACAGTTTTGGTTTTAGAAATCAAAATAAAAAAAATCTTTCTAAAATAAAAAAATCAAAGAAAACCTAATCGAATAAAACCAAAAAGATTCACTTATATTAAATGCTCATTAAATCACAGCGAATAAGAAATAATTCAACTAATTAAAGGTTTGGTTCAATATTTGTTTTTTTTAAATAAAAATACCTTATGAATTAAATTAGATTTACCTAGGTTTTTAAAATGTAAAACCAAACTGAACTAATTGATTTGACTAATTTATGAAAATCAATTTAAAAAAAGAAAAAAAAAATATCAAGTTAGGTCCCTTGCATTATTGGCATTACATATATAGAACCTATTTGGACCAATAATGTATCCTCCCTGTCTTTCAATGCTTTACATCTACGTGTTGAATAACGCAACCAGTAGAGTATAAAAAGTTTATTGTAAATTATAGCGTGATGAAAAAGTAATATTGAATATTGGCCCTTTTCTTTTTGTTCTTTTCTTCTGAGAATAAACATGGATTATCTCTTTAATTTTTTTTTTTAAAAATCACTTAAATATTCCATCTGATTTGTCTTTGATAGGGTAGAATAAGAATTTATTCCTTTCTTGAGTACCTAAA
>Ga0307515_10025199_pt1 | contig 10307 bp, 2 predicted proteins | sample 17_EM_MG_FD_194513 | JGI IMG/M metagenome (GOLD analysis project Ga0307515, IMG submission 194513) | Populus trichocarpa ectomycorrhiza microbial communities from riparian zone in the Pacific Northwest, United States - 17_EM | ecosystem: Host-associated > Plants > Roots > Unclassified | place...
GTTACTAGTACATGTTAAGCTGCCCTAAGGGATTCATGTATATAGGACTATAGCGCCATAGCCTAGAGGCTGCATGCGCAGTATTGTACGTAGTATAATACAACGGATATAAAAAAAAAATAAAAAATAAAAAATAAAAAATAAGCGGCAGAACAAACCTAGTAGGTACTATAGAAACGATCTCTTAATGTAAACGAGGAGCGTACTACTATGCTCTCCTTCCTTACTACCGCGATCACGACCCTCCAGGCAGCTTTCGCTATATTGGCGGAGCTTATCTAGACCTAAGGAAATTAGGAATAATACGCCCAAGATATAAAGGCAATCTGGACAGATATTGGCGCCCTCTAAAGGGCAGTAATAATGGCTATAAAGAGCGGACCGGCGTCCGCAGGTCCGCAGTTATACGTATATATTGCTGCCACTATACCCTTAATGCCCCAAGCTATGAGATAAGCTGCTTATAGGCCTATAGAAGTAAACGAGATTACAATCTATATAGGCGACGCTGCTGACCGCGAGGAGGCCTTAAAATAGAATAGCTAAGCCCTAGTGCACAAGCTCCAGGCCGTAGGACCCCTAGACATCTATAAGATACAGGCCGTAAAGAAGCTACAGAGTGGCGATATTAGGGCGTATATTACGGACAAAGACGTAAGAGATAGGCTGCTATAAGAAACGGAGTGGATAAAGGTCCTAGGGCGCTCTACTACACTAGCCGTACCGCTAGTGCTAGTAGAGGTCTACGCGGTACCTACAAGCCTCGCCATCTAGGGCCTAGAGGCTAAGTAGATAATAGAGGATATAATGAAGTAGAACTCTACTATAGCGGGGCTTATAGTAGAGAGGCTAGCGTGAAAAAGGCCAGGAAGAGTCCAGATAGGAGAAAAGGTTAAATTATCGCTTATTATAGGCGTATAGTTAGAAGAGGTAGCAAATGCGCTATTTAATTAAGGCCTCTTTCTAGGAGGAGACTATTACCTAATTGCGAGATATAAGACGACGTTTCTAGTAACGCAGTACTTTAATTGCTAGGGCTTTAACTATATAGCTAAGAGCTATAGAAGGGAGGCTAGATATGGACGCTGCGCCAGGTAGTATAATATTAGCAATTGTATAGGAGATCCACCTAAGAAGTATATTAACTGTAAGGCAGACTATAAGGCATAGAGCGGGGCGTATAGTGTTAAGCGGACGCAGCAGGAGAAGGCCGCAGCAATTAAGGCCTTTACTCTAATATACTACGCTAGCGCCTATAAGGCGCCCGCGAGCGGATAGTAACTACAATTATAATATAAAATTACTACTAAAGAGGCCTCGCAACAAGCTAAGAAAAGAAAGCTAAAAGAGACGGCTACGCGGGAGAGCTCTGTATAGGCGGAGGAAGGCCCTTAGAAGGTCGGCCGACTATAGATTATTAACTACTTTAGAAGGGAAAGGGGCCAGAGGACCCTTTAATTAACACTCTAAATAGCGCTAAATAGCAGTATATATGCCCTAATTTAAGTCCCGGTAACCTAGGAGCCCCTATTAAATATAGAGCTTAACGTAGAGATAGAAGCAGAAGCCTAGATCTAGAGAGAGGCAACTATAGGTACTATAACCACACTATAAGAGAAGGCTAGCATAGATCTATTATATTAGGATACCAGAAACCGCTTACAATTATACAGCATAATACTAATAATAGTAGGAATGGTATACTGCTCTAATTCCTACGGGAGGTAAAGTAGGCGGACCCCTAACTAGATATACTGGCTATCTAGAAGCTATAGCGCAGTAATTAAGGAAATATAATATATACTATAAAGTCTTACCACCTAGTATACGCGGGAGTTAGTAATATAAGGGTCTATTTCTACGTAAATAAGGCTATTAATATAAATAAATGGGCGCCTACGTACTACTTAGCGGACGCGTGCATAATTAAGCTAGAGGGCCGCAAGCAGACTATCTAGATTTATAATATCTATAACCCCTAATAGACGAATAGTAGCCTCCGCGTATTACCGGAGCTGCTAAGGGTTAAAGGAGAACATATATTATTAGGAGATTTTAATCTATACTACCCTTTCTAAGGGGGTGTAGTAATAACGAGCGTAGATGACGTGGTAGATGACCTTATCTGCGCTATAGAGGCAGCTAGCCTAAGCCTAGCCATTAAGGCGGGCACGGAGATGTGGGTAAAGGGCATATTAAAAAGCACGCTAGATTTAGTGTTTACCTCCCTATAAATTACTAATAGGCTGCTATAGAGTTAAAGGTAGGACCGCTAGTATATAGGGTCTAACTATTTTCCTATTGCTACGGAGGTAGACGCGGAGGCGCTAGAGGGGCCTCCGCTACCTAGGAGACCGCTATAAAAGAAGGCTAATTAGAAGGTGGTGTAAAGCGAGCTAGAGGGCTAGCTATAGCCTTTATACAGTCTCCTATATAATATAAGAGATAACCTAGATATACTAGCGGAGGCTATATACTAGGCTATTAAGAATATTATAGCAAAGACAGTACCTAGCGCGCGGCCCTTGCTGTAAGCCTCTAAAGCGTGGTCGGAGGAATATATAGAGGTAGTAAAGGAAACCCAGCAGGCCTCCCGGACGTAGAAGGCCTTCTAGTTAATACCTAACTGGATTAAATATAGAGTCGCATATAATAAGAAGAAAAGGGTAATTAGGCGAGAGGCTAATAGGCTATAAAGATAGACTGTTTAGAAGCTAATAAATGACCAAAAGGGAGTATAGAGAATGGTAAAATGGGCACGTATAGCAGACGGGAAGCTAAAGGCCCTACTATAGTTTCCCCCTATCAGTAGGCTAGGAGAGGAAATCCTACACTATAGTAATAAGGGGAAGGCTACTATCCTTACAGAGCAGTTCTTCCCGCTGCCTATAGAGGCAGACCTTAGTAATATACTAGGGTTTATATACCTAGAGCCACGAACTATAAAGAAAGAAGTAGAAGAGGAGGATATTATTACAGCTTTAAAGGGGCTTACCCCTAATAAGGCCCTAGGCCTAAAGAAGATTACTAACTAATTCCTTAAGACGTGCGGAGAGTAGCTAGCCCCAGTGCTAGCTAAGCTCTTTAGTAGCTATATAGTAATTAGATATTACCTAAAGCCGTTTAAAGACTCTATTATAGTAGTTCTTTAAAAACTATAAAAGCCGTCCTATACTACGGCAAAGGCCTACTAGCTAATTGCGCTGCTTAACACTATTAGGAAGTTACTTAAGAGAATAGTAGCCGGCCAACTGTTTAAAATTACAGAAGAAATAGATATACTGCTAGCTAGCCAGATAGGAGTAAGGCTGGGGCGCTTAACATAAATAGTACTGGAGCTACTAACCTAGCAGGTGTATATAGTATAGAGGAGTAACCTAAACCTAGTAGTTTTACTACTTAGCCTTAATATTTCTAGGGCCTTTAACTAAGTCTTCTATAAAAGAATAATCTATAATATAAAGGCCTAGGTAGTGCCTTACTGGATAATATAGTTTATAAAGTCCTTCCTTAAAAACTAAATAATAAGGCTCTTAATTAGGGGCTATATAGCGTAAATAATGTAGATAAACACAGGTATACCCTAAGGCTTAACGCTATCGCTAATCCTATTCCTCTTCTTTGCCTATACGCTCCTACTAGAGCTATAAGGGGGTACCACTATAGTGTTCGGTTTCGTTAACGACTCTAATATATTAATATATAGTAAGACCACGGAAGAGAACTATAGAGCCCTAGAAAGGGTATATAAAGTATATATAATATGGGCACGCCAGTATAGGGTAGTATTTGCCCCTAAAAAGTATTACCTTATCTACTTTATAAGAAGCCATAAGAAGTTTAATATAAAGGCTATAGTTAATATACGCGGCTTTACGGAGGGCCTAGTTAGCAACTTACGCGTACTAGGGGTATAGGTCAACTTAAAGCTTAAATAGGGGCCGCATATTAATATTGTTAAGGCGAGGATAGTTACCTAAATAGCCGCACTAACCTGGCTTACGGCCTTTATATAGGGCGCCTCCTTCTAAAAGGCGAGGACGATATACTCTACTATAGTCCGGCCGGTAATCTTATATAGATATAGTACCTAATACTTATTGCCAGAGTAGATAAAGCCTAAGGAGATAAGTAAAGCAAAGCTACGCTAGCTGGACGTAGTATAGAACCTATACCTTTACACTATTACAGGGGCGTATAAATTAACGCTAATAGTAGTACTAGAGTATAAGACGGGGTTCCTACCGCTTTAGATACACCTAGAGGAGCTAGCTATAGCCTATATAGAAAGGACGTAAGAGGGGCCGGTAAGAGAGTATATTAAAAAGGAGTATAATACTATACGGGCTATAATAGCCTATTAGCTCTGGCCTAGAATAAAGCTACCGATACGGCCTACTAGATGGGATAAGCTTAAGAGGATAGCGGCTACTATTTTAGGGATAGATAAGCGGCTAGAGGACCTATCTAAAGCGTAGTATAGGAAGAGTAAAAGGGCTAAGGTATAAGAGGCGTTTAAAAAATAGTGGAAAAGGGAGTAGGAAAAGTACTAAAGTATACTTACCTACTATATAACGGCCTAGGCCAAGCTATAGAATAAAAAGGTCTTTAAATACTACGTAAAGCTTACTAAGGTAGAGAGTATAATTAATATACTACTTAGAACTAAGTATATAGGGCTTAACAGATACCTCTACTACTAAAAAGTACTAGGGTACCTAATACCGGCCTGCCTATGCGGCTATAACTAATAATTAATAATATATATAGTGGTATTCTACCCTAGACACGCTACTAGCTAAGTAGAAATATATTACTATACCGGAACGTCCTTATATAAAGAACTCCTAACTAAGCCTAAGGCTGCTAAGGTGGTTATGGACTAGTTTATATAGACAAACCTCCTACTATACCTCTTACTAGCTAGAAAGCTGGCTAGGGTAAAGGGAGGAGGCTAAAAAGTGTATTAAGAGGAGGAAGAGGACTATAGAGGAGCCTAATCCTAGTACCCACCCGTCCCTACCGCCTTAACTCTACTAACCTCCACTATTTTCCACCTCCACCGTTTTCCACCTCCACCGTTTTCTACCTCTACCTCTATTATATCCTACCTACCGTATTCCACCTCCACCGTTTTCTACCTCCACTATATTCCACCTCTACTGTTTTCTACCTCTACCGTATTTCACCTCTACCGTATTCTACCTCTACTATATTCTACTATATTTTACTATATTCCACCTACCCCATTAGTAGAATTTAGTAGAATTTAGCAAAACTTAGCGGAATATAATAGGACCACCTTAACCTCTACTGTATTCCACCTACCTATTAGCAGAAATTGGCAGAATATAGTAAAACTTAGTAGAATACGGCAGAATATAGCAAAATATCTACCTCCCTATTATAAATTTCGACACTACTAGCCTTGCGGGCCGCTGGCCTATACCCTACCTAGATAATAGGAGCAACTAGGAATATACTACGGGACTAACCCTAGGATACTAAACTTAGGCCTAGTTATACACCCACTAGATGGACCCAAGAGTACGCATTAAGATGGCTTTTCTATAGCGCCTTAAGAAGACGTCTACTCGTGCTTAGTAGTTATTAATTAGAAGAGAGGCCATATAGGCTATATAACAGAAGAAGGAGAGGTTTTACCCAGCTCTATACGGTTCCCCTCTTATATATATAATACACCTATATAGACCCGCTGTATGGACCCTAATAGGAACCGCAACAGCGTAATTAAATATTATTATTATTATAAGGAAGTATCTTTTTATTACTATATTATAATAGCCCTTTATATATTATTCTTTAAATCTAATAAGGATTTTTAGATTCTTTTCTTATTCTAGTTTAATAAGCTATTTTACTCTTAGCGTACCTATCTTAGGCCTATTAGTTATTCTTTATATAAGTACTCTATCCCTTATATAACCTAGTATACTAAATCTCTAATTTAGTTTCTATTTTTACTATATAAGGATTTTCTATCTAAATTCCTCTATAGTTTCTTTTATTTTTTACCTTATAAGTAGATCCTTAAAGTCTTCTTACTTCTTAATCTTAGTATTAGTTTTCTTAATAGTCCTTATTTATATATTAAATTTTTAGTTTTATAGAACTCTTAATCCTAAGCTTACTTTTATTTTAAGCTTAGCTTTAGCCTTAGTCTAATTAAGCTTCTATAGTATTTTTATCTTATCTTAAGAATCTTAAATCTTACTTATTTTACTTTAAGAATTTTATACCTTTAGGAAACTTTATCCTAAGCTTATTTATATATTACTAAACTAAGCTATTACTCTACTCTATTAGTTATTATCTATTATAGGTCCTTAAGTATATCTTATCTCTTCTTAAGAATCTTAAGCCTTTGGCCTTTTACCTTTATTAAGTAGTAAGCTAGTATTAGCAGTTATCTACTTACTTAATCCTTTTTTTTTTAAATCTCCTTCTGTCTTACAAAGCGATAAATACTATATTTAATAGTGTTATAATTTCTATTACTAATCCTTACTCTATAGTGGTTTTAGTCTCTACTTCTATTATAACTTCTTTAAAATTTATATACTTTTAGTAAGCTACCTTTATTACCTTATTATCGCTAAATATTTCGCCTATATTAAATTTATTATCCTTAATATCTAATTTATAAAATAGTTTATTAGTTCCTCTAAACTTTAATAATTTTAGCTCCTATAGCTAATAGCTTACGCTATACTTAGCGTCTTTATAAATTTAGTATATATTATTATAATAAAATATAAAACTCTTAATTAAACACTCTTTAGTTCCTTATAGTATACTATCGTCCCTCTATATATATATTATCTATTAATCTCACTTCTTTTACTATATAGTAACTCTAACTACTTCTATAGTTTTTAATAAAATAACCTTATTTTCTATAATTTATATAAGCTCCTTCTTTAAACTATTTTTCTTACTATATGTTATGTTATGTTATAATATTCAATTACGCTATTGCGGCTCCCGTTAGGGTCCATGCAGCGGGTCTATATAAGTATATATATATACATGTATAAGAGGGGAACCGTACCGCTAGGGCCGGATAAAACCTCTTCTTCTCTTATTATACGGCCTATATGGCTTATTATACGGCCTATATAGCCTCTTTTCTAATTAGTAACTGCCAAGCACAAGTAGACGTCTCTTTAAGGCGCTATAGAAAAGCTATCTTAATACGTACTCCTGGGTTTGTCCGGTAGGGTATATAGCTAAGGCCTAGGTTCCGTTCTTGGCTGCTCCGGTTATCTAGGTAAGGCATAGGCCGGTGGCCTATAAGGCTGATGGTGGTGTAGAAGGTTCCGTCATTTACATCTACGTTAACGTACGCAGCTCTATGCCTTACCACATTTTATTAAGTTCTATTAGGATATTAACCTCTGCCAAATTCTACCAGGTTACCAAATTCTGTTAAATTCTACTAGGTTGCTAAAGTTCTGCCAACTTCTATTAGGTTATTAGATTCTGCCAGGTTACTAAGATTCTGCTAAATTTTATTAGGTTGCCAAAACTCTGCTAAATTCTATTAGGTTGCTAAAACCCTACTATATTCTATTAGGTTGCCGAAATTCTACCAACTTCTATTAGGTTGCCGAATTCTGCCGAATTCTGCTAGGTTAATAAGTTCTGCCGAATTCTGCCAGGTTGCTAGAGTTCTACTAACTTCTACTAGGTTGCCATCTATAAAATTCTACTATATTCTACTGTCCCTATAGTATTTATCCTCCGCCTCTTAAAGCACTTCCTAGCCTCCTCTCTTTACTCTAGCCAGCTCTTTAGCAAATAAAAGGTGCAGTAAGAGGTTTGTCTATATAAACTAGTCCGCAACTACTTTAGCAGCCTTTAGCTTAGTTAAGAGCTCTTTATATAAGGATGTTCCAGTATAGTAATACATTTCCACCCGGCTAGCAGCGTGTCTAGGGCAGAACACCACTACGTGCATTATTAATTGTTGGCTATGGCCGTATAGGCAGGCCGGGGTTGGGTACCCTAGTACTTTTTAGTAATAGAGGTATCTGTTAAGCCCTATATACTTAGTTCTAAGCAGCGTATTAATTATACTCTCTACCTTTATAAGCCTCGCGTGGCGTTTAAAGACTTCCTTATTCTATAGCTCGGCCTAGGCCGTTGTATAGTAGGTAAGCGTGCTCTAATACTTTTCCTATTCCCTTTTCCACCGCTTCTTAAACGCCTCTTATACCCTAGCCCTTCTACTTCTCTTATACTGCGCTTTAGATAAGTCCATTAGCCGTATATCTATCCCTAAAATAGCGGCTGCTATCCTCTTAAGCTTATCCCATCTAGTAGGCCGCATTAATAGCTTTATTCTAGGCCGGAGTTAGTAAGCTATTATAGCCCGTATGGTATTGCACTCCCTTTTAATATACTCTCTTACTAGTCCTTCCCGCGTTCTTTCCGCGTAGGCTATAGCTAGCTCTTTAAGGTATAACTAAAGCGGTAGAAACCCCATCTCGTGCTCTAGTACTACTATTAGCGTTAATTTATACGCCCTTATAATAGTGCGGAGGTATAGGTTCTATACTACGCCCAGCTAGCGTAGCTTAGTTTTGCTTATCTCCTTAAGCTTCATCTACTTTAGTAGTAAGTACTAGATACTACATCCGTATGAGATTACCGGCCGGACTATAGCGGAGTATATTATCCGCGCCTTTTAAAAGGAGGCGCCCTATATAGAGGCCGTAAGCTAGGTTAGTGCGGCCATTTAGGTAATCGCCTTTATCTTAATAATGTTAACATACGGTCCCTATTTAAGCTTTAAGTTAACTTATATCCCTAATATATATAGGTTACTAACTAGGCCTTCCGTAAAGCTATATATGTTAGCTATAGCCTTTATATTAAACTTCTTATAGCTCCTTATAAAATAAATAAGGTAGTACTTTTTAGGGGCAAACACTACTTTATGCCGGTGTGCCTACGCTATATATACCTTATGCGCCCTTTCTATAGTTCTACAGTTTTCCTCTATAGTCTTACTATACGTTAGTATATTAAAGTTATTAACAAATCTAAATGCTATAGTAGTTCCCCCTTATAGCTCTAGTAGGAGTATATAGGCAAAAAAGAGGAATAGGATTAGCGACAGCGCTAAGCCTTAAGGTATACCGGTGTTTATTTATATTATTTATACCATATATCCTCCAATTAAGAGCCTCGTTATTTAATCCTTAAGGAAGGACTTTATAAACTATACTATCTAGTAGGGTATAGCTTAGGCCTTTATATTATAGATTATTCTTTTATAAAAGACTTGGTTAAAGGCCCTAGAAATATTAAGGCTAAGTAATAAGGCTACTAGGTTTAGGTTACTTCTCTATACCGTATATACCTGTTAGGTTAGTAGCTCTAGTACTATTTATATTAAGTGCCCTAGCCTTACTTCTATCTAACTAGCTAGTAGCATACCTATCTCCTTTATAATTTTAGATAGTCGGCTAGTTACTATTCTCTTAAGTAGCTTCCTAATGGTGTTAAGCAGCGCGATTGGCTAGTAGGCCTTTACTATAGTATAGGATGGCTTTTATAGTTTCCGGAGGACTACTATAATAAAGTCTTTAAACGGTTTTAGGTAATGTCTAACTGCTATACAGCTACTAAAGAGTTTAGTTAGCACTAGGGCTAGCTACTCTCCGTATATCTTAAGGAATTAGTTAGTAATCTTCTTTAGACCTAAGGCCTTATCAGGGGCAAGCCCCTTTAGGGCCGTAATAATATCCTCCTCCTTAACTACTTCCTTTACTATTCGCGGCTCTAGGTATACAAACCCTAGTATATTACTTAGGTCCGCCTCTACTGGTAATAGGAAAAACTACTTTATAAGGATAGTGGCCTTCTCCTTATTATTATAGTATAGGGTCTCCTCTCCTAGTCTGCTAATAGGAGGAAACTATAGTAGGGCCTTTGGCTTCCCGTCCGCTATATGCGCCCATTTTACCATCCTTTATATCCCTTTAGGGTTATTTATTAGCTTTTTAACGGTCCTCCTCTATAGCTTATTAACCTCTTATTAGATTACCCTTTTCTTCTTATTTTATGCGACTCTATAGTTAATCTAGTTAGATATTAACTAAGAGGCCTTTTACACCCAGAAGGCCTATTAGGTTTCCTTTACTACCTCTATACATTCCTCTAACTATGCTTTAGAGGCTTGCGGTAAGGGCCGCGCGTTAAGTACTGTTTTTGCTATAGTATTTTTAATTACTTAGTATATGGCCTCCGCTAGTGCATTTAGTTTATCTCTTATGTCG
>Ga0307515_10025201_pt1 | contig 10306 bp, 3 predicted proteins | sample 17_EM_MG_FD_194513 | JGI IMG/M metagenome (GOLD analysis project Ga0307515, IMG submission 194513) | Populus trichocarpa ectomycorrhiza microbial communities from riparian zone in the Pacific Northwest, United States - 17_EM | ecosystem: Host-associated > Plants > Roots > Unclassified | place...
TCCTCTATTACTATAGTAATACTCTATTAGTACGGCGCTAGGTCTTTATTTAGTAAGCTAGTAATTTTTATATTTTCTTTTCTCTTTCTACTACCTATAGGTAGAGGCTTCCTAGCTAGTATACTTAGGTATATCGCCCCTTTAAGGGGCCCTCGCTCCTTATATATATCTCGTTCTTTATATAGGTTTTAGTATTTAGTGTATATTTTTTCTACTAAGTAGCCTTATACTATAACTATTCTCTATATAGTAGTTATATTAATATATAAGTCTAGTAGTAGAACTACTACTAGTTTTATGGCTTAGCTAGTAGCGCTAGGAAGCCTTTTATTAATACCTTACTATTTAGTCCTAGGCACTAGATCTAAGAGCGTATAGTATTATTAGCCTTACTATAAATAAATAAATAGATATCTATATAATTTCCTATATAATTATTTCCATAAACTCTATAATTAATTACTAGTATAAAATATATATCTATACGCCTATATATTTATATAAAGCTCTATATAAAGTTCTATATAAGGCTTTATACAAAGCTCTATATAAGGCTTTACTTAAAGCTCTGCTCGAAGCTCCGCTCGAAGCTCTGCACAAAGCTCTGCACGAAGCTCTGCACGAAGTTTTGCACAAAGCTCTGCACGAAGCTCTGCATAAAGCTCTGCACGAAGCTCTACTAAGGCTCTGCATGAGGCTCTGTACTAAGCTCTGCACAAAGCTCTACTAAGGCTCTGCGCGAGGCTCTGCACTAGGCTCTGCACGAAGCTCTGCTAAGGCTCTACACGAGGCTCTGCCCAAAGCTTACCCCTAGTAGCAGCAGAGGCACTCCGGGCCAAGGGAGGATGTTTTCAAGGAAGGACCCAACTACAGTACCTACTAGGTGTTGCAATGGCTTTAAGTAGTAGATATCTATATATCTATATAGTTTTATCAATATTAGCAGACTATTTAATAAGAATAATATATTCTTAGGTTTTTAATAACGCGTTTTTTAACTTTAATAAAATTAATATCAGGACTAAGCAATAGTCGTATTATAAAATTTATACCATTTAGAAGCCCTAAGTCTTAAAAATAATGTATAATAAACTTTTAGTAATAATAACGCGTTATGTGAATAAATAAATTAGATATCCGCAATCTCCGTTTTACGGATTTTGTTTAGGATTTTAACAAAACTCGCCAAACGCCCTCAGACGTGATTTTGCAATTCGGAAGACGGCGTAGGTTATTCCGACGCTAGCTAAAAAATCACGTCTGAGCTCGCTGAGGTAAGAGGTAACGCTCAGACGTGGTAGTTAGTAAGCTTGCGGACCGATTGAAAATCCGCACCAACAGAATCGCGTCTGAGCTTGCTGAGGTAACGCGTCTGTGGCTCTACGGGTTGCACGGACGTGTGCAATCCGAAGCCTTCAGATTTAAACTAACGCCAAGACCTCAGTTCAGATTCTATATATAGCAAAGTTGCCAATTTTTTAGTAACTTTTAGCGTGTTTTTTGGGCGGTCGGAGGAACATGAAAAATTTGTGGCTAAAGTCAAGTTGAACTGGAATTCAACCGAACAGTCGCCTCAGAATCAGATTAAAGCTCCAGATCAACTCTATTCTGAACTGAATCTAAGGCCTCCAGATTGCAACCGAACGTTCCCTAAGAAACATCTATCCGGATAGTGGTAATCTTTAAAAGTTAGGGTAAAAAAGGAGCCGGTAAGCTCCTGCTCCTTAGACTAGCCTTCCTTCTAGTTTGCCGGAAGAGTATTAATAGGGGAGTAAACCCCGCGAAGGATGCTCGAACCTCAGAGCTCCTCTTGCCGACCCGACACGATGCTCCACCACAGAACATGCTCCCATTCACCCTGAGTCTGCTCTGGGCGGCCCTCGTCAGCGCGAAATGCTACGAGCCATCCCAGGCCCATCCTCTTCCCCAATACGACCCCAATGATACTCTGCTTAAGCAGGCCTTCGCTGCGGTCAGCACGGCATTGACCCAGGCAGTCGCTGCCCCCGAATTCGCGTCCACCTCCTTCTCGGTCGAGGTCACGTCGTCCAAAGAGTCGCTCTGGTCACATCACCACACCGCGCGTGAACGCAACGCATCGCGCCCTGATATTCCGGAGGTCAACGGGGACGCCCTCTATCGCATCGCGAGCATTACCAAGTCATTCACGGTTCTGGGCATATTGTACCAGCATGCGGCGGGCAACCTAAGCTTGGACGACCCCATTGACAAGTACATCGGCGAATTGAAGGAAGAGCAGGAGGGAACCATCCCCTGGGAAGACATCACACTGCGGAGCCTGGCCAGCCAGCTCAGTGGCATACCGCGTGAATGTACGCTGCCCGGCCATCAGAGATGCTACACATTTGCAGGTAAATTCGTTGATTTTCATTTCAGTCGCCCAGGGTGATCTTATCAACAATGTCACGGTCTTCCCCTACACTCCTGAGGAGCTGGGCCTCCCACCCATTTCGAGGGATGGCCTGCCCGAGTGCGACGAGTATGCACCCAACTACGAGCCAAGCTGCGGGAGAGCCGGTATGCGCATGAGGCAGATTTGTCAGAACTTAGCTAACAGGACTTGCAGACCTCATGAAGGCAGTCAAGTCGATGGCCCCGGTCTTCGCCCCAAACCAGGAGAGTACCTACTCGAATATTGCATATGAGCTTCTGGGTCTCGCCATTGAGAATGTCACCAACCAGACATACGAGTCGTATATCAACGATGCCATTTTCAAGCCATTAAACATGACAAAGAGCTCCTTGTCACAACCTCCCGACAGCGCTGGAGTCATACCTCTAGAGCCACAATACTGGGATGTTGATGAGGGCATACAGAGCCCTACTGGAGGCATCTACAGCTCGTCGACTGACTTGTCCAAGTACCTAAGATATATTCTGACCCACTACAACGGCATTACACGCGCAGCAAACTGGGCACACCCTGTGTCCCCTTCTAGGGGGCTCTATTCATTTTATGGGATGCCGTGGGAAATTTTTCAAACAGACCGCATCCTCCAAAGGTCTAAGCGGACTGTGAAATTTATCACAAAGGCTGGCGGGGTGAGTCTCTAATATCTGAGCATGTTCAATCGGAGAGCTGTAGGCTGATTTCCAAGCTTCCTGGTTACATTTCGATCATAATGACCGTTCCCCATTACGACCTTGGCATTACCATCCTCGTAGCTGGCAACTTCGATCTCTTTTCCAAGATTCAAGAGGTTGTAACCGTGGCCGCTGTCCGTACAGCTGAGCAAATCGCCATTCAGCAGCTTCAAAAACGGTACGCCGGCACGTATGCATCGTCAAATCCGGATCTAAACTCCTCGATGACGCTCGTGGCTGACCACAGGGGCTTGGTGGTAACCGAATTCATTTCAAATGCCACAGCTCTATTTGCAACCGAGCTCCGAAGAGCATTCGGGGCGCCTCGAGACGGGGAATTCTATGTTCAGCTCGTGCCGACTTTGTTATACAGGAACGAATCGACACAAAGCGGAGAGTCGTGGCGAATCACTACTACTTCTGAGCGTGCTGAAGGTGAACGGAACACATGGGACGACTTCTGCATGGAAGACGTCGGCGGAGTGAACTACGCTGGCTTGCCCATCAGTGAGGTCGTCTTTTGGGATGGGGAAGGAACAGCATTCGAAACTCTGGAGCTCCCCGGGTTCAGAGTGAAGCTGTCTCGAAAAGAAGATGACGCAGTTCAACTGGCTCAGGAGCATCAAGAGATGCTGGAGTTGTAGTTCGGCAACAGTAGGTCGTGGTTTCTTTCAAGTGCTGGTCTTACCCGAGTTGCAGATAGTCGTATTTGATCTACCTTGGGAACCCACAATATCGAAATTACCCGCATTTACTTCCCCTCATTAGAGGCACCAATCATACTATTCATCATTCTTCCGCATATACGAATGGGTCAATTCGTCTGTGTCATTTCGTCTTTTAGATGCAGGTATCGGGAAATTCCTTAGTACATCGTTGTCGGTTAATTCCCGCAACGGCAGGCATCCAATGCGCAGATGTCGACGACCAACCACTGTGCACGTCTCAGGTGCCACGGCATTCGGCATGGCCGTCCATCTCTAACTCTTAATTAGATGCAAGTATACGAACTATGCGGATATTACACGAGGCGCATTCGACCAGTATGCCGGTAGAAGCGACAAGTCTTAAGCGCAAAGCAAACCATTCTTCTCTTGACCTCTCAATACTACTCCCACTATTGAACACTGATCTCTCCAGATCCGTACACATCCGTATAAGTCAAAGCACTGATCCCGAATCTCATCGCTCTACCACATCCCAAATTACTATATAAAGAGCAGCTATAGCATAAGCTACCCAGTAGAGAAAGATATACACTAAATATTAAAACGTATATTGTAAGGGATCTTTTATCCCTTACTCGGGTGCACGCCCGGGAGCCTTCCTTCCCTCCTCATCGGTTCGTCTCCGTACGAGGCTATTGCCATACTCTTTACCATATCGTCCTCTCTTCCATCGACTCTCCTGTGACTCGTGCTCGGCCTGCTTGCTCCCTACCGTATACCTAGGCAATGTGCCTTACATATATAAGGCGCGAAAGCTCCTTAAAAGAGTAACCCGCCTAAGTACATAAGCTAGGAAATTGTGAGGGATATTATTGCGGACACCTCGGGTTGCCCTCAGGACAACCCCCGGACGCCCCTCGGATGGTCGCCGGTCACGTGCCGGAGGCACGTGCCCGTAGTATATAGTCTCCACGATCCCAGAGGCCTTACCTCCTCAAGGATTCGTCTCTCTCACCAATCTATCCTGTTCCATAATCGTGCCTTATAGCCCCCTGTCTATAAGCGGTAAAGAAGGAAAAGAAAGTATAGAAGCTACTATAATACTAAGCAGAGACCGACGCCCCGCTAATAGAGTATTACTACGGCGATAGAGAATAGGAAGCTACTAGCATAAATATAGATCCGCTATATATATCGTATTACACGGGGATGTAGGTATATAGTAGTGTGAGGACTCCATAAGGTGGAGCAGTTATAAAGGATAAGAATATATATAACAGGCGAAAGCAATCACGTAATCTTAGGAAGCTTCTATAGATGTCTAACATATCGCAAAATAGGTAGACCTTATATAGAAGCGGCGCTAGAAGGTAGTAAAGGTATAAAGAGTAGCTATATAGAATACTTATAGATAATACTAATACTTCTATATAAAGGACTAATAAAGGTAAAATCTATAGCTGCCTTCCTACTATAGATAAAGGTTTTAGAACTAAATATATAGCTAGTAAGCATCTATAATCTAAATACTATACTATACTATATATATAGATAGCCTACATAGTTTATTACGTACTATTTTACTATAACTACCGCTTAGTAAAAGACTAGTTATTTATTAATATAGGTATAAATAACGTATGTAATGGGGTTATAAAAGTGACCCTAGTTACAACCGATTTAAAAATCAAAATTCGCCAAAATGCTAATTTAGTAGTAAATAATTAGCAAAAGCCATCAAGTCATCGCATTATTAGTAAGAAGTCTTAAAGCCATAAATATATATAATAGAGTCTATATAAAGTCAATATTTAGTATTTTAGAGTTTAATTAACTACTAAGTTAGGCCCTAGATATTGCTAATTAACTTAGGCTCCTTATCTAAGGACTCTTCGTCGCTTAAATTACTTATATTATTATCCTCCTGCCCTTTTTACAAGTCCTTTAGTAAAGCAGCTTCTTCTACTACCTTCTTAGCGGTCTCCTAAAGTTACTTAATAAGAGCTATAGCTATAGCGGCGGTAGTAAAGGACTTTTCTACCCGCTTCTAGAGCTTATTTATAGTTAATTATTTTAATATTATATAATAGACTGCTATACTAGCCACTAATTAAGCTTCTCTGATATACTTTTTATAAGCTATATTAGCGGCAGTAAGGGAGTCCTTTTATGCCTTCTTAGCTACCTTTCCTGCCTCTACTGCCTCTCTATAGTAAACCTTGGCTAGCTCTTTTATATTAGTAACCCTTTTCTAGGCTACCTTTTAGACCTTAACTTACTCCTTAGTAAGCTCTACTACTACTTAATAATCTTTCTTAAGCTATTTCCTAGTAAGCGTAGCTTGCTCTTTAGCCTTTTAAGCGGCCTCTTTAGTAATAATAAGCTCCTTTATTACTTCCAAAGTAAGAACCAATTTAGTAGAGAGTATATTCCATTTACGCTTCTTCTTAGCCTTCCTCTCCTTAGTACATTACCGAAGATCGTTATTTTTAACTTATATAAGCTTAAGGCCTTCCTCTAAGGACTATAAGTGTTGCATTAACTTTAAGACGACTGCCTCTATTACCTCCGGCGTAGTTTCTAGATAAAGGATTATATACATATATTAAGCTTAAGCGTGCTTACTATTTAGCAAGGGAGGATATATAGGGGAGGATAGGATTATTACTTCTGCGTAGTAAGGTGGAGGCGTAAATAGCTTAATAAGCTATTTAGAGCAGCGCGCGAGGGCTTAATTTGGGTTAAAGGAAAGGAGGCCTATAGCCTTAAAGGCGCTTCTAATTAACTCTTTAATATATACCTATAGTCGAATTTTACCTAGTATCCGTAGAAAATAGTCTCTATTAATACTAGTAATGCTACACGCTATATATTTATTAACTTTTAATAAATAGAGTCGTTTAAGAACTAAAAAGATAACTAGATCTAAGGGCTAAAGAAGGTATATTAAATACGGCGGTAGATAAATTAGTATAATCTTCTTTAACTAGCAAAACTGTAACGGAACCTTATAGTAAGTACTACGATAGGTTCGTTATTAGGCTAGGTGTATAGGTAATACAAATTAAAGTTAACAACGTAATAATAACTGGTGGAGTAGTTGCCTAATAAATTAACTTTAATTATATTCTGAAAATTACTATAAGGAAGGAACTATCTAGGTAGGGACTAAGGGTCCTTAAATACACAACCGTACTCCTATAAAATCCTCCTTATACGTAATATATGTATTATATATATTATATATACGTTCTCCTTATACACTACGTATACTGTATACAATATTATATAACCTTAGTTACTATTCCTCGTTATATAGCTCTATCGGCTCTATCCTAAACTATACCTAAATTAACTAACTAGCTTCTTCTAACTTTTCTCTAAGTAGTCGTAATATTGTACTTAAAGCGTCTATAATACTATCTCCCTTCTCTCTATCTTCGTCCTTAAAGATTCCTAATATCTCTAAGTCGTTTACTAGAGGTGTAATATCCGTCTAATTAATTTAGTTAATATTATTTGTAAGCTTTGCAGTGTGTGGGAATTGAACAAGCAACTTGATTGTAAATCTATGGAAATTAGGTAAAATATATACACAAAAGTAGAGCCCTGACAGTAGGGTCTATGACTTGATCTTTGACTCATTTGAGCTATATACAAGGTATACGAGGTATATGAAAGTAGTGTTGATGCAGCCTTCCAGGCTGCAACCTTGTGTCTCAGCACAGTCCAGGTAGTCGGTTACATTATTACTTATTATACCTAAAGTTCTTTCTTCCTCATAGGCGCAACGTCGTGCTCGTACTATTGCTGCGATATTATCTCTTAGTGAGATTATACTATCTCCGTGTTCTCGCTGCTTAAAAGAGGGGTTAGTTTATATTACGCTAGTAAACCTATCTTTGCAATAACCGTCCTCTTATTTAGAGTGCGCTAAAGCAAATATTTATTTGTCCTATAACGTTTATTTTATTTCTAATACTAAATATATATAACCTATTACTTTTAATAGTCGTCTAGTTCCCTAATTAATTTGTTTTAGGGTCTTATATTTAATCTACTGCTACGTAGCTAGATAGTAAACTGTCTTAAGCCCTTACTAAATTAGAATATTCTTATAATATAGAGCAGAAGGCCCTTAAAGCCCGTATTGCGGCGTCCGCTTAGTTACTCCGTCTTAAAAAGGTTTATCCCATGCGCCGTCGAGAAAGGTCCAGTAGTAAGCGAACCAACCAGATCGTCCAGATTCAACGTAGTCTTAGTAAAACAAAGCTGAAGACTTAATTAATTAATCGCGACACTAATTCGTGATAATAAAGTTCAAAATTGATATATACTTGACGCTATGGTCCTTTAATTCAATCAGGGTATTCCTGCATATTTCCGACCCATTATAGTGGTATAATCTAGGTGAGAAGCTAGAGATTCTGTGGTAGAGACGCTTGTTTGAAATTTTGGTGTTCGCGCACGGGCCATATTCGCTACTGGACCTCGACGGCGCATGGGATAAAAAGGTTTGTTTTAAGGAGTAGAAACTTATAAAATAGAGTCTATAGGAACTTAGTAATAGAAAAACGGATTTTTTTTCCGGCTAAGAAGGAAACATATCTAAATAGTTTAGTAACTACTCTTCTTAGGTCCCCCTTAGGTAACTTATTTTTTTATAAACCTTTTTTATTAATACTGCCTAACCTAATTTCTTTTAATACTCCTATACCTTTCCTATAGCGTTTTTTTAGGGTTTCTAGTAGTTCCTAGGTAGTCTTATTATAGCCTATCCACTTTACTTTATACTATATTTCGTCGTTAATATCCTTATAATTAACGATCTTTAAAACTTACTATTTATCTTCTTCCTATCCTCTATATGTGTCTGCTTTATAAACCAGTGGCTTAATATTCCTACATACTAGCTCTAGCATTGCAATATGCTATATAGGGTAGATCTTTATTTTAGCTAGTAGGTTTAACTTAAATATAACTAATAAAATTATTTACTTAATTTTAAAAGGTCCCAGTCTAACGTAGTCTAACTTCTTACTTAGTTGTTAACTCTTAAAATTTTTATATAGTAGCCACACTTTATCTCCTTCCTTAAGATCTAGTCCCTTAGATCTCTTAGCATTATAGTACCTTTTTATTCTTTTTTATACTTTTTTTACTAATTCTATAAGGTCTATATAAAGATTTATTAATATCTTTATCCTTTTTTTAGCTGTAGTACTCGTTTTCTTCGCTTGCTATAGTAATAATAATATTCTTAGCTTATATCTATAATTTACCTTAAATAGTAATATGCCTATCCCTTTTTATAATGTTATATTATATGCAAACTATATAATTAGTAATAATAATACCTAATTATTCTACGCATAATTAATATAGTGCCTTAGATACTGCTCTAGTGTCTAATTTAATCTTTCTATTTAACCGTCTATCTGTAGATAATATGCGGTAGAAGTTACTGCTCTAACTTCTTACTCCGCTAAGAATACCTCCTAGAATATTACTATAAATCTTAAATCTCTATCCAATATAATCTTACTTAATACTCTATATCTTGCAAATACTTCTTTAACGTAGATTCTAGCAATATCTTCTACTAATATTTCTTTTGTGTATACTATAAAGTATCCCTACTTTATAAGCTTGTCTACTATTACTAAGATTGCGTTATAATCCTATCCGGTAATAGGGTCTCTTAACTTTAGCAACTTAATAATAAAGTTCTATAATATAACCTCTTATAGTCTCTCTAGTATCTTAATAGGTTATAGCCCTCTATATAGCTTATGCCTTATTAGTTTATTCCTTTAGCAATTTAGATACTCCTTTATTACTTTTCTTATAATATTTTAGATTTTATTAATAATATACTCCTCTTAAAGTCTTAATACTAAGCCCGTGGCTCTATTATATCCCTAAATTAATTCTTTATAGAATTCTTCTATAAACTATTCCGCTATACTTCTTAGGATATACTTTACCTTTTAATTTTTATATATATCTACTTATAGATCTTCTAGCTATGCTTTTAGAAATCTTTATACTTAAAAGCTTTCTAGTAACTTATAAACTCTTTCCAGTTCTTTCTAAGTTACTATAATTTTTAGATAATTATACTTGATTAATCCGTCTATATCTTTTCGCAGTAAAGCCCCTAACGGCTTTTTGTTATTCTATAGTTTAGCTTTTTAACTTAGAGCGTTTACTTGTGTATTATCTATACCCTTAATATACTAAATCTTAAAATAGTATTCTATAAGCATCTCTGCCTATTTAACCTATCTTTAGTTAAGTTCCTTTATTATTAGGAATCCCGTTAGGTTCTTATAATCTATCTTAACTATAAATAGTTTCTTTATACCTTATAAGAATACTCTCTATTCCTTTAATGCTATAATTATACTTAATAACTCCTTGTTATAAATATTATAGTTTAACTCTAGTAGTATTATCTTCTAACTATAGTATACCACTAGGTGCCATCTATTTTAATATTTCTATATAAAGTATGCCCCTAATATAAAGTC
>Ga0307515_10025202_pt1 | contig 10306 bp, 10 predicted proteins | sample 17_EM_MG_FD_194513 | JGI IMG/M metagenome (GOLD analysis project Ga0307515, IMG submission 194513) | Populus trichocarpa ectomycorrhiza microbial communities from riparian zone in the Pacific Northwest, United States - 17_EM | ecosystem: Host-associated > Plants > Roots > Unclassified | place...
TCGGCGACATCTCCCCCTCAAGGGGGGAGATTAGCCGCAATCTTTGGAGCATCTGGGGAAACGAATGATCTCCCCCTTGAGGGGGAGATGTCACGAAGTGACAGAGGGGGGTAAGTGTCCCCGATCTCGGAAGGGATCAGGCGGAAACCGTTTGAGGATTGCCCACAGACAGGTTTGCGATATCAGCAAGACAGTCAATCAGTTGCCGTTCAATGCTGACGGAGCCATGGTCAGGCAGGCCTGCTCGAATTCGCGCATGGTTTCCGGGCTGTTGTCTTCCGGCAGGACGGCATCGGTTGCCATGTCCGTCGCGTCATCCACCGTCTGTCCGTCGTAGACGAAGGACTGGATGTAGTAGGCGAGCCCGCCTTTCCACACCTTGCGGCCGTCGATGTCCTTGCAGGCATAGGCCGTCTGCAGGTCGGACTGCATCGCATCGGCTGTCGGCTGCTCTGCTGCGGATACATCAGCAGTCGCTGTGGCAGCCATCAAGATCAGACCAAAGAGCAAGTTTCGATCCTTTCAGGGAATCGCGGGTACATCTGTCATGTGATCCTATAACCCGTCCGCTTTGCCGTTTGTTACCGGGGGCACGCCAGACAGAAGAAAAACTCCCGCTGTGTCTTCGCTGCCGATATCCCTGTCTTGCAAATCGTCAATGCATGGCCGGCCTGCTTGTTCCCGAAAAGTCAAAGCCGGTTTCAGGCGGGCAGTTCCTCTTCCGGCGTTTCCACTCCGTCCTGCCTCAGCGGTCGAAAACTCATGCGGTGCAGCGGGCAGGGGCCGTGGCTGCCGATGGCATTGCGATGGCGCTTCGTGGCATATCCGGCATGCACGGCAAAACCATAGGCTGGAAAAACCAGATCGGCGCGGGTCATCATCCGGTCGCGCGCCACCTTGGCGACGATCGAGGCCGCCGCGATCGAGAAGGACCGCGCATCGCCCTTGACCACCGCCTTGCCGGGGCAGGCAAGCCCGGGCGGCACGTCGCGGCCATCGGCCAGCACCAGCGCCGGACGTAAGGAGAGGCCCAGGACCGCGCGGCGCATGGCATCGAGGCTCGCCTTGCGGATATCCGTGCCATCGATCCTGCCGGCAGCCGAGGAGGCGATGGAGACGATGGCCGAGGAGAGAATGATCTCGAAAAGCACTTCGCGCCTGGCGATCGACAGCTGTTTGCTGTCGTTCAGCCCTTCCGGAATATTGTCGGGATCGAGAATGACGGCGGCAGCGACAACCGGTCCTGCCAGCGGCCCGCGGCCGGCCTCATCGGTTCCGGCGACCGGCCAGAGCCCATCGCGTCTGCCCGCCAGCTCGAAGCTGAAATCGGGGCCTTCGATGGTCTCGAAAAGAAAGGGGGAATCGGGCGGTGTGCGTCGTGACATGCGGCGAAACTCGCACACAAGCCCGATTCCCTGCAAGTCCTCCGGCAGTGAGGCGGCTGCCGGAGGATGACCGATCCTGCCTCGGGGCAAGAAACAGCATCGGTATGCGAATGTCCGGAAATCGCTCCCGGAAAATCTTTCAGCGCCCGGCTAGAGCAACGACAGCTGAACGCCGGTCCCAAGCGGCGGAACGAACAGATCGCAGTTCAGCGGACGCTTCCCCACGTTCAGTTCGAGCCGCTTGGCCGCCAGTTCGAAACGCCGGCCGATCTGCCAGGCATAGGGACCGGCCCCTTTCATGCGCTTGCCGAACTCGGCATCGTAATCCTTGCCGCCGCGCATCGAGCGCACCAGCGACATGACGTGGCGATAGCGGTCCGGATAGTTCCTGAGCAGCCAGTCACGAAACAGCGGGCTCACCTCCAGCGGCAGGCGCAGAAGAACGTAGCTTGCCTGGGTGGCGCCGGCGGTCTTGCCGGCATCCAGCACGCGCTCGATCTCGTGGTCGTTGAGGGCCGGAATGACCGGAGCCATCATCACGGTTGCAGGGATGCCGGCCTCAGACAGCGCCTTGATCGCCTCCAGGCGCTTGGATGGTGTCGAGGCGCGCGGCTCCATCAGCCGGGCGAGCTTGCGGTCGAGCGTCGTCACCGACAGGCCGACTTTCGCCAGCCCCTTCTCGGCCATCGGCGCCAGGATATCGATGTCGCGCATGACCATCGCCGACTTGGTGACGATCATCACCGGATGATCGGCGGCCTTCAGTACCTCGAGAATCTGGCGCATGATCCGCCATTCCTTCTCGATCGGCTGGTAGGGGTCGGTGTTGGTGCCGATCGCGATCGGGCGAACCTTGTAGCCGGGTTTTGCCAGTTCGCGCTCCAGAAGCTTGGCGGCGTCCGGCTTGGCAAACAGCTTCGCCTCGAAATCGAGCCCCGCCGACAGGCCCATATAGGCGTGGGTCGGCCGGGCAAAGCAGTAGATGCAGCCATGCTCGCATCCCCGGTAGGGATTGACGGAGCGGTCGAAAGGAATGTCGGGCGAATCGTTGCGGCTGATGATCGAGCGAGGCTTTTCGATCTGCACCTCGGTCTTGAAGGCAGGCAGGTCCTCCAGCGAATTCCAGCCGTCATCTTCCAGCGCGCGCGAGACGGGCTCGAAACGACCCGACGCATTGATGGCGGCACCCCGGCCGCGCCGCCGGTCGATCTCGATCCGCAGCCCGGAACCGGCGATCATCGCTTCGGCCATATCCGCCGTATTGGCAGGCGCCAAGGCACCCTGCCTGATGTGAGACAGCTCGTTCATGGGTTTCTCCGGGGGAATGTCTTCGCAGACGCTCCGATATCCTCTGATTATTTTCCTATCGCGAAAATGAGAACATTGCAAGAACAAAATGGACGAACTTGCTCGCCTGTTCTCTTCCGGTTCGCGCAGGTGCGACGATTTTGGGTTCGTTTGCGCGCGTATTCATCATGAATGAAAAGTTAATTGCCCGGAAACGAAGGGTTTGTGGAAATTGTGTGTGCGATGCGGTATGGACGGCGATGCTGACGATCATCATGGAAACCCGCAACAATGAGGCCGAACTGGCGCAGACGCTGTCGTCGCTGGTTGCGGGTGCCGTGGAAGGCCTGGTGAGCGACGTGATCATTCTGGATCATGCGTCGCGCGATGGCTCCAGCCGCGTCGCCGATGCCGCCGGCGCCCGCTTCTGCACGAGCTGGGACATGAAGGACATCGTCCGTTCGGCGCGCGGAGACTGGCTGCTGCTGCTCGAGCCTGGCGCAAGGCCAGCGGGGCGCTGGATCGACGACATTGCCGAATACATGTCGCTCAGCAAGGTACCGGCGCGCTTTTCGCCTTCGCGGCTGCATCGGCGGCCGTTCCTGCAACGTGTCGTGAAGCGTGCCGCACCGCTGGAGTTCGGGTTCCTCCTGTCGCGGCAGCAGGCAACGGCGATCGCAAAATCGGGCATGCAGCTGAGTGATTTTGCGACAGGCAGGGCAGTGCGCCGGCTTGGCAGCGAACTGGTGCCTGCCTGGGTTGCGATCGGCAACCGCCCCGCCGCGGACGATACCCACCAATAAAAAGACAGGCCCTTTCGGACCTGCCTGTACTTCATTGAAAATCGATGTTCAAAAAGGGCTTTCCGCGCGGCCGCGTCGTCGTATCGCTTCGCGGAGCGGATTTCTAAAGAATGAAATCCGCTGCATTCATGCTGGTCACGTTGATCTGGATGTGGAAATCGGATGTTCCGTTTCCGTCGATGTCGCCGGATATGATGCCGTTCGAGAAGCGCAGCTCTCCTGCATGTCCGCCGAAGCCGGCAGAGCCGATGAATGAGAACGCCTGATTTGCGCCGATCGTGCTGTTTGCATCGATGGTGGCAAGGTCGACCTTGTCGCCCTGGCTGCGGCTGAAGTCGACGATGACATCGCGATTGGCGCCGGTGACGCTTTCATTCTTGTTGTTGAAATCGAACTTGTCCGCGCCGCCGTCGCCGTGCAGTTCGTCGCGCCCTGTGCCGCCGATCAGCCTGTCATTGCCGCCGAGCCCGGAGAGAATATCGTTTCCGCCGCGGCCGTTCAGCGTGTTGACGCCGTTCGACCCGAGGATGGTGTCGCCGACATTGGTGCCAGCGGCATTCTCGATGCTGACCAGCGTTTCGAAACGGTTGGCGCCCGTCTGGGCAAAGCCCTGGCCGAGATCAATGCCAACGCCAGTGCCGCCCAGCGTGCTGCTGTCGTCGCGCGGCTCATAGCTGATCGTGTCGCTGCCCGAGCCGCCGGTGAACAGGTTCTGCCAGCCCTCGGAAAAGAAGCTGTCATTTCCGCTGTCGCCGAAGTAGTCGCTATGGAAGGTCGAGACGGCAATGGTGTCGTTGCCGGCGCCGGCGCGGATGGTATCGAAGGCCGAGCCGCTGAAGGCGAAGCCCTGACCGACATAGGTGTCGTCGCCGTCGCCGAGACGGATATCGTTGCCGCCCTCGAAGGCATTGACGACGCCGTCGTCGCCTTTGCCGGCGTCGACGAAGTTGGAGCCGCCAAGATCATCGGAACGGTTGAGATTGATGACGTCGTTGCCGTCCTTGGCAAAGATATCGAGGAAGGCGCGGTTGCCCTGGTCGATGCGATCTGCGCCGTTGGTGCCGTCGATGCGTATCCGTGCCATGTCCGTCTCCTCATCCCGTGTTGTTGATGAGGACAGTTCTACGATGCTGCGGCATGGCGCGCTGTTCCGGATGGAACAGGGAAGGCAAGCGGTTGCGTGAGAGAAGGGACTACCCGCGCTTCAGGTGCTCGTCGAGCCTTGGCATGATCTCGACGAAATTGCAGGGCATATGGCGATAGTCGAGCTGTTGTTTCAATATGCCGTCCCAGGCATCGCGGCAGGCGCCGGGCGAGCCGGGCAGCACGAAGATGAAGGTGGCATTGGCGACGCCGCCGGTCGCCCGCGACTGGATCGTCGAGGTGCCGATCTTGTCATAGGAAATCCGGTGAAAGACCTCGGAAAAGCCGTCCATGCGCTTCTCGAACAGCGGCTCCAGCGCCTCGGGCGTCACATCGCGGCCGGTAAACCCCGTGCCGCCGGTGGTGATCACCACGTCGATTGCATCGGTAAGCGTCCAGGCCTTCACCTGTGCGGCAATCTCAGCCTTGTCGTCGGGAACGATGGCGCGGGCTTCAAGGCGATGCCCGGCGTCCTGTATGCGCGCAACCAGCGTGTCGCCTGAACGATCGTCGGCAAGCGTGCGCGTGTCGGAAACGGTGAGGACCGCGATGCCGACGGGAACGAAGGGGCGTGCTTCCTTAGTCTCGGCCATCGCAATTTCCCTCTCCATTCACACTGTTGCAGGCCAGAACGTACCAGTTCGGGTTCTGTCTTGAAAGAACGGTCACTGCCGCGTCTCGCGAATCCGTGTCGGCAAACAGCGCGAAACAGGAGGCACCGGAGCCGGACATTCGAACGAAGGAAGCGCCCGTTGCCAAAAGCGCATTCGAAACGGCTCCGATCTCAGGCTCCAGCATACGGGCAGGCGGTTCCAGATCGTTGCGCAGGCTTCGCAGGGTCTCGATCCAGTCGCTGGCCGATCGCCGGCCTTGCGGAACAGTCAGCGGTGAATTCGCCTTGTGCGTCAGCATGCGGAAAATCACCGGCGTCGAAACTGCCTTCAGCGGATTGACAATCAGCATCGGGAAAGACGGAAACTCGGCAAAACGCTCGATATCCTCGCCGATGCCGCGCGCGATCAGTGGCCGGCCTTCCAGGCACATCGGCACATCCGCGCCCAGTTTCAACGCAATCTCTGCTAGGCTGTTGTGATCAACGGAGGCTCCCCACAGCTCAAGTAACCCCAGAAGCGCCGCTGCCGCATCGGCCGAGCCGCCGCCTATGCCGGAGGCGACCGGCAGGTTCTTTTCCAGATGCAGATGAACCGGCCCGGCCTTAATGCCGCGCTCGGCCAAATAAACCCTTAACAGGTCGCGCGCCTTGAGAACCAGATTGCCGGCGGCCTCTTCGCCCGTCAGCGGAAGATCCGCGGAAAAGCGGCCGGAGGCGGTAAAGCGGTCTTCACCGGAAAGGGAAAAGCCGATGCGGTCTCCCGCATCGGCGAATGTTACAAGGCTTTCCAGCAGATGATAGCCGTCCGCCCTCTGGCCGACGACATGCAGGGCCAGATTGATCTTCGCGGGAGCCACTCGGGTGAGCGCGAAGCTGGGGATGCCTGCATCCGTTGCCATCTTATGCCGGGATCAGGATTTCTTGTCCGGCACTGTTGCGTCCGGCGTCACCTTTTTCGGCAGGGCATCGCCCGCTTCCGCGGCAGCCGGGACCTTGGCTTCGATGGGCGGCAGGCCGCTCTCGATCTTCGCCTTGATCTTCGGGATTTCCGTTTCCTCGGGCTTCAGCGCCAGCGTCTGGTTCCACTGGAACACCGCTTCGAGCTTGCGCCCGACGCGCCAGTAGGCGTCACCCAGATGATCGTTGATCGTCGCATCGCCCGCCATCAGTTCGGCGGCGCGTTCCAGTTCGACGACGGCATCGTCGAAGCGGTTCATCCGGTAATAGGCCCAGCCGAGCGAATCGACGATGTAGCCGTCATCCGGCTTCAGATCGACCGCCTTGCGGATCATCCCGAGGCCTTCTTCGAGATTGATGTTCATGTCGACCCAGGAATAGCCGAGATAGTTCAGCACCTGCGGCTGGTCGGGGTTGAGGTCCAGTGCCTTCTTGAAGTTCGGCTCGGCCTTGTCCCACATCTTCTGGCGTTCATAGGCGATGCCGCGCTGGAAGAAGATCGTCCAGTCGCTGCGCTGCGGCACAGGGCCGATGGCCTCGGCCGCGCGGTCGTAGGTCAGGCCCATTTCCTTGTAGTCCTTGGCATCCGACAGAACGCTGCCATAGGCGATATAGCTGCGCACATCCTTCGGATCGAGATCGATCAGCGCCTTCAGGTGCTGCTTGGCTTCATCCACCTTGCCGATCGAGGCAAGGCTGAGGCCAAGCTGCATTTCCGACAGCCGCCGCATCGGCGAATTTTCCGGCACGCTCTGATAGAGCGCGATGGCCCGCTCCGGCTTTTTCAGGTTTTCGGCGATACCGCCGAGCATGACGAGGATGTCGGCGCTTTCCGGATCAAGCGCGCGGGCCGTCTGCAGATAGAGCGAGACGATGTCCTCCGCGCCGTCGCGGTTGAGCGCCGCGCCGATCGAGAAGAGCACGGCAGCGGCGCCCTGCGTGGCGCTGCGGACCTGCTGCTCCTGCGGCTTGCCGTCTTCGATGCTGGTGCGCAGCGCCTTCAGTGGCGCATAGTTGTTGATGAAGCCTTCGCCGACGGACACCGCGTCCAGCGCCTTCTGCTTGTTGCCGTCGCGCGCTTCCAGCTTTGCCAGCGCAACAACGGCGCGCATGAAGGTATCGGGTGCTGCACTGCCGCCTTCGCGGTCGAGAACGGCATCGTTCAGCTTCGAGCGGGCCGTGGCCTTGTCGCCCGCTGCCAGCGCGATGGCGCCTTCATGGTAGGACTTGAAGATGCGGAACCATTCCGGCCCTTCCATCGCCTCGATTGCGGTGATCGCCTCCTTCGGCTTGCCTTCGCCGGCTTTCGCCCAGCCGAGCAGCAGGCCGTTCATCAGCCGGTCGAGATCGTTCGGGCCTTCGTAGTTCAGGATTTTCTCGGCGTGGCGGTATTCCCGCTTGCGGATCGCCTCGACGGCGCGGGCGATGGTGGTGATCCGCTCGACGGAGCTATCCGACTTCAAATCCTCGGCGATCTTCACGCCGTCGTCGAAATTGCCGTTCATCAGCAATGTGATCATCAGGCGCTGCTTGACGTCGACATTATCCGGTTCGAATTCGAGAGCCGTCCGGTAGAGCCTGGTCGCCGTATCGAGATCGTGATCGACATCAGCGGTTCGCGCGGCGAGAAACGCGCCGGAAAAGCTGTTGACCGAATTCAGGTCGAAAGGCTTGCTTTCCTCCACGGCAGCCTTTTCCTCGGCAAAGCCCTGGGAAGCGCCGGAAAGAGACGCCAAGGCCAGGAAGGCTGCACCGCTGAGCAGGCGAAGAAGGTGTTTTTGCCGCATGACAAGCCTTTCGTTACGGGCGACGCCCCTTGGCGCCGACGCCGGATTCGCGCGGAATCAGTCTCAAATCAATAACGCATAACCCGGCAAACCGGAATCGGTTTGAGCGCAAGGCAAAACGCAATTCGACATGTTGCCGCCGACTTCCGCCCATTCGATCGGGCGGTTGGCACGGCAACTCCCGTAGCATGGACGGATAGAATGGCTTTTTTGGCGCAGTGCGGCAAGAAATTCCTCTTAGGGCTCCAGCGCGGCAATTGATCGCCGTGTCAGCTCACCCGGTCGATGCAGAAATCGATGACCTCGAGAAGCGCCGCCTTCCACGGCGACTCCGGCAGCGGCGCCAGTGCATCGCGGGCAATGGTGCCATAGTGCTGCGCCCTTGCGATCGTGTCGCTCAAGCCGCCGTAGCGGGTGATCAGCCCCAGTGCTTTTTCGAGGTTCTGGTCGTTGCTCTCACCACCTTCGATCGCCTGGCGCCAGAAGCTGCGTTCGTCGGCCGTGCCGCGGCGGTAGGAGAGAATGACGGGCAGGGTAATCTTGCCCTCGCGAAAATCGTCGCCGGTATTCTTGCCGAGGTCCGCGGCCTTGCCGCCGTAATCCAGCACGTCATCGACCAGCTGGAAGGCGAGGCCAAGGTTCATGCCGTAGGATTTCAGCGCATTGCGGCTCGCCTTGTCGGTCTTGGCGACGATCGGGCCGACTTCGGCGGCGGCGGCAAAAAGCGCAGCCGTCTTGGCGCGAATGACGGAGAGGTAGTCGTCCTCGGTCGTCTCCATGTTCTTGGCGACGGAGAGTTGCAGCACTTCGCCTTCAGCGATGACGGAAGCGGCTGTCGACAGCACATCGAGCGCTTCCAGCGAGCCGACATCGACCATCATGCGAAAAGCTTGGCCGAGCAGGAAGTCGCCGACGAGAACGCTCGCCTGGTTGCCCCAGATCATCCGCGCCGTCGATTTGCCGCGGCGCAGATCGCTCTCGTCGACCACGTCGTCGTGCAGCAGCGTGGCGGTGTGCATGAATTCGACCGAAGTCGCGAGCTTGATATGGGCATCGCCGGTCGAGCCGAACATCGCGGCGGAAGCGAGTGTCAGCATCGGGCGCAGGCGCTTGCCGCCGGAGGAGATCAGGTGGTTGGCCACTTCCGGAATCATCTGGACGTCGGAACCGGCCTTGGACAGGATGAGCTGGTTGACGCGCTCCATGTCCGCCTTCGTCAGGTCGACGAGCGGCTTTACCGATGCCTGTTTGTTTTTGCTGTCTTCCAGCGGTATCACTACGCCCAACACAAGGGACTCCTGTTCAAATTCCAGTTCGGACAATAGAAAGGGGGGCTTGTGGCGGCAAGAGGCGAATTGTCCCGCTTGCTCAAATAAAGGCAGGAAAACGATCCGGAATGAAGGAATTGATCCGTACCAACGACGCCGTAGTCCTCTCTTTTGCCGAAAGCCTGATGAAGGACGCAGGCATCGGCTGTTTCATCGCCGATCAGGGCATGAGCATTCTCGAAGGCTCGCTTGGCTTGCTGCCTCGCCGGTTTCTGGTCGATGAGGACGATGCCGACGAGGCAAGGCAGGTCCTGATCGACGCCGGGCTAGAGGCGGAATTGCGCGACGCATGACGGCTGCCGCCACCGAAACCATCGACAGCTTCCACCGTGGTCAATTCCACGTGATGCAGCCATTGGGGCAGGGACATCGGTCCGGCATGGACGCCATGCTGCTCGCCTCGCTGGTTGCCTCGGACAAGCCTTGCCGTGTCGCCGATCTCGGTGCCGGCGCCGGTGCGGCCGGCATGGCCGTCGCCTCGCGGCTGGAAAATGCAGAGGTGCTCCTGGTCGAGCGCTCGCCGCTGATGGCGCAGTTCGCCCGCAAAAGCCTTGCCCTGCCGGAAAATGCACGCTTCGCCCCCCGTGTGTCGGTGCTCGAGGCCGATGTCTCGCTCACGGGCCGGGCACGCGTCGCCGCCGGTCTTGCCGACGACAGCTTCGATCACGTCATCATGAACCCGCCCTTCAACGACGCCTCCGACCGCAAGACGCCGGATGCGCTGAAGGCCGAGGCGCATGCGATGACGGAAGGGCTGTTCGATATCTGGATCCGCACCGCCGGCGCCATCGTCAGGCCTGGCGGACAGCTTTCGCTGATCGCGCGGCCGCAATCGATCGCCGAGATCATCTCCGCCTGCGGCCGCCGTTTCGGCGGCATCGAGATCACGCCGCTGCATCCGCGCGAAGGCGAAAATGCGGTGCGCATCCTCGTCACGGCGATCAAGCAGAACCGCGCCCGGCTGACGCTGCGGGCGCCGCTGATCGTGCACGAAGTGGGGACG
>Ga0307515_10025203_pt1 | contig 10306 bp, 10 predicted proteins | sample 17_EM_MG_FD_194513 | JGI IMG/M metagenome (GOLD analysis project Ga0307515, IMG submission 194513) | Populus trichocarpa ectomycorrhiza microbial communities from riparian zone in the Pacific Northwest, United States - 17_EM | ecosystem: Host-associated > Plants > Roots > Unclassified | place...
GGCGTCTCTCGCGCCTCGGCCAGCCTTGGCGTCGACTACCATCACGACCTGTCCGGCGACCGCGCCGTCCGGCTGCAGGGCCAGGCGACCTATGTCGGCGCGTCCTATCTGACCTTCGACGCCGACCGGAGCCACGAGATGGGCGAATATCTGGGCTTGCGCGGTGTCGCCAGCCTCGAAGCCGCGCGCTGGACCTTGAGCGCCACCCTCGACAATCCTCTGGGCGCCCACGGCAACAGCTTTTCGTTCGGCAATCCGTTCCTGATCACCCGCGAGCGGATCATCACCCCGCCCCGTCCCAGGACGCTGGCCTTGCGCCTGACCGCGCGCTTCTAGGACGCGGCCGTCAAACGCCGGGCGGCGAAACGACCGGCCGATCTCCGGGCTCGGCGAGGTGGCCGGGGTCCACGACGCGTTCCAGGGTGCGCTGCAGATAGGGCGCGTAAAGCCGATGGGCCTTGCGCAACGCGCCCGGTCCCAGAACCGCGCCGATCGTGAGCAAGATCGCCAGGATCATCGCGCCATCCCGGCCGCCATCGACTGTCGCAACGTCGGCTTTGGGACCGTAGACCAGACAGACCCCGATGACGCCCAGCGCCCCGCCAAGCGCGAAGCCGGCCAGGACGTCCGAAAACCAGTGCGCGCCGAGATAGATGCGCGACAGGCCAGTCAGCAGGATCATCAGAGCCGCCAGCGCCCAGGGCGCCACGCGCCAGGGGCGGGACTGAGACCGCGCGACGATCCAGGCCAGAACGCTATAGAATGCTACCGCCGAGGTGGCGTGTCCGCTTGGAAAGCTGAAGGCGTCGGCGCCGGAATAAAGCAGAGACGGCCGCGCGAAGTGGAAGGTCGTCTTGAGGGCCGGCACCAGCAGCGCGGCCGCGATCATCACCACCGCCAAACCCACGGCCTCGCGACGACGCCGTCGCCAGAGCAGATAGCCGGCCACCACGATGGTCCCAGCGGTCCGCTCGGGACCATCGCCGAGCGCGGAGACCAGCATCATGCCCTGATCGAGCCAGGGTGTCCGATGGGCGAACAGAAAACTGGCCAGCATCGCATCGGCCTGGACGATGGATCCGCGCGTCAAGATGCCGATCGCGATCACCAACACCACGGCCAGCAAGGCCAGGCAAAGAGCAGCGGCGAGCGCGAGGTTCCGCGCACCTCTTTGGGAAGCAAATAGCGGTATCACGCCGCGGCTGATCGGCTTGACGGCCCAGACCCCCAGCAGCCCCGCGGCCAGGATCATCAGGGCGGCGAGGAGCCATTGGCTCGCGGTCAGGACAGGGTTCACCCCAGAAGGACTGCTAGATCGAGGGTCAAGGACGCTCTTTCGACGATGATTATCGGCGACGGCCAGTCCCGTCGCCCGCTCAGGCGTCAGCCTGCGCCGCTTGAGGTTCGTCCAGGGTTGCCGGACCTATACAGAATCCCAATCACCCGAACCTGAGCGGCGCCGAGCGGCTCACCGGCTCATCGATCGCCGGCTAAGATCTCCGCACTGCCTGTTCTGGCTCCCGGGAGCGGATACCTTGAGCCGGGCGGTAGCCGCCTTGGATGCTGACCGTCCGCACAGGATGGCAAGTGGAGCGGCCGCCGGCCTGATAGCGGAAGTCACCAAGGCCTCGCGGGCCCCGTAGACCGCGCTTGCATTGTTTCGCCCGACCTTGTGTTCTTCTTCATCATCTTGCTCGGCTCGAACCTATAGGGCGATCCCGGCGGCCATGAGGGTGGAGCACCAATGGAGCGTCCTATAAGCGATGATCGCCCCGACCGGCCGAGGCGTTTGGCGGAGGTCGCCGTTGCGTGTTTTGGCTATTTCAGTGTCGTGCTTGTCCTGCTGCATGTTCTGCGGCCCGACTACACGCCCATAGACCACATGATCAGCGACTATGCGGTCGGGCGTCTTGGCTGGGTGATGACGACGGCCTTCGTGGCCTTGGCCGCAGGCTGCTTGACGCTAGGGTTGGGAATGGCCGTCGCCGGCCCTAGATCCTGGCTGGCCCGCGCCGCAGTGCTGCTCCTGTGGGTCGCGACGGTCGGCTTGTTGGTGACCGCGACTTTTCCCACGGATCTTGAGACGGCGGCCACGACGACAACGGGCAACATCCACACCGCCAGTTTCCTAGTCAACGTGCTTAGCATGATCCTGTGCGCGCTTCTCTTCGCCGTCAGCTTTCACCAAAGCGATGATTGGCGCGGCTATCGATGGACTGGGTTGGTTTTAGCGCTCGCCTTGCTCGCCGCGTTCATCGCCCAATTCCTGACCCTGCATCGGGGCGCACCCTATGGACTGACCAACCGTCTCTTCGTCGCCGTGCTGATGGTCTGGTTCGTGGCGACCGCCATTCAGCTTCGCCGCGTCGCCATTCTTCGACAAGGCGCCACGCCCAAGGCGTAGCGGGGCGGACCGACCGCCCGCAGGGGGTGAAGTTTGCCGTAGAGGCCCTCGTTGTAGCCGGACGAATCGCCGTCATGGCTTGTGTCGCCGCCGAGGCACTGGTGTTCTACCTATCCTTGCGCCGCGGGCCTCAACGCCATCGGACGCGCTATTGGCGCAAACCAGGGAGGGCGCGCATGACCGGTAGAGTAGGCAAGGCCTCTCCACTCCGCCTCGTCCTGGAAACCGCGCTCGACGCCGCCGTTCTGATGGGAGCCGATGGCCGGGTCCGGGACTGGAACTCGCAGGCTCAATCCACCTTCGGCTGGACCTGTCAGGACGCGGTGGGCCGGCCTTTGGCCGATCTGATTATTCCACTCCAGGATCGCACGGCCCACGCCGACGGCTTGCGCCGATATCTGGAGACGGGCGCCGAGACAATTTTGGGGCGGCGCATCGAAGTCATGGCGACCCATAGCGACGGGCGCGTCTTCCCCATCGAGCTTTCGGTGACGCGAATAGACGAGGACGGCGAGATCGGCTTTGTCGGTTTCATGCGCGACATCTCCGGACGGCTGGACGCGCAACGGGCGCTGAAGGCCGAGCGCGACCGAAACCAGAGCGTCCTGGACAACATGCTCGACGGTTTTGTCCTGCTGGATCGCGATCTGCGAGTTCTGCAGGTCAATCAGGCGGCCCTGCGCATGGAGGGCCGCACCGCGGTGTCCATGCTGGGCAGGCTCCACGGTGAGATTTGGCCAGGCCCCGAGGCCGAGCGCTTGCGGGAGCAGTACAGGGCGTCCCTGCGCGCCCAGACGCCGGTGGTCTTCGAGGAACAATGGATCGACCCGCGGGGGACCATGTGGCTGGAGATCCGCACCCAGCCGACGCCCGAAGGCTTGGCGATCTTCTATCGCGACGTGAGCAAGCGAAGGAACGCCGAGGAGGTGTTGCGCGCCAGCGAAGCGCGGTGGCGCACCCTGGCCAATGTCGTTCCGGCGATCGTCTGGATGTCTTCGGCTCAGGGCGAGGTCGAGTTCCTCAACGATCGATGGTTCGAATTCACCGGCGAGCGGGCGGGCGGCATCGATTCCAATCCGGCCGACCGGTTACATCCAGACGACGCGCGCAACGCCGCCGCGCTATGGGCCGAAGCCTTCGCCAAGGGCGAGGGTGTCGGCGCCGAACTGCGGATTCGCGGCGGCGACGGGCAATACCGCTGGTTTCTTTCGCGCTCCGAGCCGGTCCTCGATCGAGATGGCCAAGTGTCGGGGTGGATCGGCGCGAGCATCGATATCGATGATCGGCGCAAGGCCCAAGAACGCCTGGAGCTGATGGTCAACGAGCTGAACCATCGCGTGAAGAACAACCTCGCGGCGGTCCAGGCCCTGGCCGCCCAGACCTTCCGTGGGACCGAGTCGCTTCCCGAGGCCCGCGAAGCGTTCACCTCGCGGCTGGTGGCCTTGGGCAAGGCGCACGACATCCTGACACGGCAACAGTGGGAGGGCTCACAATTGGCGGAAATCGCCCAGGAGGTGCTGGCGGTCATCCCCAGGGCAGAGGCGTTGACCATCGAAGGTCCGAACGTCTCCCTGGGCCCCAACGCCGCCCTGACCCTGTCGATGGCGTTCCACGAACTTTACACGAACGCCCTGAAATACGGCGCGCTGTCGTCGCCAGAAGGGCGCGTGGCGCTGCGGTGGCGCGTCGATTCCACGGACATGCTGCACCTTTCCTGGACGGAGCTGGGCGGTCCCAGGGTCATCGCGCCCACCAGGACCGGCTTTGGCGCGCGCCTGCTCACGCGAAGTCTCGCCGCCGAACTGCGCGGCGTCGTGAAGATCGACTATCAGGAGACAGGCGTCGTTTGCACCATCGACGCTCGACTCGATCGTGGCCGACTTGGCCTCCTGCCCGCGATGTCGCCAGGATAGGAACCTCGGTTACCGCGTTCGGTCCGTGAGGCCCATCGACAGTGACCCGCCAAGCCGGCGAACCGTTCCGAACAGTCTCGCGGTCGCGTCACAAGGACGCCGGTGGCTTTGTCGCGAGCGAGATCATCCGCAACCTCAATCTCTGCGTCGCCGAAAAGACGGCGAAGATCGCGTCCTACAAAGACCGATACCAAGAGTGGTGGTTGGTCCTACCGGACTATATCGGGCCGGACCTGAACGCTGACGAGCGCGGGGCCATAGGTGACCATCTGGACTTGCGAACATTTTCGCGCGTGATCCTGGTTCATCCGCGAATGCCAACCGAGGCCGTCGTCTTGTCGCGGTCGAGTGAGGGGTGACGATCTCAGCCGGACTTAAAAGAAGGTCGGGGGCGTCGACAGTGATCGGCGTCAGAGATGCGGGGGATACCCGTCCGGATTCGATCGCGCGATCAGGCCGCGGGTTGCCCGGCGTCGCCGTCGTTGGTCGTGACACCGATCCTCGCAACGACATCTCGTCGCCTGGCGCGTGTCCGAAAAATGTAGACAAATTCCAGACACTCCATTGTAAAATGTCCGAAAAACGACTACATGCTTCGGACCTGACAGCCGCCAACCTTACCGCCACGCTCGACGCCCGGATCGCCCAGGGGGCCAGCCGACGCGTCTGGACGCCTTCGGACTTCCTGGACCTTGGCGGCCGCGACGCGGTCGACAAGGCCCTGCAGCGCAAGGTGGCGCGCGGCCTCCTGCGTCGCATCGACCGCGGCCTCTACGATCAGCCCAAGCGCAACAGCCTGACCCAGGCGCAAAGCCCGCCCGATCCCCGAGCGGTGATCGATGCGGTCGCGCGTCGCGACCAGATCCGGGTCCTGGTCGACGGCATGACCGCGGCCAACGACCTGGGGTTCACCAACGCCGTGCCAGCCAAGATCGTGGTCCATGCCGACGCGCGGCTGCGGCCGATCCGCCTGGGCGCCATGGACATCACCTTCCGGCCGACGGCCGCCAGCAAGCTCCATTGGGCGGGCCGCCCGGCCATGCGGCTGGTCCAGGCCCTGCACTGGGTTCGCGACACCCTGGGTCACGACGACGACGGGATCGACCGCTACGACCAGCGCGTGCGCGCCCTGCTCGCCGACCCGGCGCAAGGTCCGGCGCTGCGGGCCGACCTGGCGTCGGGCTTCACCGCCCTGCCCGCCTGGATGCAGGACCTCCTGCGTCCTTATCTCGCGCAGGACCTGGCCGCCCAGCCGGCCGGGCAAGCGAGCGCATGAACCTCGCTTTCGACCAGATCATCGCCGCCGAGGACGAAGAGCGCGCGGGCCTGTTTGCCGCCACGGCCCAAAGGTTGGGTTCGACGCCGCAAAACGCCGAGAAGGATTTCTGGGTGTGCTGGGTGCTGGACGCTTTGTTCAACGGCCGGCCCGACAGCGCGCCTCGGCTGCTCTTCAAGGGCGGCACCTCGCTGTCCAAGGGCTTTGGCCAGATCAAACGCTTCTCCGAGGACATCGATGTGACGGTGTTCCGCGACGATATTGGCGAGCCGGTCTCGGTGGCGGACCTGCGGGCGATGAGCGGCAAGAAGCGTAAAGCCGCCCTGGAGGCGATCGAGGCGGCCGGCGCGGCCTATATCCAGGGCGACCTGCGCGAGGCGCTGCAGGCGGCCATCGCCGCGACCGCCGCGCGGACGGGCGTGGCGGCCGAGCGCTTCCAACTGCAAGCCGCCCACGACGACGCCCAGACCCTGCTGCTGAGCTACCCGTCGGCGACGCCGGCGGACGACTATGTCCGCAGCACGGTGAAGATCGAATCCGGGGCCAAGTCGGCGCTGGATCCGCACACGACCAAGATCATCCGCCCCTATGTCGATGACGACGCGCCGGGCCTGGATCTTTCCGTGGCCAATGTGGTCACGGTCGACGCCGAGCGGACCTTCTGGGACAAGGTGGTCATCCTCCACGGCCTGCGGCGCTGGTACGATCGCAGGGCGGCCTTGCGCGGCGGCGGCCAGCGGATCTCGCGCCACTACTACGACCTGTACATGCTGATGCAGGGCGCGGTGGGCCAGGCGGCCGTGGCCGACGCGGCCCTCGGCGCCGACTGCGTGGCCCATGCGCGGATGTTCTTCGACCGGCCTGATTTCGACCTGGCCAGCGCCCGACCGCCGACCTTCGCCCTGTCGCCGGATGGGGCGATGTACGACGACCTGCGCCGCGACTACGCGCTGATGCGGACGATGATCTTCGGCGAGGCTCCAAGCTTCGAAACGGTGCTGGAATGCGTCTTCGCCCTCGAACGCCGGCTCAACGGCCAGGATTAGATCGCCACAAGGGCGCCGCTTGAAAGGTTACCGCCCAACGACCGATTGGCGCCGCTGGCGCGTCTCGGTCCCTCACCTTGATGGCGGGCTTGGTCCCGCCCGACGCGGTTGGCGAGATTGCCTAGTCGCCCCGCCCCCGCCGCCCGCGCACGAACGCCCGGTCGGTGGCCATGAACCGCGCCAGCATCGGGGCGACCAGCCGCGCCGGCTCGGCCGCCTTGCCCCCGTTCTCGGCCGCATGAGCCTGGGCGTAGGCAACCAGATCACGATGGATGGCGGCCGGCAGATCGAGGGTCAGCTTGACGGGGGTCTCGTCTTCCAGCGCGCCCAGCTTCAACTTGCTCATCGCGTCTTCCTCTCAAAGGGGCGGTTGTCGTCATAGGGCTCCAGCACCAGGTCGCGGGTCAGCAGCACCCGCAGCGGCGCACCGGGCCGGATGGTCAGGGTTGGGGCCAGATCCAGGCTCTTGCCGACCATCTGCTGGCCAACGTCGCCAGCGGTGGCGGCGCCGGCCCGGCGCACGGCGCGGGCCAGGTCGGACTCCTCGCTCGACGACCCAGACTCGGCGCCGATGGCCAGCAGGGTGCTGAGGCCCGCGGCCGCCAGGACACGGCCGCCATGGCGATCCACGCCGTCCTGCAGGCCCGCCATACCTTGCGCGTCGGCGCCCGGCAGTTTGTCCAGCACGATTGAGCGCCCCGATGGCAGGATCAGACGCGTCCAGACGACCCGAAGGCGGCTCTGACCGCTCTGGACCTGGGCGTCATAGTCACCGACCAAGCGCGCCCCCGCCGGGATCAGCAGCACGCCGCCGCCCAGACTATCGAACACGTCCTGAGTGACCTGAGCGATGGCGACACCCGGGGCGTCCGAGCGCAAGCCGGTGACCAGAGCGGCGGGGATGATCGCGCCAGCCTGAAGGATATAGGGCGAGACCGGAGCTTGCAGCCGCTCGACACTGGTGGTGCGCGGATCGCCCGCCTGCCCACCGTCTGCCGCCCTGGAAGGTCCAGTCGCACCAGATCCGCTCCCCTGACCCGACGCAGGCGTCGCGTCACGCCGCGCTGACGCCGCTACGAAGAGACCGCTCTGGATCGCCGCGCGCCTGACCTCCCGCGCGGCTTCCACCTGCGGATTGACCGGTGCGGAAACGGCCGAGGCCATGGCGGGGCGTTCGAGCCCGCCGACCGGCAAAGCCGACGGATCGCCGGCCTGACGCGCTCGCGCTGCGGCCAAGATCGGCCGACCAAGGTCACCTGGCAATGGCGGGCCGAGGGCCGGTACGCTGGCGGGACCGACATAGCCGCGCGGCAAGGCGGTAACGCGTTCGGGCGGCGGCGATGGCGTATAGGTCGCCTCGGCCACCGCCGGCTTGCGCTTGTCCATCAGCGACCAGCCCACTGCCCCAGCCACGCCGGCCATCAGCACCGCGCCGACGATCAGCAGCGCGCGGCGCGAGACCTGGGCCACCGGCGCGGGCGTTCCGCGCAGCCGCAAGGTCTTGGCGGTGGCTTTTTCGGCCTCTTGCGGATCTAGGCTCATCGGGAAGCCTCCGTCAGCGGGGTCAGGCGCGTCAGGCGAACGGCCTGAGCGTGGCGTTTGCCGCCCAGCCGCAACTCGCCGCGATCGAACAGGCGATCGACGACCAGCCGGCGGGCCTCGACGTGGTAGTTGATCAGCTCGGCGGTCTTGCCGTCGGGACCAACCCGATAGAGCGGCGGCAAGTCGCTCAGGTCGATGGTGGGCGCAAATTCGATGAAGACTCGCCGTCCGTCGTCGAACACCCGGGCCGGCCGCCAGAGCGGATGGTCGCCGCTGATCCGGTAGGCTAGGTTTAGCGGCCCGGTCGGTGCGTCCGCGACGGCGGGGACCGACATCGGCGCAGGCGGCGCTGGGACAACCACTGGCGCGTAAGCCGTCTCGTAGCGCCAGGAGACCTGGGACAGCCAGGTCCGGGACGAGGCGCGCAGCTCCAGGTGATAAGTGCGCCGGTCGGTGTTGATGATCAGGTTGGTGGCCAAGCCCGCTGCAGTCGGCTTGATCATCACATGGACACGGCGCTGGTCACCCGCCCCGCTGATGGTGTCGCCGATCACCCAGCGGGCGGTGTCGCCCGCCGCCACCGGACCGGACCCGACCAAGGTCTCGCCGGGCTCCAGGATGATGTCGGTGATCCGACCGGGCATGGCGATGACCGGAAACACCGCTTCATCGGCAAAGGCGAAACGCTTGGCGCCGCCGGGAACCGCCAGCTGGGCGGATGGCTGGCCCGCCGAAACCCCCGGAAGAACCAGGCCAACCATCATGACTGCGGCCAGGCGGGTCATGCGCCAAACTCCTTGGACCACGAGATTCCCGAGATGAAGACACCCAGCGGGTTGACGCGGAGGCCCTCGGGCGTGCGCGGCGGCTTGACCACCAGGGTCAGGATGGCGCTCCAGCGCTCGGTGGCCGCCAGCTGACCATCGGCATAGCGCTGCTCGGTCCAGGCCACGCGAAAGCTGTTGGGGGTGGCGCGCACCACGCTGGACACGGTGACCACCACCTGGGCCCGGCCGACCTGAGCGAAGGGGTCATTGCGGCGGGCATAGTCCGACAGGGCCGCCGCGCCGTCCGCGTCGGTGAAATCATAGGCCCGCAGCCAGGCTTGGCGCATCACCACCGGGTCGGTCGAGACCGCGCGAACGTCGGTGATGAAGCGCGCCAGGGTCCAGGCGATCATCGGATCGGTGGCCCGCGCGCCCTGCACCGCCGGCGCGACGACCCGCGGTTCGCCCAGACGATCGACCTCGACGACCCAGGGCGTGACCCCGCCGCGTAAGGCGAGGCCAACCAAGCCAGCCGACAACCCGCCTGACAGCGCCAACAGGCTCAAGGCCATCAGCCGCCAGTTGGCGGCCTGGACCCTGGCCGCGCCCATCCGTTCGTCCCAGGCCTGACCGGCCCGCTGATAGGGCGTCTCCGGCTGCGGCGTCGCGCCATAGCGCGCCGATCCCTTCAAGGGGTTCATCTCAGTCCTCCTTCAGGCTGGGTGCGGCGCCGCCGCTGTGATCGTCGCCGCTGCCGACGGCGTGGATGGCCATGCCCACGCCATGGGCCAGAGCCTGCTTGTGCTGGAGATCACGAGCCCAAGCCGGCGGAGCCGACGCGCCGGCTTCGCCGCCTTCGCCGCCAACGCTGCCGCCACCCTCGCCGCCGCCGCTATCCTGCTCGCGCGGCTTGGCCGCGGGCGCCGCCGTGGCAGCGCCACCACCCGTCCCGCCGCCGGGCGACGAAGGTCCAGACGGCGGCAATCCTTCGGGTCCGCCGCCCGGTCCGCCCGGCGAAAGCCGGCCACCCGCCGCCCCGCTGGCGGCGCTGCTGGCCCCACCGGCGGCCAGGCTTGCGCCCGCACCGACCGCCATCTGAGCAGCAGCCGCGCCAGCCACGGCCATGCCGCCGACCATCAAGCCGGTGCCGACCGCCGCCCCGGCCCCCAACTGCGGCGCGCCCGAGACCAGGCCGGAGGCGACGCCGGGGCCAAAGATCGACAGGCCCAGCAGGGTCAGGGCGGCCAGCGCCATGGCCAGGACCTCTTCAAGGGACGGCTGCCCACTGGAGGCGCTGGTGAATTCCGAAAATAGCGACGAGCCGATGCCGACGATCACGGCTAGGACCATGACCTTGA
>Ga0307515_10025204_pt1 | contig 10306 bp, 7 predicted proteins | sample 17_EM_MG_FD_194513 | JGI IMG/M metagenome (GOLD analysis project Ga0307515, IMG submission 194513) | Populus trichocarpa ectomycorrhiza microbial communities from riparian zone in the Pacific Northwest, United States - 17_EM | ecosystem: Host-associated > Plants > Roots > Unclassified | place...
CGTATCGCAACCCAACTATTGGATGAATCGGCGCAGGGCCGAACCCGCGGCCCCGTTTACGCAGCTGCTCCTCGATCACGGCGCAGATCCGAACGTGAGAGCCTCGCTGCGCAAGCAGCTGCATCCAGAGTATGGTCCAGACGGTTTGCGCGAATACCGGGATGTCACTGCCTTATCCTGGGGTAAGCGCTTCCACCGCCAGATCTTCGTTAACGCAACGGCAGTGCAGCTGATCGCCGCGCACGGCGGACTGGAATGAGGCAATCGCTTACAATGCCGGCGCTCAGGCAGGCCCGCCTTCTCTGCACAACGAGTCGGCGGGCAACTTAAGCCCTCTAAGGCATCCAAAGGCTTTCATGCGGGACACGAACAAGCGAGACACCAGCAAGCGTCGCGAACGAATCCTCAGCATGCTGCGCGAGCGAGGCAGCGTGCAGGTCGACCAGCTCTCCGTCCAATTCCATGTGTCCTCGCAGACGATTCGTCAGGACCTGAACTTCCTCGCGAAAATCGGGACAGCCGCGCGGTCTTACGGCGGGGCCGTGCTGCACGAAGGTCAGATTCCCGCCTCCGAGGCAGCGCTCGAGACGAAGCGGCGATTATTCTCCGCTGAGAAGATGTCCATCGGTAAATTGGCGGCAGCGCTGATTCAGGCCGGCGATTCCGTCATCCTCGATTCGGGGACGACGACTCTGCAGATTGCGGCCAATCTTCCGAACAGCCTCGACGTGACTGTCGTTACGAACGATCTGGCCATCGCCAACGAGCTGGCCGGGCATGAAGCCTTGAAGCTGGTGATGCTCGGCGGCGCGCTGCGGCGGAAAAACATGTCGCTGTTCGGCACTCAGGCGGAACGCGCCGTTCAGGAGCTGTCGGTCGACAAGCTCTTTCTGGGTGTGGATGGCTTCGATATGCAAAAAGGGATCACCACGCATTTCGAGGCGGAAGCGATCCTGAATCGCATGATGTGCGATGCCGCCACCGAGATCATCGTGGTCACGGACTCGTCCAAATTCGGCAGAGTTTGTTTGCATAAGATCATTGAGCCCGGCCGGGTCTCGAAGCTCATCACAGACGAGCGCGTGGATGCCGATCTCGTGAACGAGCTAACCCAACTCGGCGTCGAAGTACTACGCGCTGAGCGCTGAATTCAGCATGGATCCGCTCTGCGCTTCGAGACGTTCAAGGGCCTCAGCATTCAATGGAGCGCCGCATGCTTTCGCGGCATACAAAGCGGCCCCGATCACCGGCGGAAATCTCGGCGTACGTAACTCGTAATCCGGCGCCGCTGAATTCAACGCGGCTTTGAACGAATCTAGTACAAGGGCTCCGGAGTTGAACACGCCGCCCGAGTAAGACACGGGCACCACTGCTCCCGCGGGGATCTGCAGCGACCGCCGCGTCGCTGTGACCATCTCGGCCAACTCAGAGCCTGCTCGTTCGAATATCGCGCGTGCCTGCACGTCCGACGCCAAAGCGGCTTCATGAACCAGTCTCGAGAGTGCTGCGATCCGATCCCGCTCTGCCCTCCATTCCGAATAGACCATGGAAGTGAGCTCAATGTCTTCGCGCAGATTCAGGACCTCGCGGAAAATCTCGTACAGCGGACCTTTCTCCTGCCGGCCGTCGCTCATGCGGGAAAACAGCATGAGCCCGGCGCGCGCGATCCAGTACGCCGAACCCTCGTCACTGAAAAGCTCACCCCAGCCGCCGCACCGTGCTGAGCGGCCTGCGTATTCGCCATAACTGATCGACCCGGTGCCGGCCACCACGCTGATGCCATCACGACAGGCGAGCGATCCGGCCCATCCGCACACCATGTCGTTGCCGCAAAGATAGGCACGGCGCTGAAACAGATCGGCTGGAAGACTATCGAGAATTTCAGTCTGGGCGCGATCTTCTCCGTGCGCGGGGAGACCGAAAAAAGCGAAGTGAACGGCGGCTATGTCCCGTCCCGCCTTTGCCAGCGTCGCCCGCACACCCGCGGCGAGCGCCAGGCGCACGGCATCCATTCCCGTTTGAATGTAGTACGAGCTGCCTTCCTGATGGGTCGCGAGAACGCGGCCCGATGCATCTAGGAGCAGAAAGGCAGTCTTGGTACCGCCACCGTCGACGCCGAGGTACATCGCAGCCGAACCTCCGCCGGAAAACATTTATCTGATTACGAAGTATGGATGGTCACGCCTCGAACCACACGGCTAACGGTGCCCTCCGCGTTCGGGTTGTCCGGTGAGTTGTTCATCCTTAGCGAGCAATGGAACGCATAGAGCTGCGCCCAGGCGACATAAGGAAACATCTGCTCTGCATCGTCGGCCGTGCTCATGTTCGGCACCAGCAGATGTTCGCCTTCGGACACCGCCTCGTCTTCCCTACCAGTGATCGCGAGCACGCCGGCGGCGACGCCATCGCGCCTGAGCTCGCGCAGCAGATCAAGATCGTACCGACGCGTCAGGGGATCATTCGATATGAACAGGATCGCCAGCGTATCGCGGTTGATGAAAGTCTTGGGTCCATGACGTAAACCCAGCGGCGAGTGGGCCACGGCGATCGTGGCTCCATCGGTCAGCTCCAGCACTTTGAGCGCCGCTTCGCTCGCCAGGCCCATCAATCCCTTGCTGCCGAGATACACGACTCGTGAATGACCTCGCGCGGCGAGCGCCCGCGACGGCGTGTTGAACTGCTCGATCACCGCCGCACCGGCAGCGCTGATCTGCGCCACTTTCCCGGCATAAGCTTTGATACCGCCGAATGCGGCAAGGGCCGCATATAACATGCAACTGAAGCTCGACGTCATCGCGAAGCTGCGATCGTTAGTCTCTTCCGGTAACAGAATCGCGAGACTGTCCGTGTGCCCTTTGCAGCACGCATAGAGCTCGCCCTGCGGATTGCAGGTGAACACGAGCTGATAACACTCATCGACCGACTGCCTCGCCATCTCCACGGTTGCGACACTTTCGGGACTGTTGCCCGAACGCCCGAAAGAGACGATCAGCGTCGGCACTTCGCGCTGCAGATAATCGCGTGGTCCGCTGATGAGATCCGTCGTCGCGATGGCTTCGACGCGCTTATTCGAAGTGCGTAAAATCGTGGGCGCGAGACACTGCCCGATGTAAGCGGAAGACCCTGCGCCGGTGAGAATGACGCGCAAATTCGGCCGCGCCAGCAGCGGCCGAAGAAATTCTTCGATCTCCGGCGCCCGCGTGTTGAGCATGTCCTGAGTCCGCTTCCACGAGCGTGGTTGCTGCTCGATTTCGCGCGCAGTCCAGGTTGCACCGTGTTCTGCGAGAAATGCATCATCCAATCCAAGGTAAGACATCGTCATTTATTCGCCTGAATGGCAAGCTCTCGAGTACTGCTCGAGCACCTTGCCGACACGATGGAGTATCAGATCGCGCGCCCGGTAATCGAGGCGGCCTGTACGGATGGCCTGATATTCGTCAGGCAGGTATTGGCTGATGAGCGCCAGCGGCGGCGGGTCGCGATTGAGATTCTCGAGCAGGGTCGATAAGGCTTTTTCGATCGCGGCATGCGGCCAGTAGTAGCGGATGCGATCGCTGAGACTATACTGCTGATCAAAGCGCAGCCGATAGCTGGACTCGTCGTAATACTTGCGCCAGTGATGCGGCTCAGCCTGCATCACGCTCAGCGTGATGTCTTTCAATCCTGAGGCTCTGGCCGCGCCTAGCCATTCGCGCTCGATTTGATCGAGCGCCCACAGCGCTTCGCGCAGCGCGAACGTCACGGCCGGGCCGACTTTGAGTATGGCGAAGTGATCGCGCACCAAGTCGCTGAGACAGGCCGTGCTCTGATAATCCGTGGAGTGCGCCTCGTAAACCATCGTCGCCTGGCTCTCGATGAAGCGGCTGAGATCGCTGGCCTTTTCTGCCTCGTACTCGACAACTCTCTGATGATCGAATTCCACGCCAGGCTGGACCACAAGCCCGATCACCCGCGGCCACACGTGCTCTAGCCCTCGCGAAGCAAAGGCTGTGCGATGAGTCGCAATGGTTTTCGACGCCGCGCGCGGCGACGTAACCTGCAGCTCCCCTAAACTCTCGTGAGCACCGCCGGGCACCGGCACTTCGGAGCCGATGACATAGACCGGCGCCTCACCGCCAACTCGCGTCCACGTGGCTTCGACAGCCGCGCAGAGCGAGGCCGTGCGCGCGGCGATGATCTCGTCTCCGAGTGGAACTGGATCTCCCGCACAGGACATCGAGCAGTCCAGATGTATCTTGCGGAAGCCGGCGGCAAGATAGTGCTCGACGAGCACCGTCGCCTTGCTCATCGCTGCATCGGCGTGCAAATGCTGCCAGGCGTTAGGTCCGAGATGATCACCACCGAGCAGCAGTTTCTCCCGCGGGAAATCGATGCGCGCGCAAATATCGAGAACCAGATCGACAAACTCGCGCGGCGTCAGTCCGGTATAGCCGCCGTCCTGATTGACTTGATTGGAAGTGGCCTCGATGAGCGCTGGCCCGCCCGTTCTTTTCGCATGGACAAGCGCGGCTTCAATGGCGAGCGGATGCGCTGAGCAGACGGAGTACAGACCCACGCGTCCACCCGATTTGTGCCGCTGAATGTGTTCGAGAATGGCTTTCATGGCTCTTTCCCGAACGCGTTAGGCGGTCGCCGCCGGCTTTTCTTCCGGCTCGAACGCGAGTAATGCGGCGGCAGTGAACGCGAACACGATGCCGACTAACTTCAACGGCTGCGGCATAGCGCCCGATAAGAGTACCGCGATGATTGCGGTGATCAGTGGCGCTCCCGCGTTCGCAAGCGGAGAAACCACGATCGCGCGCCCATAGCGGAACGCATAAACGAGCGTCAGCGCGCCGATCGAATTCAGTATCTGGATTCCCGCGGACAGGTACGGGCCGTCCGCGCCGTAATTGATGGGCTGTGAAAAATCCGTGAGTGCCCAGGCCACGGGGACCAACGCAATTCCCGTGAGCATCATGTAAAAGAAAATGCTCTCCGCATGCATGGTTCTATTGGCGAAGCGCATGCAGAACGCCTGTACGCCCCAGGCCGCGAGAATGATCAAGGCATCGATAAACCACTCCGCGCCGTATCCGGTCGCCGCGCTGCCCGGGGAATAGTCGAATAGCGGCAACGATGCGAGCGCAAGCACGATGCCCACTGCTCCAAGCTTGCTCGAGCGCTCGCCGAGAAAGAGCAGCGCTAGCGCGATGGTGATCACCGGCGAGAGCGCGATGAGCGGAAAGATCAGATAAGCAGGCCCGGCCTGCACGGCATGGAAGAGCACCATCTGGCCGCCGGCCCCGAGCAGCCCAATGATCGAGCCTAGGAAAATGGACTTGCGGTCGTACTGCAGCCGCCAACCGATGCGATGCAGCGCGAACAATGCGGGCGGGATCATCGTGAGCGCCCAGACACAATAGGTCAGCGTTTCAGGAAAGCCGTTGCGAGCCGGCAGTCCGGCAAACGCGCCCCACACCCCCCACGACACAGTCGTCACAAGCGCGTAGAGGATCCAGCGATGGCTCTCCATTACAACCGTGCCCGCACGCCGAAGAAGTACGACCGTCCCGATTGCTCGTAGAACGCCGGAACGTTGCGATACGTGTTGTATTGGCGAATCGACTCGTCGAGCAGATTCGAGCCTTCGGCGAACAACGAGATTCGCGGCGTGAGTCTGTAGCCCAATGTGAAGGATGCGTTTTCGTATTCATCCGCGGTCACGGCGAGGCCCGGTACTTGGCCGGATAGCAGCACCGTCGTCGCGGCGTCATAGGTGTAGGACAGCTGGCCGCTGATTTTCCCGTGCTCGTACAGAAGCGCCGTGCGATAGGAATGCGGTGTCACGTCCTGCAAGCGGCCGCGCAGATCGCCTTGAATGGCGCGCGAGTCGGTGCGAGTGAAGCTCGCCTGCACGCCGAGACCGTTATCGAGAAAGTGCTGGATGGCGATCTCGAGGCCTTTGATCTTTGCTGAGTCGCCGTTGATCACGCGCGTCACCGTGAAGGTCTGACCGGCATAAGGCTCATCACCGGTAACGGTCGTGACGAAGTCCTTCACGGACTTATAAAACAGCGCGGCGGCAAGCAGTGAGCGCGGTGTGAAATACCATTCGAGCGAAGTGTCGGCCTGATGCGCGGTCGTGGGCTTGAGGTTCGGATTGCCGAAAAACGTCTTGACGAAAGTGCCCGACGACGCGCCCTGATCGTCGCTCGCTGTCGAGAGTTGATCGAGCGAGGGACGGGCCATTACCTCGGCCGCCGCAACGCGCAGCCTCAAGTCCGGCCGCAGATCGTAGAAGAAGTTCGCGGCAGGCAGCAGCTTGGTATACGAGCCGCCGCCCGAGACGGGTGTGGCGTCCGATCTCACGATATCGTAATCGGCCGTGTTGCCCGGAAGCTTCGTGATGCTCTGGATCTGGTTCGCCGCGCCCGCAGAAGTCACGGTGGTATGAACCACTCGTGCGCCGGCATCGGCGCGCCAACGGTCGCCTCTGAAATTGCTTTGCACGTACGCGGCGGAAGTCTTCTCTCCAATCTTGAACGAGCCCACCGGGTTGAAAGCATCGATCTGCTGTGAGAAACCTTCGGCGTAGGGCTCGCCCGTCGTAGGGTCGAGAACATCGGGATTATTCTCGGCCCGGCTCAATGAGCTGAGATAGTTATCGATATTGAACGTCGCGAAAGTGCGCGGGAAGTTGCCGGATCGATCTTTCAAGAGATTGTTCACGGCCGGTGGATTGATCACATCCGCGTCGATCGAAGCAAAGGTGAACGGATACCCGCAGAAATTGCACGACGTGGCGTCGTTGTTATCCGCCACTTCGTCTTTGTCGCGCCGCGTGTACTGAGCGCCGAACTGAATCGATTGCCAGAATCCCTGTTCAACTTTGAAGGTGTTGTCGAGCGAAACCCCATACACCGTGTCATCCAGCTTGTCGCCGTTGATCCCGATGTAATGAGCGCGATAGTCGTCGTTGGTCGCCGCGCTGAGTGGCCGGCCGTCCTGCAAAGCGATCTCTAAATTCGGAAAGCCATTCTGCTGCGTAGAGAACGTGCCGTTCGCGCCCAGAATACCCGCCACGACGAAACGAAACTGCCCGGCGCTATCACGTTGCGCTCGGGACCAGTAGCCGTCAAAGTCCGTGCTCAACTGATCCGTCATCTGCCATTTGGCGTTGAAACCGAATTGCTCCGTATCGACCTTTCTCGGTTCCTCATACGTGAGCACTTCGGCCACGAGATCCTGCACGTGATAATTCGTGATTACGCCGTTCGCGTCGGCCTGAATATCGGTCCAGCGCAGTGCGTACGTGGGGTCGTTAGGATCGTCGGTGAGGCGAGGCGAAAGAAAATTCGATTGCGCATAGTTCTTCGTCGGCGAATCGTAACGAGTGAAGAGTCCGTCGACCGTGAACAGCACAGCATCGGTGGCCTGCCATTGAAAGGCGCCTGAAACGCCGGTGCGCTCGCGCTTTCCGAGCACCGTGCCGACGCTATAAAAACTGGGAAAGATGTACTGTTGATCCGAGTCGTCCACCTGGCCGTTGCCGTTGAAGTCGATATCCGAATCCGCTTCGCTGTGCGACTCGATCGCATATTCACGCAGGTTGTCGGTTCTGATGTCGCGCCGGGAATAAGACAGCGACAGCAAAGCGCCCATGCGATCGTCATTGAACCGTGTGCTCGCAACGCCCGTGAGCTTGAGACCGGATTTCTTCGCTAGATCGCCGTACTCGCCTTCGACGGAGGTCAGGAGCTGCCGTTCATCGAAATCGAAGGGACGCGCGGAGCGCAGATCGACCGAGCCGCCGATGCCTCCCTCGGTCTGCGAAGCCTGCACCGACTTTGCAACTTCGGCGCCTGAAATCATCTCGGAAGGCAGCACATCGAACGCGAACGACCGGCCGACATTGTCCGTGGCGAGAATGCGCTTGTTGAGCGTCACCAGCGCGAAGTCTTCGCCCAGACCGCGAATGCCGATGAACTGACCTTCGGCGCCCCGGGTGCGTGACACAACCACACCTGAAATATTTCCGAGCGCGTCAGCGACGTTGCGACTCGGAAACTTGCCGAGATCCTCAGCGGATATCGCATCGACAATCCCGCCCGCATCACGCTTCTGCGCAAGCGAACGATCGAGACTCGCGCGGATGCCGGTCACGACCACTTCCTGCAAGTCTTCCGGCGGCAGCTCGTTGGGTGCGGGTGCCTCCTGCGCTGAGACGGGCTGGGCTATGCAGACGGACATCCAAATACCGAGCGGGACTAACCACGCTTCACGCCGAACCGGACGATTCAAACGATGCGCTCTCCACTTTTGCACGCGGACCCCACTTTATCTTTCGTTTAGATGTGTTAAGGCGCTGTCGGATGCTAAAGTAGCACAAATGAAAGATAACGAAAGATATAAAATGAAATTACGCGATATAGCGGTGGCTGCCGCGCTGGCAGTGACATTCTCCCTAGCTTCTCGAGCTGGGCCGGCGCCCGCCGAGGAAGGCGGGCCGGAAGATGTCCCGGCCTCCAACTGCTTTGATCCGGCGCGCATGACGTCCACTTTGGTTGTGCCGCGCACTCCGCTCTCCCGCTTCCGGTCTCCCGTGATCGACGCGCACAGTCATGCGTACGCCCAAACCTCTCCGGCCGTGACTGAATGGGTGAAGTTGCAGAATGAAGTCGGCGTGACTCGGACCTTCATTTTCACGGGCGTCACCGGTAAAAAATTTCGTGAGGTCGCAGCCCGATACGCCGGCGCCCATCCCGACCGCTTCGTCATGTTCGCCGGTCTTCTACAGGAAGGCATCGAAGCTTCGGATTATGGGGCACGACTGCGGGCCCGTTTGGATGAGGACGTGAAGGCCGGCGCGCGCGGGCTCGGCGAGCTCACGGACAAAGGCCTGGGCCTCGTGCGTAACGCGGATCGCGCATATTTCATTGATGACCCGCGCTTCGATGCGCTGTGGGATGAGGCCGGGAAGCTGCATCTGCCGGTGTTCGTTCACATTGCCGAGCCGGCGGCGTTCTACGAGAAGCCGGATGAGCGCAATGAGCTGCGCCGATCGGTCAACTGGTCTCTGCACGACAAAGACACACCGGGGTTCGATGCGATGCTCAGCAAGCTCGAGCATGTGGTCGCGCGACATCCACAGACCACTTTCGTCGCTGTGCATGCGTTCAACCTGGCGAACGATCTCGGGCGCGTGGATGCGCTGCTCGATCGACATCCGAATGTCATGGTCGACTTCTCCGCCCGCATGTGGGAGCTGGCACGCCAGCCGTTTTCCGCGCGCCGTTTCTTCTTGAAGAACGCGGACCGCATTCTCTTTGGTACGGACAACGATCCGACACGCACGCTGTACATCGCGCATGCGCGCCAATTGGAAACCGAAGACGAGTGGTTCTGGCCGGCCGATGCGGAGTGGTGGCGCGGCTATGGAATGAATCTTCCGGCGGCCGTGCTGCGGAAAGTGTATCGAGATAATGCGACGCGCTTGCTAGCGCATTCCAAGAACTGATCGCGCCGAGGGAAACTTTCATGCTGAGTCTGACGATGCTGTTGTTGTCTTCCATCGCGCCGGTCCCAGGCGACGGCATTCGCTTGGAATTCGATCAGCAGATGCGCAGCCGCGTGGTCGAAACCGTGGGTGGCGACAAAATCCTCGGGCCGTTCTCGGAATCGGAGATCCTGCTGACGGACCAGGGAGAAATCGGCGGCTTCACGCTAGAGCACAGTGCCCGGAATGCGGTGGCGGATGAGCTCGGCGGCGGAACCCGCGTGACACTCACAGGCCACTCGGGAAAGCTGCTTAAGCAAGTTGAAGTGCTGTCGTATCACAAGCGACCCCACTGGCTGTTTATGCGCGTTCGCTATCAGAACCAGGGGACGGCTCCGGTTCAGATTCTCGGCTATACGAGCCATCGCTACACCTTTGCGCCCGGCCCGAATCAAACAGAGCCGGCGTTCTGGTCCTATCAAAGCGCCTCTTATGAGAGCCGGCCGGATTGGGTGCTGCCGCTACCGAGCGGCTTTGCGCGCAAGAATTTCTTAGGGATGAACGATTCGGATTACGGCGGCGGGACACCGATCGCCGACATCTGGCGCCGCGACGTTGGCATCGCTGTGGGACACATCGAGCTCGTGCCAAAGCCAGTGTCGCTGCCCGTCCAGCGTCTGGCGAACGGCAATGCGACACTCGCTCTCGTTGCTGAGCGCCATCAGACGCTGGCTCCGGGCGCGAGCACGATAACGCTTCGCAGCTTCGTGACCGTTCATCACGGCGATCATTTCAAAACGCTGCAGGCGTACAGCGCCATCATGCAGG
>Ga0307515_10025205_pt1 | contig 10305 bp, 17 predicted proteins | sample 17_EM_MG_FD_194513 | JGI IMG/M metagenome (GOLD analysis project Ga0307515, IMG submission 194513) | Populus trichocarpa ectomycorrhiza microbial communities from riparian zone in the Pacific Northwest, United States - 17_EM | ecosystem: Host-associated > Plants > Roots > Unclassified | place...
TGTATGAGGAAGCAGCAAATGCACTCACGGCCTGAGCTGGCTAGAGTGGCCACAGGCGCGTTTTCGGCAGTTGGTGGCACGGGGGGGGAGGCGAGCGTAGCATTTACGGCAGATTTGCTTGTCGCAATTGTATTTGGAAGCAAGGGCCTTCAGAGAAGGTTCGATGATACCACCGCGGAGACGGAGGACAAGATGGAGTGTCGACTCCTACAGAAAGCGAAGGAATCAATGTTGAGGCAACAAAGAAATAGAATATACTCGCGTGGTACGTACCTTTTGGATATTGTAGTCCGAGAGGGTCCTGCCGTCTTCAAGCTGCTTGCCGGCGAAGATGAGACGTTGCTGGTCCGGGGGAATGCTGGGGACACGGAAAAATTGCAGAAAAACAGAGAGTGTGTACACGTCAGCTCCTGTAGCAATGGAGAGTGATTGAAGAGCGCTAACCCCTCCTTATCCTGAATCTTGGACTTGACATTATCGATAGTGTCGCTTGATTCAACCTCGAGCGTGATGGTTTTACCCGTGAGGGTCTTCACGAAGATCTGCATCTAACGGCGGTATATTTCAACCCAGGTTGAATAATTCGAGAAAATCAGGTTACCTTGTGGGTCGTAGCTCGGTCCTGTTTGTTCCTTTGCTTGGTCAGGACCCCTGTCCACCTTGGCCATCACCTCCTCTGGCATTTTTCAATAAATCGTTGTTTCTAACACGTCCCCTTTGTCACAAAGTATACTATAGACCGTTGATATCATGGTTCGTTACCGTTCTCGCATTGCAACTCGTCGAAATTCTACGGCTCAAACCAGGCATCCCTTATAGGTCGTTCTTGCCGCGTCGATCGTTACCAAGGCCGGAAAGCGTGAGTATCCATTCACCTCTGAACTCTCAGGGTGTCACGAATACGCTTCTCCCGAAACGAAGGACAGTCCCAGAAGGTCGATCGGCTTTCCACCGATGGTAATCGAAAGCCCTTTGATTGTACGATGGTTCACCAAAGGCCAGATGGATTCTCACCTTGCGAAAGCTCCGTGGGCAGAGGCCACGTCCATTGACCAACACGTCCAAAGGACACATACCCCAAAGAGTGCCTAGACCCATTGATCAGTGGTTCTCTCTGATAATAGCTCACCATTTTCAGCTCATTCGTAGCCTAGCCTCTTCGCCGTCCATCACTGACCCTCCGCTTGAATAGCTGTCATTTCGCGCCAGTTTCGCGAAATGCCCAAGGCTCGAATCGAGTCTCTTCTCACAGCCTTCCCGAAGCTGATCCCGCCGCATTCACAACACACATCCATCGAAACCTCTGAAGTCCGCTACGTTTATCAGTCGCTCGAAGATCTCTATATTCTCCTCATCACGAACAAAGCGTCCAATATACTACAGGATATTGATACTCTGCACTTGTTTGCCCGGGTAGTGTCTGACCTGTGTCGTTCTGCTGAGGAGAAGGAAATCCTCAAGAGCGCGTTCGAGCTTCTGGGTGCTTTTGATGAAATTGTCAGCCTAGGTTATAGAGAAAAGATTAATCTCACGCAAGTGCGAGGAGTATTGGAAATGGAAAGCCATGAAGAGAAGATCCAAGAAATTATTGCTAGGGTATGTCAGCCTATACTCTCTATTGCTGACCATGAACTCACCTCTCAACCTTATAGAATAAAGAGTTAGAAGCAAAGGAAGAGCTCAAGAGGCGTGCTAAACAAATGGATATAGCGAAACGCGAAGCACAACGACGAGCAGCACAGGGTCTCCCTCCGCTATCAAACATGGACTTTGGCACGACCCCCAACTCTGGCGGTTATACCGCTGGCTATTCGAGTGTCCCACGGTACGATGCCCCAAGCCCTGTCCCCCGCACAGAGTCCCCGGCCCCGAAGTCCTCGAAACCGGCCTCCTTCAAGGGCAAGGGTATGAAGCTCGGCGCGACGAAGAAGTTAAGGCAGGATGAGATGGTGGGATCTCTTGGTGCAGAAATGGACGCACCTACACACGCAGTTGCCTCTAGCAGCAGTTCTCGAGGGGTCGCTCCAACACAAAGCTCCGTGCCGGCAGTGGCTAAAGAAAAGTAAATGACCACCCATTGCGATTTTAGTATAGTAACTAACCCCTGCCTTCAGTGTCCACATTCAAATTCACGAGCACCTGTCTGTTCAGCTCGCCCGCGACTCTTCTCTCGAGTCCCTTGACCTCAAGGGAGATCTACACCTACTCTTGGCAACTGGCGGACAAATATCACCAATAAATATCTTCCTCAACGACCCAGAAACTGCCACCGATCTTGTATTCAAACAACACCCCAAAGTCGCCAAGTTCAATCCCGATGCAGGCGAACGGGTTATTAAGCACAAAATTGCCACCGACACCTTCCCTACTGGTCAGCCTCTTGGATTGTTGAGATGGAAGGTGCCAGGGAAGAAGGATGAGGGGTACTTACCGCTTGCGATCAACTGCTGGCCCACACCCTCTAACGACGGGAAGTGGGACATCACAATCGAATATGAGTTAGAAAAGGACGAAGTATCGATATATGATTTGAACATCGAAGTTCCCATCCCGTAAGTCTCGATGCTTCGCGCTTTCTTCGCGGACGGACTGACGATCACCCATATACAGGCCGAACTCTCGAGCAAACGTGAACTCAAGTTCCCAATCGTATAGCCTGACTGGCCATTCGCTCGTTTGGACTGTCCCCCTAATATCCTCCTCGGAGACGTCTGGCTCGCTCGAATTCAACGTCTCGGGGGCTCCGCCTTCGGACCCGAGTGCTTTCTTCCCTGTGAATGTGAAGTTTACGGCCGTCGGCAGCCTGAGTGAGATTGGCGTCAAGGAGGTCCTGGACTCCAGCGGATCGAATGTCGCCTTTTCGCAGGAGAGTATCGTTGAGGTGGACGATTTCACCATTGGGTGATCGGGTAGGACTACGAATGTTTGTTGTAACTTATACAGTTGTTGTCTTGGGCAGTCGACGTGGAGGGCGCGGCATAGGGGCCTCTTCTAGCGACAAATTTGTGTCGACCCAAGTTGTGGACACCTCCAAGCCACCGGCGGAGGGGTTTTTGAGATAGAGTTGCCTCGTGACTGAAACCACCACAGGTTTGTTTTTATAAACAAACCTTCCGAGGAAGTCGCCGTGATCGCTGGAGGTAGAACATAAGAATGCACGGGACCGTTTGTTGAGCTTTACTTCGACCGCCGCTGCTACTGACCCTCTACACTTCACCCCGAACGGAGGAAGATCGGTGGGTCGCATATAAGTAGGGATTGCCTCATCTGGCCGACCTCCAGATTACCCAGACTTTCAGTTACGCAGCGTTACAAGTGATTAAGTACTGTCCCATTATAATCTCGTACGCTAAATGGACCGACTCGACTAACACGATCACGCAACACTCAATTACTCGACCCCCGGCGCTGGCCCAACAGTTCCTGCATCTCCTTCGTATGCGCACGACGTGGGCCCAGCGGCAGCTTCTTCCTTCTTCCTCCTCTCCTCCTCATCTTCCCATGTAAGCCCTTCGACCTCCTCCGCAATAGTATGGGTGATCCCGAGGTAGAACGTCGCAGGTTTGAACTTGATTTCTTTCCCCGCCCATTCTGCAAACTTGTATCGTGCGACATTGATCCACCCTACGAGATCGAGGTGGTTCACGTCTTCTAGAGTGCCTAGGTACTTCCCCTGCAACGAATTAACCCGACGATAGTTAGGGCGATGGTACGAACACACCCATTGTGCAGATCTGACGGAAACCAGTCCATCATTCGGGCCTTCCTTCTCCAATATCACACCGTGTGGCCACCTGAGTACTAATGAGGCGCATAAAAAACGACGAGGGATGAGACGCTTACTTGAACGTGTCCAATAAGCCAGGGTCGAACTTTGCACCCCAGCTGAAGTACTTTACTCCTTCCACATCAGGTGTTTCCTCGTTGAATCGAGCCATGGCTTCCAGTGTGAGTCCCTCAAACGCCTTTCCATCACCACCTCCAATGGGCAACTTCTCCAATAAGGTTTTCAAGGTGGGTAGCCGCTCCTTTCCCAAAGTATCCAAGAAATAGTTTGCAAAGTAGGAGCCGCGATGGGGCGTCGCGATTGTCGTCACAGACAGGACCTTGAATGCCTTTGGTCGCAGCTGAGATGTAAGGTATCGACAGTCTAGGCCTCCCTAAACCGTGCATCGCGTGAATACACCGACGAGCGCCGCCAGTAATTCGCTTACCATGCTGTGGCCGATAAGGTGAACTCCACGTCCAGGATATGTCTCTGTAATCTTCTCCTCTAGCACCCTTGCTCGGTCATGCACACTTGAAGTTGCGGGGACTCGTGTAATCAGCACCTCGACGGCGTTCTCCTCAAGCACCTCCTTAATGCCCCGCCAGTGGGAAATTTGGAGTGGTGCCATTGCAGGTCCGAATTGTATCATATCAAATCCTAATAGTCCATGACAAAAGACGACAGGGTGCTTCGGGGCGAGATCTGTATTGCAGGAGTAGCATACGTACATGCGAGAAAGAGTATCGTGAGCAAGCTTGAATCGAAATAGGTGACTGTGAACGGACACCTCTGGCGAATTTGCTCAACTTCGTTCTGCACAGTGGACGCCCTGTCTTCTTCTCCAAGCAATTGGTCAACTTCTGCCTTGTTCCCGTCCTGGAACCACCATCGAGTGGGGCCAGCCAATGACGGAGCATGAGCAGCTGCAGTAGTTGATATTCCTCGGTCGCGTGAATTGAGGGAGCGGAGGTAGTCCACAGACGTACGGGTGGGTGGATGCTGGGAAAAGATATGGGGTGCTTGAGAGGAGAATGCAGGCGAACTGGAGCCTACTACAGACAGTGGAACAGGTGACGATGCGGTCGGTCGCGCTGCCCTCGCCAACTCATCGAGTAATACCGGTTGGCGGAACGGCCGTGCGTGAGGGGCAATGTGGGCCTGTGGAGGGCGGACAAGCTCTATTGGGGAGTCTGAACGAAGTGCAAAAGGTTCATCCTCCATGGCTTGTCTGAGCGCGTCTGACGCCTCCGAATCGTCATCCTCGGTGGTCTGACCGGTGCTCCTGAGCCACCGTACGACCGGGGTTTGTTTGAGATTGCTTGCTATCGACGATGGAGGTGCTGGTAGTCTGATTGAAGCAGTTGCTGACCTTGCCATGGGCGTGTCAGTTTCGAGTGGCGACGCAGGGTGGCTGCGAGGCGACGGGCGGGTCGCGTCCAACGATGAGCGAGACATTGAGAAGAGTGACTGGAGACTTGGTTTCACCTGTGAGCGTGTTCCCGACGAGCTAGCCATGCCATCGACGGTGGAGTCAGAAACCAAAATTTATGGATCACAAACGCATCATGTCCATGTCCCAACAGCCACCCAGCCTTTCTTCCGTACTTCGTCCAGAGCCCGCCGTTCGTGATAGTAAGCACACATCGAGAACATAAGCATCTCGGTGCACTCAAATAGCCACCATTATTATTACAGCCGAGACAACGGCAGAGGAAATCGAAGCAAACGGCGTAGGCAGGCTGGCATCACCTGCAGAGTAAGTTTCATTGGTTCAGTGTATGTCAATACGCTCCGTAACGACGAAACTGCAAATATAGCACTCCCATCTTCATTTGTGCCCTCGATTGTAGGCCTTTATTCACCCGCTCCTGAAAGAGAGACGTATATAACCTGCTCTGTCAGCCTGTTGCCGATTATTCCCATCCAGAGAACGGCTTGCAGCCCACAGGAAGCGGGATCACGACACGGACGATGCCTACGAAGGTGTCCTGACGTGGAACGACGACGAAGCAATGCAGAATGAGACTGTTTAATAACCGTATGCTCAAGCTCTGTTCTTACAAGCATGTTACGGAACCTAGTTGGGATCTTCGTCTCAAAGTTGATCATCCTTTTGGGAGTTCTTCAATGCAAAGGTGGCTATAGAATAACTCAAAGCGCAACCCCATCTCCTACTCATAACTCAGGATTTATGATATATAAATCATACCGCGGACCCATCATCTTGATCGCTTCGAACGGCTCGTAAATCGGGGGTAGGTTTACGCGTACATAAAAAGCATGGTGCATAATCGAGACGTCGAGTAATTTATCATCGGGTAGCCGTTTCAAGATTTATACACAAGACGCGATTCGCAATCGACAAGAACACATTTACAAGAACAAGAAGAGCGGGACAGTCGTGATAAGGTGCAACAAAGGTCGTGAGCAGGTGAGCTGAGAACGGGGCCCTTATGAAGGCACAGCCTGAGCAGGGTACGGGCGGGATTGATACTGGGGTCGACCAGCAACGTCGTTCTGGTGAAATCCACCACTTCCACGGCCTCTTCCACGGCCTCTTCCATGGCCTCTTCCACGACCACGCCAATTTCCGGGACTACGAGCTTCGCCCTGCTGTTGTTGGTCGTCCGATTGCAGAGGTCGAATGGACGCCGGTGACGGTGTTTTACGTGGTATGGGCGTCTGTACTAGGGGAGAGATGGGGGTGGGAGGGGGCTTGATGTTATTAGTCGGTGATTGAGGAGTTTGCAGATGAGGTCTGGGCTTTTTCGAGTGCTTCTTATTCTTGTACTTGTCATTAGGTCGTTGCTTAGGAGGTGACTGGCCGGACCTCTCAACGTGTGCTGCGTTCAGTTCAGTGATTTGTGTTGTTGGGGTAGGTGGCGGTGTGAACCTCCCAAACTTCATGAGAACATCCTTCACCTGTTCCCATGCTCGGGCATTCCACTCCATTCCCTTGCGTACATTATCCCCGTAGAGCTTGCCATCAGGGATCTTATCTCGCGCCTCGCCCCAGACAAATTCACACGCCTGCTGAATCTCCTCCGGTGTGGCGAGGTGCCACTCAAGGGTAGTAGTCACAACCCTTGGGTTATTGGATTCGAGGGCAAGGAGCACGAGAGTTGTTCCCTCAGGAGGTACGATAATGGGAAGAGACTCTTCAATATGGGGTTTGAAGGTTTCGAGGAAGTAGAGAATAACTGGGAGGTGGCCGTGCTGAAGAGAAACGTGAAATGCAGTACGCCCAAACGAATCGCGTTCTTCGGGCTCAGCGTCTAGGGAGAATGAATGAAGCAGAACCAGGTTGAAATAAAGGAGATGGACACACTGTGATTGACAAGCCATTCTACGAGAACGTGGTCGCCAAGACGAGCCGCGATATGCGCAACAGTTTCCTTGGGGTCTGCAGGTTGCGCAAACCCTTCCAACCCTTCAGCTTCAAGGATTTCACCCCCAGCAGCATCTACACAACCTTCCCAGATACCTTTCTTGACGGCTTCAGAATCACCCTTGCGTGCGTTGGTGAAGACCTGCGATCGTTTCGTCTGCGCGTCAAGTTTCGCGTTCTTAATGCGTTCCGCATCCCTCTTGACACGCTCTTCATTCTCGGCTTTCTTCTTGTTCGCCTTGGCGGCCTTGCGGTTGGCAGCCTTGCGAGCCTCCTCTTCACGATCGTAAATCTTGGCGGCTTTGGCAGCAGCCTCCTCTTTTGCGCGACGCTCTTCAGCAAGCCTAGCCTCCTCGCGTTGACGAGTGAGACGGGCGCGGTATTGTTCTTCGGTTTCGCGTTCGCGTTCGCAGCGGAAGGGAAAGAAATGGCCATGACTATGGGCTCGGCCATATGCTTGCTCGAACAAGAAGCTGGAAGTTTAAGAATTCAGTCAACAGAAGCGTTCCTCACCATTACCAAAAAGCATTTGCTAGATTGGGACTCACAACAAAAATTCCATGTCGTTCTCATGGTAATCGTCATGGTAATGGTAGATGCCTCCTTCGTCGCCATCGTCTGCCCAGCCATGTGATGGACCTTCGAGGTGTTTCAAGATGGTATTGTACGCGCTGCCAATTTCCTGAAACTTTTCCGTTGCATCCTCCGCTTTGTTCTTGTCTGGGTGATACTGAAAGGCGAGCTTCTTGTAAGAGTTCTTCATCTCCTCCATTGTTGCCCCCTGTAAGACGCGATTCAGCCCGCCCAATCTGGTTCATACGCACATCCTAATAATGAAACCTACTTCTTGAAGGCCTAGTACGTCATATGCGCGTGAGAGCTCGACGTGAGGGAGCATGCCTGGAAATCGGCAGTCGCAGTCGGCGGAGAAGCTGGAAATTTTGGGCGAGCCTGGGCACGACACGTGGACACGAGACTAAGAGTAAAATCAATTAGAAGCACTAACGGATAGTTAGTTACGCGGCCGAGGACTCCCATTTCAACCAACCGCTACATTCCGACTCCACACGGGAGTGGCATGGTAGAGCCGAGGCACAGGTGCCACCAGTTTGCGTCGTAATCCATTCCTGTATGCGCAGAAAGCCACTTTCAATACTCTATCCTGCGTTTTAATGCACCTGTAGGTTTGTGCGAAAAGAGACTGGTACTTGAAGATCGCAATATCTAGCTTCTCAGACACCAAATTCATTCAAGTACTTCCTACTGACCATAGCTCCTATTGGACGACCTAATTGCTCATGGATAGTCTACAGTCAGCAACCAATCTTAGGCACCCAAGGCGATCAGCTGTTCGACTACGTCGTCGATCTGTTTGCTGAAGCTCAAGAACCCACCAAGCCCCAGTTCTTTCACAGCCTTGCTGGCGTCCCACTTAACGGGAAATCCAACTGGCTCATTCTCTGCCCATTTCCTCTCCGGCCACTTTCCTTTGACATACCCCAGAGCAAATGACCAAGGCTCATTCGAAGCAACGAGGAGATAACGACCGCCTCCGGGAACCTTTCCATGATCGAGCGCGAGAACATGAGCACGCGCTACATCCTCCACGTGCACGTTGCTGTAGGGCAGTGGGAGGTAAAACCCTGTGATAAGAGTATTCCAGAGAATCCCGTTCGATCCGGCGGTCTCATTTACGGACTTCTGAAGGAGATTAGGCCCAAATACGAAGGCAGGGAGCGTGGTGATGATATCAAATGTAGCCTCGGGGTGGAGAGTCATGAAGTCCCAAGCGGCACGTTCAGCTAGGATCTTGGAAAAGATGTATGCCTCGGGTGAACTAGAAATTGGAGTGTTGAGTGTGGCCTCAGGGAAATCCTTCTCTATGGACCGACGAGATTTCAGTCTATGACCGCTGGTGATACAAGTACTAACCGGTAAAAGTGTGGTCCAGGGCGGCAACCAGGTCTTCACCTTTCGGAGGGGTGACACTCGCGACGGAGGAGGTTATCACAACCCGCTTAACTTTCGGGGACTTGAGAGCCGCCTCCAGCATGTTGGTAGTACCTTTGATAGCGGGCTCGATTATGTCATTCCTTGGGTCCGGTGTCTGGAGCAATTTGAGTATACATGTAGCTGGAGTAAAGCGCAGTGCGGTACCTCGGGAGCAAGTGGAGATGCTGTGTGAATGACGAGAGTGACTCCTTGAAGCGCTTGATCATAAGCGGTTTAGTCGACTATATTGGGGACCGGACAATGTCGAGCTTATTGCTGAACTCCCGGAAGTAAGTCCTGACTTTCTCAGCATTCTCAGCACTAAAAGCAGGAACGGAGATCAGTATTTTTGTTGGTGGTGGAAACTAAGTCTTACGTTCGCACCGTCCCACGAACCGCATAACCCGCTTCGAGGGCTTGCTTTACGATGTGGGTAGCGATGAAACCATTTGCACCAGTGACCTGTCTCGTATCAATATTATCGTCTCTTGAGTTCCGACGTGTGAACCTACAAGCACAAGGTCGGTAGACATTTGTTGAAGAGTTGTAGAGGATCTGATCTTCACTTTTGCAACACAACAGTGATTCTACGGGGTATATATATATGACAAACACATCCCTAGAAATTCGGACGTCGTCATCCAGTCTCACCGAACCTCCGAGACAGAAGAGCCCAGACCGAACGTGATTTTGTGGCCTGCATTTGCAACGCAATGGGCTCAGAGAATAGTGACGCTTTCTTCATAACCGTACGGGGCTGTCGACTCTTTAAAAGGAAATGCCTGTAAGCAACCTGACATGTTGATGGCAAGAAAGAGAAGGCATCCCTCTATCGTTGTAGTGAGGATGAGGACGATGACGCTAGAAGACGTCATCACCGAGCCAAAACTGGTGAAACAGACCACCAAGGACTTTTCCAAGGGTGTGTTGGAGTAGATGGGAAAGTCACCAATTCGCTGGTTCGTAGTCAGTCCCTTGCACCTTTACTGGGTCGTGTGGGTGTCTGTGGTCAGAGCCGAGGTATAGAGGCGGACACGGAACATTGCGAGGCAGTATGCCCAAAACAAACGCCTTATCAAGATCAACTAGGTGATAGCGAAGGCAGACTTTGGGATCATGGAATTGGAGCTCGTCGCCGTGCATGAGAAAGAACAAG
>Ga0307515_10025206_pt1 | contig 10305 bp, 3 predicted proteins | sample 17_EM_MG_FD_194513 | JGI IMG/M metagenome (GOLD analysis project Ga0307515, IMG submission 194513) | Populus trichocarpa ectomycorrhiza microbial communities from riparian zone in the Pacific Northwest, United States - 17_EM | ecosystem: Host-associated > Plants > Roots > Unclassified | place...
AACTGAAATATTTCGTATGAATTTAAAAAATTAGAAGAGAATAATTTTTATTTTATTTTAAATCTTGATTTATTCTGGATTTTTTAGATAAATTTTGATTAAAATATTCTGGTTTCATTTTATATGTTCTCTTTTTGATCTTGAAAATCCATTAAATTAAATCCAAACTTCAACTTATTTTAACCAAAACAAATCGTAAAAATACCATATAAATATTAATAACTTCATTTTCAACTACAAAACAATTTTTAATCAATCTAAAAAAAATCAAACAAAACAACAATAATAATAAATTTACGATCCTGATCTATTTTTTTGACACGGTCAAAGAGCAAATTCATCTTCTTTGAACTATCCTCTCCTAACAAACCTTTATTAACACCAATAATTATTTCATTCCTTTGGTTGAATAAAACATGAATTGCATATTTTTTTTTATAAAATGTTAAGAAATAAAAAAATCACTCCATTAATATCACAATAAAAATATATTTTGCAATACGATTATAATATAGAAAAATCATTTTTCATTTTGGTTTTTGCTTTAAAACCAAAATATTTCATTTTAATTAAAAAAATTAAACATTTATCACAATAGAATGGACAACCTTTATCGAGTTATGTAGTTATAAGATGACATTTTCATCGAAAAAGAACTCCAAGCTGTAGCTGTCATTTAGCTCCATTGATTCGTTTTGATTTTGGGTATAAAGGACTTTATGTTGGATTCTTACAGATCTTTTTTCAAAAAGATCTGACAATGCCATGGTCGGCTCTAGATCGATGAATTCTTTCACTATTCCTAATTTAAGCAAATGATGTATGAACACCATATATCCAGTCTTTCAGATGCCATGAGTTAGTAGCCTAGCCAACAAGTATGACTACTGAATCCACAGTAAATTAAGGAGATAAATATGAAGAATGCTAAATTTTATTGCAGAAAATGAAAGGAAAAGGAAAAACAAAGACAGAAGATGAGTTACAGCTACGTTATTCTTCAATCTTTGGCCCCTTTGAATTTCTTGCCTGAGGTTCTGTCCTGTCCATCTTTCTTTGTTTCTTGTTCCTAATTCATTTTCTCGTCTTGGAATTATTATCCTTTTGGTTGGTCAATCACGTATATAAGTTGTTATTTAAGGATATCATGTATGTAACACATAGACTCCTTTTGCCCTCACATTACCCAGGAATTTGCAGTACATGGACTCCTTTTTACTCAAGTTTGGACTTCTACAAAATGAAGTTTGGTCCATTCTTCGTGTCCCAGACTTCATCTCTTCTTAATTAATTTTATGCATAACATATCTCAACTTCTTTGATTTCTTAGGCCAAAAGAGACCTCCTCAAAGGCAAAAAGGCCGCAAGCCGCAAGAGAGATGATTGTTGGTGGAACAACTGCATCCATTAAGTCACTTAAAAAGGAGGTAAGAACATTGGAGAGGCTGAAGAGGCAAAAGGATTCATCAAATAGTTGGAATTCGTCAATAAATATAACGGTCTCTAGTACTGAGGTCTCCATTTTCAGGATTCAGGCAATGGCTAGACAAGGTCTGGTGAAAAGAATTCTCAGGATCTTCCAAAAGAACAAGTCTGAAATTTTGGATGCAAATGGAGTCCGCAAGTACTGAAATTAACTGTCACAGCAACTACTTACTCATGGCAATGCCATGTTTAACAAATATTTCATTAGATGTATCATTGGTGAGGAAAGGGTACTGAACAAAAAGAAGAGAGGATTTTCATGTTAACAAATATTTCACACTTTTTGAATGTATGAGTTTTTACGCCTTGTTTTTTTTATGCATGTATGTCTGTGCGAGCACGTGTGGATGAAGATTAGAGCTTTTTGAAAATGTAGTTATGATTATTTTTTAAAGTAATATAATTTTTTTAAGTTTGTTTTAAACATGGTTGAGAGAGAAATGAGTTCAATTTTGCATAACATCATTTTTTAATAGACTACTACGTACATCCACTTAGCTGGAATCGGATTATTATTTAAAAAAAATTTAAAAAAAAATTATTAAGAATATGGAGATTTTTTTGACATGATGATCTTGAAACCTGTTAACTCGGTTTTTTGTCTAATTTGAATTTTGAATTAAACCATCTAGAAGCTGATCTAAAGTGAATCATTAAATTTAATGGGTTCAAAAACAACTTAGATAAGCGGTAAAAACATGACATAACTTTTAAAAAAACTTTAAGATGCTATTTTTTTTAATATTAAGATAATATCAGATTGGATCGACCTTGGTCACCCTGCGACTTGGATTATGGACTTCAATGGATTTAAAACTTTGTTATTTTGTAAATTATTTTTATTTAATTTTATGATAAATTAGATGCTTTTAAATCGAGTACCAACTCTAAAAAAAACATTTATTTAAGATCGTGATATATAAAATAGAAAAAAATAAAAAATGAATTTTATTTTTCAACCAATCCAATATTGAAGAAGAGTGAAATAAAAAATAATTAGAAAAATTAAAGGACCGAAAACTAAAAAAAACAAAACATATCGGGTTTGATGGATAAATCCGTGAATCGGGTAACCCAGGTCAACATGTCAAATCCGCAAACTGGGTAATGGACTCTATTAGGATTAATAACTTGTTTTATTCTAAACTATTATTTATTTAACTATATGATAACAAAAATAAACAATCATAAAATTGAGCGTCAAACTAATACTAAGACTTTTTTTTAAGATTACAATAACATCTTAGAAAATTATGAAACTCAATTCTCAATCAGCCAAATATCGAAAGATGAAATAAAAAAAATAAATTTAAAAAAAAAAGTTAAACTCGTCAACAGTCATATGGACTTTCTAAAATTTAATAACATGTTTTGTTCCAAAACTATTTTTTTAACTATATGATAAAAAAAAAAAAAAAACACGATCACATAATCGAGTTCAATAAAAAAAAGGTATCCCGCCAAACCTGCGAACCGGGGCAACCAAGGTTACCTCGTCAAATTCACAAACCGAGTCAGTAACTCCAAAAGCTTTAATAATGCAGTTTTTTTTTAAAATAATTTTTTATTTAACTAAACTTTTTAAAAAATAGATCATATTGTGATGCTGAGATATTTTTCTGATACCAACCCGATGTTGAGATATTTCTTTGATACCGCGATAACCATATAAAAAACAGATTAAAATATATTATCAACTCTAAATCCCTATAAATGCATCATATAAGAACTAAATAAAAAAATTCAAAAGTCAAAGGGAAAAAAAGGCGTCAAAATGCAAATGAAAAAAAAAAACATTATGGATTACTATTGTAATCCACAGTGCTAATGGGTGTGGGAAAACTATATTTTCACTTTTTATTTAACTAATATTTTTAAAAAATAGATAATATCGCGATACTGTGATTTTTTTTTATGCTAACCTAATGCTTGAATATTTTTTTGATACCATGATAACCAATAAAAAGACAAATTAAAATAAATTATCAACTCTAAATCTTTATAAATACATCATGTACAAGAACTAAATTTAAGAAAATCAATAACCAAAGGAAAACAAAGGGGTCAAAATAAAAAAAAAAAAAATACCACTTATTATTATTGTAATCCACAGCTTATTATTATTGTAATTCACAGTGCTAAAATGTGTGGAAAAATAATGTTTTCCCTCTGTACCTCTAGCTGTATACTTTATATAAGCAATGTTAGTTAGGTTGATTTCTGAAGCCTTATAAATCAGTTATGAGATTTCTTTTATCAGGATGTGGTTAGGAAGCATAGCAGAATGAATATCTGTTGACTGTACTGCAAGAAACATTTGGAGGTCAAAGGTTTTTTTCAAATATGGGAGAACTGGCTTGATCCTCTCAATCATGCAATTGCTACTTGCCCTAATGCTACATGTTCTTCCTCTTGTTTATGTTCTTTTCTTCCCGACCTAAATCAAATTGGATCATCAATTTGATAAGTCAATCAGTTCATTGAAAACCTAATTGGATCGAACAGGCAATGTATTATCCAATTTAACTGAAAACTAATTAGGCTCCAAATTCTGGGTTATCTAAATCTAAACTACTAGCCATCTGATATGCTCGTAATTCCACTGCCTTGCACTGTGGCTTATTGTTAAAAAATAAAAGTCAAACCAGTCCCTTGAGCTTCAGTGCCTTCTTTCATCTTTTTTTCCCTTTTCGAAGAAATGAAATCCCTATTTTTCCACCTCACCTGCCATCAAAAAACAAGCAAACAAAAAAAAAATCACCCAAGCAGTCACAAATGCGGTTCTGCCAATAGACTGGCACAAAAAGGCCTCCAGGCTTTACTGCAACTCTTTATAACATTCTTCACTTCTGAAGAACAAGAAAATTGCTTGAATACCATATACAAGACACACAAGCTCATGTCATTCTCGGCAATATTGATTATACAGCATTGGCATTCAGGCAGAGGATATTATTTACAATAGAAGCAGAAAATCTAACTGGCAAGACAAGGAGGAAACGAAGCAAAATTAGAATAGAATCTGCGACGAGGGACATCCATAAATGCTGTACCGCCAGGTTCATCTGAGATATAAACTAGAAGCTACAAAATTGTCTCTTGAACATGGAGATCGAATGAATATCCTACAAAACAATCTAGTCTGAAACTTTCTTTGGTTCCTCCAATCGATTCTGAATTTAGAAAATTACTGTATGAACATTGATTCTTAACGTACTGTTATCAAAGATAACAAATTTTTTGTTACAAGTCCAGAGATGCTAACAATTGAGCTCCAGCTTGGTCCTGCATAAAGAGGTGATTATTGAATTGCTGCTCCCAGAGTTCTGACACGGTTGTTTCTCTCTTAAGGTTCATATTTCCATGCTCAATTGTCCATGTCCTAGACATTTTAGCATGGGATTTCTTCCTTAATTGCTAGGTCTTCCAAATTTACTTTCGCCTCCACGCCCATGTTCGGTAGACCATTAACCATTGCAGGAATGCCAGATTTTAATACAGCAGCTAGTGCCTGATTGATCAGATAATAACAAGGACAAGCAGGGTAAACTAAGATCCCAATCCTCATACTACAAGAAAAACATGTGTGTGCGCGCGCGCGTGTGAGTAACTTGACCCTTTAAAATAAATGCACAAAATATCAGAAAATACTGTACCTTCCTATTTTCCTCTTTCTGGTGTTTGACAATAGCCATAGGCCATTCATTTACTAACTTCTGAAGTTCAACCACCATACCTGACTTCTTGGTGTCAGGTAATGTCTGCATCCAAGGAAACTGACTTGGATCAACAGTGGTGCCATACAAAAACAAGTTGGAAATCTATTTTTCATTGTATTCTAGCTAAGAAAGTACAAAAAACCTCTCTCGCTGCGTTAACACTTTTCAATATTATTTTCCCTGATGCATAAGAATGCATCTAACCTTATGATGTTCAGTTGAACCAAAATTTAAACTGCTTAAATTGCTGTTGAGGTTTTTAATTGATCTATGTCAATTTAGGAATCCATGACAGCTACCAGACTTACCAACCAAGCAGCTTTAGCTTCAACTATTGTTAAACAGCCCTTCCTTTTGGTAGAAGAAAAATAAAAAATACTCCCAGCAAGGAGAAACTGAGTGGATATGGGTCTACAGATACTGATACAAACTATGAACAATGATAGGCACCTGATCAAGGACTTGAATAACAGCAGCAGCATCCAGAGGCTTGCCTTCTAGTATTAAACCCTGAAAAAAACAGCACCATTCAAGAACTTCAGAGAAAGTTTTCCCTCCAGAAATATCCATGCATCAGTGTAATTTTGCCAAGAATGATGAATTCACAGAGTGATCACATTGCACTTGACCTATCAAATAAATCTTGATACTGGACTATGCATGCGAAAAAGATACAGAAGGTTGATTACCTTAGCACATGAAAACGCACTCACAAGAGTGTGCTGCTTCATCGACTCGGATCTAACCTTCTCAGTTTTCCATAATGATTCGGTATCTCCTGTAAAATATGAACTTCAGATTCTATATAAAAATGATATTTAATTCTGGGCTTCAGAGAATGTATTATTCTCAAATCTCAACCAAAGGAAAACAGAGGTTTGACTGCATTGAGATTGTTCTCTGACAAAAACCTCTTTGTAAGAGATGATATTCAGACTCCAGACACAAACAAGAGAATGTTTCTATAAAGAAATTCTCTCATGCTAACGAGCTGACAAAACCATACTATAGCATGAGAAAATTAAGACATGAGCATCTGTACTCTGAACATATGCACCTGCACATATGCACCCACCCTAGATTGATTTGTATTTTGTCCTGGCCCTTAGTAAAATAGAGGAAGAAAGACCCTAGCTCAATGTATGAGCAAATAAAACCAAAGCCTAGAGTTCATGGCTAGGGAAATATCTCAACTACAACCTCCCATCCTCAAAGACATCCCAATAACGGCAAGGAACAAACATAAATCACAGAACAAACAAACAGAGGCAGGCCTCACAAACAGCAAGCAATATTTATTACAAAACTGGAAGACAGAACAATTAATCTATACTAGTAATAAACAAGGGAAGTGCATGATAAAATGCATTCTGAAAATCCATCTACTTTCTAAAAATATCAACAAAGGAGTTGGTATTTCAAGCTGGAATCCTTACCAACAATCACAGTGACCACAAAAATTGATGGCAAGTGGATGAAAAACATAGGCAATTATTTGAAAAAGGAGAAGTAAGAGATGTAGAGACCTCTTTTGGCAGCAAAATCCATCCATAGGTCAAATGCATGTCTGCGCAGTTTTACCCCAGCCTTGAGAAACTTTCTTGAATACTTAGAAATCAACTCCCAATTATCAGAATTGTAACAGATGCTGCAATTGTTAAATCCAAATAAGTTAGTGAAATCATTGTTGGAAGAGCACTAGAGCAACATAATACTCTTGCACAGACAAGATTCTTTAAGTAACGTCCAAAATATTTTTGATCAAAGAATGTGTAATGGTACAGATCCAAGAACAATTGCACAGTTTTAAATTCACTAATACTGAATCATAATCTAGAAACGTTAATATGGAAAAGTATTTTAGACTCGAGGGGTTGTTGAGGTGCTAGCCCTTCAGATTGCAGGATGATCAAACTTGAAATGTACATTTTCTTTGGAGATCTAGTCTTTTCCTATTTGGGGTTAATGGCTCAATTTTTCCTTATATAATGAGGCATTTCACCAATCTGTCCTTATATCCCTAATTGAGCCAATTTTATCCTTGAATATACATTGAGTTTCTAATCTATCCTTCTGATGAGATTTTCAAGCCAACTCATTGGAATTAGTACAAATTACTTGAAGATCTCATCAGAATGATAGATTAGAAACTTAACATATATTCAAGGATAAAATTGGCTCAATTAGGGGTTTAAAGACAAATTATAGAAATACCCCATTGCATAAGGACAGATTGAGCCATTAACCCTTCCTATTTGAGTATAAATCAACAAAACTATTTTTATTTCGTAGCATTTGGAGTTTACATCACAAAAAAAAGAAGAAACAAGCTATAACAAATCCAAAATTATGCACCTGGAAACAAGATCCGCGGTACTGGGCTGTAATGGGATGTGATTCCTTTCCAGAAGTTTCATTACTTCAACCATGAGTTTGACATCATTATGATGCTTAGCATACAACTGCAGCCCAAAAATACCAATCATTTAACAAAAAAAAAAAAAGAAAGAAAAAAGAAATACATGAAGAACAAGAAAATCTGACAACTTAATAGAAGAGTACCAGCAAATGGTTGGCAGATGCAACACTTGGAGTCAGTCCATACATATTATGATTCCACAAGGCCTTCTTTCCTGCATCATTCTACCATGCTTAAAATCCTAGCAAGTTCACAGTTCCAAACACCAAAACAAAACACAAATTTTTGCTACATGGCTTGAAAGGTTATATGTAACTAATAAAAGCAAATCTAATAATTCGAAAATAAAAAAGCAGACTAAAGAAATTCAGCATACACCTACCGAAGTCAACAGCACCCAAACGAGCACATGCTTTAGTAACTTCGCGGCAAAGATTGCAATTAAAATTGTCATGAATTCGAAGATTTGACAATCTCTGCATACCAAATACACACGTTAACAAAAAATTCAAAACCCATTAACCAAAAATCTCTAGTTACAACAAAAGGTGCTGCAAGATTAGCCACTAACAAATCTTCGGAGATTTTGCAAAGCATCAAAAAGAAGCTTAATATCCTCACGGGTCTTGCAATTCTCAATCAATGACCACAACCATGCATTCGGCGCCATTGTGCGTCTAACATTCACCGAGTCAATAATATCATCATAAATCTTCTTCACAGCCTCTGTCATTCAACAACACAAACCAATCATCACTAGAAAAAAAATAATTAAAACTTCAAATTTAACTAAATTTTACATATACATAAAAAAATATATATTAATTCAACAAACCTGTTGCAGTGCTCTCTCCACCACTCGCAGTACAAAACGAACCCTTTGATGTCCTAGAGTACATTAGATCTCGCACCGTTGCGAAACAATAATTTCCTGTAAAAATTTTATTTACACCATATGACAAACAAATAAATAAATAAAATCAAAATCAAAATTGAGCAAAAAATAAAATAAAAAAATACGATGCCTTAATAACATTTATTCCCCAATTTTATTATTAATTTTCTCAGAAACCAAAAGGAATAGGAAAAAATCCTTCTCATAACAAGCAAAAATACCAGAAAAAAGAAAATAAATAAATAAGTAAATGCGAAATCACTAAAGAGTACCTGAGGAGGGGAGGGAGCGCGAGGAGTAAGAGTGGAGGCTTTGACATTGAGAATAGATGATTAATTTGTGATCTGAGGGTACTGAGTTGAGGAGAATTTGAGGCTTTAAAATCCTGGTGAGTCCACGCGCGTTTGATAGGACTTGCATCGTTTCTGTGGAATCGAGATGAGCTGGTGACTGTGAGTGTGAGTGTTAGTGTGAGTTACGAGTTTTGAGTGAGTGGACTCGGCGGTTTGCGGAGCGAGGGAGCTGATGTCTCAGGGTAGGGAAAAATGATCGAGAGGGTTTAGAAGGGGAGAAGAGAGGGTTTTGCTTATGTGGTACGGCTGTGTAGTTTGGCTCCCTGCACTCGTGAGCTTGGAAAGAAAAACTATTGCGGTTAATTAGGTTCTGTTCGGAATTATGTATTTAGTTATATTTTTTAAAGTATTTTTATTTTGAGATGTATTAAAATAATAATTTATTTATTTTAAAAATTTATTTTAAAATAATTTTAAAATATTAAAAAAATTAATTTAAAATAAAAAAATTAATTTTTTTAAAAACACGATATCACCACAAAAATAAACACCCTTAAAGCGATTAATATTAAGTTTATATTTATTTTAGTAAGAAAAGCTAATTATTGCACACACAATGTCGTGGTTAATATAAAAAATATCTAAGTGTTGTTAATGTATTTTTTAGCAGAAAAAAATTAAACTACATGAGAATTGACTTGATGTGACCTGGTCAATTTTATAAATTTAAAGACAAACTATATACCCAATAAAAATATAGTTCGACTCAAAGACAACATCATTTTTAAAATATTGAAACAACTCAGGTTAACCTGCAAAATTCGTTGAAACCTTGATAACCTTATAGAAAGCCAATAAAAAAAATATTAAACTCAATTATCAATCAACTTAATGTTAAAAAATGAAATGAAAATAAAAATCAACTAAAAAAATAAACCAAGTTAACTCAAGTTAACTTATAAAACATAGGTCATAAGACAATAATAATTCTATAGAAATTAAATCGAAATAAATTATGAAGCTCAATTTTCAATCAAAATAATGTTTAAGGATTGAATTAAAAAAATCAATTAAAAAATGACACAAAAAACCACTCAAGTGAACCGACAAACTTGCGACCAAGGTCATGAGATCAAAATAACTTCGAAAAACACAAACTAAAATAAATTATAAAATTTAATTCTCAATCAATCTGATATTGTGGAATGACATTGAAAGAAATTCAACTAGAAAAAAGAAAAAAAGAAAACATGAGTCAATCAGCCTAACCGCGTCTCGGGTCATAAGATTATGATAATCTTATAAAAAGTAAATGAAAAAAATAATATAAAACTCAATTCCAAATCAACTCAATATTGAAGGATTAAATTGAAAAAAAAGTTAAATAAAATAAAAGATAAAAATAAAATCAAGTCAACCTAGTTAACTTGTCAAATCCAAGTTAGAAGACCAAGATAACTTCATAAAAAATAAAAAATAAAATATAAAGTTCAA
>Ga0307515_10025207_pt1 | contig 10305 bp, 7 predicted proteins | sample 17_EM_MG_FD_194513 | JGI IMG/M metagenome (GOLD analysis project Ga0307515, IMG submission 194513) | Populus trichocarpa ectomycorrhiza microbial communities from riparian zone in the Pacific Northwest, United States - 17_EM | ecosystem: Host-associated > Plants > Roots > Unclassified | place...
CGCACGTCGGACAGCGGCGTCGCGCTCGGCGATCGCCTGATCGCGGGTGCCGGTCAGCTCGTGGGCGCGGCTGCGGTACAGCAGGTAGCAGCCCGCGCCGCACAGGATCGTGAACACCAGGTAGGCGACGAACGAGTTGACGTTGAGCCACAGCGAGCGCCGCCGCTGCTCGGCGACGAGCGCGGCGATCGACTCGGCGAGCTGGCCGACCTGCGCCTGGGTCTTCCTGCTCTGCGCGGCCTGGTCGTCGAGCCGGCGGCGCAGGCCCTCGAGCAGCGCCCAGCCGTCGCCGTCCGAGGCCGGCTCGGCGGCCGGTTCATCCGGCTTGGGGACAGGCGCGGCGCCCACTGCGTTGTGTTCGCGCGGATCGTCGGCCAAATCAAGTCAGTTCCATTCATTGAGCCGACGGCAACCGCCTGCTACAGTGCGCCCGTTCAGGCTGCGGCCTGGGCACGAGGTTCCATGACCCTGCTCTACGATTGGCTCAAGAAGGCCGCGAAGGCCCAGGGTAACAACAAGGCCGTCGTGTACCGCGACAACTACCTGTCCTGGCGCGGACTTCTCCACCGCGTGGACCGCCGGGCGCAGGAGTTCAAGAGCATGGGCATCAAGGAGGGCGCGTGGGTCGGCCTGATGCTCGGGAACGTCCCCGACTTCGTGATCCTCGCGCTCGCGCTGTCGCGGCTCGACGCGGCGATCGTGCCGATCGACCCGACGACGGGCGGCCGCGAGCTCGAGCTGATCCTGGCCGCGGCGCCGCTCCGCGCCCTGGTCACCCGGCCGCGCGGCAGCGAGGGCTCGATCTCGGCCAACGGCACCAGCGCGCCGGTGCCGCCGAGCACGCTGCCGCGGTCGCGGGTGGTGCGGCCGTCGGCGCCGCCCCCGTCGCTCGGCATCGCCTCCAACGGGCCCGCGGCCACGCCGACCGGCGACGCCGCCGAGGTCCGGCGCCGGCTGCAGGGCACGCTGCTGACCTGCAGCGTGTACAAGCGCTCGCCGCCGGACCACGGCATCGACCCGATCGCGGTGCTGTTCACCGCCGACTCGCTCGGCGACCCCAAGGGCGTGCTGCGCACCGACAAGAACACGATCGCCGCGGTCGACCAGGCGATCGGCGCGCTCGGCATGACCGACACCACCAAGAACCTGGTCGCGGTCCCGCTGTTCCACGCCTACGGCTGGGACCTCGGGTTCCTGCCGACGCTCAAGCTGGGCTCGACGATGTTCCTCGAGGAGGAGATCTCGGCGCGCCGGATCGGCAAGCTGATCCGCGAGCACGAGGTCGACGTGCTACCCGGGACCCCGTCGATGTACGCCGAGCTGGCGAAGCTGCCGACCGCGAAGAAGCTCGAGGTCAAGGCGCCGCGCTACCTCGCGGCCGGCTCGCGGCTCGACCAGGCGGTCGCCGACGAGTTCTTCGACAAGTACGGGATCCGGCTGATGAGCTGCTACCACTCCACCGAGGCCGCGACGGTCACGCTCGAGGACACCGGCAAGCACCCGACCACCGTGGGCAAGCCGATCGACGGTGTCGAGCTCAAGATCACGGCGCCCGACGGCTCGCAGATCAAGTCGACCAAACCGAACGACGGCCTGATCTGGGTCAAGAGCAAGACGCTGTCGCCCAAGTCGATCGGCCCGTTCGACGACGAGCGCGCACCGGTCTCGGCGCGGGCCTCGGGCATGGTGGCGATCGGCGCGATCGACAAGACCGGGTGGTTGCGCACCGGCGACCTCGGCCGGATCGACAAGAACGGTCGGCTCCAGCTGACCGGGCGCGAGGACGACGTGGTCAAGGTCGACGGCAAGCGGGTCGCGCTCGGCGAGGTCGAGGGCTGCCTCGAGGCGTTCCCCAAGATCAAGGCGGCGCAGGCCACCGTGATCACCGACCCTATGGCGGGCGCCATGGTGGTCGCCCGCGTCGTGATGAAGCAGAAGTGCGGCGCCGAGGAGATCATCGACCACTGTGCGCGCAACCTCGCGCCGTACAAGGTTCCGCGCCGCATCGAGTTCTGCGAAGTGATCTGAGCGATCACGCACGGCAGGTGGCGTGCCGGGTCGCGGCTCTCAGTTGATCACGACGAGCTGGCCGGCGTCGTGGCCGCAGAATCGAGCGTTGAGATCGTACTTGTTGCCGCAGACCGGACAGATCCGGGCGATCACGCCGGCCGGCTCGCTGGTCTTGGCGCGCCGCGGGCGCGTGGCGTTGTAGACCGGGAACGGCACCAGCTCGTTGCCGTCGTGCGGACAGCTGCGCAGGCCGGGCTCATAGGCGCGGCGGCACGCCATGCACACCAGGCCCGCGCTGCGCGACAGCGCGCGCATCGGCCCCAGGCCTGGCCCGCCGAGCATGTCCTCGGGCGGCACCAGCCTCCGAGCGTCTCGCGTGCAGTAGGTCATGCCGTGGTACTCGGTGCGACAGGTCGGACACACCATCGCGCTCGACGTCGCGACCGCGAGGCCGCCGCTGGCAGCGCCGCCGCCACGCACGTGCTGGACCGGCCGCGGCCGGGCGCGAGGCAGCGACGGAACAGGCGGTACCGCGACCGGCGGGCGCATCGCGCCGAGAATGGCCGCCGCCTGCGCGCGGTTGCGCCGGCGAAGCAGGATCGCGACCGCGACGAGGCCGATGATCACGAGCGCCAGGAGGCCGATCACGGCCACGAGCAGGAGCCGGTCGCCCGTTACCGCCAGCACCGCGGTCGATGGAGTGAATCCGGACATCGACGGCGACCTGGTCTCGCAAGGCTAGCAACCGGCCCGGCACCGGTCAATGCGGAAATCGGCGCCCACCGACGGCGCGGTGCTTCCAAATCCTGCGGTTCGCGGTAGTACCGATCGCGATGCCGGACCTGGTCATCGGCGGTCGACGCGCAAACGTTGCCAGGCCGTGGCGCGCTGCGATGATCGCGATCGCCATGCTCGGTGTCGCGGTGATCGTCGCATGGTTCATCTACCGGCGCTCCGTGGCGTACGACGTGCCACCAGGTGAGGTCCAGGGGGAGATCTCGTGGGTACAGCCGGCACCGGGAACGCCACCGACGCTGGTGTACGGCAACGCCTCCCTCGCCTGGCTCGGCAGCGTGGCGGTGCTGCGCGTCGCGGGAGATCCGCACGCGATCGGCGCGGCGCATGGCCGCCTGCTCGCGCCCTGGCTGCCGGCGATCGCGGCCGCGGTCGCACCGTCGATCGCCGGCACGGTGTCCGACGACGAGCTGCTGGGCTCGATCACGCACGGCGTCCGGCTCGCGTGGCGCTGGCGGTTCATCGACGACGGACTGATCGAGCAGGACCGCCGGATGGTGGCCGGCCTGGCCCGCGGCGCGGCGGCGAGCGGCGTGGCGCTGGGCTACGATCGCCTGCTCCGCGAGCAGGCGGTGCTCGACGTCGGCGCGCCGTCACCGTACAGCGATCAGGCCGAGCAGCACCGGGTCGCGCGCAGCCTCACGCTGATCGGCGCGCACGCGCAGACCCCGGCGCGGGTCTGGATCGGCCGCGCGGTCGCGCTGCCGGGGCTCGACGACGGCGGCGACTCGGCGCTGCCGGTGGTCACGATCGCCCGGCCGGACGGTCGGCTGGCGTGGGCCGGCGTGGGCTGGCCCGGCCAGCTCGGCGTGGTGACCGGGATCAACGCCGAGGGCATCGCGGTGCTGGTCGATCCGGCGCGGACGATCGACGTGCGGGTGACGCGGACCGCGCGGCCGATCGGGCTGCTCGCCCGGACCGTGCTCGAGCAGGCCCGGACGCTCGACGAGGCGATCAAGCTGATCGAGGGCTCGGCCACGCTCGGCAGCGCGGTGTTCGCCGTGGTCGACGGCACCAGCGGCAAGTGGGTGCAGATCGAGCGCACACCGAGCAAGACGATCGTCGAGCGCAACCCGCGATCGCAGGCGCTCGGCGACGTGCTCACCACCAACGCGCTGTCGGGCGATCCCGAGAACGATCGCGCCAAGCGGATGCTGGCGACCCCGAGCCGGGTCGAGCGCGCGGCCCGGCTGCTGCGCGCACCGCTCGGCGACGCCGCCGCGATGGCCGCGATCCTGCGCGATCGCCGCGCGCCCGATGACGCGCTCCGCCCGCCCGGCCACCGCGGCGCGATCGACGACGGGCGCGCGGTGCAGATCGCGATCATCGATCCGGCGTCGCTCGCGCTGTGGGTCGGCGATCCGCGCGCCGGCGGCCGGATGCGCGCGATCGACCTCCGGCACGAGCTACGCAACGAGGGCGACCGGGCGTCGCCCGCCGCCGACATCGCGGCGGAGCCCGGGGCCGAGCTCGATCTCGGTGCCGTGCTCGCCGCCGCCCGGGCCGAGCTCCGCACCGCGCGTCGCGCGCTGGCCGCCGGTGATCCCGCCCGCGCGGCCGAGGCCTGTGCGCGCGCGCGAACCCGCGCGCCGGCGCTGCCCGAGGCGATCGAGCTCGACGCGATCATCGCGCAGGCCCGCGGCGACCACGCCCGCGCGCGCACCGCGTTCCAGGCCTGGCTCGACGGTGGCCCCGACGATCCGCGCGGCGAGGAGCGCGCCCGCGCCGCGCTCGCGCGGTGACGTCACTTGCTCAGCAACAGGCCCGCGGCCGTGCCGGCGCCGGCGCCGATCGCGAGCAGCGCGATCACCCACCACAGTAGCTTGCTCGGCGATCGCCGCGGGGCCGGCGGGTGGCGCGCCGGATGAGCCGGATAGTGATGGGTCCCCATCGGCAGCGGCGCGCCGTGCATCGGACCGGGCGGCGTGATCGGGTACGGCGTCGGCGGGTGCGGCCGGTACACCGGCGCGCCGACCGGCGGCGTCATCATGGCAGGCATCTGCGACAGCGGCGGCGGCGTCGTCGGGTTGGCGGGCGAGCGATCACCTGACATCGGCGGCGGCGGGGTCAGCGACGGCGGCGTCCCCGGGATACCGGAGATCGCCTGGGGGATCGGCGTCGGCGGGGACACCGGCATCGGCGGCGGCGAGTTGCTCGGCATGTCGCCGCGCCGGGTCTCGAGCATGTCGACCGACGCCAGCGGCTGGCGGCCGGTGGGGATGTGGCGCTCCTTGAGCGCGGCGACCTCGCTGTTCTGCCCGGAGATCACCTCTTGCAGCGCGATCGCGAGCGCCGCGACATCGGGGTAGCGGTTGTTCTTGTCCTTCTCGAGGCACTTGAGGATCGCGCGATCGGCGGCGTTGGGCAGCATCGCCTTGGGCGAGGCCTGCGACGGTGGCGCCGGGGTCTGCTTGAGCTGCGCGGTGATCAGGCCCGCCGGACCCTTGGCATCGGGGAACGGCAGCCGGCCGGTGATCATCTCGTAGGCCAGGACGCCGAGCGCGTAGACGTCGCTGCGGCCGTCGAGCGGCTTGCCCATCAGCTGCTCGGGCGACATGTACTCGAGCGTGCCGAGCGTCTGACCGGTCGCGGTCAGCTGCGGCGACTGCGGATCGATCGACTCGCCGCGCATCACCTTGGCGATCCCGAAGTCGAGGATCTTGACGAACTCGGGGTTGCCCGAGCGCGCCTCGAGGTAGATGTTCTCGGGCTTGAGATCGCGGTGCACGATGCCTTGCTCGTGGGCCTCGGCGAGCGAGCTGCACATCTCGGTGAGGATCTTGAACACCCGCTTCCACTCGAGCGGCGCCTCCTCGTGGAACACCTGGTGCAGGCTCTTGCCCTCGAGCAGCTCCATCGCGATGTACAGCGTGCCCGACGGCGTCTGATCGAAGTCGTAGGTCGTGATGGTGTGGGCGTCGCGCAGGTTGCACAGCACCATGCCCTCGCGGCGAAACCGCGCGACCAGGTTGTCGTCCTTGGTCATGTCGGGGTGGAGCAGCTTGAGCGCGACCTTGCGGCCGGTCGCGAGCTGCACGCCGCGGTACACCGCGCCGAACCCGCCCTCGCCGATCTTCGACTCGACCTTGAACCGGTTGTTGAGCACCTGCCCGAGGTAGACGTCGTCGGTCGACTTGCTGCGCGGCTTGGCCGGCGCGCGCGCCGCCAGCTTCTGCGGCTGGGCCTGCCCCGCCGCGTTGAGCCCGACGCGCGCGGCCGGGTCGCCATCGAGCGGATTGCCGGGCGAGGCGCGCGGCGTGAGCGGCTTGGGCCTGGGTTGCAGCGCCGGCGCCGGGGTCCGGGGCGACGGTGCGCGCGTGGTTTCGACCGGCTGGACCGGTCCGGAAGACGCCGATCCCGGCCTCCGATTAGGTGCCAGTCGGTAGCCGCACACGCCGCAGAACCGAGCATTCGGCTCGAGCGGCGAGTTGCACGACGGACACGTCATGTCGACGAATTTTCGCAGAACATCCCAGACTTGGCACGCGGGATTCCAGCAAAACGCCCGTCAGCAACGCAGCGCGAACACCAGGATCACGACGAGGATTGCGGCGCCGACGATCACCGGCGCGAGCCATGTAGGGCGGGATGCCTCGACCGGCGCGGGCGGCAGGGCTTCGATCGCCTTGTCGTCACCCACGAACAACCGGATGCGCGGCCCCCCAGGTCCGAACTCCACGGCCACAGGAATGTTTCTGACGATCGGGGTCTCGGTCACACGGTGACCATCCACGTACGTGCCGTTCGAGCTCCCGAGGTCGGTCAGCACCCAGCCGGCATCGGCCTGGCGCAGCTCGGCATGACGCGAGCTGGCATCGATGTCGCGCTGCGGATCGAACGACACCTCGCACTCGGGATGACGCCCGAACCGCAGGCGCACGCCCGCAGCGAACTCCTGCCGCTGACCTCGGCGGCTACCCGCAACATGGTCGACGACGACCCGCACGGGTGTGATGGTATCACCGGCCGCCGAGCCACCACGCGATCGTGCACGCGATGACCGCGATCGCGGCATAGGGCCACCATGCCAGCCCCGCGCGGCGCAGCCGCCGGCGGGCCGGGCCCTCGATGTCCTCGATCGGCAGGGCGGTCGCCGGGGGGCGGATACCGATCTGCGAGCGCAGCACGGCGTGCTGGCCGGTCGCCGGGATCGACGGCGGGATCGACGCGGTGGGCAGGCCGATCCGCGCGGCGAGCCGCCGGGCGACGTACGAGGTCGAGGTCAGGGCCGGATCGCCCTCCTGCTGCGGGTCGAACTCGCGGAAGCTCGGCAGATCATCGTCGCCGGCGGGCGGCACCAGCCGGTCTCCGGACAGCTCGCACACCACCGCCGTGATGTTGTCGCTCCCGCCGGCCGCGCGCGCCGCGGCGACCAGCAGCTTGACCGCGTCGACCAGGGTGTGGGGCTCGGACAGCAGCAGCGCGAGCGCGGGGTCGCCGACCAGGCCATGCAGCCCATCGCTGCACAGCAGCACCCGGTCGCCGCGCCGCAGCTCGACGATCGACAGCGACGGCTCGACGTCGGTCGCAACCCCGAGCGCCTGGAGGATCGCCCCGCCGGCGGTCGCGGCCTCGTTGGGGCTGTGGCCGGCGGCGAGCAGGGCCGACTGCAGCGACTGGTCGCGCGTGACCTGGACCAGCGCACCGGCGCGCAGCACGTAGGCGCGGGAGTCGCCGACCGTGGCCAGGATCAGACGATCCCCGACCACGCCGGCGGCCGACAGCGTGGTACCCATGCCACGCAGCCCCGGCTCGCGGCGCGCCATCGCATGGACGTCGTGGTTGGCGACCCGCACGGCGCGGCGCAGCAAGCGCGCGAACACCTCGGGATCGCGGGTGGCGGGTGTGCGCTTCATCTCACGCCAGGTCACCAGCGCGGCGAGCTCGGCGGCGATCTCGCCGCCGTCGACGCCACCCATGCCGTCGCACACCACGAGCAGGGGCCCGCGGTCGCCGGTCGCCGACCAGGGCTCGGCGACGTCGATCGGCAGGTTGGTGTCGAGATCGCCGACCAGCATGTGGTCCTCGTTGTGCTCGCGGACCTGGCCGACGTCGCTGGCGCCGACCACCACGACGTCCAGGGCCGCCTGGGGCGAGGATTCGCTCACGTCACCTGCCGAGCTCGATCCGCAGGAGCTGGTCGCCCATGCGGACGTGATCGCCGTGGCGCAGCCCGATCGGTCCGGTGATGCGCACGAACGTGCCGTTGGAGCTGCCGAGATCGGTGATCTGCGCTCGCTTGCCGTCCCAGGTCACCGCGGCGTGGCGCCGCGACAGAAACGCGTCGTCACGGAACACGATGTCGCCCTCCTCGCGGCCGAGCACGACCTCGTCACCGACCAGGTGGCGGACGTCGCGGTAGCCGCCGGACGGCACGATCTGGACCAACCGGCCCCACGGCTCGCGGGGCGGCGAGCCGAACAGCGCGACGCCGTGGCGGACCAGCGGGAACACCTTGGCCTCCTCGGGATCGACCCGCTCGTAGCGCAGCACCTCGCGGCCGACCAGGATCGTGGTGCCGTCGATCAGCTCGACCGGCGCGTCGGTCTTGCGAAACACGCCGTTGAGCTGGTCGATCGGGTGGATCCTGACCGCGCCGTCGCCGCCGCGCTCGAGCCGCGCGTGCTGGCGCGCGAGGAACCGATCTTCGTCGAACGCGATGTCGGCGCCGGCGCGGCCGAACACCAGGTACTCGCCCGACATCGGGTAGCGCTGGCCGTCGGAGCCGTCGCGGTTGACCAGCACGGCGGTCCCCCAGGTCGGTCCGGTCTGCGGACGCGCGGCGGAGATCCCGGGGCGCGCCGCCGCGATGACGCTCGGCGAGCCGTCGTCCTGTGCGAGCGTGCCGGCGTGTGGATCGATCGGGCTGTCGAGCTTGCCGGCGATCGCGGCCGGCGACGACGGGCGCGGCGCCGGGGCGGCCTCGGTGGCCGCCAGCCCCTGCATGTTGAGCCCGCACTGCTGGCAGAACGCGAACCCGAGCGGCGTCTGCGTGCCGCAGCGCGGGCAGGCGATCGTGCTGCCCTGCGCGGCGCGGGACGCCGCCGGGGATGCCATCGCTGCGCCGGCGCCCGGCGGCAGCGCCGCCATCGTGTGGTCCAGCGACTCCGGGGTCCTCCCCGGCAGGCCGCCGACCGGCCCGAACGACGGCATGCCGCCCGGCGGCGGCGACGGAAAGCCGCCGATCGGCCCCGATGGCATCCCCGGCATCGGCCCGCCCATGGCGGCCATCGCGGCGGACATCGGGCCCGGCGGTCCAGACATCACCACCGGCGCAGCCATCGGGCCGGGCCGGACTCCCGCCGGCGATCCCGGGCTGGACAGGGGCAGCGCACTACCACAGTTGCGGCAAAACTTCATCCCGGCCGGGTTCTCGCCGCGGCACACCGCGCAGATCGAACCGCCGGGCAACCCTGGGGCTGGGAGCTGAGTCGGTGCAAAGGCTTGCGCGAGAGAATTGCCGCAGTTCAAACAGAACGACGATCCCGCCGGGCTTTCGTGGCCGCACATCGAACAACGCATCGTTCCCCTGACATTGAACCCGATCCAAGTGTCTCAACAACCACTCGCCACGGGAATGGGCGCCGGCCGGTTTGCAACGCCATGACGGTCTTGCTAAGACGGGCCGGCTCCGTGGCAGCCAACCTCGCTCACCGTCTCGCGATCTGTGCCGCACTCGGCTCGGTCGTGGCTCCTGTCGTCGCGGCCTCGTCGGTCATCGCGTCTGTCGTCGCCCTCGGTGGCTGCGTCGACAACGCGATCCGCACCGCTCCATTCCGCGCCCGCCCCGACGTCGCCGACCCCGGCTCGCTCCGCGGCCCGTTCAACGGCCGGGTCGTCGACGCGACGACCCACGCCGCGATCGCGGGCGCGCTGATCTACGCCGCGTGGACGTTCGAGCGCGGCACCGGCCTGGCCGAGCCCGCCGGCGCCAAGGAGTACGTCGGCTCGACCGACACCGCGGGCAACTACAAGGTGCCCCGGCTCGACCGCCTGCCGCGCGGCACGCGGGTCACCGAGTTCACGCTGCTGATCTACAAGCGCGGCTTCATCGCCTATCGCAGCGATCGCCGGTTCGCCGATCTCGGCCCGCGGATGGACTTCGCGCAGGCCGACAACCAGGTGCTGCTCGAGCGCTGGCGCAACGATCTCTCGCACGCGCGCCACCTCCGATTCGTCGGGGCCGGCACCGCGGTGGCCGCGCTCACCCAGTGGGAGATCGCCGACGCGAGCGCCGAGCTCGACGGCCGGCGCCGCCAGAACGGCGACGACCTGCGGCCCGGCCGGGGCGAGGGCCAGTACGTCGTCGCGGCTCAGCTGTTGACCGAGGCCGACATCAAGGCCCGCACCCGGTACGACGGCGGGTTCGAGACCGGCCCTCTGTCCGACGAGCCGGACACCGCGACCTACTCGTCGCAGCACTTCAAGGCGCTCGGACGGCCGGAGACCTGGGACGTCGCGCTGCGCGTGTGGCGGCTCGAGCCCGGCAAGGCGCAGGAG